>OBJS01000167.1_pt1 | contig 19937 bp, 17 predicted proteins | sample 1519851 | NCBI WGS metagenome assembly OBJS01 (sample SAMN03019806, study PRJEB22545) | beach sand metagenome | biome: beach; feature: sea beach; material: beach sand | place: USA: Municipal Pensacola Beach, FL | collected 2010-10-20 | depth 25-47 cm m
TCTCAGTCCAGCTTGTTCGCTCCGGACGAAGTTCTGCAGGCACAAGATCAATTAATTTTTACCGGCGTAGTAGACAGCATGCTGGAACTCAGAAAGATCCGCGGACTGGTTCCTGCTACCAACCAAGTCTTTAAGTTGGACTCCTCCCTTCAAGAACGCTGTCTGCTGGAAGCGGTGGTCTCGCCCAGTTGCCCTGTAGTGGGGAAAAGCATAAAAGAAAGCGGTTTTCGCTCCCACTATAATGCCGCCATTATCGCCGTCGCTCGGAATGGCGAACGACTGAAACAAAAGATTGGGGAGATTGAACTACGCGCTGGCGACACGCTTTTGCTCGAAACTTCGCCGCGATTTTTAAACCTGTACCGCAACTCGTCCGACTTTTTCCTCATCAGCAAACTCGATGACTCCACGCCCCCACAACATGAGAAACGTTGGATCGCTAGAGTGATTTTAGGCTTGATGATCGGCTGTATCGCTTTGCAGTTGACCACTGTGTTAAACGCAGCAATTCTTGCAGCGGCGGCAATGCTGATCAGCCGCTGTACCACTGGGGAGAATGCGCGAAATAGTTTGGATTGGCGTGTCTTGATCACTATCGGTGCTGCCTTTGCCCTGGGTGAAGCCATGCAAAGCAGTGGCTTAGCAGAACTCATCGGATCAGGGGTGGGAAACTTCAGTGCCGGACACCCATTATGGGCGTTAGCCATAATCTTTGCCGTGACGGCATTACTAACTTCTCTGGTGAGTAACAATGCGGCGGCGGTAATCATGTTCCCTATTGCTCTGGCGGCCAGTCAACAACTAGAAGTCAGTTTTATGCCCTTTGCCATGACCTTGATGATGGCGGCCTCCGCAAGTTTCGCCAGCCCTATTGGATATCAAACCAATCTCATGGTAATAGATTTTCTACGAGTGAAGAAGTCGGCAAAATGATACCTTGGCACCCATGATCTGGCCCTTTTGATCCAATGCTACAATAGACATAATATCCAAAAAATATTAGGTAGATTGATTTGTCCCACGCCGAATCCTCCCTCACTCGTAGAAAATCTATTCCGGTGTCTATTGGCCCGGTTACCGTCGGCGGCGATGCGCCCATTGTCGTGCAATCGATGACCAATACAGACACGGCCGATGCCGTTAACACGGTACGGCAAATTACGGAATTAGCTGCAGCAGGATCTGAATTGGTACGCATTACTGTGAACTCTGAAGCTGCAGCAGCGCAAGTGGCACCTATTAAAGACCGTCTACTGGCGTTAAATTGTGAAGTACCCTTAGTAGGTGATTTTCACTTCAATGGCCACAAGCTTCTGACACAATATCCGGAATGTGCTGAAGCGCTAAGCAAATATAGAATCAACCCAGGCAATGTAGGCAAAGGTAAAAAGAGGGACACCCAATATGCCTCGATGATAGAAATGGCCTGCCAATACGAGAAACCGATTCGCATTGGTGTCAACTGGGGCAGTTTAGATCAAGATCTGCTGGTTGAAATGATGGATGCCAACGCACGTGCAGCTAATCCAAAAGAATCAACAGTAGTGATGCATGAAGCAATTATTGAATCCGCACTCAAAAGTGCTGAACGCGCCCTAGATTTAGGCATTAAAAAAGAACAGATTATTATCTCTTGCAAAATGAGCGGGGTGCAGGATCTTATCTCTATTTATCGCGACTTGGCCGCCCAGTGTCACTATGCGCTACATTTGGGGTTAACCGAAGCAGGCATGGGTTCTAAAGGCATTGTAGCCTCTACTGCTGCACTCTCGATTCTTCTTCAAGAAGGCATCGGTGACACCATTCGTATTTCACTGACACCTGAACCTCATGGCGATCGCACCAAGGAAGTGATAGTGGCCCAGGAAATTTTGCAGTCCATGGGTCTACGCTCGTTTACACCAATGGTGATCGCCTGTCCCGGTTGCGGACGCACCACCAGCACCTATTTCCAATCTCTAGCAGCGGAGATCCAATCCTATCTACGAAAACAGATGCCGCACTGGCAGAAACAGTATCCAGGTGTCGAGGAGATGAACGTGGCCGTTATGGGCTGTGTCGTGAACGGTCCCGGAGAAAGCAAACATGCTAATGTAGGCATTAGTCTACCCGGTACCGGGGAGCGTCCAGTGGCGCCCGTCTATATTGACGGTGAAAAGGATGTCACTTTAAAGGGTGATCACATCGCGGAAGAGTTCCAACAAATCATCCTGGATTACGTAAAAGCCAAGTATGGTAAAGGATCATCGGTGACTTGAATAAGATCGAGCGAACAGATCAATACTAGAAATTTGTCGTTCACCGACATTTGGTCATTTGCATAGCCATGAGTAATAGTGAAAATTGAAAATAGCGGATCATTATTGCAGGAGCCAGTTTTTAAACGAACAGTTAACAAAACAAATGTTTGAATTCCAGTTGTAGCGAATAATCTCGGTTAGATAAACTTATATGCTTGTGGATTGAAAATAAGAAAATACTCATTTATAACAACTTAACTACAGGAGAGTCGAACGTGTCTTCATCTAGAGAACTAATCGAAAAACTGATCGCCGAGCGTATGGAAGAATTCGCCGGACAAGATCTTCCAGACTCTGACGAAAAAATTTTACTGGGCATAAAGGACGATGCAAGCTGGGTTATCAGCCTAAAAGGCGGGGTGCCCCAAGCCAACGAAGGCACTACGGATGATGCCCTAGTGACGATTCTATTTAGTGACAATGCACTCCCTATTCTGATGAATGAAGGATCTGATGGCAACGGCATGATGGATCAGATGACACAAATGAACGAAATGATTGCAAAAGCGGACACCATCCGAGAATCCATAAATGGCACATTAAAATTGGTGATCAAAACTGAAGATGGTAATGAAGAGACCCTAGCGATTGGGTTTTGCGGTCTAGATTATGATTCCCCTACCACCACTATCACCATGCCAATACATCTCATGCAAGAACTAAGCGGGGGCAGTGATGACGCCCAACCGAAAATGATGCAAGCATTTATGGCGGGTGACATTCAATTAGATGGGGATATGGGTTTTGTGATGAATTTACAATCCAATCTGGATCTAGGTATGCCTGGTATGTAAATCAGGTTCTACTATTCGAATAATATCGATTTAAATCTATTTTTCGATAATTCTATCAGTTATCTATAAGTAGATTTAATAGAATTAAAACCAATCAAAATACTTAATCACTGGTTAAATTAATTCAACCCATGCTTGGATTTTCAAGGGTTGCTAGGTATTATTCATTCTCTAAGGCATTTCTTTCACTTAACTGTTTGTAAAATAGTAAAAACTATTTTGGCCTAATTATTTAGCAAACGTGCGCGTTTACACGCCATAAGGATTCAAATCTAAGGGAAACAAATTTAGTTTAAACTCGCTGCCGCCCGATACAGGCTAGAATGCGCGTAGATCGTTCCCAGAAGAAACATTGGCAAGCATATTGCGAGAAAATCAATATAGCTAGTCGATCTAAGCTTCTCCCGGCCAGAACAGAGTAAATGTCTTGGTCGGGAGAAAAGCGGCATGGAGACTTGGATGTCCCATGACGCACAACGCTTAGCATGCACCCATGGTCAAAACGTTCTGACTATGTTGAATCATTCTAAAACTTACTAACTCACCAAAGGTATCGTTAGACCCTCCAAATCTCCCCATAGGAAGGAAAAAATCGATGGATCGTATTTACCGCTGTATGTTCATTGTCATTGGAGTATTGATCTTTTATCAAACAGCATCTGCCGAACGGACAATGCAAACCAACGGATTTATCACCGCCTCATTTAGCCAAGTGGATAGTGAAGTCCCCTTTGCCGGTGTCAAAGACGAGATCAATTTTAGTCAAAACTCATTAGTCGGCTTACAAACAATCTTCACGCCGAGTGATCGTAGTAGGCAATTTATTATTCAGTTTCTAGCCGAAGGCGTTGATGATTGGCAGGCGGGCGCCGAATGGGCATTCTTTAAATACACGCCCTCAGACAATTTAGAATTTCAATTAGGCAAGGTGCGTGTCCCTTTAACGATCATTTCCGAGTCAATTCATATCGGATTGACCTATCCCTGGGCTCGACCACCCGATGAAGTCTTTTTTATTCCCTTCACTTCTGCAGATGGATTAAGAGTCAAAGGCCGTCTTAACCTTTTTGGCGGAGAATTCACACCACAGTTTTTAATCGCTGAAGGAAGTGGTTTAACATTGAACCTTTTCGGACAAGCACTAGATATTGAAGATATAAGACTATATAGCTTCATCTTTGGCTGGCAGTCAGACCATCTTAATATTAGAGCATCTATCCATCGAGGAGATGATCTTACATTAGCCGATAGCGGTGCATTGAGGGCACAACTGTCAAACGCACAAGCCATCGCTACCCTTACCCAACTGGGGATCGATCTACTTAACTCACCGCCAACCGAAAAAGTTGAAATAGATAATTTATCTGTCGCCTATACTAATGGTGCTCTTCGAATCTTGGCGGAGGTAGCTTCATTTGAAATACTGGATTCAGTGTTCTTACCGGAATCGGAATCTGGATTCCTCAATATTGGGTACCAATTTGGTCAAATCTTTCCTCATATCACCTATGCCTTCACCGATGCTAAATACATCGCTGCGGTCGACCGCTCTCAAGAGAGCGTGATTCTCGGCATTCGATATGACTTGAATCCGAGCACGGCCTTTAAGATTGATATAGTACAGAGTGAACTCGATGATGGGCCCTTGACCACCGGATCTTACGATACCTTTCACCCCAGCTTAGGCAATACAGTTGTTCTGGATGATGAAGTGCTAGCGGTGAATGCAGCTGTAAATGTGGTTTTCTAATAGTTAGGCTGCCAACAATCGTTGATACCAACACCTATAGCTTTGGAGATGCCTAGTTGTCTATTAAAAACTACTTCTTAATAGACAACTAGCTAGGTGTTAACGCCAGCGTCTAAATAGCGGCTTGGCCCAGGTTTTGGATAACACCAAAGCGTCTTCTTTACCTTTTTCTGCTGGATAATAATCTCGGCGCACACCTATCTGACGAAATCCCATAGACTGATATAATTGCAATGCACTCTGATTGGAGATCCGTACCTCGAGAAAAATTCTTTTCACCTTGCGCTCCCTCGATTGACGCATCACATTTTCCATTAATTGGCGCCCTAAGCCCTGGCGTTGGAACATCGGGTCAATACAAATATTCAGTAGGTGCGCCTCATCAGCAGCAAAAGAGAGCAGACTGAACCCAACTACTAGTTGCCGTAGCTCGATAACTGAACAAGTATATCCGGCGTGAAGACAATCCTGCATGACACGCTCTGACCAAGGAAAAAGATGAGCGAGAGTCTCGATCCGCATCACTTCCGACAAATCATTTAACTCCATCGGTCGGAATTGAATGGCGTCTTCATCCCAGCGTCTTGCAACCATCTACTGCCTCATTAATTGGGTAACCTGCTTTAAGTCTTGCCATGCTTTTGCTTTATCTTTTGGGTTACGCAACAGGTATGCTGGATGGTAAGTGACCACCACAGACAAATTATGTTGCCCCAAGGTATGTACCCTACCCCTTAACTTACCAATTGCTTGCTCGGTTTCCAAGAGGTTATGGGCAGCAATTCGACCTACCGCCAAAATGACCTTAGGTTCAATTAACTCGATTTGACGTTGTAAATAAGGCCGACAAGCAGCCGCCTCTTCCTGACTGGGATCTCTGTTTTTGGGTGGGCGACACTTAATAATATTGGCGATAAACACTTCTTTTCGCTGCAAATTTATCGCTAAAAGCATGGCATCCAGCAACTTACCCGCGCGCCCCACAAAGGGTTCGCCTTGACGGTCTTCTGTGGCCCCGGGCGCTTCCCCAATCACCAGCAGCTGTGCTTCACGATTGCCCACACCAAACACCGTCTGAGTGCGCCCCTTGTGCAAGCCACAGGCAGTACAGGCGGCCACCTGGGCCTCCAATTGAGGCCAGTCTAGAGTGGAAACAGATTTTAAATCTAGAGCGGTAGTTGGCTCTACCGGAAGCGGATATGAAGTGGTCAAGAAATCTCCCACCACTTCTTGAGCCGGCTCAGATATTGCGGCCGACTCAGCATGCACCCCGGCCGCCGCAGGCGCTACGGTTATGCCCATCGCCTCTAAATAGCGGCGACGACGTGCACTCAATCGATAAATGGTTTCAGGCATAAGCTACACCTGAGGATGTATTCTATTGTAATCCACCTCTAGGCGATTTAAGGCGTGTATATAAGCTTTTGCCGATGCGACCACTATATCTACATCGGCGCCTTGCCCATTCACAATCCGTCCATTTTTCTCTAGGCGCACGGTGACCTCTCCCTGGGAGTCGGTACCGCTGGTAATATTATTGACAGAATAAAGCTGTAAATTGGCACCACTGTGCGTGACCGACTCGATTGCTTTGAAGGCAGCATCCACAGGACCATCACCTTTTGCTTTGCCCTTTTCTTCCTGGCCCCTAATATCAAGGGTTAATCTCGCTTCCGGGATTTTTCCGGTCTCTGAGCAAACCTGCATGAAGACCAACTTGACTATATCCTCCTGAATGTCTGCACTGGCTTCAGAGACTAACGCTTGCAAATCCTCATCAAAAATTTCATGCTTTTTATCAGCAAGATCTTTGAAGCGATTAAAAGCGAGGTTGAATTCCTCATCATTCGAAAAGGACACACCTAATTCATGCAATCGTGCGCGAAAAGCCGCCCGGCCGGAGTGTTTACCTAACACCATACGATTAGAGCCCCAACCCACATCTTGTGCCAACATAATTTCATAGGTTTCGCGACTCTTAAGCACCCCGTCTTGATGGATCCCGGACTCATGAGCAAAAGCGTTGGCGCCCACAATAGCTTTGTTTGGTTGCACCGCAAACCCGGTGATAGTAGAGACCAATTTTGAGCAGGGCACTATCTGGGTGCTGTCAATGCCCACCTCCAATTCGTAACTGTCTGTACGGGTTTTTAAAGCCATCACAATCTCTTCTAATGCGGCGTTACCAGCGCGCTCTCCCAGGCCGTTAATTGTGCACTCCACCTGACGCGCGCCGTTGCGCACCGCAGACAAGGAATTGGCCACTGCCAAACCCAAATCGTTGTGACAATGCACGGAAAAAATAGCTCTATCAGAATTTGGGATGTTTTCAATCAAGTGGCGAATAGTGGCGCCAAACTGCTCCGGCACGTTGTATCCCACCGTATCCGGAATATTGATTGTCGTGGCACCGGCATTGATTGCCGCCTCAATGATACGACATAAGAAATCTAACTCTGATCGCCCTGCATCCTCAGGAGAAAACTCTACATCATCAGTAAAATCTCGGGCTCGCTTTACCGCATGCACGGCTTGAGAGACCACCTCGTCCGGACTCATGCGGAGTTTTTGTTGCATGTGGATGGGTGAGGTGGCAATAAAGGTATGGATACGGCCCCTCGCGGCTGGTGCGATTGCTTCGCCTGCACGATCCACATCATTATCCAAAGCCCGGGCTAAACCGCATACGGTGCTATTTTTTATCGCCCCGGCTACCGCGTACACCGATTCGAAATCTCCACGGCTTGCGGCCGGGAATCCGGCTTCTATCACGTCCACCTTCATTCGCTCTAAGGCATGAGCAATACGTAATTTTTCATCCCGGGTCATAGAGGCACCGGGACTCTGCTCCCCATCACGTAAGGTGGTATCAAAAATTATGATTCTATCTTTCATCGTCGCTACTCCTGTAGACGAAACCGATACGCCTACCTATCTATCAGCTATTAAATCAAACTCCGAGTCGGAGCGGTATTGAAACTTAATAAATTATAAAAAATCAGAGAAATTGCCCCTTAGGGCAGGAGTAGGTAAGAAACTAATTTCCATAGAAGAGTGATGCGACCAGAGTTGGCACAACGACTAAGAATAACTGAATGTATTGCTTTGGATTTCATGTAAAAATCACTATCAGATCTCAACCACTAACTATAACGACATGATCCCAGTTTGCCAAGAGTAGAATTGAATTCAGCTGATCGCTTTAGTACCTAACACAATGCCTCGCTGCAGAAAGTCATCCAATTGTGAAACCCCGGCCTCTATCACCATTCGAGGTTGTGGATGATGAAGCTCGGCGACTAACTGCTCCAGTAAAGAGCCTCCGGATTTTAAGTCCCCAGAGGTGATATTATCTTGTATCAGCGACAGGAGCCGGGCGGAAACAGCATTCATTTGTAAAAAATTCACTTCCAATTGACGAGTACGATAGACCACTATGTAATAGGGATCCTCAGCTGCTGCGGTGGGTAAATGATCGATAGAGATTTGGTGCACCGGGTAACGAAATGCATGGGGCCAAGCCAATTCCGAAATCACGGGTACTTCGGATTGCCAATTCGGTGTCGATGATACCTCGCTGTCACCAATATCTCGGGTATCAATAGCAAGCGCCAACTCCATCCATTCATAATAGGCTAACTCCCAAATCCACGCAGGGTAGTGTTGTTGCTGCGCAGGCGCTTCCAAAAAGCGTAATAGTTCCTGAGGCACTTGTGGAAAATAGGGTGTGGTCGATTTATGCGTGGAAAAAAAATCTCGAATTAGAGGAATCCAGTTCTCCGCCATCACTGCCTTTAATACGGGGAAAGTGCCTGACATTAAGTTTTCCACGTTATTAAATAACAGCTCACGGTAAATCTTCATGCGTCGATCTTCCACATCGACCGGCCCCACTTGAAATTTGGGATCACGAACATGCGCTGTGAACTGGATCTGAACTTTTTGGAATTCAGGCTGATCCATAACTCGTTATCTTGGCGTCCTGATGTTTACGCTGATATTGCTGAATTTTTTCCACCTCTAGGAGCAGTTCATGTAGAGGCGGTATATTAAAATCGCGCTCCAACAATGTCGGATAAACTCCAAAGTGCTGGTAGGTTTTATCGAGCAGATCCCATACCGGATCGACCACATCAGCACCATGGGTGTCCACACGTAAATCTTCGGCTTCTTTGTAGTGACCAGCAATGTGCATATAGCGAATGCGCTCAGCGGGCAACGCTTTCATAAAGGATAGCGCATCGTATTGATGATTGATGCTGTTCACATAGATGTTGTTCACGTCCAACAAAAGCTCACAGTCGGCTTGGTGTAAGACCTCACAGATAAAATCGATTTCCGACATTTCTTGACCCGGGGCCGCATAGTAAGAAACATTTTCTATCACCAGGCGCTGGCCTAGAATATCCTGTACCCGTTGAATGCGCTCACTAACATAGGCCACTGCTTGTTGCGTAAATGGAATGGGCATTAAATCATACAGATGGCCTTCATCACCGCAGTAACTCAGATGCTCACTATAAATTTGGATCTGATGTTCCCAGAGAAACTGCTTTAGACGACGAAGAAAAGCTTCATCTAAAGGCGCAATGCCACCAATGTTTAGAGATAGACCATGACAGGCAAAAGCATAGGCTTCGGTGAACTGACGAAATTTTTTTCCTAACAAACCGCCTACACCCATCCAATTTTCTGGGGCCACTTCAAAAAAATCGACGCTCGAGGGACTAGAAGATTGCAGCGGATCTAACAGACTCCGCCGCAATCCTAATCCGACACCTTGGATAGGTTGATTGGTCATGGTGTTCGACAGCTATTCACTAACTGCCACATTTACCTTCACCACACTTGCCTTCACTACCCTTCTTATCACCGCATTTACCCTCGCCGCATTTTCCTTCGCTGCCTTTCTTCTCACCACATTTGCCTTCGCCGCATTTGCCTTCGCCACATTTACCTTCTTTACCTTTATTCTCACCACATTTACCTTCGCCGCACTTGCCTTCACCACAACTACCCTCTGCCAACTGCAAATATCCCGATCCTAGATCAGTGGTAGAAAATGGATTCACATCGGCTTTCGCCAAGGGGGATGCCGCCAATGACACGGCAAAAGTAGCTGCGCCCGCTGCCACGGCTAATCCCGATTTCTTTGCCAATTCGCTAGCTTTAGTTTTAGATTCAGACATGTATATCTCCTTAGTTTAATTGAATATTATTCGGATTGCCGGTGACAGCAAGACTGCCTTGGCCCTTTTCCAGGCTTCAATTCCAGACGCCCTTTAGACTCCCTTGGTTGAAGTAAATTACAGCTTATCCAATTTCTGGATAAAATCATTATGGTTCAATTTGAGTTCAATGATAAGCAACAATTTGTCAAATATTTATCAAATTTTAAAATCGAAATTAGGAAAGTCTCAACCCCACTTAGCACCTGGATTCATTCGCCACCAACCCCGCAACCCTAATAACCAGAGCAAAATAGCTGCATATATTAGTGGCTCTAAGAAATCCGCCTTTACAGATAAATAGAAATGTAGTACCACTAAGGACGCCCAGAAATATACCCCCTGATGCAGACGCTGCCAATTGTGGCCTAATCTAGCAATGCTATATTGATTTGAGGTGGATGCCATGCTGAGCAAACCGATCGCAGCCACTAATCCAATGAGCAAATAAAAACGTGTAGTCAATTCCTCCACCACAGTTCGCCACATCAGATCCTGATCGTAAAGGACATAAATCACGATATGACAACATAGGTAGAATACCGACGCTAAGCCAAAAATCTTTCGATATCTCATCCATTGTGGTTGATGCGACAGGCGCACAATAGGACGCACTGCCAAGCTCAACAACAAAAAACGTAATGCCCAAATGCCAAATCCATGTAGTCCTTCTTCAATCGGATCGATCCAAGCCAAGCCGAAATAAAATTGATACAGGAGATAGTAGGCTGGAATAAAAGCTACAAAATAAGTTAAAGATGATGAAGTAAAAAATTTTTTCGATATCATTTAATACCATTTTGTCAGATCTAGATCGGTATACAAGCCCGCCACCGCCTGTTCATAGCCATTAAACATTAATGTGTCGCGACGACCGCGTTCACCAATGCGACGTTCAGTGGCCTGGCTCCAGCGCGGATGATCCACATTCGGATTCACATTGGCATAAAAACCGTATTCATGGGGCGCTGAAAGATTCCAACTGGTTCTCGGCATCTCTTTTTCAAAACTAATGCGTACAATAGACTTAATGCTTTTAAAGCCATATTTCCAAGGCACCACTAAACGTAAGGGCGCACCATTTTGATTGGGTAGATCTTCACCATACAATCCAGTGGCTATAAATGTTAGCGGATGCATGGCCTCTTGAATGGTTAATCCTTCCACATAGGGCCATTGCAATACCTTGCGCTTTTGCCCCGGCATCTGTACAGGATCATAAAGGGTTTCAAATCGAACAAATTTTGCGTCAGCAGTAGGTTCAAATGATTTCAGAAGCGGACCCAACTCGAATCCCTTCCAAGGAATCACCATTGACCAAGCTTCCACGCAGCGTAAACGATAAATTCGTTCCTCAATTTGCTGGCTCAATACCAGATCTTCTAGAGGATACTTACCGGGCTTCGCACAATGCCCTTCCACGGCCACGAACCAAGGTTCAGTTTTAAAGTCTTTTGCTAACTTGGCAGGCGAACGTTTGTCGGTTCCAAACTCATAAAAATTGTTATAAGAAGTCACCGCACGTTTTGGCGTTAATTGATCTGGTTTCGTCTGTTCGCCTTTCGCCGCATTGTGGGTAAATGCTGACACTGCAAATACCATGCTGCCAACAATAAATTCTCGTCTGCGCAAATAGAGAGCGTGATCGGTAACTTCTTGTTCCTTGATTCGATACTCTTTAGGCAAGGCCATGATCGCATCTCCTGAATAGGAATCGAAAAATCAATCAAGCCAGAAAAAGAGGGGCGTTTCAATAGAATTTCTAAATTGTGACCTATTTATGATATTTTCATAATCACGGCTTAATCGTTTCACAAACTATATAAAGTTGAAATTGCCCGTCAGGTACCGACCAAATTTTTATTATCTATTGAATGTCGATAATTACTCCCCGAGTCTTGGCTAGTAGTTTCCAAAGGGAAAATTATGCTGATGATAATTGAGTCAATAATCTACTTACTTTAATGATTTTTCGCTCGATTTTGCCGATGTTCACGCACTTTCCAAACAGTATAGATAGGGCCTGAAAGTGCATAAATCACTGACATAGCAAATAGAATTTGCGGTGGATCCAAGGAAATAAAGACCAGACCTAACACCACCATCAACATCGTGACAAAAGGCACACGTCCACGGGGATCAAAATCTTTAAAGCTGCGATAACGAAAATTGCTCACCATCATGCCACCCGCAAACAAAGTGATTGCAATGGCATAATAACTGAGCACATCGAGATCTAAATTATGGCTGACACCGAACCAAAGTAGTGAAGCCATCATCGCGGCGGCGGCTGGGCTGGCTAAACCTTGAAAAAAACGTTTGTCCTCATCACCAAGTTGTGTGTTGAATCGTGCCAAGCGCAATGCAGTGGCCGCAGCATACAAAAATGCCACCAACCATCCGAACTTACCAAAACTCACTAATACCCATTCATACATGACCAATGCTGGTGCCAATCCAAAGGCTACCATGTCAGACAAACTATCGTATTCCGCACCGAAGGCGCTTTGAGTGTTTGTTAACCTGGCCACTCGGCCGTCCAAACTGTCCATCATAATTGCCACAAAGATGGCAATCGCGGCAGCTTCGTACTGTTGACCCATGGCCGCTACGATAGAATAGAACGCCGCAAACAGGCTGCCTGTGGTAAATAGATTAGGAAGGAGGTAAATACCTTTCGGCTGGCGGCGTAAGGGACGAACTTCATTTTCCGCAGCGGACGACTCTTCTTTTTTCGATTGCGTTGAATCGGAATCAACGGGCTTGAGAGGTTTCATGTGACTCTTCAGGTATCCTTTATCCATGACCTATTCTAGAGTTCACAGCAAAATCAGCGCCAGTGATAATTCCGCTGTAGCGCCACTACTAATTTTTACTGCGATCCACCAACCTATTCTGTTTGATCCAAGGCATCATATCCCGCAGACGGTCCCCCACTTCTTCTATTGGATGAGCCTGACCCTGGCGACGCATAGCTTTTAAACTTGCCGCGCCGGATTGATTTTCTAATATAAATTCCTTGGCAAACTGGCCACTTTGGATTTCAGCCAATATGCGTTTCATCTCTTCTTTCGTCTCGCCGTTTACCACCCGAGGTCCACGGGTAAAATCCCCGTATTCTGCAGTGTTAGAAATAGAATACCGCATGTTGGCAATACCGCCCTCATACATGAGATCAACAATGAGCTTTAACTCATGCAGACATTCAAAATAAGCCATCTCAGGCGCATAACCAGCCTCCACCAACGTTTCAAAACCCGCCTGCACCAATGCGGTGGCACCGCCACACAATACCGCCTGCTCGCCGAATAGGTCAGTTTCAGTCTCTTCTCGGAAGTTTGTTTCGATTACTCCCGCGCGACCACCGCCATTCGCACTGGCATAGGAAAGCGCAATATCCCGTGCCTGACCAGATGCATCCTGATAGACCGCGATCAAAGAAGGCACTCCACCGCCTTGAGTATAGGTAGAGCGAACTAAATGTCCAGGTCCCTTGGGAGCAATCATAATGACATCTAAATCCGCGCGGGGCTCGATTTGTTGAAAGTGAATATTAAACCCATGTGCAAAGGCCAATGCAGCGCCCTGTTTGATGTTAGGCTGAATATCTTCCGCATACAATTTGGCTTGATGTTCATCTGGAGCCAACACCATAATCAGATCGGCACTGGCCACCGCCTCGCCGACAGGTAACACTTCCAAGCCAGCAGACTCAGCTTTCTCTATAGATCGGGAGCCGGATCGCAAACCCACCACTACGTCGACACCGGAATCTTTTAAATTATTCGCATGCGCATGGCCCTGAGATCCATAACCCAAAATAGCCACGCGTCTACCTTGAATCAAAGAAAGATCCGCGTCTTTGTCGTAGAAAATATTCATGCAACTCCCCTAACTGTCTTTTTAACTAATTGATACTGTCATTAAATCATTGTTGGCATATTAGATACTAAGTGATTTCTCACCACGCGCAATTCCCATGACACCGGACCGAACCACTTCTATGATTTTCGCTTCAGACAGGTTTTCTAAAAAACTGTCTAACTTATCGGAGGTGCCAGTCAATTCAATAGTAAATATAGATTGATTCACATCGATGACTCTACCACGGAAGATATCGACTATCTGTAATATATGCTCCCGTTTCTCACTAGATGTTCGTACCTTTACCAACATCATTTCACGCTCGATGTGACTACCGTCGGTGAGATCCACTAACTTCACTACTTCGATCAACTTATTTAGTTGTTTCGTGATCTGCTCGATGATCTGTTCAGAGCCACTGGTAACCAATGTAAGACGAGACAAGGAGGGATCTTCTGTCGGCGCTACCGTTAACGATTCGATGTTGTAACCACGCGCAGAAAAAAGCGCCACTACTCGTGACAACGCACCCGATTCGTTTTCCATCAATACAGAAATTATACGACGCATATCACACCAGTATCATTTCGTTCAGCCCCGCACCTGCGGGAATCATCGGATAAACATTTTCAGTGCGATCAGTAATAAAATCCATAAATACCAAACGATCTTTCAGGCTCATCGCTTCTTTTAGTGCGCCCTCTACATCAGCAGGCTTCTCAATACACATCCCTACATGACCGTAACTTTCCGCTAGTTTGACAAAGTCTGGTAAGGCATCCATATAAGACATAGCATATCGATTCTCATAGAAGAATTCCTGCCACTGACGCACCATACCCAAATAACGATTATTGAGATTAATGATCTTCACCGGCAGCTTATATTGCAGACAGGTAGAGAGCTCTTGAATATTCATTTGAATACTGCCTTCACCGGTAATACAGCAGACAGTGTGCTCAGGATACGCAAACTGTACGCCCATTGCCGCTGGCAAACCAAAACCCATGGTGCCAAGCCCACCGGAGTTTATCCAGCGACGCGGCTGATTAAAATGATAATACTGAGCAGCCCACATTTGATGCTGGCCCACATCAGAGGTCACAAAAGCTTCACCCTGAGTCACCTGGTAGAGTGTCTCTACAACCATCTGTGGTTTAATGATTTCGCTTTCGCGATCATACCGTAAGCAATTTTCACTTCGCCAAGTTTCGATCTGTTGCCACCATTCAGCCAAAGCTACTTGATCAGGCGTTTTCGAGTTCTCGGTCAACAGTCTATTCATTTCTAGTAGCACTGCACCCACATCTCCCACAATCGGGATATCCACCTTCACATTTTTTGAAATTGAGGACGGGTCAATATCAATATGAATAATTTTTGCGGATGGACAGAACTTTTCAATATTACCTGTGACGCGATCATCGAAACGCGCGCCAATGGCGATCAGCACGTCACATCCGTGCATACCCATATTGGCTTCATAAGTACCGTGCATACCGAGCATACCCAGCCATTGTTTCTCAGGAGCTGGATAGGCACCTAACCCCATCAACGTACTGGTGATGGGATATCCTAAAGTCGTGACGAATTGACGTAGGGCATCGGAAGCGTTACCAATCACCACACCACCGCCTGTATAAATCATCGGGCGCTTAGCACTTAAAATCAGTTTGACGGCGCGCTTAATTTGCCCCACATGCCCTTGAGTGGTGGGATTGTAAGAACGCATGGACACCTGCTTGGGATATTCATATTTGATACTTTGGCGACACACATCCTTGGGAATATCTACCAACACAGGTCCAGGCCGACCGGTTGTTGCTATGTGAAAAGCCTTTTTCAGCGTGGTGGCGAGATCTTCCACGCGCTTGACGAGAAAATTGTGTTTCACACAGGGGCGGGTAATACCCACATTATCTACTTCCTGAAAGGCGTCATTACCAATCAAGTCGGTAGGCACTTGACCAGTGATAACGACCATTGGAATCGAATCCATATACGCAGTGGCAATCCCGGTCACTGCATTGGTGGCACCCGGCCCAGAAGTCACCAGCACCACACCTGGCTTACCTGTGGCGCGGGCATAACCGTCCGCCATATGTGTGGCCGCTTGTTCATGGCGCACCAGGATATGTTTCACCTCTTCCTGTTTGTAGAGCTCATCATAGATGTGCAACACTGCCCCGCCCGGATAACCGAACAGATACTCCACGCCTTCGTCTTTCAGGAACCGAATAACAATTTCGGCACCGTTTAGCTTTTCACCCACTGGATCACCTAAAGAATTTGATTGCCCGAAAAGAAAAACCCGCAACAACGCGGGTGTTCCAATCCGACAGTTTAGCGCCGCTATGATACCGCTCAAAGTCGAGTTTGTAAAAATGACAAGTTCGATCTCGCCTCATCTTGGATTGCGCACAGAATACCTCTGCTCACGCCGAACAAGTATCTTATTAATCAACAGGGTAGAACCAAGCGCCTAACGACAATCGGCCGCAGGCGCCATGCAGATGGCCCAAATTAAGACCCTTCCAAAGGCCAGGAGTATAGAGACTGAGGCTGGCAAGTCGAAAACCCCACCACGGATGCCCTCTTAGATAAATCCGCGTCAGCTGTCGGCAAGGTGGGACTGAGTCAGACCGCGGAAGGCGGTGGAAAATCTAGCCCAGATTAACTACAACTGAGATCATTGCCTAAATGATCTTCATGAACATCATCATTGTCGATGTCTCTGGTGGCCGCGATGCGGCCGGTGGCGGCAATGGTGACCCCGCGGAACTGACTCGCCACGGCACCATTATGACAGGCGACAAAAGTCGCAGTCAGATCATTTGCCGAGGCGCCTGCGCCAGTAAAACGAAACACACCGACACGGTTTCCAGTCCGCTTCAGGCGAATCGCCATGGCACCATTGATGGACTGGCGAGATGCGAGAATGGTTTCACCTCCATCCAATTGTTCATTAGCATTGGTATCCACAAACATAATCCAGCCAAATTGGTCCCACTCTTCATTGCGCCGACGACAACGGGAATGTGCCCTGTTCGTGTTACAGATGGTGATATGTTGATTCTGTTTCAGCGCCTCTGATCGCGCCTGGGCCAATGTAGCGGCAATAAAACTCTGAGTACTTTGCGTACGGTTGTTGATCATGAATTGATTAAAAGATGGAGCGGCTACGGCAACTAAGATTGCAGCCACTGCCAACACTATCATGGTTTCTACTAAGGTAAATCCATTGGTTCGGTATTTCATCTAAAACATCCCCGGCAACTCTCCTCTGTATCTGCAACACAAACAGAGTACATTAAGGAGAGTACCGTCTAGATGAAAGACTTCCGACAATTGTCACATGCCAACCGATAAGGGGCAGGAAAAGAGAAATTAACCGCCGGTTTTATAAACTGGAAACCTTCGCCTGTTGTTCTTTTGCCATGGTTACAAATTGAAACCCTTGAGTTTCGTCGTAGTTCACTGCTATAGCATCTCCCGCTGCAAACTCGCCGGCCAATAACCGCTGAGCCAAAGGGTTTTCTATATAATTCTGGATTGCGCGCTTCAGTGGGCGCGCACCATAAACAGGGTCAAAACCAACTTCAGCCAAATGATCCAACGCCGCTGGAGAGATCTTAAATTCAATATCCCGCTCCTTTAACCGTGTGTTTAATCCCGCCAGTTGGATATCCGCAATAGCACGTAGCTGTGCTTGCACCAGCGGGTGAAATACCACGACCTCATCCACACGGTTAATAAATTCGGGTCGAAAATGTTGCGATACCACGCCCATCACTGCGCTTTTAATGGCGTCGTAATTATCTTCCCCCGCTAAATCCTGAATGAGTTGTGAACCCAGATTAGAGGTCATCACAATCACCGTATTGCGAAAATCTACCGTACGGCCATGTCCATCCGTCAACCGGCCATCATCCAAAACTTGCAATAAAATGTTAAATACATCTGGATGTGCTTTTTCCACTTCATCTAATAACAGTACTGAATAGGGCTTACGTCGCACTGCCTCAGTGAGATACCCCCCCTCTTCATAACCCACATAACCAGGGGGCGCGCCAATTAATCGTGCCACCGAATGTTTTTCCATAAATTCAGACATATCAATTCGTACCATGGCATCGGTAGAGTCGAATAAAAATTCAGCTAAGGCTTTGCAAAGTTCTGTTTTTCCGACACCGGTAGGCCCTAAAAAGAGAAATGAGCCGTTGGGTCTATTGGGATCCGATAAGCCCGCCCGGGATCGCCTGATGGCATTTGACACTGCGGTGACCGCCTCGTCTTGCCCAACTAAACGATCATGTATCGCCTCTTCCATGCGCAATAGTTTATCCCGCTCTCCCTCCAACATTTTCGCCACGGGGATCCCGGTCCAGAGAGAGACCACTTCAGCGATCTCTTCCTCGGTCACTTTATTACGTAAAAGGGTCAATGACTCCGGGGCATCGTCAGAGTTCTGTAGCTGCTTTTCCAGCTCTGGGATCCGCCCATACTGCAACTCGGACATTTTGCTTAAATCACCTACCCGTCTGGCAGCTTCCATCTCCAGTCTAGCTGCCTCCAATGCCTCTTTGATCTGAGCGCCTCCTTGTAAAGTGGATTTCTCTGCATTCCACACCTGTTCTAAATCGGAGTATTCTCGCTCCAACTCAGAGATATCCTGCATCAGTTTATCTAGGCGTCTTTTCGAAGCCTCATCCTTCTCCTTTTTTAACGCTTCTCGCTCAATTTTTAATTGGATTAATCGACGCTCCAATCGATCCAAGGCATCTGGTTTCGAATCTATTTCAATGCGAATTCGACTCGCCGCCTCGTCCACTAGGTCAATGGCTTTATCAGGTAACTGACGATCGCTAATATAGCGATGGGAGAGCGTAGCGGCCGCAACAATCGCGGGATCAGTTATCTCCACGCCATGATGGATTTCATATCGCTCTTTGAGTCCGCGCAGAATGGCAATCGTATCTTCCCGATTGGGCTCATCCACCAACACCTTTTGAAAACGTCGCTCTAATGCCGCGTCTTTTTCGATGTACTGGCGATATTCATCTAATGTGGTGGCACCCACACAATGCAGTTCGCCCCTTGCTAGCGCAGGTTTCAACATATTGCCTGCATCCATGGCGCCTTCCGCCTTACCGGCACCCACCATGGTATGCAATTCATCTATAAATAGAATGATACCGCCCTCTTGTTGAGAGAGCTCCTTTAATACAGCCTTTAATCGTTCTTCAAATTCACCCCTGAACTTAGCACCGGCAATGAGAGAACCCATATCCAGTGCCAATAAACGTTTCTCCTTCAACGCTTCTGGCACCTCACCATTTATTATTCGTTGCGCCAAACCTTCGACTATGGCGGTTTTACCCACACCAGGTTCACCGATTAACACTGGGTTATTCTTAGTGCGACGTTGCAAAACCTGAATGGTGCGACGAATTTCCTCGTCACGACCAATAACGGGATCTAACTTGCCCTCTGTGGCTCTCTGAGTCAGATCGATGGTGTATTTTTCCAGCGCCTGCCGCTGATCTTCTGCCGAAGCCTCTTGCACGCTTGCTCCTCCTCTTACTTGTTCAATCGCCGCTGAGAGCGCCTGCTTATTGAGTCCATACTGGCGCAGTAATTCACCTAAAATGCCCTTATCTGCAAGCGCCGCAAGAATAAACAATTCACTTGAGATATAAGCGTCGTTTCGCTCTTGCGCCGCCTTGTCCGCCAAATTTAACAAGCGAGCCGAATCGTTGGAAATGTGAATATCACCACCATGGCCTTGGATGCTTGGCAACTGATCCAGTTTTGCTTGCAATGCCTGTTGCAGTTGATCTATAGGAACATTGCATTGGCGCAACAAAGGCGCAACGGTGCCTCCCTGTTGAGTCAATAAACAATAGACAATGTGCACTGGCTCAATAAATTGGTGGTCTCGGCCCACTGCCAGCGATTGTGCTTCTGCCAGTGCCTCTTGAAATTACTTCGCCTTAGAAAT
>OBJS01000168.1_pt1 | contig 19909 bp, 16 predicted proteins | sample 1519851 | NCBI WGS metagenome assembly OBJS01 (sample SAMN03019806, study PRJEB22545) | beach sand metagenome | biome: beach; feature: sea beach; material: beach sand | place: USA: Municipal Pensacola Beach, FL | collected 2010-10-20 | depth 25-47 cm m
TTACCGTGGCCTGGCAGAGACCAGACCGGCCAGCGGCGGCAGCGTCACCACCATCGAATTGGGTTGACCCATCCAGGGTATCGGTTGCGCCTCGACCTGGCCGCCATTACCCAGATTACTGCCCCCGTACCAGAGGGAGTCGGAGTTAAATAATTCGGTATACCGTCCCGCTTGGGGAACACCGATGCGATAACCATGGCGGGGTACCGGCGTAAAGTTAAGAATGACCACCACAAATCCATCATCGTCCTGGCGCAGATAACTCAATACCGACTGTTCGGTATCGTGGCAGTCGATCCAGCTAAATCCGCAGGCGTCAAAGTCATAGCGATGCAGCGGCGTCGTTTCGCGATAAAGTTTGTTCAGGTCGGTCAGCAGTGTCCTGATACCCCGATGCGATGCGTGTTCCAATAGCTGCCAGTCGAGCTGATGGTCAGCGCTCCATTCACTTCGCTGGGCAAATTCCGCGCCCATGAACAGGAGCTTTTTTCCGGGCCAGGTGTACATATAGGTATAGAGCAGGCGCAGGTTGGCGAACTTCTGCCAGTCGTCCCCAGGCATTTTTTCCAGCAGCGACCGTTTGCCGTGGACTACCTCGTCGTGGGACAGGGCCAGGACAAAGTTTTCGTGATACGCATAGAGCATGGCGAAGGTCAGTTCCTGATGGTGGTAACGGCGGTGTATCGGGTCGTGACTGAAATAGCCGAGGGTGTCATTCATCCAGCCCATGTTCCACTTCATCGAAAAACCGAGGCCACCGGCCCAGGTAGGGCGGCTGACCATGGGCCAGGCCGTGGATTCCTCGGCGATTACCAGCGTGCCGGGAAACTCTTCGTGAACCTTTTCGTTGAGGCGGCGCAAAAACTCGATAGCCTCGATATTCTCATTGCCGCCGTATTCATTCTTAAGCCACTCGCCCTCCTCTTTCGAATAGTCGAGGTAGAGCATCGAGGCCACCGCATCTACCCGCAAACCGTCGATATGAAACTCCCGTAGCCAGAACAGTGCGTTGGCCAGCAGAAAATTTCTTACTTCGTGACGACCATAGTTAAAAATCAACGTACCCCAGTCACGGTGCTCACCCTGCCGGGGGTCGGCATGTTCAAACAGAGCCGAGCCGTCAAACCGTGCAAGCCCGTGGCTGTCCTTCGGAAAATGCCCTGCGACCCAATCGAGCAGCACACCGATTCCGGCCTGGTGACAACTGTCGACGAAAAATCGAAAATCATCCGGGTGCCCAAAACGGCTGCTGGGTGCGTAGTAACCGGTGCACTGGTAGCCCCAGGATTCGTCCAGCGGATGTTCGCTGATCGGCATCAGTTCGATATGAGTAAAGCCCATGTCCTTAAGGTACGGAATGAGCTGTTCGGCGAGTTCCCGATAGGAGAAGAAACCACCATTCTGGTGACGACGCCAGGAACCGGCGTGCAGCTCATATATGGCGACGGGCTCGTGGCGCCAGTCCCAAGTCTTGCGATGTTGCATCCACTCCCGGTCGGACCAGCGATAGTTGCTTTCTGTCGCTATCACCGAAGCCGTACCCGGGCGCTTTTCAAAGCTTCTCGCAAAGGGGTCAGCCTTCAGCACTCGGTGAGTCATGTAACGATTTTTGATTTCAAATTTGTAGTGAAATCCGCAGGCGACGCCGGGAACGAACAGCTCCCACACCCCGCCACCACCGCGGCAGCGCATGGGGTGGGCGACCGGGTTCCAGTCGTTGAAGTCCCCGACTACGCTGACGCCTTCGGCATCGGGTGCCCAGAGGGCGAACAGTACGCCCGGCACGCCGTCTACTTTGTGTGAGTGAGCACCCAGCTTGTCGTATATGTGCCAGTGGACACCCTCACCAAAAAGGTGAAGATCGAGGTCACTGATCTGCGGCAAAAAAGTATAGGGGTCGATTTCACAGAAATAGCGACCTTCGCTGTCCCACCACTCTATTTCGAAATGTTCCGCCAGTATTTCGCAGCCGGACCATTCAAACAGTCCAGGCTCTGCGATACGCTGTAAAGGCTCGCTACAACCTTTGATACGGGCAAAGGAAGCTTCTGGCAGTAATGAGCGAACAACACAATTGTCCCCATCGAGCCTGTGACAACCAAGAATCTGAAAGGGATCGTGGTGACGCAGCTCGAGCAAACGCTGCAGCCCGTGAGCCGATAATGAGGAAGAACAACGCAGGCTCAGTTGTTTGCGGCTGATCGAAAAACCTCCTCTTTAAACCGTTTTCCGCTTCTCTTGCGAGCCGGCTGGCAGACCAAGCGTGAGGTCCGATCAGGCCAAAAACCCGCCAACCTCTCGCCGTTTACGCCGTGGCGGTAAGTTTGGGCTGGGTGTGATGCGACGATACCGCGCTGAGCATTCCAGCCATTTCACCGAAAGGGAAGCCAGCACCTTTTGCCGCATCTGTACAGGCGACCAGGTCACCCAAAGAGACAATACCGACCAGTTTTCCTTTGCTGTTGACAACTGGCAGACGCCGCACTGCATGATCACGCATCATATCCAGCGCTTTGTGAATATCGTCGGTTGATTTACAACAGTACAAATCGCGATTGCCACAAACCGATTCGGCGGTTATTTCCCACAATGGCCTATGCTGTAGGGCAGACCCGATAGCAATATCCCGATCGGTAATGATACCGACGGGTTTGTTGTCATCGTCGACGACCGGCAAACTGCCACAGTCATTGTCCCACATCATCAATGCGATCGAATCGAGCGTCGTATCGGCGTGACAGCTCAGCACGTTATTCACCATGGCTGATTTTACGTTCATAAGACTCCTCCTGATTTCCGGGGTTACTAGGGCCGCAGGAATATCTTCGTAATTTACCCCATATGCAGTGTTGACCATCGTCAACTTTTGCAAACGCAAATAACGCTTCCATAAAGTAATTATAAAAAAACAATTTATTGATAAGAGTCAACATGACTCCGGCATGCAAATGGTGGAATTTTTTCGAACCACAAAACATCATTCCAACTACGCGGCTTAGTCCGGAATACCGTTGATTTGGACGCTAATCGGAGCCGGGAAAACATTGACGACTCAACACCCGATACACCCTGCTAACTCGAGGCAGAAAGGCTCGTCACCCAACGCTAATACTGCGGCGACTTCGCCCATTGTCGATACCTCATTGATCGCACCCGACAAGCTTAATCACCATGGCACAATTTCCTGGCTATCAGGCAAGAAAGACTAATTTAAACGGGGTCTCTCACTCGCCCCGTTTTGTCAGCCAGCTGACAAAGGAAACGCTTGCCCTGGTCCTTGCGGGAGGCCGCGGCACGCGACTTCAACACCTCACACAGTGGCGCGCCAAACCGGCAGTACCCTTTGGTGGTCAGTTTCGCATTATCGATTTCCCCTTATCCAACTGCGTTAATTCGGGTATTAGACGTATTGGCGTGCTGACCCAGTACAAAGCACACTCGCTGATACGGCATATCCAGAAAGGCTGGGGTTTTTTGCGCGGCGAATTCGACGAATTTGTCGAACTATTGCCCGCACAACAGCGTATCGAGAGTGGCTGGTATGAAGGTACGGCAGACGCGGTGTATCAAAATATAGATATTCTACGCAGTCATCACCCTACCTACGTCCTGATCCTGGCTGGCGATCACGTCTACAAAATGGATTACGGCCCCATGCTGGCACAACACGTCGAACACAACGCCGAACTCACCATAGGCTGTATCGAAATTCCACGCGACTCGGCGAGTTCTTTTGGGGTAATGAGTGTCGACAACGAACACCGCATCACACACTTTGTGGAGAAGCCCGCACATCCCGAACCCTCGCCCGGCAACCGCGATCAATCTATCATTTCCATGGGAATTTACGTCTTTAATACCGAATTTCTAATCGATCAATTGATCGCCGATGCAGACAAACTAAATTCTGATCACGATTTTGGCCGCGACCTGATACCCGCATTAATCGACCAGTACCGCGTTTATGCCTATCCTTTTCGAGATGCGCTCCACTGTCGCCAGGCCTACTGGAGAGATGTCGGCACCGTCGACGCATACTGGCGCGCGAACATGGAACTAATCGAGATCACACCCGAGTTGAATCTGTACGACCGGCAATGGCCTATCTGGAGTTACCGGGAACAAACCCCGCCGGCGAAGTTTGTTTTCGACGACACCGATCGACGCGGTATGGCCGTTGACTCCATGGTGTCCGGCGGCTGCATTATTTCCGGGGCGACGATCAGGCATTCGCTGCTTTTTAATAATGTTACCGTCGACGAGCACAGCGAGATCCTGGATTCAGTCATTCTGCCGGACGTACATGTCGGACCGGGCAGCCGGATACGGCACGCAGTTATCGACAAAGGCGCTTTTTTACCCGAGGGGACCATCATCGGCGAAAACCGGGAAGAGGATCACCGACGGTTCCACGTCAGCTCGTCCGGCGTCATCCTGGTCACTCCCGACATGTTAGGACAGGCACTCCATCATGCCCGCTAACCATAACCTGAATGTGGTGCTGTGCTGGCACATGCATCAACCGGAATACAGGGACCGGCGCACCGGCATCTACCAGCGTCCCTGGACTTACCTGCGCGCCATCAAAGATTACACCGACATGGCGGCGCATCTCGAGCAGGTGCCGGATGCACAAGCCGTGATCAACTTTGCTCCCGTCCTGCTCGAACAAATCAACGATTACTCGGCGCAACTGGACGGCTACTTCAACCACGCCACTGCCTTACGCGATCCCCTGCTATCGGCACTCAGTCAACAAAAATTCAACAAAGATATAGCTTTTCGCCAGGCGTTATTGGACACCTGCCTCAATGGTCACGTTCAACGCGCCACAGGGCTGCACGAAAACTACGCGTTATTGCACGATTTCGCCGCAGACCTCGCCAGACATCCGACGCGCATTCGCTACGCAAACGAAATTTTTTTTAGCGATCTGCTGGTTTGGTATCACCTGGGCTGGCTCGGCGAAACCGTACGCCGCAACGACCCGCGTGTCTGGCAGTTGCTGGAAAAAGGCCACGGTTTCTCGTATGCGGACCGGATAAGCCTGCTCTCTGTGATCGGCGAGCAAATCAAAGCTGTGATACCCCGTTATCGCACACTCGCGGCAACACCCAGGGTAGAACTTTCGATGACGCCCTATGCACATCCGCTGGCGCCACTGCTCGCTGACTTCCACAGCGCGCGCGAGGCCAGCCCCAATTTACCACTGCCACGGTCTGCCGAATATCCTGGCGGAATTGACCGACTGCGTTGGCATATTGATGCCGGCAAACAGGTATTCAAGGCATGCTTTGGCCAACCCCCGACCGGCTGCTGGCCCGCCGAGGGCGCCATCAGCGACACCGTGCTCGCGCTCCTCGACGAGGCGGGCTTTACCTGGGCGGCAAGTGGTTCCGGTGTCCTGTTCAACAGCCTGGATAAATCCACTTCTGCACTTGGAACAGACCACGCGCTCTACCATGCATACAACGTCGACGAACTTGCAGTCACCTGTTTTTTCCGCGACGACCGCCTCTCTGATCTCATCGGATTTACCTATTCTTCCTGGCACGCGGACGATGCAGTTGCCAATCTGATTCATCATCTGGAAAGCATCTCCGCTCGTTGCGGCAAGGAAGACAATGTCTTAGTCGCGATCATCATGGATGGCGAGAACGCATGGGAGCATTACCCGGATAATGGCTTCTATTTCCTGCAGGGGCTTTATCAAAGATTGAGCAGCCACCCCAAATTCAACCTGACGACTTTTTCCCAATGCCTGACAGGCAGCAAGTACACCCTGCCGCATGTCAGCGCTGGTAGCTGGATATATGGGGATCTTACGACCTGGATCGGCAGCCCGGACAAAAATCGCGCGTGGGACATGCTGGTCGAAGCCAAACAGGCCTTCGATCGCGCCGAGCGAGAACAACGACTGACCGGTAGCCAGCTCGACGCGGCCAGACAACAACTGGGTATCTGCGAAGGATCGGATTGGTTCTGGTGGCCCGGCGACTACAACGCAGGCGACGCCGTAGCTGCCTTTGACAATCTGTTCCGAATCCAGCTCGGTACGCTGTACGACATTATCGAGGAACCGCAGCCTCAATATCTTGCCAACGCTTTCACCCACCCGCGGAGCAACGATTCCCCCACCAGCGGTGTGATGCGCAAGGCGCAATGAGCCATATCCTGTCAAAGCGGCGACGCTGTGGCATTCTTCTGCCAATCACAGCCTTGCCGGACGGCGCGGAAAATGGCGATTTTGACAGCGCCCCCAGGTTCATCGACTGGCTTGCCAAAGCCGGGGTCACAGTTTGGCAAATTCTGCCACTTGGACCAACTCACGATGACCTTTCACCCTACCTATGCCTGTCCGCCCACGCGGGAAACCCGGCCTTAATCGGTCTGCGGTGGCTCGCGAAGCAGCAATTTTTTGAGGCTTCGGCATCGACCGGCGACCGCCGGCAGACCCTAGGGCAGGCATACCTGCTCTTCCGCCATCGCGCCGACGCACAATTAGTTGCAGAATACGAGGCTTTTGTCTCCGACGCGACCCACTGGCTGGAAGACTACGCGACATTCTTCGTGCTCTGGCAACACCACAAACAATTGTCCTGGACAGAATGGCCGCAAGCGCTGCGCGACAGAACCCCTTCCGCGCTGGCGCAGGCTCAGGAACGCTGGGCGCAAGCCATCGATGAAGTTAAATTCACTCAGTTCCTGTTCTTCAAGCAATGGCGAGAGATTCGGGAATATGCACAATCGCGGGGCGTGCTGATTTTTGGCGACATGCCGCTCTTCGTTGCACACGACAGCGCCGATGTCTGGGCAAACCGGCATTATTTCAAACTGGCCGATAACGGGACCGCAAGTGTCGTGGCGGGCGTACCGCCCGACTACTTCTCGGCCACCGGACAGCGTTGGGGCAATCCCCACTACCAGTGGAGTGCCATGCAGGCAGACGATTTTAGCTGGTGGTGCGAGCGCCTGGAGACACAGTTGCGTTTATACGACTTGGTTCGTCTCGATCATTTTCGCGGCCTGCAGGCATCGTGGGAAATCCCGGCGGACAGCGTCACGGCGGAACAGGGCGTTTGGCGGGAGGCGCCAGGCTACGCATTATTGGAAAGTCTGAAAGCGGGCCGCCATGAAATACCTCTGGTGGCGGAAGACCTCGGCTTGATTACGCCAGAGGTGCTCCACCTCAGGGATGATTTCAGTTTGCCTGGCATGGCCGTACTACAGTTCGCTTTTGACGGCGGATCCGATAACCCCTACCTGCCGCATAACCTCGAAAAACACAGCGTCCTATATACTGGCACGCACGATAACGACACGTCGCTCGGCTGGTTTAACCGCTTAGCGCAAGACCAGAGTGTTCGCGTCAGAAGTTACTTGCGTTGCCTTAAAAAAGACATGCCCGGTGCGCTGGTGGCTAGCGCCCTGGCCTCTGTGGCCCAGTGGGCCGTCATCCCTCTGCAGGATATTCTCGAACTCGGTACCAGCCATCGAATCAACACTCCCGGTACCCGCACCGGCAACTGGCGCTGGCGCTTCCAATGGCAGCAACTCACTGAGCAACACGCTTTTGATTTGCGCACACAAATCGATCTGTACGGCCGATAAGAGCCTTCGGGATCAACATAATCAGCGCAATCCGATAATTTGATTTACATCAACATAGCCGGGCGAAACGCATGGGGTAATCGGCAAACCAGACCAAAGGAAGTTACAGGACGCACCTGACGCAAGGCAAGCCTCTTTGCGCAGCCTTCGCCAGCAAAGCGCTTTAAAATGCCGACTCTACAGCGATGAAAAGAATAGCCATCAACGGCCTCGGACGCATAGGCCGCCTGATATTGCGTCGCTACCTTCAGGAAACGTTTGCACAGTTCGCAGTGGTCGCTGTAAATGACCCGGCCCCCGCGGACAACCTCGTCTATTTGCTCAAATACGACTCCGTCCACGGCCGCGCTGGTTTTGACATTGAATACAGAGACAGCGAACTCTGGCTCGATGATGTGCATATACCACTATACTCGGAACTGGATCCCGAGCGACTGCCGTGGCAGGCACTGGAGATTGACGTCGTTCTCGAGTGTAGCGGTCGCTTCATCGACCGCGCGAGCGCCATCAAGCATATCAATGCCGGTGCGACGCGAGTCCTGATCAGCGCGCCGTCGCCCGATGCCGATGTAACGCTGGTGTTGGGTGTCAACGACAAGCGTTTCGATCCCGACCGTCATTTCGTTATTTCCAACGCCTCCTGCACCACCAATTCGCTGGCGCCACCGCTGAAAGTACTCGACGACAGGTTTGGCGTGGAACAGGCATTGGTAACTACTGTCCACGCCTACACAGCCGGTCAGGCCACCGTTGATCGAGCCGCCCGCCATAAAATCCGCGGCCGGGCCAGTGCGCTTAATATCATTCCCACCTCGACCGGCGCGGATGCAGCGACAGAACGCGTTCTGCCGCAACTGAAAGGTCGCTTGAGTGCGCTGGCTTTGCGCGTACCGGTCGCCGACGGGGCACTGACAGATGTCAGCGTGTATCTGAAGAAACCGGCGACTGTTGCGGGCATCAACAGTACTTTTAAGGAAGCCGCCGGGAAAGAAATGAGTAACATCCTTGCCTACAGCGAAGAAGATCTGGTGTCCTCCGACATCATCGGCAACCCCCACTCCGCGATTATCCACAGCCAATCAACGCGAGTTTTGCAGGATCATTTCGCCAAAATACACGTCTGGTACGACAATGAATTCGCTTATGCCTGCCGCTGTCTCGATTTACTGGAACGGTTATCCCTGTGAATCCGCGCGGAATCGCGAACCTGTTACACAAGGTCGGCGGCCGGGCCGGAAAAAATCTAGACTTCAGTCTTCACAGGTATAACCATGCAGGCTTAAACCTTCCTGCAAATAATCGCCAAGCAGGGGCGTACTGATTAAATAGTCGGCCGTGCGATTGTTAAACGCCTGCCCTGCCGCCTCAAGGGCTGCACCCCACTCGTCGAGTGAGTAGTCGCCACGACCGAGCCACATCAAGGCGACGAGGCAAACCTGCTGATCAGGCTCCAGGTCGCCGATCGTGCTCACCATTTCGGAGTAAACCGGATTACTCTCCTCGGCGGTCTCTAACGGCGATGCAGCAAAATCCTCGTCCGCTACATCGAGGCCTGTATCCACCATGTCCGGTCCGCCCTCAGCGGTCTGAAACTCGTGCGCACGATCAATAAGAAAGCAAACCGTCTCCGGGTTTATCTCGATAGCCATAAACCAGCCGCCCGTAAGTGAAAATAACCCGATTAATACGAATTACAGCCATAACATGCAACCCATTTCAAAGGGATGACTTAGCATCGGGTGATAGGGATAAACCCGCATACGATAATTTTTCAGCCCGCAAAACTCCGGGGCCCAGTCGAGAACAAAAAGCGCCCTGTCGCCCGCTGTTTCTCCAGATTCAGTAGCGCTAAACCGAATACAGTGATCAGCGATAAAAGCTTCGTCCTCGGTCGCACCCAACAGGCAATCGACGACGAGGTCCTCGCTTTGCAATCCGTTCAGTGTCACTTCGACCTGTATTTGTATACTATCGCGGTAGAAAATCTCACCATCGATACCTCCGCTACAACGCGCGCTAACGCCCGACCAACATTCCAGAACTCGCTTTTTCCACAACGCAAGGAGCTCCGCATTCCCTGCCCTGCCGAGCCGTCGATTTTGCGCCGCTGCAGGTTGGTACATGGTTTCGACATATTGGGCGACCATGCGCTGGGCGTTAAAGCGGCTGATGATCGACTGCATGGAGGCGCGCGACAAATGCACCCACTGGGCGGGGTATTGACTCCCATTGCGATCGTAATAAGCCGGCACAACCTGGTGTTCCAAAATGTCGAGAAAATCTATCGCTTCCTGGCGGGAGCAATACTCCGGATCCCATCCGGTCTGTTTATGCGGCGAAACCGCCCAGCCATTATTGCCGTCGTAACCCTCCTCCCACCAGCCGTCGCGGATACTGAAATTAACGACCCCGTTCGCACCGGCTTTCTGACCCGAAGTGCCGCAGGCTTCGAGCGGATATTCCGGTGTGTTCAGCCAGACATCGCACCCGGCAACAAGTACCCGAGCCAAAGCCATGTCGTAACCCTCGAGAAGTAATATCCGGCCGATAAATTCCGGCTGCAACGAGTACTCGTGAATGTCTTTGATCAACGCCTGACCAGGCTCGTCACTGGGGTGCGCTTTGCCGGCAAATATAAAAATGATGGGGCGATCAGGATCCTGGAGCAGCGAGAGCAAACGCTCCAGCTGGGAAAATAATAGTGTCGCTCGCTTGTAAGTGGCGAAACGTCGGGCGAAACCAATAATCAACGTATCGCATTCGCCATCGGAAATATATGCCGTACTGCGCTCTACCAGAGCCTGACTCAGCCCGTTGCGAAGATGTTGACGGCACAAGCGTCTATGAACATCTTGCACCAGTGACTGCTTGATGGCGCTATGCGTCTGCCACCAGAGCGCGTCGTCAATGGTTTCCAAGCATGTCCAGTATGCCTTTTCGTCGAGACGGGTACGCCAGTCTGGAAACCGGGAGTCGAACAATTCGACCCAGTGCTTGTCGAGGATGCTTTCAACGTGCACGCCATTGGTAATATGGCCGATAGGATTTTCTCTGAAGGGAATCTGCGGCCAGATATGCTGTTCCATGTGTGCGGCGACACCGCCGTGGATGCGGCTGACGCCGTTGTGAAAACGCGAGCCGCGCAAGGCCAGCGAAGTCATGTTGAAATGGTGCTGGTTTGCCGGGGATTTTCCCAAAGCCATAAATTCGTCGAAGGCGATGCGCGCATCCAGCGAGTAACGGCTGAAATAGTGCACCATTGTCTCTTCGTCAAAACTATCGTGACCCGCAGCGATCGGTGTATGAATGGTGAACACCGTCGCACCGGCCACTTGTTCGAGCGCTGAATGAAAGTCCGCTCCTTTCCTGGTCAGTTCGAGCACGCGCTCAAATATCTGGAATGCGGCATGACCTTCGTTGATATGCCAAACAGAGGGTGCCAGCCCAAGCGCCCGCAAGGCTCGGACACCGCCGATTCCGAGAATCATTTCCTGTTGAATACGGGTATGCTGATCCCCGCCATATAAGCGATTGGTGATCAAGCGGTCTTCCTCGATATTCACCGGCAAGTCGCTGTCCAACAGATAGAGTGAAACCCGACCAACGGCTGCGCGCCAGACCCGCAACTGCACCTTGCGATCTGCAATTTCAATCTCGACGTGTATCTCCTTTCCCTTGTTATCCCACGCCAATGCAATGGGCAGGTTTACAAAAGGTTGATTGACGCCAAGGGAAATTTGCCGTCCCCGGGAATCGATCGTCTGATTGAAATATCCCTGGTGATAAAGCAACCCAACGGCGACGAAAGGAATACCCATATCGCTGGCAGCCTTGCAATGATCGCCGGCCAGTATCCCTAGGCCACCCGAGTAGATCGGAAAACTTTCGTGAAAGCCAAACTCCGCACAAAAATATGCCACCAGCGGCAAATCGCCGGCGCCCTCCTGCACCTCATTTTGCGTCGGCGCGCTACGGCTGTGGTAGTCGTCGTAAAAGCCTACCGCGGCATGATACTTTTCGAGGTACTCTGGATCCGCGGCGGCGGCTTCCAGTTTGCCTTGCTCGACCCGGCGCAGAAATAACTTTGGGCTATGGTTGCACGTCTTCCACAACTCTGTATCCAGGGAAAAAAACAACTCCCGGATAGGACGGTGCCAACTGTACAGGAGGTCATTGGCCAGATCGTGCAACCGCGCCAGCGCCGCGGGAACACGAGGCTTTACCTCCAGACTAAAGTCAGTCGCGGCCATGTCGTCACGCCAATGAAAAGACAGCAGGGTGGTTCTCTGATCCATTTAATCCCATCCCGGTCCCCAAGAGTTGATCAGCATCAATCTTTACGTGCACAGCACAATCTGTCGCGCCGGGGTGGATTGCGGCTCAAAAAGCACAGGCCTCAAACCGTGGCCCCCTCCTTGATCGACATGGATTCGCGACAATCTATTTAAGATTGTCGGGCCTGCAGTCCCGACTCAAGCCTCCAGTGCCGCGGGCTGGTGGCAAAAAATGGTGGGCTCGGAGTTAAAAATACTGACAAAACGTTCAACTGATCATAAGATTAAAAAGTCACTCAAAAATGCGGAGATAGCCCTGATACTTAATGTCCAGGTAAATATACAGCCAGCGGGGATGAGGCCAGAGTGAGTCGAGCGAGCGCTACGGGTGCCTCGCTACCCGCGCTGTCCAGCCCCTTCGTCGTGCTGCTCGATAACCAGGGCTGCATCAGGCAACTGAACAGCAGTGCCTGCCGGCTACTCGAAGCCCGGCCGGAAGAAATAATGGGCAAGGTTTGGTTTTCGCTCTGCATACCCGAGGCCTGGCGCGCATTTGCCATCAAGGTGTTTCGGCAGACATTGGCCAAGGGGCTCCAGGATCCAGCTTTTTATATCACCGCACCCCTACAAAGCGCTTCCGGTCAACAATACCGCCTGGACTGGTATGTTGAACCCCTGTTCGACAACGAGGGTATCTCCGGCGCCATACTCACAGGCCTGCACGCCGGCAGCGAGGCAGCCGGTTCTGCGGAGGACGATGTTTTCTTGCAAGCTACGGCTCAAAACCAGGCTGTGCTCGACAACGCGGCCGAAGCCATTATCAACGTCGACATACACGGCACCATCACCGGCGCCAATAAAGCCACCGCTTCGATATTTGGCTACACCATCGACGAATTGATCGGCCAGAACATTAATTCGCTTCTGCCAGAAGCAAACGGTCATTCTGGCAAGATTCCCGAAGCCGTCGGCAGCCAGTCGGGACCGGCCCTATCACCGATTAAAGGTCGAGAACTGACAGGCCACAGAAAGGACCGCTCCGAGATCACACTGGAACTCTACGTGACCGAGGTAAACGTGCACGACAAAACCAGTTATACCTGGGTGATCAGAGATGTTAGTGAACGGCGCGCTACAGAACTTCAGCTACGGCAGAATACAGAAGAACTACAGCTGACGCGGGATCGGCTTGCCCACCTCGACCGCCTCCATATCGCCGCGGAAATGTCGACGGGTATCGCCCACGAGCTCAACCAGCCTCTGGCGGCCATAGCCATGTACGCCCAGGCTTGCAGGCGCGCAGCGCAAAATAACTACGCCGACAATGAACTATTGCTGGACAGCCTGTCGCGTATCGACGAACAGGCGCAGCGGGCCGGCGAAGTGATTCGCAGCCTTCACTCCCTAGTCAGCAAACAGAAACCTCGACGGGAATTATCGGATATCAACGAACTGCTCCATAATACTGTCGAACTGGCGCGCATGAACATCGACGCCCACGGTATTGCCATCGAATACCAGTTATCGGGTCATTTACCGAAAATCAGGGTGGTTTACCCGCAGATCCAACAAGTCTTGCTGAATCTGATCCGCAATGCCTGCGATGCCTTGTCGGCCAGTCGAGTAAAAGACAAAAAAATCGCTATCGCAAGCGAACTGGATAACGGGTCTCAAATCAAGATCACTGTCAGGGATAACGGCGATGGCGTGGCTATCAAAAACGCTGCCAGAGTATTTGAGCCCTTTTTCACGACCAAAAACCCGGATCATGGCATGGGGATGGGGCTAGCCATTAGCCGCTCGATCATCGAGAGCCACGGCGGTGTACTGAAGATCAATACGAATCATAAATTGGGCGCGGAGTTTTTCTTTACCCTGCCTATAGCGGCGAGTAAAGCGCGCTAGCATGCCCGACAGGGAGCAGACTGTATTTGTCGTCGACGACGATGCCGACGTGTTGCACGCGATTTCAGTGTTACTCTCTACCGCCGGTTTAACGACTCGCACCTTCCAATCAGCCAGCGCGTTTCTGGATGCCTACGACCCGGAGCAAAAGGGTTGCCTGATACTGGACATACGCATGCCGGATATGGATGGTCTGCAATTGCAGTCGCTCCTCAAGAAACGGGATGAAACCCTGCCCATTATATTTATTACCGGCCACGGCACAGTGCCGACCGCCGTGCAAGCCATCAAAGACGGGGCTCTGGAGTTTCTGCAAAAACCGTTTCGCGATTCAGAACTCCTCGACTCTATCTACAGGGCCATGGCCGTTAATCGAGAGCGGCGGCGAGCGGCCATCCTTCGGCAAGACGTCGACCGACGGCTCGGCAGCCTCACCAAAAGGGAATCGCAGGTCATGGAGTTGATGGTGGCTGGGGACACCAATAAAGTAATCGCCCGAAAACTCAATATCAGTCCTCGAACAGTCGAAATCCATAGAACGCGGGTCATGGAAAAAATGTGCTGTGAAACCCTCGCGCAGCTTGTCCATGTCACACTGAAGCGCGATTGAAAACCCTTCTCTATCGTTCTTTACGAATCGATCTTTACTATGCCCCTATTAAGCCCTCTCGTTTGCGGGCGAACGACGCTCGCTCTAACACTCGATCGCGCCAGGCCCGCCTCTCTAAATCAACAGGTCGACCGGCCTCTGGCGCTGCCAAGGATTGCGCTTCGCTGGTTCAAGCCGTATTACGCAGGGCCGAAAAGCGATGGTCGCTGGATAAGGTGTCTAGCAGCCCATCTCTGTCAATAATTTTCAGGTGGCGCCTTTCCACTTTAATCAGGTTCTGCTTTTCAAAACGCTTGAACAATCGGCTCACCGTCTCCACCGCCATGCCGAGATAATTGGCGATGTCGTAACGGGGCATGGTCAGGTGAAACTCACTTTCAGAGCCGCCCCGCTCGCCCATCTTCCTGGAGATATCCAGCAAAAAGCTCGCTAGCCGCTGAGCTGCGTGTAACCTCCCCAGCAACATCAACAAATAACTTTGCTGGTAAGCAGCACCACTGGCGGCGCCGATCAGATAACGGTACAGACCGCTCTGGTTCTGGCCAAAATCCTGTTCGAGTTTGCAAAAAGGGACGACACATACACTGGATGTCTCAAGCGCCTCTATCTCCAAGCCATGGCGGCCCGACTGTACGCCGTCAAGGCCGAGGATATCGGCGGCAAAATGAAAACCGGTGATCTGACGATCCCCGGTATCATCGATAATATAGGACTTAAAAGTGCCCGAGCGAACCAGGTAGATGGAGTAGAACTTGTCTCCCTGAATGAACAGTCGCTCGCCCCGGGCAAGTATTCTCGGGTGCCGCATTGCCTTCGATAAACCGGGCGTCAAACGCTCGTCGATGCGACTGACCAAACAGTACTTGCGCGTGCAGCAGTTATCGCAAGAACGTCGCGCGGTACTGATGTGTTCGACAGAATTGCGTCTCGAATGCATATCCGTATCCTCCTCTCAGGCCGCGGCGCCTGATATCTCATTGAAATAACTTGTAAATTCATTATTGACGTTTGCCCAAATCAAACCGGCATGTTCGTTCTTCGCCCAAATCACCAAAGCATTCATCACGCAATTTGTTCGCGTTCGGCGGCCGAATGTAGGCAGCACGACTTCCAGAAAATTACCTAGACCCAGCTGGCCCTCTCTGTTCTCCACACACAGACCGTCGGTGCCGATATCTTTGACCGAAAACGAGCCCAGCTTTTCTCCTGCTTTGTATATCTCTGCGTCGACGGCCAACGGCAATCTGTCATTCAAGCGGTGTTCCATGTTCAGTCTCCTTTCATTAAGGGGTGATCATCACTGGCCGAACAACGGATGAACTCCTGCCAGATCAGGACAAATCAGATTGCGGTTCCACCAGTTCTGGCTCGGGCCAATAGCCGCACATCTTGACTAGCCTTTCCGCGCCGTCCCTACGCATCCAGGCAAAGAAAACAGAATATTTCCAGGGCAATCGAATTCATCGTTTAATCAGAAGCATCTCACCCAGCAAAGGGTTGACCACCGTAGCAAATGAAAAATGCCGAACAATACGTAGAACTACCTACAATATTTTTTTCACACGGCGAACTTGATTTAGATCAATTCCGAGGAATACTACAGGGCAAGAGACTTATAGCAGTGAGGAATGCCGGGTGCAGTGTCTAACGCAGGAAGAATAAAGACCTTTATTTGACTGACGACTTGACGAGCGCCCGAGTCAAAGAAATGTCACTTCTTTTTAACTATTAAGGTGCAGATTATTTTTGCGGTTGTTGTCTCTAGCCACACTGGGTAGAAACTACAAGCGGATCTTCTGCTCGCCGGCCAGATGACGACGCAATAAATAGGCGGCGCCTGCTAAGCCCGGGTCTTGACTGGTAACCAGGAAGGTCGGTATTTTTTCAAGGTAATCCCTGTACACAGGGTGGCTCTCAAACCGGGAGCGAAACGGACTCTGGTCGAGGAAGTCGCCGAATCGGGGCGCCATCCCGCCGGCGATACAGACCCCGCCGGTACTACCCAGGTCGAGCGCAATATCAGCGGCGACCGCCCCTAAAATGCCGCAAAACGCGTTCAGCACCAGACTACAGAATACAGATTTTTGCGCCACCGCTGCGCTCACGACAACAGCGGGGTCGGTCTCATCGGTAAGGTTCTCTCCCCGCCATTGGGCCATAACTGCGTACAGATCGCACAGCCCCCTTCCCGATAGAATATCCTCCCGTTGAACGCTCCGCCCCAGACGCCGGCGCAGCAGCAAAAGGAGTTCCACCTCTTCGTCAGTATCCGGGGCAAAGCGGGCATGCCCACCTTCACTGGCCACCACCTGCCAGGTGTCGGCACACTTCACGATCTGGGCGACACCGAAACCGGTACCCGCACCGACGACCACCCGCGGATAATCGGAAACATACTGTGCTGGCCCACCAAGCCGGCGCAGTCGCGTGTCCGCCTCAAGCACGCCGTATGCAGCAGCCGCAAAATCGTTGACCAGATACAGAGTAGGCCAGTCAAACCGGCGTTTGAGAAGCGAACCCGAGACTTGCCAACCGCTATTCACCACGCGCCCTGCACCGCCTTCGACCGGACCCGCAATGGCGATAACCGCTGCATCGATGCGAACGGCCACAGCTAATGACTGCAACGCGGCCGCTACCGCTTCGACGATGCCCGAGAAATCCTCTACCCGCAGCCGGGTTTCAGTCAAGCGCGTGCAACTGGCGTCATATAGCGCGAAACGCGCATAGGTTCCGCCGATGTCGGCCACCAGGAATCGCGGCGCTGGAGCCATCACCTAATAACCCGCCGTCGAAAACCAGTGAGTTTACACGTTAAAGCTATAAGCGAGCGCACGATATCAGTAACCATAACCTTGCAAGCCCAGCCCGCCCTTCAATCCTGGAACGGATTTTCCTCAGGGTCCACCTATTTTGGCCGCACCAGACCAATAACACCCCGGGTCTTAGATGTATTTACTACCCGGCTAGGTTATCCGATGCAAAATGTTTCACCGCTGGCCTCACTACCGTGCTCTTGATCAACATCAATAACTCGACTCAGCCCGGGACTCAGCATACTTCACGGAGCGCCGGATTTTGTCCCCACTCACTGCTGCCGGGTCGGGTCGGAACACATCGGCAAAACGTGTTTATCGCAGGGCTCCTTTACTCCGGCGCCCGGGACGGACGCCATATGTACAGTGTAGAGCAGTACCGCTAACGGAAGGGGAGTACCGCCCATGGAAGATTCCGTCCAGACATTCTTTCTCTGTGGCGATGTCATGACCGGACGCGGTATCGATCAGATCTTGCCAACGCCCAGCGATCCGGCTCTCTTCGAGCCATACGTGACCGACGCGCGCGACTACGTAAACCTGGCCGCGCGCTGTCACGGACCGATCGACTGGCCCACCTCTTTCGAACACATCTGGGGTGACGCCCTGAGCGAGCTGGCGCAAAGTCGTCCGAAGCTTCGTCTGGTCAACCTGGAAACCAGTATTACAACTGCAGCCCGGCCATGGCCCGGCAAATCCGTTCACTACCGCATGCACCCCAACAATGTGCAATGCCTGCGGGCCGCCGGCATAGACGTGTGCGCACTGTCGAACAACCACACGCTGGACTGGGGACGGCAGGGTCTGGCGGAAACATTGGCAACCCTGCGCGATGCAAATATTGCTTGTGCAGGCGCTGGTCGGACGCTGGCAAAAGCCAAGCAACCAGCAATTGTCACCCTTGCAAACGGCCACCGCGTACTGGTTTTTTCCTGCGCTCTGGCCAGCAGCGGCATACCCGAAACCTGGGCCGCAGCCGACAACGGCTCCGGGCTCTTCCTCTTGCCCGGTCTCGATGCCCGCAGTCTCGACATCCTTCGCGACCAGATTCAAGCCTGGAAAAAACCCGGCGACATGGTGATATTGTCGATCCATTGGGGAAGCAACTGGGGCTACGAGCTGGCCTCCGGTCAACGCACGTTTGCTCATCGACTGGTCGCGGAGACCGGCGTCGATCTGGTCCACGGCCATTCTTCGCACCACCCACGAGGCAGCGAAGTTCACAGGGGTAAACTTATACTCTACGGCTGCGGTGATTTTATCAATGATTACGAGGGCATCGGCGGCCACCAAGGGTATCGCGACGACCTTCGTTTGATGTATTTCCCTACCTGCGACCTGAACACGGGGCGGCTGGTAAACCTGACGGTGGTGCCTTTGCAAATGTTCCGATTCCGCCTCCGACGGGCCGGGAAGGCTGACACCCGTTGGCTTGCTGCCACGCTGAACGCGGTGTTCCCGGCGCCAGAACACAGTTACAGGGTCGAGCCGGACGGAACACTAAGTTTGCAATTTCCAGGTATTGGTTGACGGCTGTCAACTAACTGCTGCCGCCGGCACCCTTAAATAAAACCGGCACACATCACCAGGTGATCGAGGTCAGGGCATGCAAAAACCGTTGCAAATCAGTTTTCTTAACCTGGATCACTCTGCCGCAGTAGAAGAGCGGATCCGCGAGGAATGCGCCAAGCTGGAACAGTTTTATAACGGCATTATCGGCTGCAGGGTGACCCTCGAAGCCGCCCATCGCCGCCATCATCAGGGCAACATCTACGAAATAAAAGTTCATTTGACCTTGCCCGAAGGCGAGATCGTCATCAGCCACCCGCACCACGACCAGCATGCCCACGAAGATATATATGTCGCCATTCGCGATGGTTTTAAGGCGGCCCGCCGCCAGCTGGAGGACTTCTCGAGAAAACGTCGCCAGCAGGTCAAATCCCACGAACCTCCCCAGCACGGCCGCGTCGCAAAAATCCTGCCCGAGGAGGATTACGGATTCATCGAAACAAACGAGGGCCGGCAAATTTATTTCCACCGAAACAGCCTCATTAACGCCAGGCTGGAATCTCTTAACCCGGGGGATGAAATGCGTTTTGTCGAAGAACTCGGCGAACAGGGGCCTCAGGCAAGTACCGTCTACCTGCAGGGAAAACACCATTACCGTTAAGCGATTTCAGGCCCTTGTGTCTGGCTCCAGATGAACTCGCCCATGCCAGTTCACACCCAAATGTCTTCTAAAGAACCGCAATGGGAACATTTCAATCATGAAGCAGATATCGGTATTCGGGGCTATGGAGCTACTCTGGACGAAGCCTTCGCCGCGGCCGGACTCGCTTTAACCGCCGTAATCACCGAACCGGAACGTGTCGCGGCGAAAGTGCGGGTCGTCATCGATATCTGCGAAAACGACCCGGAATGGCAATTTTTTGAATTTATTAACGCCATAATCTACGAAATGGCAACGCGCCATATGTTATTTCGCCGCTACCGAGTGCATCTCAAGGGGGCAAAATTGCACGCCGAAGCGCTGGGCGAGCCTGTAGACCCGAAGCGACATCAGCCGGCAGTTGAAATTAAAGGCGCCACGCTCACCGAGCTACGGGTGAAAGCCGAAAAACCGGGCTGGAGCGCCCAATGTGTGGTGGACGTTTGAAGTATGGACATCGGCAAAAGATCGGAAGAGCGTCGTG
>OBJS01000169.1_pt1 | contig 19689 bp, 25 predicted proteins | sample 1519851 | NCBI WGS metagenome assembly OBJS01 (sample SAMN03019806, study PRJEB22545) | beach sand metagenome | biome: beach; feature: sea beach; material: beach sand | place: USA: Municipal Pensacola Beach, FL | collected 2010-10-20 | depth 25-47 cm m
CACCGCGACACCTCTCGGCCGCGCGAGGAGGCGCGTCTCGCGCGAGAGCGAGCGGCGAAAGCGAAGGCGAAGCCGTCGCAGGAGGACGTCCTCGCGGATCTCGTTCGCGTCGCCGAGGACGAGGCTACGAACCCGTGGCACGAGTTTCGGTCGCTCTCTCGGCGTCGATATGAGCTGTACGGACACTATCCGATCGAGTCGGTCGTCCGGATCTTCGGGCAGTTCCAGCACGCGAAGCAGCAGGCCGGGCTCGTCGAGTCGGTCGGCGATCGGAGCTTCGCGCGCTCGCGGACCGCGGCGTCGCTTCGAGAGCACGACGCGCGCTACATGCGCCGATACCTGCTCCCGTTCGTCGAACGACACCCGGACCTGTGGCGCCCGGTCTCCGGAGGATGGAAGGTCGCGCTCGTCGCATCCGATCTCCATTCGCTCTACCTCGACCCGTTCACCTGGCTGGTCTTCCTGGAGTCGGTCGAAGACCTCGAGCCGGACGTGGTCTACCTCAACGGAGACGTCATCGACGGAGCCGAGATCAGCTCGCACCCGAAGATCCCCGGCGCTCGCGTTCCGCTCCAGCTCGAGATCGACCACGCGCGCGGACTCTTGCGCGAGCTGCGAGACGCCGCGCCCCCGTCGACGCGCATCGTGTGGGGGGCCGGGAATCACTTCCTCGACCGGCTCGTGCGGTATCTCGCGCAGGTCGCGCCCGGGCTCACCAGGCTCACGACGCCCCGGAGCGGCAATCTCCTGGAGCTGGACGACCTCGACATCGACCTCGCGCAAGGCGGGTCGTTCGTCTCGCCGGCCGGAACCGAGGGCGACGAGCCGCGGCGCCTCCTGTGGGGGTGCTATCTCGTGACTCACGGGACGAAGCTCGGGAGGCATCCGGCCGCGGCAGAGCTGGCGCAGTGGGGCGTGAGCGGAACGTCGGGCCACGTCCATCGCGCGTCGGTCCACTATGGATCGACCTACGCTCACCGCGGCCTGACCTGGATGTCAACGCCTATGGCGTGCTCGGAGGAGGCCGGTCGGAGCTACATCCGAGATCATGCCGGATGGCAGCGGGGGTTCGGGATCGCGCTCGTCCACCCGGCGACGCGCCGCGTTCATCACTATCCGATCGTGACCGACGGCGATGTCGCCGTCGTCGAGGGACGTGTCTACGAGCGGGCCGCGGCGCCCGAGTCGGGGTCGGCGCTCAAACGATGGTGGCTCGATCGGTACGGGCTCGACGCGGAGTCGTACCTATGAAAGACGACTGCATCATCTTCGGTCTCGCGATCGTGATCTGGATCGCAATGTGGTGGACGGTCGACGTCCTCGCTACCCGCTCTGCGGCATCGTTCCGATGCCCGACGTGCGGGGGCAAGGACTGCGGGGGGTGCGGGTGATGGTCGACGACGAACGCGACGACGACGAGGCGACCGACCAGGGCGAGGCGTCCGACGACGACGACACCGACGACGCGTCGAGCGACGGCGGCGGCGACCGGCCGCGCGACTATGTCGAGTACGTCTCGCGCTGCTGCTGCGGCGCGCTCCTCGACGTCGACGTGCCGCCGAGCTTCGAGGAGCAGGCGCGACTTCAGCTCAACCGCTGGCATCGTCGACACGCCGGCTGCGTCGAGACGTGGCGCTCGGCCGCGGACCGGGGCGACGTAGGGTCGTGAGCTATGGACGGATGGGAATGCGCGTGCGGGATGGTCGTGTGGGGTCCGCGCTGCCAGCGGTGCGGGTCGAAGGTCGACGCGGCATGAGCGGCGGCACTGACAAGACTCACGACTACAAGTCGACACCTGTCGATGATTCGTCGAGGCCGAGGCAGACGTTTCGGCTCTACGGGTGTCCTTGGTGTGGGGGTGAACCAGCGATTACCGGGCTGACCGGCGAGGTCGACCGCTGGATCATTCGATGCCGAGCCTGCCCGGCCGAGTCGCCCGGCTACCTCGACCTTCCCGACGCAGTGAAGTTCTGGAACAGGAGGCCGCAGTAATGAAGACCGATGACGTCCCGTGGATCCATCCGGCGCTCGCCGAGTCGGCAATCCGAGCCGACGGCGCCGGAGGGCTCGCGCTGATCCCGATCGAGCGCCTGTCGTTCGACCCGGCGAACGCGAGGAGGCACCCGGAGAAGAACCACGAGGCGACGCGCGCGTCGCTGCGCCGGTTCGGGCAGCGCACGCCGATCGTCGTTCAGAAGCAGGGCATGATCGTTCGCGCGGGCAACGACCGGCTACGCGTCTTCCAGGAGGAGGGATGGTCGCACGTCGCCGCACTCGTCGTCGACGAGAACAGCGTCGACGCGACTGCCTACGCGATCGCCGACAACCGAACGGGCGAGCTTGCGGAGTGGGACGACGACACGCTCGCGAAGCAGCTGCGGGCGTTGATCGACGATGGCGTTGATCCGATCGGATTCGACGACGACGACCTGGGCGAGCTAATCGAGACGCTAGGCGATGCCGCGGGGGAGGACTGCGACGAGAACCCATATACCGACAAGGTGAGCGTCCCCCCCTACGAGATCACGGGTCCGAAGCCGGAGCTTTCGGATGTGTACGACTCGGAGAAGTGCCGGGCGCTTCTCGACGACATCGAGGTGTCCGACCTACCGGAGCATGAAAAGGAGTTCCTTCGCGCAGCGGCGTATCGTCATGTTGTGTTCAACTTCCAGCGCGCCGCTGAATACTATGCTCACTCGGAGGCCGAGGTTCAGCGGCTGTTCGAGGATAGCGCGCTCGTGATCGTCGACATCGAGAAGGCGATCAAGAACGGTTGGGCGAGGCTCTCGGCGGCACTCGATGCGATCTATGAAGACGAGGAGGGCGTGGGAGATGAATAGGAGGTTCGCCGCATTCATACTATCCCACGGTCGCGCCGATAGGGTTTTCACCTACAAGTCGCTGCGAAAGCACGGGTACACCGGGGAGATCGTTATCCTCGTAGACGACGAGGATGGGCAGGTGAACGCATACCGAAGGGAGTTCGGGGATCAGGTGGTCGTGTTCAGCAAGCGGGAGGCTGTGGGCCTGACGGACGCCTGCGATAACTACAAGCGGAGCGACTCCGTCGTCTACGCCAGGAATATCAACTTCCGCATCGCCGAGCGCATGGGCGTTACGCATTTCGTTCAGCTCGACGACGACTATCACTGCTTCGGCTGGGGGTTTGGAAACGATCGGGAATACGTCGGGTTTGGGCGATGGAGGCTCTCATCCCTCGACGCGATAGCGTCCGCGTGCTGCGACTTCCTCGACGAGACTCCGGCCTCATCCTTGGCCTTCGCACAATCGGGCGATTTCGCAGGCGGGGCCGCCGGCTTGATGGGAAAGCTCGCGCGCGGCGGATGGTTCTCCCGGAAGGTAATGAACACGTTCTTCTTTCGAACCGACCGACCCGTTGTGTTCCGAGGCAGGGTCAACGACGACGTTAACCTGTATGTCGAGTGCGGCAGGAGGGGAGACCTGTTCGTTACGATCCCAAGAGTGCGCATGCAGCAGACGGAGACTCAGAAGGCGGCGGGCGGGTGTACCGACGTCTACAGAGACCTTGGAACCTACATCAAGTCGTTCTACTCGGTAATGGTCGCTCCCTCGTGCGTCAAGGTGACGACGCTACGAGGGAAGCGGTTTGCGCGCATTCATCACGCGGTCTCGTGGAAGAACGCTTGCCCGCTCGTCATCAGCGAGACTCACAGGAAGCCGAGAGACTAGATGCGGTGCGACTACGTCGTCGTAGGGGCCGGGCCGACTGGCGCGACGATCGCGCGGTCGTTGAGCGACGCGGGGCGCGACGTCGTGGTCGTCGACCGACGCGATCATGTCGGAGGTAACGTCCACGACCACGCGCACGAATCCGGAATCAGGATTCACACCTACGGACCGCATTACTTTCGGACGTCGTCAGATCGGATCTGGTCATGGGTCACGCGCTTCGCCGAGTTCGAACGCTTCGAGGCCGAGGTGCTTTCGGAGGTGGACGGGGAATTCGTGCAGTGGCCGCTCTCGGCGAGGTACATACGAGAGCTTGTAGGGAACTGGAGTCCGAAGGAAAACGCGTCGCTTCCAAAGAACCTCGAGCAAGCGGCCCTTTCGATAATGCCAAGGAGGGTCTTCGACCTATTCGTTCGGGAGTACAACGAGAAGCAGTGGGGTGTTTCGTGCGACTCGTTAAGTCCGACCCTATGCCGTCGCTTCGACGTTCGTGAGGACGGAGACGCGAGGCTGACGCCTGGGGCGAAGTACCAGGGGATACCGTCGCGGGGATATGCAGAGCTGATGAGATGTATGCTCCGAGGTATCCCCGTCATCCTCGGCTTCGACTACCTACGGCGTAGGGAGGAGGTCAAAGCGAGTCGCGCGCTCATCTTCACAGGGCCTATCGACGAGTTCTTCGGGTACGAGATCGGGCGATTGAGGTACAGGGCTCAGGCCCGGCGTCATAGGTACATCGAAGGGGCTTCCTTCGTTCAGCCGAAGGGGCAGGTTAACAACCCGACTCACCGCGGCGGGGAGCACATCCGAACGATCGAGTGGAAGCACATGATGCCGAGTCAGTACGCGACCCGAATCTCGGGAACAGTCGTGACGACTGAGATCCCGTTCGAGTCAACGCACCCGGATCATCATGAGTACCCGTTCCCTGACGAGAAGAACGCTGCGCTCTATGCGGAGTACAGACGACGCGCCGACGCTTTGGATGGCGTCGTCATCGCGGGTCGGCTTGGTGAGTACCGATACCTTGACATGGATCAGGCGATCGGCCGCGCGCTCTTGGTCGCCGATCGGCTAATGGCTTTGTGATCCAACTGTAAAGGGAGACGATGGCGGGAAAGAAGAAGGGGAGGCCCGACACGAAGCCGAGCGAGGGTCGCGACTCCCAGGGGCGATTCGCGAAGGGCTGGAAGGGCGGGCCGGGCAATCCGGAGTTCAACCGGCTGCGCGAGTACCGCGCAGCGGTCGAGAAAGAGATCCCGCCGAACACCTGCGCGCGCATCCTCGCGCGCTTCGCGATCATGGCGATCCAGGGTGACGTTCCGGCGGGGAAGGTCGTCCTCGAGCGCCTCATGGGCAAGCCGAGCGCGAACCCGTCCGGCGCGACGCCGACGCTCCAGCTCGCAGCTCCGCGGACGACCGAAGAAGCCGAGTCGTTCCTGAGAGACGTCCAGGACGCCTACGCGTCGGGAGCGATCGGAGATGTCCAGGTCTCGACGCACGTCCAGCTCGTCAAGGCGTTCTCCGACCTGTTCGCTGTCAAGGCATTGCGCGACCGCATCCGCGCGCTCGAGCAGCGCCTCGACGACGAAGCCGCGTGATCCGATGTCGCTCCTCCAGCTCGAACGATCGCTCGACCGGATCGAGGCGCGATCTCGCGCTCGCGACCGCACGCGGCCGGAGGTCATGCTCGCCGAGTTCGAGCGGGCGTTCGACGCGATCCATCGCCTCGTCGACCCCGCAACCGATCCGGGCGGCGTCGACCCGCCGCCTCCGGGCGTGTCGCTCCCGACGCCGGCATGGACGACGGCGAAGCTAGGTCCGGAGCAGTACGGCTACCTTCGATCGGCGGCGCGTCTCAACGTGACCGATGCGGGGCGGCGGTCGTTCAAATCTCAGGGGCTCCTTCGTCGCACGATCCGATCGGCGATCACGTCGACGCTGACTGACGGCGAGTTCTACCTATGCGGTCCGACGCACCAGCAGGCGAAGGACCGGCTCTGGCGTCCGCTCAAGCGCATGATCCCGACCTGGGCGATGAAGGGCGGGTCGCGCATCGCGGCGATCCGCGAGAGCGAGCTGCGAATCGACCTGTGGAATGGGGCGTTCGTCCGCGTCGCAGGGCTCGACGTGCCGGAGCGGATCGAGGGCGGGTGCTGGGACGGGGGCGGGATCACGGAGTTCGGCAACGTCAAGCCGGACGTCCTCGACCTGCACGTCGGCCCGATGATGGTGCGGCCGGGCGCATGGTGCGACGTCGAGGGCACGCCGGAGCTGGGCGCGGTCCACTATCAGGAGCTGTCGAAGAAGGTCGCGGCCGGCGACGTCCGGGGCGCCTCGCGCTGGACGTGGTCGACCGAGCCGGTGCTTCACCTGTGGCTCGGCCGCGAGGCCGCGCGGCAGCAGCTCGCCGACTGGAAATCGCGCCTCGACGAGCGCGCGTACAACCAGGAGATTCATGGGCAATGGGTCGTCCCGTCCGGGCGAGCCTACTACGCGTTCGACCGCGACGTCCACGCGATCCGCAGGCTACGCTACAACCCATCGCTCCCGCTCGTGGTCTGCTTCGACTTCAACGTCGCGCCGGGCGTCGCGGCCTACGTTCAGGAGCTATTCGTCGAGGACGTCGGCGCATGGTGCACGGCGGTCATCGGCGAGGTCTGGATCGGCGACGACAGCAACTCGCGCAAGATCGCGCAGCGCGTCATCCGCGATTGGTCTTCGATCCACCGGGGCGAGGTCCACCTGTACGGCGACGCCACGGGCGGGGCGCGCGGCACGGCGAAGGTCGACGGGTCGGATTGGGAGATCATCCGATCGGAGCTGCGACCGTGGCTTGGGCATCGACTCAAGGAATACGTCCCGAAGTCGAACCCGGCCGAGCGCGTGCGCGTCAACTCGGTCAACGCTCGCCTCCGCGCGGCCGACGGGTCGGTCCGGCTCCTCGTCGACCCGGTCGCCGCGCCGCACGTCGTCGACGACCTGGAGGGCGTCACGATGAAGCCGACGGGCGAGATCGACAAGCCGCCGAGCGGCGAGAAGGGGATCCTGACGCATATCAGCGACGCGCTAGGATACTACGTGGTATCCCGGTTCCCGGTCCGCGAGGGCCGGTCGTTCGCCGAGGAGGCGCTCTAGGGCGCCCGACTATTCCGCTCCACCTGACGGCGGTCGCCGACGGGGCAGAACCCGACCACGCGATGGGAAAGCGTGGCTGAGGTTTTTGCTCACATGGCACGCACGATCCCCACGAACACGCACGACCCGGACGCGATCGACTTCGTCTCGCCCGAGGTCGTCGAGATGCGGAAGGACTGGAAGCTCGTCGAGGCGCTCCTCGGCGGCACGCGCAAGATGCGCGACGGGCGGGAGGACTGGCTACCGCGCGAAGACGGCGAGTCGGTCAAGCAGTACGACGCGCGACTCGCGCGAACGTACCTGTTCCCGGCGTTCTGCGATCAGGTTAAGCGGATGGTCGCCAAGCCGTTCTCGAGGCCGGTCGAGCTGCGAGGCGGCGAGTTGCCGCGCGAGCTGGAGTCGATCGAGGAGAGCACCGACGGATCCGGGAAGACGTTGACCGCAACGATCGCCGACGTCGCGCTCGACGCGATCGCATACGGAGTGTCGCACGTCCTCGTCGACTTCCCGTCCGAGACCGGCGAGACGCTCGGGCCGATCGTCCGCGGCGAGGCGCGTCCGATCTGGCGCCACCTGAAGGCAACGCAGGTTCTCGGCTGGCGCAGCGCGACCGAGGGAGGGCGCACCGTTCTCGACGAGATCCGGTTCCGCGACGACCGCGTCGAGCCGAAAGGCGCTTTTGGGTCGGAGGAGGTCGCCTACATCGTCCACTTGACGCGCGAGTTCGCGCAGCGGTACGCGTGGGCCGGCGATCGCGGCTGGCTCCCGGTCGAGGATCCGCGCCCGTACTCGTTCCAGGTCGACGGGCGATCCCGGATCCCGCTCGCGACGGTCTACACCGACCAGACCGATTTCATGGAGGCGAAGCCTCCCATGATGGGGATCGCCGACCTGAACCTCGCGCACTGGCAGTCGACCGCCGACCAAAGGAACGTCGTGCACTTCGTGAGGGTGCCTGTGATGGTCATCACCGGGCTCTCGGATCCGCAGGACGAGCAGCGGCAGATCGTCGTCTCGTCGGCGAAGGCGCTGAAGTTCCGCGGCACCGACACGAAGGTCGGCTACGCCGAGCACTCGGGCCGCGGGGCCGAGGCGGGTCAACGCGACCTCGAGATGCTCGAGGACCAGATGGAGGTTCTCGGCCTACAGCCGAACGTCCGCAAGACGGTCCAGGCGACCGCGACGTCGCAGCGGGTCAAGGAGGGCCGGACGACTACGCAGGCGCAGGAGTGGCTACGCCGCCTCGAGGCGCTCGCCCTCGACTGCTACGAGTTCTCGGCGGCGTGGACGGGTTCCGCGCTCCCGGCCGACTTCGAGGTCGACGTCTTCTCGGACTTCGCAGTCGACCCCGGCGACGCGTCGCACGTCGAGGCGCTGCTCAAGGCGCGGATCGAGGGCGAGATCCCGCGGTCGGTCTTCCTCGAGGAGCTGAAGCGGCGCGCGGTGCTCGCCGAGACCGTCGACCCGGAGGAGGTTGAGCGCGAGCTGGAGGAGGAGCGCGAGGAGGCGCTCGCGGCTCTCCCTGCGGCGCCCGACGCGATCCCCGAGCCTCCGGCCGGGCCGGGCGATGATCGTCGCGCTACGCCGCCCGCGGCGGCGCCTGGGGCGGCGTAATGCCGGGCGGCGGCAAGAAAGATCCTCGGATCGGGCTCGGGCCGGACACGCTCAACGCCGAGCTGCGCGACGAGCTGATCCGACACGCGATCCTGATCCTCGGTCTCGAGGCGGGTGAGGCGCGGCGGCTCCGGCTGACGCTCTCGCGCGACCTCGACCCGGTCGTCATGGAGGCGCTACAGGATGCGCTCGGCCGGTTCCGGGTCGACGACGCCGGCCGGGTCGAGCGCGCGAAGCAGACGCTGCAGGCAATGGAGACGTTCAGCGCAGAGCAGGCCGCAGCGGTCCGCGCGGTATTCGACGAGCGGCGTCGGGACTTCCGCGCGCGGATGCGCGAGCTGGCCGAGGGCGAGCTGCGCTACTCGGAGGGCGTCCTCGACTTCCGGGTGCCGGTCGACTTCGACGTCCGGAGCCCGCCGCCGATCGTTATCACCGACATCGTCTCGCGGCGCCCGATCGAGGGGCGCCCGCTCGATCACTGGTTCCGCGACCTCGCCGCGGACACGTCGCGCCGGATCGACGCCGAGGTCCGGCGCGGCATCGCGAGCAACGAGTCGACCGCGCAGATCATCCAGCGCGTTCGGGGTACGACCCGGCGACCGGGCGGTCCGCTCCTGTTCGCGAAGCGGCAGGCCGAGACGATCGCGCGCACCGCGGTCCGATCGGTCTCGACCGCGGCGCTCGAGGAAGTCTGGTCGGCGAACTCGGACGTCGTCGAGCGAGTAATGATCGTCGCGACTCTCGACCTGCGCACCTGCCCGATCTGCGCGTCGCTCGACGGCGCCTCGTTCCCGGTCGGCAACGGCGATCGACCGCCGTTCCACCCGTCCTGCCGATGCGTGGTCGCGCCGGTCGTCGCGGCGTTCGACGACCTCGGGCGGCGCGTGCGCCGCTCGGGGGCCGACGACGGGACGCGCGCCTCGATGCTCGGCGAAGTCCCGTCGACGCTCAGGTTCCCGGAGTGGATCCGGCGCCAGCGGTTCGACGATCTCGTCGAGGTGTTCGGCCGTCAGCGCGCGGTCTGGATCCGCGACGGTCTGATCGACCCGCGTGAACTGATCGACCGGCAGCTTCGGATCCGCACCCTCGAGGAGCTTCGCCCGCTGATTTCTCGCCGTCGAGCCGGCTAGCCGGGACGCGTAGAACGGCGAGGATTGCGCGATAGCCGCGTTCTACGAGACCTCCCGCTACCTTCAAAAATATGTCGGAAAGTCGAAGCGCTCGGGATGCCGAAGTGTAAGATGGAGGGCGTCGAGAGCGACACGACTGAACCACGAAGACGGCCGGCGCGAAGCCGGCAGAGAGGACCGAGAGAGATGACGGGCATTACGAACCGCGGTAACGAGTACGACACGCGCGCCCTGGACTCGGCCGAGGCCGAGGCGATCGACTCCCTCCGCGCCGAGAGCGCGGAGGCCGGCGACGACGAGCAGGTCGCGCTCTGCGACCGGGCGCTCCAGGGCGACGCGGAGGCGATCGCGGAGTGTCTGCGGGCGATCGACGATGGCGCGGAGGAGGATTAAGCGATGATGACCTGCGACCTGTGCTACCCGACCCGGTCGGACGCGACCGCGCGCTGCGCCGACACCCGCTGCACCGTTCCGGTCTGCGACCGGCACCTGAACGACGGGCTGTGCCTCGGCTGCTACCGCGACTCGGAGCGCGAGGACGCGACGCGATACCCGATCCGCGTTCCCATCGGACGCGACGCGCTCGAGGAGTTCTCCATTTCCGAGTGCGGTCGCTGGGAGGACGCCGGACGCCCGGAGGACGGCGAGGAGTGGAGGGACGACGAGGGCGAGATCGGCGGGCCGCTCGCGTACAACATCCTGTCCCGCTGGAAGACGCGGGTCGAGATCCGGTCCGCGGCCGAGTTCCGCGAGATCGCGTGGGCGCTCGCGACTGGCACATTCCAGGTCCACAAGCCGCGCGCTGCCCAGGCGCTGGCCGATCGCCTGAAGCCCCTCGCCGACGAGCGCGGGATCGCGATGCGCCCGGCCCGACGGGTACACTGAAAAAAAATCGGGATGCCGGACCACTTCGGCATCCCGACGCGTATACTGAGGGCAGAGGACGAGCGATGAACCCGACCACGACGACCACGACCACCTGCGAAGCCTGCGGAACCCGCCCCTGGCGGATCCACGACGAGGGCGCGAGCGACATGCGACTCTGCACCGAGTGTGCGATCGACCTGTGCGAGTGGCAGTGCTCCCGCGAGGGGTGCGGTCGGATGGTGGTCGGCGTCGGGTTCTGCTCGCCCGAGTGCGAGCGGCGCGAGCGCGCCGCGGAGGCCGACGAGCAGGCCGCGGAAGACGCGGACCTGACCTGGGGCGAGTACTAAGGACCGAGAGAGGACCGGGCCATTGTCCGCAGCCGAGAGGCTCCCGGAAGAAAGCTGAGATGATGAATCCGAATCCGCGACAGACTGACCGGAACGGCGTCCCAAGACGTTGGTGTCCGACGTGCAGAGGCTACTTTCAGCCGCGTAACTACCTCCGCCACCGCAAGGCTTGCCTACGCTCGGCGCGGGCGCAGGCGCTGGAGGCGGTCGCGCTATTCGTCCGTCGCGAGGCCCGTGACGCGCTCGCGAAGGCGCGGGGGTGCCAGGACGACCCGATGAAGACCACGACGGGGGAGGAGTGATGATCGACCTGCGCGCGACGATCGAGGACGAGCTGACGCGGCGCGGATGGTCGCGCTACCAGCTCGCGAAGATCGTCCAGGACGAGATCGACGACGAGATCGGGTCGACGACGATCTACGACTATCTCGCCGGCCGATCGGACTGCGGAGCGAGGACGGTCGAGGCGCTGCTCTGCGCGCTCGACCTGGAGGTCCGGCCGGTCCGCGGCGCCCCGAAGCCGGCGCCGCCGCTCCGGCGGGGTCGTCCTCCATCCGGCGACGCCTGACGCGCTAGGGGCGCCTCTACGGACCGTGCGGGCCGGGTCGACTCGGTAGTCGGCCCGGCCCGCTTGCGCTTCGTGGCGGGGCGTCCCTGCGCGCCATCCGGCCGGGATCGGATCTCGCCCGGACGGGCGCCGCGGCACGGACCCAACCCTGCCCGGTAGAATTCTCGATTTTGTGTAGTGCTTTACGCCACGGAGCGACGTACCGTCCGGCGTAAGGACGTCGGGCGACGTGCGCGAGCGGTGCTCGCCCTCTCCGACGAACCCTCCCCGCGCGGTGCGCGGGTGCCCGGCTCGCAACGAGCCAAACGGGCGGTGCCCTACGCGACGATTCTCCTTCCGATGGCACCGGAGGGGTCCACGGATCCATGCTCGAACCGATTGTCGACTCGCTGGAGTCGATCCCCGAAGACCGACGCGGGCTCTACCGCGAGGGCACCGAAGACGAGGGCGCGAAGGGCAAGTACGTCCTCGGCGTCAAGCGTGTCTCCGGCTGGTCGCTGGAGAACACCGAGAAGCTCCGCAACGCGCTCGCGCTCGCGAAGGACGAGCGGCGTCAGGCGAAGGACGCCCTCAAGGCGTTCGAGGGCCTCGACGCCGACGAGGTCCGCGCGAAGCTCGACAAGCTCGGGAAGCTCGAGGAGGGCGGCACGCCCGACGAGAAGTCGCGCCTGGAGGCAGCGGTCGCCGCGGCGCGACGCGAGGCCGAGGCGAAGTGGGCGTCGAAGCTCTCCGAGGTCGAGAAGAAGTCGACCGCAAAGGACGGCGAGATCGAGCGGCTTTCGAAGGGCGCCGAGATCGAGCGCGCCATCGCGCACCACAAGGGCAAGGCGCATCTGCTCCGGCCGCTTCTGAACGAGGCGACGCGCGTCGAGTGGGTCGACGGGAAGACGCACCTGAAGGTGCTAAATCCGGAGACCGGGCTCGCGCGCATCTCGCAGGAGGGCGAGGGCGACATGACTCTCGAGGAGTACGTCAAGACGCTCAAGGGCGACGAGCAGTTTGCCGACTGCTTCCTGCGCGACTCGCCGCAGTCGGGGCCGGGCGTTAGCGACGCGCCGAAGAACCGGGGGCGGTCTCCCGCGGTGTCCGGCGACGCGGACGTCCTCGACAAGAACCCGCTGGCGCGACTGTCGCGCTACCACGAGGCGAAGCTCAACGGGGGCGCCTCGTAGATCAACTCGCCGGGGCGACAGGGGTTCGCCGCGGCAACTGGAAAACCTCCCCTCCTGACGACGGTGTCGGCGGGGCTTCTGCGATCGGCAATGGGAAAGCCGATCGAGACAGAGGCTACCCATGCTGACGCTCGCAGAAGCTGCGAAGCTCGAGACCGGCGACGAGCACCGTCGAGCCGTGATCGAGCTGTTCGCGCAGTCGACCCCGCTCCTCGGGGTTCTTCCGTTCCAGGACATCACCGGGAACGCGCTCAACTACAACCGCGAGGAGGCGCTGCCCGGCATCGGCTTCCGAGGTGTGAACGAGGCGTTCACCGAGTCGACCGGCGTCCTGAACCCGCAGACTGAGGCGCTCGTGATCGCAGGCGGCGATCTCGACGTCGACCGATTCATCGTCAACACGATGGGCGCCGGCCAGCGCGCGGTTCACGAGGCGATGAAGGTCAAGGCGCTGGCGCACCAGATCAGCGACAGCTTCATCAAGGGTGACGCGGTCTCGAACCCCAAGCAGTTCGACGGCCTGCAGGCTCGCCTTCCGACCTCCGGGTCGCAGGTCGTCGCGGCCGGCGCGACCTCGGGCGGCGACGCGCTGTCGCTCGCCAAGATGGACGAGGCGATCGACAAGGTCGAGAACCCGACCCATCTGTTCATGTCGAAGGCGATGCGTCGCCGGTTCACCGCGGCGGCTCGGACGACCACGGTCGGCGGTCATATCGACTGGACGACCGACTCGTTCGGCCGGCAGGTGCAGACGTACAACGGGCTCCCGATCCTCGAGGCCGACTCGCTCGGGTCCGCCTACGCGACCCTCGCGTTCGACGAGGCGAACCCTGGCGGGGGCTCGGCCGTCGGCACGTCGATCTACGTCCTGTCGATCGGTCCGGGGATGCTCCACGGCATCCAGAACGAGGGCATGTCCGTCCGCGACCTCGGCGAGCTGGACACGAAGCCGGCTTTCCGGACTCGCGTCGAGTGGTTCGTCTCGATCGCGCTGTTCCACCCGCGCGCGGCGTGCCGCCTGTGGGGCATCAAGGACGCCGCGATCGTCGCGTAAGCGCCGACGCCACGAAAGGAGACCTGAAACATGGCACGTCCGACCAACACAAAGCCTTACCGCACTTACGACACCCAGCTCGTCCTGCGCGAGTCGGGTTCGGCGATCACGTCCGACGGCTACGTCGGGAACGTCGTCGACTTCGGCGGCGACGCGCTCGACGGAAACGTCGGGGTCGGGGCCGCGGAGATGCGCGCCGACCTCGTCGTCGACGTCGCGGCGATCGACATCGCCGACAACGACGAGCTGTATGAGATCATCCTCGTCGGCTCCGACTCGGCGACGATCGCTGGCACCGAAGAGGAGATCGCGCGGTTCCACGTCGGGGCCAAGGAGGTCTTGATTGGGACCGACGTCGACTCGACGACCGGGCGCTACGTCGTGCCGTTCTACAACCACCGGAACGGCACCCACTACCGCTACTGCAAGCTGAACGTCCAGGTCTCGGGAACGAGCCCGTCGATCGACATTGCGGCGTTCATCGCGAAGCGCGCCGGCTGACGGCGCCGTTAGGAGGGTCAGGGAATGGCTACCGACGTGCAGCCTTACGTCAAGCTGTTCGACCTCGAGTCGCGCGAGTGGATCCTGCGCCGGCCGATCGACGCCCGCGACATCGTCGCGAGCGGCGGCGGCTCGATGGAGGGTCCGGTCGTCGAGGTGAAGAAGGGTCGGCAGACCAAGGGCGTCTGCAGGGAGGAGGTCGCCGCGCTAAAGCGCGACGGCTGGTCGGTGGTCGAGGGGAGCGCGGAAGGCCAGCCCGAGGCGAAGACGGAGGCGCCGTCGAAGAAGTCGGCGCCTCCCGAGCCGCCGAAGAAGGTCGACCTGCACGCCTTCGACGAGCCCGCGCTCCGGTTGTGGGTCGCGGCGAACGCTGTCGTTGAGGACGACGCACTCGCCGCGATGAGCAAGGAGCAGCTCGTCGAGATCCTCGAGCGGATCAACTTCGAGCCGCCCTCGGGCGACTGAAGAAACCGCGGGGTCGGGGGGTGATTCCTCCTAACCGCTCGACCCCGCACCTTTCACGCGGAGCGTAGCGCATGGCGCTAGTCGTCGAAGACGGGACGGGCAAGGCGACCTCCGAGAGCTACATCTCGGTCGCGGACGCCGACACCTACGTCAGCGCCTACGCGACGGACAAGGACGGCGTCGCGCCCGCGACCTGGACCGGGGCGTCGACCGCGGTCAAAGAGAACGCGCTACGCGTCGCTACGCAGTGGATCGACCGTCGGCACGAGGGCCGATGGAAGGGCGAGAAGTCGGTCAAGACGCAGCGCCTTTCCTGGCCGCGCTCCGGCGTGATCGCGGACGGGATCACGGTCGACGACGACGCGATCCCGCGCGGGCTGACCGAGGCCGAGGTCGAGGTCGCGCTCCTGTTCGTCGGCGGCGACACGCTGTTCGAGAACTACGAGACGACCTCGTCGCTCGAGCTGGAGCGGGTCAAGGTCGAGGGGATCGAGATCGAGGAACGGTACGCGACGGCGCGCAGCGAGCGCGACGTATACGAGAAGGTCAACGCGCTCCTCGGGCAACTCGTCGAGGACGCGGCAACTGTGGTGCGAGGATGAGCGAAGGCATCGTCGAAGTCGTCGGCCCGGCCGGCCGGATCGCCGTCGAGCGGAAAGACCTGGCTCGCTATCTGCGGCAGGGTTACTCGCTCGCGAACGACCCGCTGGCCGATACGTCCGAATGGGAGCCGGCGCCCGAGCCGGAAGGCGACGAGGAGTAGATCCGCGTGGTTCTGACCGCCGCACAGCTCCAGACGAAGCTCGCGTCGAAGACCTCCGACCTGACGGAGTCGGCAACCTTCACGCCTCAGGACGGCGCCTACGACCCGGCCGACGGGTCGGTCGGCGCGGCCGGTACGCCGATCACGGGCGTCGGGGTGATTCCCGGCACCTATCAGCGCGGGCTCGTCGACGGTCAGAACATCCAAGCGGACGACGTCCAGCTCGTCATCCCGGTCCCGGTCGCGGGGCTCTCGTTCACGCCGAGCGAGAACTATCGCGTCACGTTCGACGGGCAGGCGTGGGACATCGTCAGCGTGCGCCCGTCGCGATACCGCGGCACCGTGGTCGCCTACGTCGCGCAGCTCCGGCGCGGTCCGGGGGGCGGCGAATGACCGGGATCGTGAACGCGGAGCGGTTCGCGCTCGATATCGGGTCGATCGTCGAGAAGGAGATCCGCCCGCTCTACGAGCGTCAGCAGCGCGCGATCGCGCTCGACGCGTTCTCCCGGATCCAGCGCAAGACGCCGGTCGACTTCGGCGTCGCGCGCGGAGGTCTCGTCGTCGGGATGAACACGATTCCCGGCGACCGGCCGAACCGGCGTGATCCGAGCGGGGCGCAAGCGATGTCGGCCGCGCGATCGGTCATCCTCGGCACCATGCCGCGGGGTAGCGCGATCTACATCACGAACAACGAGCCGCACTTTGCGGTGCTCGACAAGGGCGGGTTCGTGCCGCCCGACCCGGCGACCGACCCGGAGTCGCTCGAGAAGCGCGCGGCGCGGCGATCGCCGAAGGACCGGAAGCGCGCGCAGCGCGTCGGCGGTCACGAGGGCGCACCGCTCATCGCGGGCGGGTTCTCGCTCCAGGCGCCGCGCGGCATGGTCGACGTCTCGATCGAGGAACTTCGGGTGCGATGGCGCCTGACGCGGGTGTAACCGATGGTCGTCACCGACCCGTTTGTCGACATACCGGCCGCGATCCGAGCGCGATGGAACGCGCAGATCGAGACCGGCGGCGATGGAGGCGGGGCGATCACGACGCGCTACCCGAACGACAACCGCGCTCTCCCGGCCGGCGGGCTTTGGGCGCGGCTCACGATCCGCGAGGGCGAGCGCGAGCAGGTCGATGTCGGCGCGGCGACGAAGCGGTCGCGAACGCCCGGCGTCCTGTTCGTCGAGCTGTTCGACGATACGAAGGAGGGAACCGCGGCAGTCGAGGCGCTCTCGAAACGCGTGCGCGTCGCGTTCGAGCGTTTGACGACCGGCGGCGTCACGTTCCGGACTCCGTTCCTGTCTGGCGGCTCGTCGGGCGAGCGACTCGGCGATCGGTTCCGCGTCATGGTCGCGTGTCCGTTCTACGCCGACGATTTCCAGTAGGATGAACGACGCCGCCCCGATGCGGGCGGCATGGTAAAGCACGAAGAACCTCCCCACCTGACGACGGTGTCGAAGGGCGAGTCAACCGAGCCGCGGCGATGGAAAAGCCCGGCGAGCGAGACTCGCAATGTCCGATGCCAACAGGATCCTGATCTCCTACGTCGCCGAATCCTCGTTCGGCGTCTTCCCGTCCGGCCCGGCGCCGACCCTCAAGGACGTGCGAATCACGTCCGAGTCGCTGAAGCAGAACAACAACGCGACGCAGTCGCAGGAGCTTCGGTCCGACCGTCAGGTCGCCGACATCATTCGACAGGGAATCAGCGCGTCGGGCTCCGTGAACTTCGAGTTCTCGTACTCTGCCTTCGACGACTGGCTTCAGTACCTGCTTCAGTCTTCGGGCTGGGCGGGCGCGCAGACGATCGACTCGGCCGATACGGATATCGCCGCGGTCGCGAGCGGTAACAAGTTCACTCATACGACCGCATGGGCGGTCACGCCGACCGCGAATCAATGGATTCGCGTCTCCGGATTCGCGAACGCGGCGAACAACGGATACTTCAAGGTATCGAGCGCGACGTCGACGGAGATCGTCGTCACGGGCGGGACGCTCGTCGACGAGTCGGCAACGCCCCCGGTCACGATCACGCAGGGCGATCAGATCGTGAACGGAACGACGCTGACGACGATGTCGATGGAGCGCGACTATCAGGATCTCTCGGGCTCTGCGCAGTTTGCTCAGTACCTCGGGATGGCACTCGACACGTTCACGCTCGACACGAATACCGACGGAATCCTGACCGGCGCGTTCGGGCTCATCGGGAAGAAGGGTCAGTCGGCATCCGCAACCGGAGGCGACGGGTCGAACACCGCAGCGCCGACAAAGCCGGTGATGAACGCGGTCGACAACGTGAAGAAGATCGTCGAGGCCGGGTCGTCATACGGCGTGACGCAGATCGGCATGAGCATCGCGAACAACCTCCGCGCGCGCCAGCAGGTCGGCACGCTCGGCGCGATCTCTCTCGGGTCCGGAACGATGCAGGCGAGCGGATCGCATACCGCTTACTACGACGACGAGACCGTTATCGACAAGTACCTGAACGACACCGAGACGTCGCTCGCGCAGGTGTTCGAGGACTCGAACACCGGAGGCTCGCTCGGGCTCGGCAACGGCTACGTCATCGACTTCCCGCGCGTGAAGTACACCGACGGCCAGCGCGTCGGAGGGGGCATCAACCAGGACGTCCTCGCGCAGATGCAGTGGCAGGCGTTCCGTCATGCGACGGAGCTTGTCACGGTCCGCATCGCGCGCTTCCCGGAGGCGTAGTCGTCGGGTCGGGCGCCCTCCTCGCGACCGCGTCGGTCGGGGGCAGTTCGAGGGCCGCGATGGGAAAGCGGCCCGCTCGCAAGGACAGGAGGATTCGGTCATGGACTTTCGGGAGATCGGTGCGCTCGACGAGTCGAAGGAGTCGGGCGGGGTTTGGGTCGACTGGAGGGGCGGCGTCCGGCTCAAAGTCGCGTCGGCGTCGCAGCCGGAGTTTCAGTCGCATTGCCGGAAGCTGCTCAAGCCGCACGAGCGCGACGAGCGCGCCGGCAAGCTCGGGATGCGCGATCGGCTCCTGATCCTCGCCCCCGCGATCGAGCGGTGGCTCCTGAAGGACTGGTCGGGCGTGTCGGAGGGCGACGACGCGATCCCGTACAGCCTCGAGAAAGCGCGCGAGTACCTCCGCGACCCGGCATTCCATCCGCTGCGCGAGTTCGTCTTTGCTTCGGCCGGAGATCAGGAGTCGTACCTCGAGGGGCAGCTCGAGGAAAGCGTGGGAAACTGACGGCGGTCCTGACGTGGCAGCTCTCCTACGCGAACGACGAGAAGACGATCCGGCTGTTCGAGCGGTTGTCGTCCGAAGGGAAGTCGACGCCGCTCGACACTCGGCCGGAGCCGTTCGCCGATCTCGCGTGGGTGTGGGGTGCGTGGGTCCAGCTCTCCGCGCGCCGGGCGTGCGACATGAACGGGCCGCTCCCGATCCAGACGTCCGAGGTCGAGGCCTACGCGCGCCTGCGCGGGCTCGATCGGGATCAGGCGGTCGAGCTGGACCGATTCGTCGGCGCGCTCGACCGCGTCTACTTCGACTGGCTCCGAAAACAGCGCGAGTCGAACACGCCGAAGGGGAGCCGCTGACGTGACCGACATCCGGCGAATCGTCGTCGCGATCGACGCGGCCGAGGCGGAGCGCGGCGCGAAGCGCGTCGAGGGCGCGCTCGGCCGCGTCGCCGAGAAGACGCGCCGCACCGATCGCGAGTTCGACCGGCTCGACGACTCGACCCGGAAGACCGGAGCCGAGATGGAGCGGATGAGCCGCTCGGCCGACCGGACGTCGGCCGCGGTCGACCGGCTAGCTCGGCAACAGACGATCGCGACGCGGGCGCAGCTCGCGTTCACGCGCGCGATCGGCGCCTACATCGGCGTCGCGGCCGGCATGCGGATCGTGACCGACGCGACGCGCCGAATCGTCGAGTTCGAATTCGCGACCGTCCAGGCGCAGAAAGCCGCGGACATCGGCGCGAAGTCGCTCGGCGAGTTCCGCAAGGCGCTGATCGACATCTCGACGATTCGGGGTATCGAGCAGTCGGCCGCGGAGCTTGCCGAGATCGCCGCTGTCGCCGGAACGCTTGGCGTGCGAGGGGTCCAGAACCTTACCGCGTTCACGAAGACGACGGCACAGCTCGCGTCGTCGCTCCGCGGCGTGTCGGCCGAGGAGGTCGCGTCCGCAATGGGCCGGATCCTCGAGATCACGGGAGAGGGCGCGGAGGGCGCGGAGAAGTTCGGCAACGTCCTCGCGAGGATGGAGGACAGCGTCGCGGCGAGCGCGTCGGCGATCCTCGAGTCGTCGAAGGCGGTCGCGCTCGCGACGACGGCGTTCAACGTGGCGAGCGAGGACGTACTCGGACTCGGCTCGGCGTTCGCTGGCATCGGCATCCCCGCCGA
>OBJS01000170.1_pt1 | contig 19415 bp, 18 predicted proteins | sample 1519851 | NCBI WGS metagenome assembly OBJS01 (sample SAMN03019806, study PRJEB22545) | beach sand metagenome | biome: beach; feature: sea beach; material: beach sand | place: USA: Municipal Pensacola Beach, FL | collected 2010-10-20 | depth 25-47 cm m
GTGCGCCCATCCACCTGCACCTGCCGCGCCTGAGGCGACTGCAGAACTTTGCGTGCCCGGTACAGACCTTTTACCTGCCGTTGTTCGAGACGCAGCCGCAGCGCAGCGTCAAAGGTAGTCATCTACAGTCTGTCTCGAGAATAGAGTAAAAACGGCGACCCGACCCTCAGCGATCGGACCTAAAGCATCGCTGAAAAAAGCCATGCGGCCAGACATGGCCAGGGCGCACCGGGGCGGGCTCAGTTGCGAGCTGCATCGTAAAAATATTTATCGTGGGCGGCTCGATCGACCACCGCCTGGAGATCGCTCTCTGCCTCTATATCAGTCTGATGGGCTTCCGGTTGAATGCCGAGACGCGAGAACAACGCCATGTCGCGATTGGCCTCCGGGTTTGGGGTCGTCAGCAGTTTCTCACCGTAAAAAATAGAGTTGGCGCCGGCAAAAAAGGCCAGCGCCTGCATTTGTTCGTTCATATCCTCGCGACCCGCCGACAACCTTACGTGAGAGCGCGGCATCATGATGCGGGCGACCGCGATCGTCCGGATAAACTCAAAAGGGTCCAGATCTTCCGCCGACTCAAGCGGCGTACCAGCCACACGAACCAGCATGTTAATGGGCACTGATTCGGGATGTTCCGGCAGATTTGCCAGCTGCACCAGCAGGCCGACCCGATCCTCCTGGTCCTCTCCCATGCCGACGATACCGCCGCAGCACACTTTCATACCGGCACCGCGCACGTTGCCCAACGTATCGAGGCGGTCCTGATAAGTTCGCGTGGTGATAATTTCGCCGTAGTATTCCGGCGACGTATCCAAATTATGGTTGTAGTAGTCGAGTCCGGCCTCAGCCAGTTGTCCCGCCTGTTCCTGCGTCAACATGCCCAGGGTCATACAGGTTTCCATGCCCAGGGCTTTTACCTCGCGCACCATGTTGAGCACGTGGGGCATGTCCTTTTCGCGCGGCGAGCGCCAGGCGGCACCCATACAAAAGCGCGTAGCGCCGCTGGCCCGGGCCGCCTGCGCTTCTTCAAGCACCCGCTCCAGCTCCAGGAGCTTTTCCTTTTCGAGGCCGGTATTGTAAATACCGCTCTGGGGACAATATTTGCAATCCTCCGGGCAGGCGCCGGTTTTGATCGACAGCAGTGTACTGATTTGCACCCGGTTGGGGTCAAAATGCGCTCGGTGCACCGCCTGCGCCTGAAATAAAAGATCGTTGAAGGGCAGCTCAAACAAAGCCCGTACTTCGGCACCGCTCCAATCGTGACGAACTGAGGTCATAGCCACTCCTGCTGAAATTAACTTATGGATCTGGTATTAAACTGGATCAACAACCGCGGACAAACCTGCTTTACGCCCCGGCTCACGAACCTATGATCCGGCATGCTCTCGAGCCGTGTCAACTCGATTAGGAATTCAGGTTAACGCGACTATAAAATGAAGACACAACCAGCACGACCGGAGAAGCCGGTTCGCGGCGCTCGGCTTCACATCGACTGGCGTAAACTGGTGCTGGTATAGGCTGATATGTGTTTGCATACACCGTTACGAACACAGTAATACAGGAGCGCATCAACCCAAGAACGAGTATATCCAGAGACGCCGCTCTTTGAGATAGAGACGCCAGAAATCAGGGAAAAAATGCAAGGAGCAAATATACATGCCACTAGAAATGCCGCGAGTGACTCACCTGCGTGCCCTGATCGACCAATGCAGTCATCTTCTGCTACCCGGTCGCTGCGTACTGTGTGGTTGCGCCAGCAATCGGGCGCTCGATATGTGCCCGGCCTGCGAAACCAGTCTGCCGCTCAACCTCTTTGCCTGCGCCCAATGCGCGTTACCCTTGCCACAGAATCGACAGCCCACGATCTCGAATGCTGGCCTGTCAGCCGCGACACCAGATAATCGGAAATTGTTTTGCGGGGCCTGCACGCAGCGACCCCCGGCATTTACCCGCATCGTCACACCCTTCGTTTACCGGGCGCCCATGGACAACCTCCTGTGGCAGTTTAAATTTAATGGCAACCTGCCGGCCGGACGTGTCCTCGCTCGATTACTGGCCCGGGAAATAGAACGACAAATCAACCACGCCACGCTCGAGCGCCCGCACGTTCTCATCCCCGTCCCCCTGAGCTGGCATCGTCGAATGCGTCGCGGGTTTAACCAGGCCCAGATTCTGGCTCGTGCGCTCGGACAGCAGATCGCTGTCCCGGTCCTTGATCGGGGCATCAAGCGAAGTGGTCAGCCGCCACCCCAACGGGGGTTGAACCGCAACCAGCGGCGGCAAAATCTCAAATCCGCATTTCGCGGCTGTGAAAATCTGGGCGCTCGAATTGAAGGTAAATCCGTGGCTCTGGTAGACGATATCGTGACGACTGGCAGTACTGCTGAAACACTCGCCGGACTGCTTTGCGCATACGGCGCGAGCCGCGTGCAGGTATGGGCGGTCGCGCGGACACCGCTGGAAAATTAACCCCGGGGCGCCCATAATCGCGCCATGGAGGCGCTAACTCACCCCTGCAACGAAACGTTGTGGCAACAACTGACCAGCGAGGTGTCCACCCTGGTGGAGGAAGAGCCACTGCTGGCCGGCTTTCTGTATGCCACAATACTCAACCACGATCACGTGGCGGCCGCCCTGAGCTACCATCTGGCCAACAAACTGCACAGTGACATTACCCCAGCGCTGCTGTTACGGGAGGTGTTTGACGCTGCCTTTACCGATGATCCCGGTATTATCGATGCAGCCCGCTGCGACATAATCGCCGCTTACGAACGCGACTCGGCGTGCCACAACTTTTCCACGCCCTTCCTCTACTACAAAGGTTTCCATGCGCTGAGCACCCATCGGGTAGCCCATTGGTTATGGACCCATCAACGGGAATCGCTGGCACTGGTGTTGCAAAACCGCGTGTCCGTGGTCTTTGGCGTCGATATTCACCCGGCGGCCCGCGTCGGCAAGGGCATTATGTTTGACCATGCGACCGCACTGGTCATCGGCGAGACCGCCGTGGTCGAGGATCGAGTGTCGATTATGCAATCCGTTACCCTGGGTGGTACTGGCAAGGAAAGCGGAGACCGCCACCCGAAAGTGCGTCACGGCGTGCTTATCGGACCTGGCGCGACAATCCTGGGTAATATCGAAATCGGTGAGGGCTCGAAAATCGCCGCTGCCAGTGTCGTGCTAGCGGACATTCCACCTCATTCGATCGCGGCGGGCGTACCGGCAAAAGTGGTCGGAACGACAAACAATGACGACCCCGCGGAGAAAATGGATCACCGGCTGGAAGGTTGCGGCTGCGATTAATGCTGGGTCAATAAGCTCATCCATCAAGCTCACCCATCGGTTGCGCTTTGGTCGTCAGGCCCCTCAGGCGAGGTCAAAAGGGTCGGTAAATGCCAGTACCTGCTGAATGGCTTCGCTGCCGGTAAATTTCATCAACAGGCGATCAACGCCAAGGGCTACGCCGGCACAGGGCGGCAAACCCTCATTGATTGCGGCCAGCAACTTTTCATCTACTGGCACAGTCGCCTGGCCACGAGTTAGTCTGCGTTGATTGTCTGCCTGAAAACGTCGACCCAACTCTTCGACGTCGGTTAACTCGAAATAGCCGTTGGCAAGCTCTAAGCCGTCCCAGAACACCTCGAAACGGCGCGCAACGACCTGGCCATCCGCATTTTCTGCAGTCGCAGCCAACGCCGCCTGACAGACTGGGTAATCGTGCAAAAAACACAGCCCCCTGGGCAGCACCGGCTCGACCCGCAGGCTGAAAATAAGATCCAGGCAAATGCTATCGTCTTCATGATTACAATCGCGCCCGGCGATATCGCTGGCCAGTTTTTGCAGCGTTTGCGGTGGCGGTGCATGGGGGTCGATACCGGTTGCATCGGCGAAGACTTCGCTAAAACTGTGCGTTGATACTGCAAGCTTGGGCCTTTGTTCACGGGCACCCGTAGCGACGATTAACTCCTGTACTTCCGCCATCAATCGATACTCGTCCCAGCCGGGACGGTACCATTCAAGCAAAGTAAATTCCGGGTGGTGATATCGACCCTGCTCGCCCTGCCTAAAAGCTTTGCCAAGGCTGTACACGGCTTCGAAACCCCGGGCAAGCAGCCGTTTCAGGTAATACTCAGGTGAAGTCTGCAGATATGCTCCCGGCATCCCGGCCAGACGCATGCTCTCGATATGTACGTCAGTTACACCGGTGCTGCCGAGAGCCGGCGGATCGATCTCCAAAATGTTCCGGGTAAAAAAAAACCTCTTATATCGGCCAGTAATTGGGCGCGCCGCTGTAACACGTCCCGACTGGCGGAGGGGCGCCAGGATTCAACCATAGAGAGCAACCGGGAACAGGTAGGGACTCAGTCCCGGGCGCGGCCGAGATATTCGCCGGTGCGCGTGTCCACGCGAACCACCTCGCCCTCGTTCAAAAACAACGGCACTTTGACAACTGCGCCGGTGCTAAGGGTTGCAGGTTTAGTCCCGCCCTGCGCTGTGTCGCCTTTCAGCCCAGGGTCGGTTTCGACGATGGTCAGTTCCACATGATTTGGCGGCGCCACCGCCAAAGGTGCGCCGTTGTAGAGCGTCACCACACAGGTGTCCTGTTCGCTAAGCCAGGGTGCCGCCTCGCCGACCACGGCCGCATCGGCCTGATGCTGCTCGAAGGTATCCGGTTCCATGAAATGCCAATGTTCGCCGTCGGTGTAGAGGTATTGCATGTCCTTGTCGACTACGTCTGCACCCTCCAGGCTTTCGCCGGATCTAAAAGTTCGCTCCCAGACTCGCCCCGTCTTGAGATTGCGCAGACGCACACGGTTGAAAGCCTGGCCCTTGCCAGGCTTGACGAATTCATTTTCCAGAATGGCGCAGGGATCGCCATCGAGCATGACTTTGAGCCCGGATCTAAATTCATTGGTAGAATATGACGCCATGCTTACCTCCTTAGTTTTCGCCTGCGACCGTTCGTCGGGGGCGCCATGATACCTCACGCCAACCTGGCTTTGCAGACCCCTAGCTGGCAAGCGCAGTTGTCGGGCGCGGTGCGCGAGCCAACGGCGCTGTTCGAACTACTGGGACTCGACACAGGCAAGCTGCCGGCGGCACTGCGGGCCAGCCGAGACTTTCCATTATTCGTGCCACACGCCTTTCTGGCGAAAATCCGCAGAGGTGATATCGACGACCCGCTGCTGGCCCAGGTTCTACCGCGAGGTGAGGAACTCGAGATTGTCCCTGGGTTTGGCACTGACCCCGTAGGGGAACAAGACGCCAATCCGCAGCCGGGCCTGATCCACAAGTACCGGGGGCGCGTCCTGCTGATGGCGAGCACCGCCTGCCCCATTCACTGCCGCTACTGTTTTCGTCGGCACTTTCCCTACCAGGACAACCGCCCTGCCCGCGACGAGTGGCAACAGGCCCTGTCCTATCTTTCCGGGGATCAGTCGATCAAAGAAGTGATTCTCAGCGGGGGCGATCCGCTGACTGCGAGCGACCGCCAGCTGGCATGGCTGGTAACGCGGTTGGCTGCGATCTCGCACATCAAGCGGTTGCGCGTCCACACGCGCTTCGTCGTGGCCATTCCATCGCGGATAACCGATGAATGCCTGCAGTGGCTAGCAGGGAGCAGACTGACAAGCACTATGGTCCTGCATGTCAACCACCCTAACGAACTGGGCGACGATACGCTGACAGCCGTTCGCAAGCTCAAAACCGCGGGCGTCGATGTGCTGAACCAGTCTGTGCTCCTGCGCGGCGTCAACGACGATGCCGCCACGCTGACTACCCTCAGCGAAAAGCTTTACGACACCGGGATTTTGCCCTACTACCTGCATATGCTCGACCCGGTTCAGGGCGCGGCCCACTTCGCCGTGAGTGAGGCGCGCGCGCAAGAGCTTCACGCCGCACTACTCGCGGCCCTGCCCGGCTACCTGGTACCGCGCCTGGTCCGTGAAGTGCCCGGGGAGTCGTCAAAACTGGCGGTATCAAGTCACTCGCCAAGCTGAAGCGCCATGCGATACAGGTCGTTGCGTTTACCGCCTGTGAGTTTTGCCGCCATCGCTGCCGCCTTATTGGGCGGCATTTCTTCCAGGAGGATCGTCAATACGCGCTTTTTTTCGCCGTCACCGACGTCGGCTGCTTGCTCGATACCGGCTACGACGAGCGCTATTTCACCGCGCTGCTGATTGGCATCATCACAGACCTGCCGATGGAGGGATTCCAGTGACGCCGGGATTACGGTTTCGTACACCTTGGTCAATTCGCGTGCCAGCGTGGCGTGGCGATCGCCACCAAACACCGCGATCATATCTTCCAGCGTCTCGACAATGCGGTGAGGCGCCTCGTAGAAAATCATCGTGCGCGACTCATCGAGCAAACCCTCCAGCAATTTTAGGCGCCGCGCCTGCCTCGTGGGCAAGAAACCCTCGAAGACGAAGCGGTCACTGGGCAGGCCAGCGACGCTGAGTGCCGCCACGGCGGCGCAAGGCCCTGGTATGGGACTGACACGGTAACCCCGCGCCTGGCACTCCCTGACCAGGCGAAAGCCCGGATCGGAAATCAGGGGCGTGCCGGCATCCGAGATCAGCGCCACGTCGTCGCCGCGCTCCAGGGTCCCGAGAAGCGCCTGCGAACGCGTATCATCGCTATGATCGTGGTAGGACACCAGCCTGGCATCGATACCAAAATGGTTGAGCAACCGCCGACTACGCCGGGTGTCCTCCGCCGCAATAACACCGACGTTCTGGAGAATCTCCAGAGCGCGCGGTACCATGTCGCCTCGGTTGCCAATGGGTGTCGCCACCACATAGAGAGTCCCGGCCATAATTCGCTACATGCCCTCCTTATCGATAGTCCGCAGCTTTACCCTGGCAATCCTTGCGTTCTTCCTGATTGCCGTCACTGTGTCAGGTTGTACAGTTCCAGTCACGACGCCGCAATCGCGTGACAGCGCAATACCTCCTCGCCCCGACCAGACCGAACAACTGGTCGAAAAAGCGAACACCCTGGAGTCACCCGCGCGCGAACAACAGTTGCTCGAGGCCGCGCAAGGCTTCGTTGATGCGGGCAGGACAGAACGGGCTCGAGCCGTTCTGGAAAACCTGGATACAGCCAAACTGGATATTGCCGGACTCGCCGCCCACACCACGCTTTACGCGGCTATTCTGACAGAACAGGGTGAGTATTTCAGAGTTCGAGAGCTACTCACCGCACCGCGGTTGGCAGGCAATCTGGCAACTCTTGCCCAGGCACAGCGCATCGAACTGTACCGTCAGCGTGGCGAGCTGTTTTCCCTGCTGGGGGAACTGGAAAAAGGAGTTAACGAGTTCGTGCTCCTCTCTGAACTCCTATCGGATCCGGAAGCCATTCGGGATATTCACGAGCGCATCTGGCTGTTGTTGAGCCAGGCGCCAGATCAAACGCTGTCGCACCTGACGCGGGAAGCGTCGGGTATGGCCCTGCGTGGCTGGTACGATCTCGCACAGGTCACGCGAAGCGCCGGGGACGTGGGCCTGCTACGCGATAATATCGCCCAGTGGCGGCAACGTTGGCCGGGACACCCGGCAATCCTGTTCCCACCGACCGGACTCGACAGAATAGAAAGCGCGGCCAATACCATGCCCGTCGACAAAGTGGCTCTTCTGGTGCCCCTGGAGGGCAGTTATGGGCAGGCGGGTACGGTTATACGAAACGGTGTTCTGGCGGCTCATTTTGACAATTTGTCAAACGGCGGTCACGCGCCGGCGCTGAAAATTTACGACACTTCGACTCAGCCGATCGAGCGCCTGTACCAACAGGCAATTGACGATGGTGCCGCGTTCGTCATCGGCCCCTTGCGCCGGGAAAACCTGCTGACCCTGGCTCACTTGCCGACGCGGCCAGTCACGATTATCGGCCTCAACTATCTGGAAGCCGTAGCGTCGCCGAACGATACCGGCGCTGCAATCAGCGATTTGACGGGCTATCAGGAGAACGCTTTCGGGACCAATCCAGTAGCAGTGCACTCCAGTGGCAGCCTGTTCAATGGCGCCCTACAGAGACCGAACAACCTCTACCAATTTGGCCTTTCAATAGTCGACGAGGTCCGCCAGGTGGCACAACGCATGTGGCTAGAGGGCCACCGCTCCGTGCTGATCATCGCGCCAGATGCCGACTGGGGAGAAAAAGCCCGCTCGGCCTTTACCGGCAGCTGGAATCGCTATGGCGGACGCATTGTCTCGACTGCAACTTATGGCATGAACCAGTCGGATTTTACCAGTGTGGTCAAACCCGCGCTGCTAATTGATCACAGTATAGCGCGCGCCAAAAAAATCCAGCATACGCTGGGGAAGAACATCGAGTACCGGGCGCGCCGTCGGCACGATATCGACGCCATCTTCCTGGTCGCGCAGCCAGCTCACGGGCGATCCATCAAACCTACACTGGATTTTTTCTACGCCCACGACCTTCCTGTGTATGCGACTTCACACCTTTATACCGGCATCGAGGACACCAACCTGAACCGCGACCTGGACGGCATTCGTTTTAGCGCCATGCCGTGGACACTGCCCGGCATGGTTTCCGACCACCTGTTGCCGGACAGCAAGTTGCAGTCGTCCTATCGACATCTCTACGCCCTAGGCATCGATGCCTACCAGCTTCACCAGCGGCTCGGTCTGATGCAGGCTTCGCCGGAGGCACAGTTCTATGGCCATACGGGTGTGCTGACCGTGTCCGCAGAGGGCGTCATTACACGCCGGCAGCCCTGGGCGGAGTTTCGCCGGGGCAGGGTCCGGCCGGCACCGACATTGACAGAAAATTAGGCCCTGGCCTCATGTCTCGACTTTCCCTCAAACGCGGCGCAGTAGCGGAACAGCGTGCCTGTGCCTTGGCCGAAGCATCGGGACTGACCATCAGGGCGCGCAATTACCGCACAAAACTTGGTGAAATTGATATTATTGCCGAAGACAAGCGAACCATAGTTTTTATCGAGGTGCGTTTGCGACGGCGCGGAAAATTTGGCTCCGCCGGAGAAAGTATTACTGTGAACAAGCAACGGCGCATTATTCGGGCTGCACAATGGTTCCTGCAGCGGGAACCGGTCGACCCAGCGCAAGACTGCCGATTTGACGCCATGTGCTTGAATGATGACGACGACAGTATCGAATGGATAAAAAACGCTTTTTCTGACGGTACCGGCTGGTGATTGACGACGCCCCGTCAGACGCTCCACCCACTGAAGCGTTAATCACCGGGCATTTTCGCAGCAGCATCGACGCCAAAATTAATCACGCGGAATTGCTCCAGCTGCCCCTTGCCGAGGCGGCAAACCTCATTACCGAATCTCTACTCCACGAAGGAAAATTATTGATCGCCACGGATGCCATGTCGAGCCCGTTAGCCGATCTGATGTGCCGAGGCATGCAGCACGGCCGGGAGATGGCACGTCCCGGTCTGCCAAGCCTGGTGTTACCGGCAGAGGCCTGGGGCACTTATAGCAGCGACGAGACGGCGCAACGGGCCTTGCAAACATTTTGCCATGAAACCGACGCTCTGCTGACTATCAGTTGCGGCTCACTGACAACGAGTCTGGCGACCACCGTGGCCACAGCACAGACTTACGGAATCGGCGTGGTCACGCTGACCTCTGGCACCGCACAGCCAACCCGGTCACCCCCGTATCCACCCGAAGTGGAACTTCACATCGAAAGCGACGACCAATATCGCGTTCAGGAACTACAATTGTTTGTCCTGTTTTGCCTGAGTGATCTGATTGAAAAAACCCTGTTTGGAGGTGTTACCCAATGATCAAATTATGGCCCGGTTTCCTGCTCCTTGGCCTGATCGCACTGAACGGCTGTACTAGCACGATACACGCCGTCACCAAAGAACCACTCGAACCAGACCCGACAACTACATCCGTCGGTACCGATCTCGACGACTGGCAGATGTCGACACTGATCGGGGTCAACCTGAAAAAAGCTCACCCCCAACTGGAAAAGTCCCACATCAACATACACACTCACAACAAGGTTGTACTCCTAACGGGGGAAGTGCCCTCGACAGAGATGCGAACACTTGCCGGTGAAACAGCGCGGCATTATCGCGGGGTGCGGCAGGTTTATAATGAGCTGCAGATTCAGGGCTCGACCTCTCTACTGTCCCGCGCCAATGACAGCTGGCTGACTACGAAGGTCAAAAGCAAGTTGATAGCCGACCGTAATATCAAGGGCAGGCGGGTCAAGGTGATTACCGAAGGCGGTACGATCTATCTGATGGGCATCGTTACTCGCAGCGATGCCGACACCATCGCCGCTATTGCCAGCAATACACGCGGCGCACGCAAGGTGGTGCGGGTTTTTGAATACCTCGACGACTGAAAAGCCCGCCCCATGGTAAAGCACAATACCTGCGGGACGCGCGGAACCGATAACCGTCGATTCCTGCCACCCCGATAAACGTCGCTTTCAGACCCCACGCATTCACACCCGAAGACGGAAACCATGTCGCACCCCCTTTGGCAACCTACCGAGGACCAAATCCGGCACACGAACATGGCGGATTACATCCGCTTTCTGGCCGAGGAATATGGCATTGAATTAGACACTTATCCGCCACTACACGCCTGGTCTGTGGCCCACCCGGAGGATTTCTGGACCAGTATTTGGCGCTACGCTGGCATCATCGCCAGTCAACCGTGGCATCAGGTGCTGGTGGATGCCGACCGGTTTCCCGGCGCCCAGTGGTTTACTGGCTCGCGATTGAATTTTGCCGAGAATCTTCTCTGGGCAGCGAAAGACGAACACCTAAAAAACAAGATTGCGCTGGTGTCTCGCGTTGAAAATGGCGAACGACGCGAACTGAGCTACAGCCAGCTCTATCGCCAAGTCGCGGCCGTTGCCGCGGGGCTCAAAAGGGCCGGTGTTGGCGTCGGTGACCGCGTCGCTGCATTTATGCCCAACGTGCCCGAGACCGTAGTCGCCATGCTTGCCACGGCTAGCCTGGGCGCTATCTGGTCTTCCTGCTCACCGGATTTCGGCATCAATGGCGTGATGGACCGCTTTGGTCAGATCGCGCCCAAGGTGCTCTTTGCCTGCGACGGGTATTACTACAACGGCAAAACCATAGACTCGCTGCCTCGTGTGCGCGATATCGCCGCACGGATTACCTCTATCGACAAGCTGGTTATTGTGCCGGTCGTCTGCCGGCACGCTCCGGAGGAGATCGATATAACGAATATCCCTGGCGCTGAGCTATTGCCGTACTTTGCAGACGACACCGAGACGCTCGCCTTCGTTCAACTGCCTTTTGATCACCCGCTGTATATCATGTATTCGTCGGGCACGACCGGCGTGCCGAAATGTATTATGCACTCAGCAGGAGGCACTCTCATTCAACATCGCAAGGAGCATCTCCTGCACGTAGACCTGAAACAAGAAGACACCCTCTTCTACTTCACAACCTGCGGTTGGATGATGTGGAACTGGCTGATCAGCGGCCTGGCTTCGGGTGCCACATTGGTACTTTACGACGGCTCGCCCTTTGCGCCGCAGGCGGAAACGCTGATCGATATGATCGACAGCGAGCGGATTTCCATATTCGGCACCAGCGCCAAATATATTGCGGCCCTGGAAAAAGCCGAAGTCAAGCCCCGGCAAAGCCACCAACTGGAGCGATTAAAAACGATTCTATCGACGGGCTCGCCCCTATCCCACGAAAGCTTTCGCTACGTGTACCGGGATTTCAAGGCCGACGTGTGTCTCGCCTCCATTTCCGGTGGAACGGATATCATCTCCTGCTTCGTGCTGGGCAATCCATGCCTCCCCGTGTATGAAGGCGAACTACAGTGTCTTGGCCTTGGCATGGCGGTTGAGATTCGCGACGCGAACGGACATCCCGTCACCGGGGAAAAGGGCGAACTTGTTTGTACACGGCCGTTCCCTTCCTGCCCCGTATATTTCTGGAACGACCCCGACAATGAAAAATTCCTCGACGCCTATTTCGCCACCTGGCCAGGCATCTGGGCGCACGGCGATTACGGGGAAACCACCGAGCACCAGGGCGTCATCATCCACGGGCGTAGCGACGCGGTACTCAACCCGGGCGGCGTACGTATCGGCACTGCGGAAATCTATCGGCAGGTAGAAAAGGTGGATAGCGTTATCGATGCACTGTGTATCGGCCAGGAATGGGAAGACGACGTCCGTGTCGTCCTCTTCGTGGTGTTGCGCCCGGGTCTGACCCTCGACGAAACACTGATTAAGGAGATCCGCACCACTATTCGCGCCAATACCACGCCACGCCATGTCCCGGCCAAAATCATACAAGTGCCGGATATCCCGCGAACCATCAGCGGCAAGATTGTCGAACTGGCGGTGCGCAACATAGTCCACAACAAGCCGGTAAAAAATATCGATGCGCTGGCTAACCCAGCGGCGCTCGATTACTTTAAAAATCTGTCTGACCTACAATCATGAAACTGGGGCAAGACATGAATACAAGGAACCAACTTATGAGAAATCTTATCGCGCATATCGGTTTATTGCTTGTCGCAATGTGGATATCGCTAGCCTGGTCGTCGGCGCCTGTGGAAGAACAGGCACAAAAGATCAGCGCCGAAAAGAACGTAAAACTGACAACTAACATGGGCAATATTGTTATCGAACTTTACTCGGATACAGCGCCCATCACCGTCGCCAATTTCCTTGGCTATGTAAAAAACGGGCACTATGTCGGCACCATCTTCCACCGGGTAATCCCCGGATTCATGGCTCAGGGCGGCGGCTTCGATACTGATTTAAACCAAAAACCGACTTTGCCTCCTATCCAGAACGAGGCCGACAACGGCCTGAAAAACAAGCGTGGCACCATCGCCATGGCGCGCACCAACGACCCCCATTCCGCCACCACGCAGTTTTTTATCAACCTGGTGGACAATGACTTCCTAGACCACAACGAAAAATCAATACGCGGTTGGGGTTATGCGGTTTTTGGCAAGGTCGTCGAGGGCATGGATACCGTCGATAAAATTGCCGAAGTCCCCACTGGCGCAATGGTCCCTTTTGCTTCCGACGTACCCCGCGAAACGATCAAAATTACCGCCGCGGAAGCCTGGTGACCGCGATCTTGCCGGTAGACACACTCACCCGACTCGCGACGAATGTCGCTGCCGGACTCGCAGCCCGGGGAGAGACCATCGCCGTATGCGAATCGTCAATGGGCGGCCTGCTGTCTGCTGCACTCGTAGCCATCCCCGGCGCATCTGGCTATTTCCTGGGTAGCGCGACGATCTATACGCTAACCTCGCGAAAACATCTGCTTGGCATGGACGAATCGCAATTAACAGGCGTTCGACCGGCAACCGAAGCGTACGCGCTGCTTTGCGCGCGCACCATTCAGAAAAAACTGGGCAGCACCTGGGCCCTGGCCGAAACCGGGGCCACGGGGCCCGATGCCAACCCCTACATGGATCCACCGGGCACCGCATGGATTGCCATCACCGGGCCAAAGGAAACAACACTGCACATCGAGACGGGTCGTCACGAACGAGAAAATAACATGTGGCGGTTCGCCGAATTAGCCCTGAACGGCTTATATGAAATCTGGCAAAGCGAGGGCAAAAAGCCCTAAAAGATTAGAATCCCAGACTAGGACGAGAGATTGTGCCTGCCTAGCAGCGGGTCTATGGGTTTTTCTGCCGGTTGATAGCCGTTAACATTCGTCTTGAGTATGTCAAATATTCGGGTAAAGTCCCGAACATTCATCGCTGAATCCAAAGTCTGCAAAACGACCTGCAGATCAGTCCAGGACAAAGATACCTCTTTGGCTTTCATAATAAGACTATGGCGGGTAGGGCCGACATTCTCTCCGATCAGCAGTTCTTCGTAGAGCTTCTCTCCCGGACGCAATCCCGTAAAAACAATTTGAATATCCGCTTCTTGTAAAGCACCGTCCGGAGATCGCACCCCGTGTGTGTAGCCCGCCATTTCTATCATACGGCGCGCGATATCCAGAATTTTAACGGGCTCCCCCATATCCAGAACAAAAACATCGCCATCATCACCCATGGCTCCTGCCTGAATTACCAGACTTGCCGCTTCGGGAATCGTCATAAAATAGCGAGTGATTTCCGGGTGAGTCACGGTCACCGGACCACCCATTCTAATCTGATCCTGAAAGGCTGGAATAACAGAACCGGATGAACCCAGTACATTGCCAAATCGCACTATCGAAAAATTTATCGGATTTCCGGCCAGGCGCTCCCGGGAACTGATAGCCTGCACAACCAGCTCGGCCATGCGTTTGCTGGCGCCCATTACATTCGTCGGACGTACCGCTTTATCCGTCGACACAAGAACAAAATTTTTGACACCCCCTTTTACTGCCGCCTCAGCGGCATTCAGTGTGCCGGTAATATTATTACGCAATCCGGTAATAACATTTTGCTCAACGATGGGTACGTGTTTGTACGCAGCTGCATGATATACGGTATCAATAGCAAATTTTTCGACCACGTGACTTATATAAGTGTGATCGAGCACCGACCCGAGTATAAAACAAAGCTCTATATCACCCGCGACCGCATGCCGACGCAACTCCTGCTCTATTTCGTAGAGTAGAACCTCGCTTAATTCGAACAACACGACGCGCTTTGGTCGAAGTTCAATAATCTGTCGCGATAATTCTGAGCCTATAGAGCCTCCGGCACCAGTAACAAGAACGTTTTTCCCCTCAACGCAGTTTCTCAGCAACCCGTCATCAGGCGTAACTTTCTGCCGGCCAAGTATTTCTCCGATATAATCATCCTGAAACCAGGCGCGTCGAATATTCCCCAAAGCTATCTGACTCACTCCGGGCACATTTCTAACATTGAAACCTTTGCTCTCCAACAACTGGATTATTTCAAGCTTTCTGGTGAGAGACGTAGAAGGAATTGCGAACAGTATTTCGTCGACCTTTTGAGTATTTGCGTATTCATCGAGATCGCTCGGCAAGATGACAGGCTTTCCCAATATCATAGTCCCGCGCAAACCCGCGTCGTCGTCAATAAACGCAGCCACGTATATTTCCGGCCCGAGGGAAAGCGCGACAGCGAGAGAGCGACCCGCTTCGCCGGCACCGTAAATACAAACGGTACGCACACTGGAATTTCTCGCCAGGTAGCTTTGCCTGTAGACGCGGAATATTACGTGTCTGGCGACAGTCCTGACGCCACTGATACTAAGAAATGCCAACAGGGCAAAAAGTAAAACCAAAGAAAACGTAACACCGGCACCTAGAAGCTTAAGCAACAAAAACCAAAAAATAACGGCAAATGCCAGGGCCTTGCCAATATCGCTCCACAGGTGCTCATAGGAGTATCTAACCGCGGATTTGTATATGCCGAAAGCATAAAAAACCGGTACGGTGACGCAAGGCGCTAATAATAAGGAGAAAATGAATTGCGGGGATTTTACGCTAACGGCGTCGAAACGAAGCACGTGCGCCGCCCACATCGCTAACATAATCAACGCGACATCGAGCACTATCAGAAGAAGCGTCTTATTGCGCCGGGTTAATTGCGTTAAGGAATAGACGACGACCTGCAGTAGAGGCGATATATGTAACGCCCTGTTGCTATCGGCCGACTGGTCGTCCCCTTGACCTTTAGATCGCTCTGTACCTGTTTGCATGTTTCGACTGACCGAAAGCAAACCGCACCATCTCAACCGGGCAACATAGATAGGGCGGAGGGCGCGATTCAATGGAAAAGAACGCAAGTTACGCTGCGAGTTAATTACACAACATATTTATTCTCAAATTGTGATAAGAAGCAACAAAGTAACCTGGTAGACGCGATAAATGCTAGACAATTCGAGATAAATGGTAGGAGATGACCGCGCGAGGACGGGCAGTTCGCTTAAGCCAACCTAGAAGCAAAAATCTGGTCAAGCACGAAGTTATATGTTTTGTTTGGCATCATAAGAGTTACAGTTATTTTTTAAATGAAGTAGTTGCGACAGTAAATATCTCTTCTATCGCATTGCACGTTCTATCAATTTCAGCTTTCGACAATGTCGGATGCACCAGAAAAGTAAGACTCGTTTCTCCCAGCTTTTTTGCAACGGCTAGCCGCCGAGTGGGGCGAAACCCTGTATTATCAAAGGCTTTTTCCAGGTAAACCTCAGAGCAAGAGCCCTGAAAGCAAGGGACCCCTCGCGCATTGATCTCAGAGACTATTTTATCTCGGTTCCACCCAGGCCTAAGCGAATCAGGCTCTATGAAAACATAAAATCTATAGTATGCATGTTCGATATCATCCGGAGGATCCGGCGCTCGAAGGACGCCCTTGGCTACGAAAGGCCGGCAAGCCTGCGCTATCGACATCGCATTTTCCGTTCGCTCTTGGTGCCAGCTCTGCATTTTTCTCAACTGGAATCGCCCTATAGCTGCCTGCATTTCAGTTAACCTCCAGTTGGTGCCAAACGATTCGTGTAGCCACCTAAAACCAGGAGGATGACTTTGTTCATATACCGCACTATAACTCTTACCATGATCCTTATAGGCCCAGGCCTTTTCCCACACATGGGCGTCATTTGTGGTTAACATTCCACCTTCGCCACCAGTCGTCATTATCTTATCCTGGCAAAAGGAAAATGCCGCAACATGCCCAAGGCTGCCAACAGGTTGGCCTTTATAAACGCCCCCATGAGCTTGGGCGCAATCTTCGATCACTTTCAATCCATGGTATTCGGCAAGGCTCATAATACTGTTCATATCGCAGGGCCATCCAGCTAGGTGGACACAAATAATGGCCTTAGTATCCCGAGTCAAAAGAGGTTCGATCGATTTTGCACTGATATTCTGAGTGTCGTAATCGACGTCTGCGAATACGGGTTTTGCACCGATATTAGCTATGCAGCTTGCTGAAGCAATAAAGCTTCTGGGAGATACGATAACTTCGTCACCGCTCCCTATTTCTAGGGCGCGTAACGCCAATTCTAAAGCGACACTGCCATTCGCCACCGCCACCGCATAGCGGGTGTTGCTGTACTTGGCAAACTCCCGCTCGAAGTCTCTCGCTTCATTCCCAGTCCAGTAGTTAACTTTTCCGGAACGAAGCACGCTGGAAACCAATTCGATTTCTTCTTGGCCGTAATCTGGCCACGGTGAAAATTCAGCATGTTCCATTTGATTTGATACCGAAAGTAACGCAAATTCCGCAATTAAAAAGCATCCTGTTTTACAATGCCAGCATATGCCAGGTCACAAATACGCTTAGCGTGTCACCGGCAAGCAAGCACAGCAAAACTATAGAGCACCCACTTTGCCACCGCTACCTACTTTGATACGCAGATTTCTCTACTTGATATACTACTTCAAGTCTGTTGACCGCGTTGAATTCAAAACGCTCTTTTTACATACACTAGAGCATAACGCCGTATCTTCGCTCAGGTTATGGCGGGACATCCTTTATTGCTGTTTCAAATACAACATATCGACCATCGAGTATTTCTATTTTAGATTCCACGAATTGGAATCGACTCAAAGGGAACAATATGCTGGCACAGGGTATATGTACGAATACCAGAGCAAGATGAACCCCAAAAAGTACCGCCGCATACTTGAAGACAAAATCCTGTTTTTAAGAGAATATAACCAGTTTATAACGCGAACATACTGCACCCTGAACGATCTGCTATGCGGGGAGCACGACAGGGTCGATAAAATTATAAATTCATCAAAAAAACTGGTGTTAAAAAATTCACTAGGCCAGCAAGGTAAAACTGTACGGGTGCTACATCAACCTGGTCACGACAAACAAGCACTGATACGACACATGAGATCACACAACTTCGACCTGGTAGAAGAATACGTGATACAGCACCCCCTGTTGATGCAGTTAGCCCCCAGCGGACTAAATACCGTCAGGATCGTTACACAGCTAGTCGACGCCAACGTGGTTATTTTATGTGCTCGGCTTCGTATTTGTATAGACAACGAAATAGATAACCTGTCCGCTGGAAACGCCGCAGCGATGATCGACATTGACACCGGAAAGATACCTGAACCGGCGGTTTTCGCCGATCCTAGACATCAAGATCTGCAACGGCATCCTATAACTGGCGTAAGTATAGTTGGCTTTACTCTTCCCTATTGGGGCCAGGTCATTGAAATGGTGAAAGCCGCTGCTCTATTACACCCTCAAAACCGATCAGTGGGTTGGGATATTGCTATTCGAGACAATGGACCAGAGTTAATCGAAGCGAACCATAACTGGGGCAAACTACTATGGCAGCTTCCCGCGAAACGGGGCCTAAAATCTCAACTTTCACGATATTCATAGAGCCCACAGTTCTACTGCATCGATCTTAATGGGAGCAACACCAAAAAATTAGTTGATCACCCCTCTCGTGCTGGAACGCCTTTTACCAAAGCGTTGTTTCGCACATCCTTCACCACAACGGCGCCGGCTCCAACTACAGCTAAATCCCCAATACGAATCGACTGTCTGACACAAGCACCGATGCCGATCCAGCTTCTTTCCCCGACCGATACGTCACCGGCTATTTTTGCGCCCGGACCAACATGTACAGCGTCGCCAATCATACAGTCATGCCCAACTGCTGCCGTACTGTTGACGATGCACGCCTGCCCAAGATGAGATCCTATTTTGACAACAGCATGTCCTAATACAATGCTTCCGACACCGAGTTTAGCGTATCTACTGAATTCCGCCTTGGGATGGACAATCGATACCGGCACCATACCCGCGCGCAGTAGCCGTCGAAGATAATTTAGGCGAGTACTATTTTCTCCAATAGCAACGACAAACTGTTCTCCTGTTTCGGAGCTTTCAAGCCAGCCTTTTACCGTATTAACCACAGGCCAATGAAGGGTCGAATTCAATGCCGGATATCGATCATCGACAAACTGAATCGACGCCCACATTCCGACCAATTCGGCAGTATCGGCAACCGTTCTGCCTAATCCTCCGGCACCAACAACCGTTAATCGCTCTATCCTTGAATCAGAAGGCACTAGTTGTCACCTGTAAATTTTTCCATAGTGGTGAGTTCGTCCTGGGTAATCCCTTCTCGCTGTAACACCCTAACGACGGTCAACATCAATATTTTGATATCAAGCCAAATAGACCAGTTCTCCACGTACCATAAGTCAAGTTTGAATTTATCCTGCCATGAGATAGCATTCCGCCCATTCACCTGTGCCCACCCTGTAATACCGGGTCTGACCTCATGTCTACGCCTTTGCCAACTGGAGTAAAGGGGAAGATATTCCACCAAAAGCGGCCGCGGCCCGACCAAACTCATATCTCCTTTAAGCACGTTCCACAACTCGGGTAATTCATCCAGACTGGTTTTTCGCAACCACTCACCCAAAGGTGTAATTCTATCTACATCAGATATAGGCTCGACGCCCACGTGAGCCTAGAATCTAGGAAG
>OBJS01000171.1_pt1 | contig 19277 bp, 15 predicted proteins | sample 1519851 | NCBI WGS metagenome assembly OBJS01 (sample SAMN03019806, study PRJEB22545) | beach sand metagenome | biome: beach; feature: sea beach; material: beach sand | place: USA: Municipal Pensacola Beach, FL | collected 2010-10-20 | depth 25-47 cm m
CTGCTGCCCTTGGCCGAATACCACAGAAAAGCAAAAACCAGCGCCATCAGGAAAGCGCCCTCGGCAAAACTGAATTGCCCGGTATAGGCAAGCCCGGCAAACACGAAGCTTGCAGCCAGCATCATCAACGCGTTCTGCAGAACCCGCGGCTGATTACAGGCAATCGGATAGATCATTGCCGGTATGCCGAGAACCAGAAAAACATTGGCGATATTGCTGCCAACCACATTGCCGATCGCAATGCCGGGCGATCCGGCGAGCGCCGCCTGAATACAGATCATCAGTTCCGGCGCAGACGTACCGAATGCGACGATGGTCAGCCCGATTACAAGCGGCGGAATTCCCAACCGGCATGCCACGCCGACCGCACCGCGCACCAGCAGATCGCCTGTCAGCAATAACAAGGCCAGACCGGCAATAGCCATCAGATAGATCATTCAACTTCCTCAGAAGTTCCCGCCCTGGATTTGTGGCCCGACCGCCAGTTCCCGCATGGCCGATACGGCACCTCCCCGCTATATAGACACGCCGTGGCGCAAGCGATAGGGGGGCGGGCGGCATTTCTCATAGAATTTAACGATTAACCGACACGCGCCGGCAGCACTTATCGACGTTCTGCACGCAGCTTGCGGCCAACGCACCTATGGCCCCTTGCGGCGATGCGTTCCCTTGCCCTTGCGCTTGAATTCGCGGGTACCCGGACGGCCTGCGGTCGAGCGCGCGCGCTTGCCCGCCGCCGCCTCGGCCGCGGCGGCGACAGCCGATTGGCGCGCCATCGGATCGTCGGCAACCGCCAGCTCGGTTGCCTGCAGCCGCTTGATCTCGTCGCGCAGGCGCGCCGCCTCCTCGAATTCAAGATCAGCCGCCGCATCGCGCATCTGTCGCTCAAGTTCGGCAAGATGCGCCTTCAGATTACCGCCGACCAGGCGGATCGCCTCGCTATCGCCGGCATCGACAGTGACGTGATCGCCCTCATAGATGCTTGACAGAATATCGTCGATATTCTTGCGCACGCTTTCAGGGGTGATGCCATGTTCGCTGTTATAGGCCTGCTGCTTGACGCGACGGCGTTCTGTTTCAGCGAGCGCGCGTTCAAGGCTGCCGGTCATCTTGTCCGCATAAAGCAGCACCCGCCCGTCCACATTGCGCGCCGCCCGTCCGATCGTCTGAACGAGCGAGGTTTCGGACCGCAAAAACCCTTCCTTGTCGGCATCGAGAATGGCAACCAGCGCGCATTCGGGGATATCGAGCCCTTCGCGCAGCAAATTGATGCCGATCAGCACATCGAACGCACCGAGCCGCAGATCGCGAATGATCTCGATCCGCTCGATGGTATCGATATCGGAATGCATGTAGCGCACACGCACCCCCTGCTCATGCATATATTCGGTCAGGTCTTCGGCCATGCGCTTGGTCAATGTGGTGACGAGCACACGCTGGCCGGCGGCGGCGACCTGTTTGCATTCGGAAATCAGATCATCGACCTGGGTCGCGACCGGACGGATCTCGCAAACCGGATCGATCAGTCCGGTGGGGCGGATCACCTGCTCCACGAACACCCCGCCGGTACGCTCAAGCTCCCAATTGCCCGGCGTTGCCGAAACGCTGACCGTCTGCGGCCGCATCGCATCCCATTCCTCGAATTTGAGCGGCCGGTTATCGACGCAGGAGGGCAGGCGGAAACCGAATTCGGCAAGTGTCGATTTGCGCCGGTAGTCGCCACGATACATGCCGCCGATCTGCGGCACGCTGACATGGCTTTCATCGGCAAACAGCAACGCGTTATCGGGCAGATATTCAAACAGGGTGGGGGGCGGCTCGCCCGGCGCGCGGCCGGTGAGGAACCGCGAATAATTCTCGATGCCCGCGCATGAGCCGGTCGCCGCCATCATTTCCAGGTCGAAATTCGTGCGCTGCTCAAGGCGCTCCGCCTCCAGCAATTTGCCGTCCGCGCGAAACTGCTCAAGGGTTGTGCGCAGCTCCTCGCGGATCCGCACCATCGCCTGTTCGAGGGAGGGGCGCGGCGTGACATAATGGCTGTTCGGATAGGCCTTGATCTGGGTGCGCAGATCCACTTTCTCCCCGGTCAGCGGGTCGAATTCGGTGATCGCCTCCACCTCGTCCCCGAAAAACGAGATCCGCCAGGCGCGGTCTTCAAGGTGGACGGGATAAAGCTCGACGATATCGCCGCGCACCCGGAAGGTGCCGCGCTGGAAAGCCGCATCGTTGCGCTTGTACTGCAAGGCAACAAGATCCTTGAGCAGCTGGTTGCGCTCAAGCCGGTCGCCCGCCTTCACCGACACCGTCATCCCCGCATAGGTTTCGACCGCGCCGATACCATAGATGCAGGAAACGCTCGCCACGATGATCACATCATCGCGTTCAAGCAACGCGCGGGTCGCCGAATGGCGCATCCGGTCGATCTGCTCGTTCAGCGTGGATTCCTTTTCGATATAGGTGTCGGTGCGCGGGATATAGGCTTCGGGCTGATAATAATCGTAATAGGAGACGAAATATTCGACTGCATTTTCGGGAAAGAAATTCCTGAATTCCCCGTAAAGCTGGGCAGCAAGTGTCTTGTTGGGCGCAAGGATGAGGGCGGGCCGCTGCACCGTCTCGATCACCTTGGCCATGGTATAGGTCTTGCCCGAGCCGGTGACCCCAAGCAGCACCTGATCCTGTTCCGCCGCGCGGATACCGCTGACAAGCTCGGCGATCGCCTGCGGCTGATCGCCTGCCGGCTCGAATTCCGAAACCAGTTTGAATGCAACCCCGCCTTCGGACTTTTCAGGCCGTTCCGGGCGATGGGGCACAAAGCCCGCCAGCTCGGCACCGGTCAGCGGCGTTTGCGAAATTGTCGAACTCATGCCCCATTATATGGGCGGACACACCCCAATCGCCAGTGATCAAAGCAATTAGCAGTACAATTCCCGCCGACCGGAAATCATCGCACCGGGACCATGCGTCGCACATCCCGCGCTGGACGCGCCGCACCGACAGCGCCACAATAAAAACAGTCAGGACAAGGAAGGGGGGCTCAATGAAGCAAAACAGATGGCGGACCGGGCTTGTGCTGCTGATCGTGCTTGTTGTCGTGCCGTTTGCAGGCTGGCTTATCTGGAACAATCTGGGCCAGACACGCGGCGTCGCACTCGGCCATATTGTCGGGCAGACGCCCGCACCGCTTGCCGGGCTGGCGGAACTGATTTCCGGCGCCTATCACGAATATCGCGCCAATGCCGTCCGCTGGAGCTTTGTCTATTTCGGCTGCCTGTTCGGTTCGGCCTTTCTCAGCGCATTGGCCGGCGTCATCCTGAAACTCGAATCATTTGGCCGCAACGAGAAACGGCAACGCGATCTCGCCGCCCTGTCGGCGGCGCTTGCCGCGCTGCTCATCACCCTGACCAGTATCGGCGCATTCGAACAGAAATGGCGCGCCAACCGCCATGCCGCCGATGCGCTGGAAGCCCTGTCCTTTGAGTTGCTCAAACCCGATGCGCAAGGCCGGCAGGCCCGTATCCTTGCCGATGTGCAGCGCATCGTCACAGAAAGGGGCAACCAGGTCCTGACGGCCGCACCGCCTGCCACACCGGCGCAACCGGCGGCTGACTGAGCCTGGGATGATCCTTTCGCACCGACTGTGAAGACGATAGGCTCGCCGGTAACAGCAACCTTGGCGCAGCGGAAGGTAGTGGAATTGGACGTAGTGGAATTGGACAATGACTGACTTGCTGGATTTTTCGGGAAAAACGGTTCTGGTGACCGGAGGCTCGACCGGCATCGGCAATGGCATTGCGCGCGCATTTCGCGATCACGGAGCCGATGTCATCGTCACCGCCTCGCAACCGTTTGACAGCTATGACAGCGATATGGCGCGCATGCGTTATCATCAGGTCGATATTGCCGATGATGCGGCAATGCGCGCGCTGGCGGAACAGGTGCCTGTACTCGATGTGCTGGTGAATGCGGTCGGCACCGTCGTCTATAAGCGCAAGGAGTTCGAGATCGACACCTTCCGCCGGGTGATGGAGGTCAATCTGACCGGCATCATGCATGCCTGCACCCTGTTTCACGACAAGCTGGCGGCGCGGCGGGGCAATATCGTCAATGTGACATCGGTCGCCAGTTTCCGCCCGACACGCGGCACCCCGGCCTACAGCGCTTCCAAGGGCGGGCTTGGGCAACTGACCCAGACACTGGCTCAGGCCTGGGGCCCCGACGGGATCCGGGTCAATGCGCTTGCCCCCGGTTTCGTCGATACCAAGATCACCAAAGTCAGCCGCGACAATCCGCAAATTTATGAAGCCTCGCTACGCAATACGCCGCTTGGCCGCTGGGGCACGCCCGAGGATATGGGGCATGTCGCGCTGTTTCTTGCCTCCGATATGGCCGCTTATATGACCGGACATACGATTCCGGTGGACGGCGGCTCCGGTCTTTAGGAAAATCATTTGTATTAAATGAAGGGCTCCCTGTCCCCGCGCGGCAGCTTTTGCAGGCAATGCGCGGCGTCAAAGGACAATAAAGGACAATAAAGAGAGCCGCGCACAACAGGTGAGGAATGGGACATGCGAATCAATATCGGCGGATTTCTGGCAAAACGCGCGATGATGAGCCCGGGGATGGAGGGTTTGTACGATGTGGAGAACGATCTGCGGCTGACCTATCCGCAATTCAATGCACGGGTGAACAAGACAGCCAATTTCCTTGCCGCACGCGGCGTGAAGAAAGGCGACCGGGTCGCCCTGCTGATGATGAACAGCAGCGAATTCGTCGAAAGCTTTCTTGCGCTTGCCAAGCTCGGGGCGATTACCGTGCCGCTCAACTGGCGGCTGGTGCCTGACGAGCTTGAGTTCATTCTGAAAGACAGCGGCAGCACGACACTGATCTTCGGCGGCGATTTTCAGGGCAATGTGGACGAGCTGCATGCCCGTGGCGACAAGACCGATCTGTCCGACTGGATTTTCGCGGGGCCGCCGCAGCACTGCCCCGATTACGCGCAGTCCTACACAGCCTTGTTCGAACCGGCATCGGACACCGAACCTGACTATGGCGCGTTCGAGGATGACACCCTGTACATCATGTACACCTCGGGCACGACCGGTCTGCCCAAGGGGGTCGTGCATTCCCACGCCACCACCTATTGGGCGGTCGCAACCGTGTCGGCAACCGCGGATATGCGGCTTGGCGACCGCTATCTTCTGTCACTGCCGATGTTTCATGTCGGTGCGCTGTTCCCGCTGGTGATGGCGATCCATAACGGCACAAGCTGCGTGATGCAGCGCAGTTTCGATCCGGTACGCACCTGGCAGATCATTCAGGACGAAAAGATCGATGTGGCGCTGTTCGTGCCGGCAATGCTGAATTTCATGCTGCAAGCGCCCGAGCGCGAACAGTTCGATTATTCGAGCCTGCGCTGGGTGCAATGCGGCGCGGCGCCGGTGCCCGATCATCTGGTCCTGTCCTATGATGAACTCGGCATTCCGGTGTTGCAGATTTTCGGCCAGACCGAAAGCTGCGGTCCGGCCTGTCTTGTCGGGCTCGACAAATACCGCGAGAAACTGGGTTCAACCGGCCCTGCCTTCTTCCATACCGATGTCATCATCGCCGATGAAGACGGTAACGAGGTGCCACGCGGCACGCCGGGCGAACTCCTGATCCGCTCAAAGCACAATATGGTGGAATATTGGAACCGGCCTGACGCCACCGCCAGCACCTTGCGCAATGGCTGGCTCTGGTCCGGCGATATCGCGATCATGGATGACGACGGCTATGTCTTCATTCAGGATCGCAGCAAGGACATGATCATTTCGGGCGGGGAAAATATCTATCCCGCCGAAATCGAGGGCGTGCTGCTGACCCATCCGAAAATCCGCGAGGTCGCGGTGATCGGGCAGCCATCGGAAAAATGGGGCGAATCGCCGCTTGCGGTTGTCGTGAAAGCCGATCCCTCCCTGACCGCGGAAGAAGTGCTTGGCTATGGCGAGGGCAAGCTGTCACGCTTCAAGCTGCCCAAGGCCGTCGAATTCATGGATGAGATCCCGCGCAATCCGACCGGCAAGGTCCTCAAACGCATCCTGCGTGAGGATTATCCCGGCCCGGCCCCCGAATAAGGCGCGCGTCCGGCGGGCCTGCGGCGGCTGTTTATTGGCCGCAATACACCTGCAACGGCGTAACCGCCAGGGGATCCACAAAAAATGCAACTAAACCGTCGCAAATCGCGGCGGTTTATCGCAATATGCCGCCAAAATTCATTCAAATAGCAGAGGGAGTCGCTCGATCATGGCAACACATGCCGAAAAAATGAAGGAAAGCTTCAATCAGGACGTCGCCAACAGCTTCATCGCGGGCAATGACAAACAGACCGGCCTGTCGGAATATCTGGGCATCAAATTGCTCGAATTCAGCCCCGGCAAGGTGATTGCCGAATTGCCTGTGGACAAGAAGCTTCTGACCCCCTTCGGCAATATGCATGGGGGCGTTCTGTCGGCCTTTACCGACCATGTGCTGGGCTGCGTCTGCTATCCGCAAATGAAGAAGGGACAATGGGCGGCCACCACCGAATTCAAGCTCAATCTGCTTGCCCCGGTCAGCAAGGGCACCGTCACAGCGACCGCCGAAATCATCAATATGACCCGCTCCACCGCCGTGGTGCAGATCCGCATGGAAAATGACGGCCGGCACTGCCTGGCCGCGCAGGGAACCGTGCTGATCATGGATCCGCGCTAAGCGCTTACGCAACCTGCTCACTGTAGACGCGACGCCCGCCTTCTCAGCGATGCGGGGGCGTCGCGCGCATGCGGGTGGCCGAGGGAAGGAGCGAGGGTGGCAAATCCCGACACCATCAAGGCGGGGGCGACAACCGGGCCCGAGCGGCGCGCGGTACCGCTTGGCGACGGGGCGCTTTCGGTGCTCGACTGGGGCGGACCCGCGGATGCGCCGGCTGTGCAGCTTTCCCATGCCAACGGCTTCAACGCCTATACCTATAAGGGGCTTGTCGCACCGATTGCCGACAAGGTGCGGCTGCATGCCGCCGACTTCCGGGGCCATGGCTTCAGCACATTGACGGCAGATCCCGCCATGACAATCTCCTGGAACACCTTCCGGGACGATCTCATCGCTTATCTTGAAAAACGCGGCGAACCGGTGCTGCTGGTCGGTCATTCACTGGGCGGCACGACAAGCCTGCTGACCGCCGAGGCGCGGCCCGATCTGGTGACCGGCGTGCTGGCGGTGGAACCGGTGATCCAGCCCTTCGCGCAAGCCTGGATCATGCGCGGTAAACGGCTGCTTGGCCTGCCGCACAAGGCGCGCGGGCTTGCCGAAGGGGCCGCGAAACGGCGCGCGATCTTCCCTGACCGCGACGCGGTCTTCGCGGCTTACAAGGGCAAAGGCGCGTTCACCAGCTGGCCCGACGACACCTTGCGCGATTACATCGCAGGCGGGGTGCGCGCGCGCGATGACGGACAGGTCGAACTCTGTTGCGCCCCGGCCTGGGAATCGCTCATCTTCGCCTCAAGCGGCAGCTATATCTGGGACCGGCTGGCGCGCATCAAGGTACCGCTTACCCTGGTGCGCGGCGGCATGTTCTCCACCTGTCCGGACCCTGTCGTCAATCGGCTGAAACGGCTTTATCCGCAGGCGGACTTTATCACTGTTGATGGTGCGACGCACTTCCTGCCGATGGAACGGCCCGATGTGGTGCGGGCGGAAATTTTGCGGATGAGCGGTCTGTCGGCCTGACCCTGCCCCTTGCTTCACTATTTGCGCACGCTGAACCGCACCGCTATTGCCGGCGCGGCGAGGTGCCGAGAAAACTGCTGATACTGCCGGCCTTCAACACCGCAATGGCACAATTCAGCCAGGGATCGTCAATGTCGGGCAGATCGGGACAGCTATGGGGGGAAATGCTGGGTTCCCCGTCACCAGGATCGCCCAATGTCAGATCCGGTACGACCGGGGTTTTCTGCAACCAGGCGCCAGACGGGCGCGCAAACCGCCCGGTGGTGAGATAAACCGCACCCGCGCCGCCCAGTTCAAAGCGGGTCTGTACCGTACCTTTTCCCCGGGTGGGCCGGCCCACAACCATCGCCCGACGATGATCCTGCAAGGCCGCGGCAACGATTTCAGCAGCCGAAGCGGTAAACTCATCCGTCAGCAAAACAATCGGCAGCCCATTCGCCAGATCGCCAGGCCGGGCGCTGTAGGTCACAGATTGCAGCGGGTCGCGGCTTTCAACACTCACCACGGCCCCGCCATTCAGGAAAGCTCCCGCGATCAGCGCCCCTTGCTGCATCAGCCCGCCGCCATTGCCCCGCAGATCAAGGACAATGCCGCCGGATTTCGCGCGGTTGATTCCGCCGGCAAAGACGATTTCGCGCTCGACCATCTCCCGCGCGTCGGTGTCGAATCGATACAAGCGGATGTAGACGACATCGGCCAAACGCCGGCTTGAACTCGCCGGCAGATTGGCGGCCTCCGGCAACAGCGGCAGATCAAACACGCGCGCGCCGCGGCGGATGCGCAAACTCACCGCCCTGCCCGCCACCGCATCAAGCAGCAGGGCCGCATCCTCGATATCGAGATCCGAAAGCGTGACATTGCCGATCGCCAGCAAAATATCGTCCATCAACACACCCGACCGGGCGGCAAGTCCGGCCCCCGCCAGATGACGGACGCGCAACTCACCATCCTGCCGCGCCAGCCTGACGCCGAAATCGAAGGCTTCGCCAAACTGCCGCGCGCGGCGCAGCGCGGATTCGAAGGGTGGGATAAACTGCGAATAGCTGTCGACGGATTCCGCAAGGGCCGCAGCCGCAACCTCGAACAGATTGATGACCGCATCCTGGCTGAACTGCGCGCGGGTTTCCTGCGCAAATTGCTCGATCTTGCCAATGACGGAGATGACGATCACATCGGGGGGCGGTGGATCAAAGGATTCATGGCGAATGAGCGACACGATACTGCGCAGGACAGAGCGGCGCACTGCATTTTCTATACTGCTTGCATGAAACCGGACATTCTGGTCATAGGCATGCAGGATGCGCGCCTCCGCCCGCGACCAGTCAGCTTCCGAATCGGCACCGCCATGCACCGCGCCGCCATGCCATTCCATGACACTGCGCCGCGCGGTCGCATTGTCAGGCAAAGTCTGTGCCCGCAGCAGTCCGCAGACCGGCAGCGCAGACGCCACAACAACCAACATCAGGAGCACAGAGACAGCCCGAATTCTTTCCCGCGTAGTCATTATTCGCATTAAGGGTTATGAGTTCATTGGCATAGTTTAGCATCCGATCAACATATTTCAGAAAGCACAATGGCCATCGGCACGCGCGATACAGAAAAGCCGCTTCGCATATTGCAGCTTATTCCCTCACTCGAAGCGGGTGGCGCCGAACGCGCCTGTCTGGACATTGCCGCCGCCTTGTCGGCCGAAGGCGGTACAAGCTGGGTATTTTCAGAAGGCGGGCGCATGGCAGACGAGCTGTCCACGCTTGGCGGTGTGCTGGTGAAGCGTGCCGCGGCAACCAAGAACCCCGCACGGATCATCGCACATGGCTTTGCGATCGCCGCACTGGCGCGATCCCACGCGATCGATATTATTCATGCGCGGAGCCGGGCACCGGCCTGGAGCGGCCTGATTGCCGCAAAATTGACCGGCCTGCCCTATGTGACGACGTTCCACGGCTTTTACGGGGCGCAGAATTCACTCAAGCGGCTCTATAACAGTGTGATGATTCGCGGCGATCGCGTCATCGCCGGCTCGCAATTCATGGCCAGCCATATTCACGATACCTATCATTGCCCGCATGACAGGATCGCGCTGATCCCGCGCGGCATCGATACCGACCGGTTCGATCCCGCCCGCATCGATGCGCAGGCGGTACACGCCCTGCGGCAGAAATGGGGGGCATCGCCCGCGCAGAAAGTGATCCTGCTGCCGGGCCGGCTGACCCGCTGGAAAGGGCAAGGGCTGCTGCTTGATGCGGTGGCACGGTTGAATGACCCGGCCCTGTTTACCGTCATGGTGGGCGATCCGCAGGGGCGCGAGGGTTATGTCAGCGAGCTGAAAACGCAGATCGACCGTCTGGGACTTGCAAATGCGGTCCATATCGCAGGCCATGTCGACGACATGCCGACCGCCTATCAGGCAGCGGATATCATCGTTTCCGCCTCCACCGATGCGGAAGCATTCGGCCGGGTGCCGGTCGAGGCGATGGCCATGGGCAAGCCGATTGTGGCGGCCGATCATGGCGGCGCGTCCGAAACATTGCGCGGCGCGGAAGGACAGGCGGCATTCGGCACCCTGTTCACACCGGGCGATGCCGCCGCACTCGCCGCTGCATTACAGCAGATACCGGCCCTGCCGGCGCCCGAGATGGCAACCGCCGCGCGCGCATATGTCATTGCAAACTATTCAACGCAATCCATGTGCCGGCGGACGCTCGCCCTGTACCGCAGCCTGTGTGCAGCCGGGCGCGCCACATGACCGGCGCGCGCATCCTTGTTATCAAACTCGGCGCGCTGGGCGATTTCGTCCTCGCCACAGGCCCTTTTGCCGCAATCAGACAGCATCATGCGGATGCGGAAATCACCTTGCTGACCACCCCGCCCTTTGCCGCAATGGCCCGGCAAACGGGCTTTTTCGATCATGTCTGGGATTTCGGGCGACCGCGAAAGGCGCGGCTACGCGGCTATCTGAAACTTTATGCACACTTGCGCAATGCCCGCTTTGACAGGGTTTATGACTTGCAGACCTCGGATCGGTCGAGCTTTTACCGCCATTTCACCGGCAAGGTGGAATGGTCAGGCATTGCGCGCGGTTGCAGCCACCCGCATCGCAATCCTGACCGCGACAGCATGCACACGCTCGACCGGCAGGCCGAACAGCTGCGCGATGCGGGTATCATGTCGACACCACCGCCCGATCTGGACTGGGCGGCAGCCGATATCGGCCGATACAATTTACCTGAAAGCTATGCCCTGCTTGTGCCCGGCGGCTCGGCGCACCGCCCGGCCAAACGCTGGCCTGCCGCCAATTACGGCAGGCTGGCACAGGCACTTTGGGAGCAGGGTATATTGCCAGTGGTTCTTGGCGCGGGCGCCGAACAGGCACTGGCCGACCAGATCGAGGAAGTCTGTCCCGATGCGGTCAGCTTTGTCGACCGGACGGATTTCACCGATATCATTTGCCTGGCGCGCGATGCGCGGCTTGCCATTGGCAACGATACCGGGCCGATGCATCTGGCGGCGGCGGCGGGCTGCCCGTCGCTTGTGCTGTTTTCGGCCGAATCCGCCCCCGCACTTTGCGCGCCACGCGGGCAAAATGTTACAATTTTGCAACAGAACGATCTCGCAAATTTATCTATTGATATTGTTTTCGCGCAACTCAACTTATGATTAACTATAGGAAGAATAGAAGTTCCGCTTGCACCTGAGGCGGGGCTGAATATTCTGTGCGCATCAACTGTGGATTTGCGACCCCGCGCGGTTGCAGATTGATAACACCCCGCATTTCTCTGAACATGCGGGTAATAGTGGAGAAAGATACATAGCTCGTAGACCCGCTGCCGCGCCGCCGTCCCGGAAGGGACCGCGCGTAAATGATTTCATCGACGTCCCGGAAGTGCGACTGATCGATGCGGAAGGAAAACAAGTAGGCGTTGTTTCAATTGACGAGGCACTCTCAGCGGCAAAGGCTGCGGGACTTGATCTTGTCGAAGTTTCCCCGAATGTAGACCCGCCGGTCTGCAAGATACTCGATTATGGGCGCTTCAAATATCAGGCGCAGAAAAAAGCCAATGAGGCGCGCAAGAAGCAGAAGACCGTCGATATCAAGGAAATCAAGATGCGGCCCAATATCGATGTGCATGATTACGATGTGAAAATGCGCGCGATGAACCGCTTCTTTGAGGCCGGCGACAAGGTCAAGGTCACCATCCGCTTTCGTGGCCGCGAGATGGCGCATCAGGATCTGGGCATGAAACTGCTCGAGCGGGTGCAGGAAGACGTCAAGGAGATCGGCAAGGTCGAGCAGACCCCGAAAATGGAAGGCCGGCAAATGATGATGGTGCTGGCGCCGAAATAACCCGGCAGCACCTGCCGGACCGGCGCGGCGACCGGCACTGTCAGATACAAGTTCCGGATCAGATACGAGATCCGGTCCGGCAGCAGATCGGATCAAATACCCGGCCGGACACCCGATCGGAAGATCGGCGGGATGTAAATTTCCGCCTTTATTATCTCGCCGGCGCGACTCATATATCGCCGGCGCGACTCAGCGGCCAACCCGTTCCCGTCGGGACTTGGTTCTGTCTGCCCCGCATAGGGTAAACGGCAAGCTGCGGCTGCCGCGCCGGGTCGTCAGTCGAACAGTTCCAACTGTCCGCGTAATGCGCCCTGCGGCTGGCTGGCGGTATCGACCCGAACATACCAGTCCCCTGCCAGTAGCGCCGCGCGCTGCAACGCCGTCAACTCTGTGGTTCCGGCCATGATATTGTCGATCCCGTTGACACCAAGATCGAGTTGCAATTGCGCGGTCATCTCACCTTCGCCCGGCCCCAGGAGCCGCACGGCAGTCGCCGGCTCGGTCAGGCCGTAAAAACTCACAAGCCACATCAACTGGTTGCCGGTCAGCGCCGTTTGCACACTACCCAGCCCGCGATTATCGGCTGCTGGCACCAGCTGGTCGCCGCGCAATGTCCCCGCATGTCGGATCGGTTCAGCCGCGAGTTGTTGATGCGCAAGCGCAATCATCGCCGCACCCATAAGGATCAGCCCAAGCCCTGCCCGGCGCGACATGATCCCGATGTGATACGCATAACCCCACACTCCCACTTTTGTCATATGACCCTCCCTTGATCGGGCTTGTTGTCTTATGTTGACGAAATCATGCGTCTAATTTGTCGTTGCCACAAGCTTTGCGGGCATAGGGGGCACAAATTGCGCATTTGCGTTTGCTCTGCCAGATCGCGCTGATGCAGGCATGAAATCCGCATCATCCTCTTGTCATTATCGTCGCGGTCGGCTACAAACCGCGCTTTCGGGGGCGGCCCGGCCGACAGGGCATGCCGTGGGGCCCCACAAGGCTGAAACGACCCGATTTCCCGTATGGGGATCGGGCTGCAACATAGAGGATAGCCAAATGCCCAAGATGAAGACCAAGAGCGGTGCGAAAAAGCGTTTCCGCTTGACCGCCAGCGGCAAGGTAAGACGTAACCAGGCAAATAAACGTCACGGAATGATCAAGCGCACGAACAAGCAGATCCGCAATCAACGCGGAACCACGATTGCTGCTGATTCGGACGCAAAAGTCATCAAAAAATTCCTGCCCTACGGTTAAGGAGACAAGATCATGGCACGCGTCAAACGTGGCGTCACAACGCACGCCCGCCACAAGAAAATCACAGATCAGGCCTCGGGCTTTTACGGTCGCCGGAAAAACACATTCCGCGTCGCCAATCAGGCCGTGGAACGGTCGCTGCAATATGCCTATCGCGACCGGCGGCAGCGCAAACGGCAATTCCGCGCCTTATGGATCCAGCGGATCAATGCCGGGGTACGCGAACATGGACTGACCTATGGCCGATTTATCAACGGCCTCAAGCTCGCCGGCGTCGAGGTCGACCGCAAGATGCTTGCGGATCTGGCGGTGCGCGAGCCTGCGGCCTTCAAGGCTCTGGTGGATACGGCGCGCGACGCGCTGGGCTGATAGCCCCATTCCGGCCGGAGCCATCTGGGCTCCCCATCCTGATATTTGCAAGGGAGCCCTGACTGGCTCCCTTTTTAGTTTCCTGATCTCTTGGTTTCCTGAGCAATGTCGAGGAACGATATGGACAATATCGAGACGCTGAAGCGTGAACTGACCGAGGCTGTCGCCAATGCCGCCGATGAAGCGGCACTGGAAGCTGTTCGGGTCGCAGCGCTTGGCAAGAAGGGCCGCATCAGTCAGTTGATGAAGGGGCTGGGGCAGATGAGCCCGGAGGAGCGGAAAGAACAAGGCCCTGTCCTCAATGCCCTGAAAAACGACATTGCCGATGCCATTGCCGCACGCGCGCACGCGCTGCATGACGCCGCTCTGGCGGCGCGGCTTGCGACCGAAAAGATCGATATCACCCTGCCCGTGCGGCCCGAGCCCGCAGGGTCGATCCATCCGGTCACCCAGGTCATCGACGAGGTCGTCGCGATTTTCGCCGATATGGATTTTTCCGTCGCCGTCGGCCCCGATATCGAAACCGATTTCTATAACTTCACCGCCCTTAATATTCCGCCCGAACATCCCGCCCGGCAGATGCACGACACCTTCTATTTCCACGAAAAAGCCGATGGCGAACGGCCGGTATTGCGGACCCACACATCGCCTGTGCAGATCCGCAGCATGCAGGCGCAGGGCGCGCCATTGCGGGTGATCGCGCCGGGCCGCACCTATCGCTGCGACAGCGATATGACGCATACGCCGATGTTCCACCAGATCGAAGGGCTGGTCATCGACAAGGATATCCATATGGGGCATTTGAAAGGTTGTCTTGATGCCTTTTGCCGTGCCTTCTTCGAGGTGGATACGGTGCGGATGCGCTTCCGCCCGAGCCATTTCCCCTTCACAGAGCCCAGCGCGGAAATGGATATCGGCTGCAATCGCAGCGGCGATGAAATCAGCATCGGCGATGGTGACGACTGGCTTGAGATCCTTGGCTGCGGCATGGTGCATCCAGTTGTCTTGCGCCATGGCGGGATCGACCCTGAAATCTATCAGGGCTTTGCATTCGGAATCGGGATCGACCGGCTTGCCATGCTGAAATACGGCATTCCGGACTTGCGGGATTTCTTTGAATCGGATCTGCGCTGGTTGCGTCATTATGGATTCAGCGCCCTGGACATACCGAGCCTTCCGGGAGGATTGAGCCGATGAAATTCACCCTGTCCTGGCTGAAAGATCATCTCGATACAGATGCGTCACTCAGCGAAATTACCGAGACGCTTACCGATATCGGCCTTGAGGTCGAAGCGGTTACCGACCCCGCAGCAAGCCTTGCCGCGTTCCGTGTCGCCGAAATTATATCGGCGGAACCGCATCCTGATGCCGACCGGCTGAAATTATGCCGCGTCGATACCGGCAGCGAGATCTTGCAGGTTGTGTGCGGCGCGCCGAATGCCCGCGCCGGGCTGAAAGGCGTTTTTGCGCCACCGGGATCAACCATCCCGACATCGGGCATGCAGCTCAAGAAAACGAAAATCCGCGGCGTCGATTCCCATGGGATGATGTGTTCGGAAAGCGAGCTTGGCCTGTCCGATGCCCATGACGGCATTATCGAACTGCCCGACACGGCGGAGACAGGCAGCCAGGCCGCCGGCGCGCTGGGGCTTGATGATCCGGTCATCGAGATTGCGATCACCCCGAACCGGCCTGACTGTCTGGGGGTGCACGGGATTGCGCGCGATCTTGCCGCGGCCGGTCTTGGCCGGCTGAAAAGCGGCGCCGTCCCGCCGGTGCAAGGCGAAGGCCCCTGTGCCGTGCCGGTCGATATCGCCGCGGCGGCGCTTGCCAGCAATGCCTGCCCGGTTTTTGCCGCACGGCTTGTCAGCGGCGTCAGAAACGGCCCGAGCCCCGCCTGGCTGCAACGCCGGCTCGAAGCGATCGGCCTGCGGCCGATTTCCGCGCTTGTCGATATCACCAATTATATCAGCTTTGACCGCGGCCGGCCGCTGCATGTCTATGATGCGGATAAATTGCAAGGCGGCATCACCGTCCGCCCGGGCACAGCAGGCGAGACGCTGCGCGCGCTTGACGGCAATGACTATACCCTCACGCCCGAGGCCTGTGTCATCGCCGATGACAGCGGCGCTATCGGGCTTGGCGGCATTATGGGGGGCGACGCCACCGGCAGCACAGACGACACCGTCAATGTCCTGATCGAATCGGCTTATTTCGATCCGGTGCGGACGGCTGCGACCGGGCGGCAGCTTGGCATTGAATCGGACGCGCGTTACCGGTTCGAGCGCGGTGTCGACCCCGCCTTCGTGATACCAGGGCTTGAGCTTGCCACACAGATGGTGGTTGAGATTTGCGGCGGGCGCGCGACAGAGATTGCGGTTGCGGGCACACCCCCTTCGCTTGCCGCGCCAATCGCCTTCCGGCCTGAGCGGGTGCGACAGCTGACCGGCATGGATATCACCGATGCCCGCAGCGTTCAGATCCTGGAATCGCTCGGTTTTTCCGTCGACGCCGCGTTGGTCCCGATCATGGTGCAACCGCCAAGCTGGCGCCCTGACATCCATGGCGAGCCCGATCTCATCGAAGAAATTGCCCGCATCGAAGGGCTTGACCGGCTGCCTGTGACGGCGCTGCCCGCATTTGCCAATCCCGCGCCGGTTCTGTCCATCGCGCAGCGGCGCATTCGCTGGGCCCAGCGTTGTCTGGCGGGGCGTGGCCTGCATGAAGCTGTGACATGGTCGTTCACCAGCAGCGAACAAGCCGCTTTATTTGGCGGCGGACAGCCCGCGCTCATGCTTGCCAATCCGATCTCGTCCGAGCTTGGTGCAATGCGGCCGGGCCTGTTGCCCAATTTGCTTGCCGCCGCAAAACGCAACGCCGACAGGGGACAGAACAGTTTCGGGCTGTTTGAGGTCGGCCCGCAATATGCCGGCGACACCCCCGATGAGCAGTCCTGCGCGGCAACCGGCATCCGGCTCGGCGATTATTGCCCGCGTCACTGGACCGGCGGGCAGCGGCAGGCCGATATTTTCGACGTGAAGGCGGATGCCCTCGCCATCCTTGAGGCGCTTGGCGGCGCGGTAAGGAAAATGCATGTCACCGCGGATGCGCCGGACTGGTACCATCCGGGCCGGTCGGGGGTTATCCGGCTGGGGCCAAAAAATATTCTTGGCCATTTCGGTGAAATTCACCCGCGAATTCTTGATCATTTCGAGATCAGGGAATCTGTCGTGGGATTCGAGGTCATTCTTGATGCGCTGCCGCTGCCTAAACGGCGCACAACGACATCACGCGGGCCGCTTTCGGCGTCCGACCTGCAGGCTGTGACACGCGACTTCGCATTTATTCTGGATACAGATATTCCAGCCGATGCGGTATTATCGGCAGCTGCCGGCGCTGACCCACTTATTCAGGATGTCAGGCTATTCGATCTTTATGAAGGCGAGCATGTGCCGGCAGGCAAGAAATCCCTTGCGATCAGTATCACGGTCCAGCCGTCGGATAAAACACTGACGGATGCTGAAATCGATGCGATCGCGGCAAAGCTTGTCGAAAAGGTGACACACGCCACCGGCGGCGCGCTGCGCGGTTAACAGCGCCGTGCAGCAGGCCATAAGGTAGCAGAAGAAAAGCCCAGGGGGGGACGCAGCGGTGCTGCTAATCAATCGTCACTGGCGACAGTATTAAGTGCGGCAGCCGACAGCGCCAACTGACTTAAAACTGTAGTTAGTGGCGGCAGGACGGTCAGAAAATCGAGCGGCGCGATATTACGCGGCACGATGATCGTGCTGCCCGGCGGCACCGGCACCTCACTTCGGCGCCAGGCGGAGAATTGCAATCCGCGCGCGGTGCCATCGGGAAAAACAATGAATGACTTGCTCTTGTCCGCGGAAAACTGAAATCCACCAGCTTTTTCGATATAGGATTTTGCCGACGCGCCGGAAACAAACTGAAAGCTACCCGTGTTCAGAACCTCGCCAGTAACAGCGACGGTGCTGGGGCGCTTGGGCATGAAAAGCTGATCGCCCGGCTGCAATATCGGATCGAGATCGGGCCGGATTTCAAGCACTGTGGGATCCGATTCCACAACGATGCGGCCAACGGGAACCGCCTTTTCCGTTTCCGCGATGAGCTCAAACAGGAAAGGTGCAGCATCAGCGATCGCCTTGCCCCTGTCGCCGCCGCGGGTAATCCCGAAGGTCAGGGCATCCTGTATTTCCTGACGATAACGTTTCAGCGCTTGCTTCTCGTCATCACGCGCACTTTGGCGGGTAAAGATCGCGCCATAGGGATAGGCGCTGTCGGTCAACCCGCCGGCGCGTCGAATGACCTCGGAAAGCCGGGTGCCGCGCGAAATATCGTAAACGCCGGGATAGCGGAACTCACCGGCCAACAATATAGGCCCGTTATCGCGGTTGGTGAATTTGGCCTGCACATTAATTCTGTCCGCCGGCAGCACGCCAACGGCTGCGGCGGCCGTTTTTGCGAGGTCGATAATCTGGCGCACCTCGCCCCCTGCGCCATTTGCAGTGTCTGAGATGAAACGGTTGATTTCGATACGCCCATGATCGGCTTCGCGGCTGAATCCACCAGCTACCGCAACCATGCTTTCAAGGCTCATATCCTCGGCAACCGGATAAATGCCCGGCCTGCGCACCTCTCCTGCGATTTCCACCGAATGTTCCAGAAGATATGGCAGCAAATCACCATATTCTTCACGGAAGATTTCCGGACAAGGGAGCTTGGGCGCCGTTATCTCCTGATCCTGGGTATGGATACCACGTACAGCATTGGAAAACCTGCCTGCACGCTCCGTCGCGCGAATCCTTACAAGCTCAATCAACCCCTGACATTGCGTGCTGACGAATTGCCTCTCTTCTTCAGCTTCGGGAATGTCACTCAATTGCTCACGACCTTGAAGGTCCATGTTCCGCAAATTTGTGTTTGTGTCGGTTTCTCTGTCACCTGTTTCGCTGAATTGATTTCTGTCGCGTGACTGACTGAGCTGAATACCCGTCTCCCTGTCCGTCAAACCGCTTAAAGGCTTACCCGCTAACGCGTTTTGAACATCAAGGGAATTAAGAAAGGCAATATCATCTTGCGCTAACACGATAACTCGGTCTTCCGACGCCAGTTTGTAGTTTACTTCCCGACGTAAAATCTTACCTAAATTTATACTGTGATAGGTTGGGGTAAAATTACTCCCCGATGCGCGGCGTAAAATAACAATACCCGTATAAGGGTTATCACCAAGAACCGATAAGGATGGAATCAAATGCGCAAGAGTAGGCGCTGTGTAAACCGAGCGTGTCCCACTATTGTCCACATGACCTACCAGTTTGACAGCACCTGTCAGGCCGGGATTCCCTTTGCGCGCCTGTATTAGATCACCAGAACGCACTCTTCCCTTTTCAGGATTAGGCTCAAGGATATAGCCACGACCATTTTCGTCCACGGTTGTCTGCACAAACATCACACCTTCTGGCTCGATCGCGCCACCGGCAATTGCCAATGCATCCTGAAAACTGATCGCGTCTTTCCCGGGCGGCAATTCGTAAATACCGGG
>OBJS01000172.1_pt1 | contig 19268 bp, 27 predicted proteins | sample 1519851 | NCBI WGS metagenome assembly OBJS01 (sample SAMN03019806, study PRJEB22545) | beach sand metagenome | biome: beach; feature: sea beach; material: beach sand | place: USA: Municipal Pensacola Beach, FL | collected 2010-10-20 | depth 25-47 cm m
CAAGGCGAAGGACGCGAAGCCTCCGGGATGTTCACCTTCCCGTAGGGTTTGACCTCGAAGTGCTTCCCTCCGAGGTCAAACTCGAGCGCCTGCCGCGTTTGGTTGTGCAGATCCATACGGGTCCTCCTTACGCGTCGACGACGTTGAGGTAGGTGCCGGGAGGCGCGTTCGCGGAGTGCGCGTTGAAGTCACCCTTCATCTCATTGAGAAGCGTCTCGAGAGATGACTGGTCCGATGCATCCGCCGCAGCGACGGCGTTGGTGCCATCGTTGTTGAAGTGGACGTTCGCGGCGCTGCGGTGCGTGTTGTACGCAGCCTTGAGGGCGTTCGCGAGAGTAATTGCCGTGGCTAGGTTCGTCGCGTCTGCCGTCGTCACTTGGGCGCTCACAGCGCTGTCGTGTGCGACGTCATCTGCGAAGTGGATGTTGATCTTGAGCTTGAGCTCAGCGACCAAAGTGAGGGCCGTGGCGAGGTCTGAAGCGTCCGCCGAGGTGACCGCCAGCGTTGCCTCGCTGGGGTTCTTGTAGTCCGTCTCATCCGTCGTCGTGAGAGCGCGGAGGTGGAAGTACGTCGTACTTACCAGCGCCACTTGCTCATCGTTGTGCGCCTTGACGAGCGCGTAGACGAGGTGATTCGGGAGGTTCCGAATATCCATGGTTTTCTACCTTCTGTGAGGTGGGTTTCTGAGTGAGAGAGAGGAAGGGGAAGAGCGGGGGCCACGCGGGCCCCCTCAGCCGTTTCCGACCGCTTCCCGATGCACCGCTTACGCGGCCGTCTTCACGTTCTTGCGAACAGCGAAGGCGTTCGGGCGCTCGATCTTGAGCTCGGCGTACGCCTTGGCGAAGAACTTCGCCGAGTCGCCCGTCTTGGCGAGCTTCTCGTAGGTGAACATGAGCGGCAAATCGCCGAAGCCATCGTTCGCCGTCAGGCGAGTTCCTGGCTCGAGAACCGGGAGGCTCTCGTCCGCCGGAGGAAGAACCTCGAGCGCGATGTACTCCGAGTTGAGGTAGTAGATCTGACCCGCTGTCGCGTCCTTGTCCTTGACGAAGACGGTTCCCTCGACCTCGATCGCGGAACCTCCGCCCATCTTGATGTCGCCGCGAGACGTGGTGATCGTCTCGACGAAGCGCCGGTTGGAGTCGAAGAGACTCGTCACGACATTGAACACCGCAGGCTCCACGATGGCGATGTCCGGCTTTTCACCGCACGCTTCCTCCACTCGTCGCTGATCGTCACGGATCAGGGCGAAGGTGAGGTTCGTGGGCGTTCCCGGATCACGCACAGTCGGACGCCAGTATGTGACGCTCGAGCGGTCGATCGTCGCGTAGACGTTCGAATCGTCACCGATAGCCGAGTCGAGACCCGTGAGCTGCTTCGGTGAAGCCGCACCGTTGCCGGTGAAGCAGTGCGTGTTGAGGAGGCTCGCCAGCTTCGCGGAGCTATTGACGATGTTCCGCTTGACCAGGCTCCGGTTCCCTTGGGGGGAATGCGACGTGCGCGCCGTAGCCCGAGCGAGCCCGGTGATGCGCGCTGCCGCCCGGTACTGTGACCAGGAGAGGATCGCCTCTGCCTGCGCGTCACTTGCCCAGTCGCTCACGTCCGCGCCTTCCGCGTAGACTTGCGCATCCTGTCCGTCACCTTCGACGATCCAGGAGCAATTCTTGCCCTCACCAACCACGACCGGAACCAAACGGAGGAACGCAGTCTTCCGGTTGATCTGACGTACGATTTCGGGTGCGTACGTTTGGGCGAGCTTGATGAGTGCTGTGGTTTGAGGTGCATCTGCCATGATGATTTCCTATCGCTGTGGCGGTGCGCTTGGTGTGGGTTACGTCAGGAGGCTGTCCGCCGTCACGCCCGCGGCCTCGAGGTCAGCCCAGACGTCTTCTTCGCCTTGGTTGACATCTCCGCCTTGAACGCGCTGACGAGCGCCGCTCCCCGACTGGTTTTTCTTGCCCCCCCCGCCACCGCCAGGTGCAGGAAGGAACGGTTGAAACTGCTTGTTTGAGAGGAAGTCTTTGACCCCCTCCTCGTCGATGACGACCTTCTGCTCCTCCGGTTTTCCGCCCTTGTATTTGGGACGCATCACCGTGAGGACCGGTTGACCGTCATCATCGAGAGTGATTGATTCACGGCTGAGCTTGACGAAGGGGTCAAGGAGCCCGGGGATAACCTTCGGCTGAACGAGTTCACGGAATCTCGTGATTCCCCCGTCCAGAACCCGTTGGTTCTCAGACTCCTGACGCAATCGCTCGGCCTCTTGCCGTGCTTTGGTTTCGCTCTCGAGATTGGTCGCGAGTTCTTCTACCCGCTTCCGTAGAGCCTCGTCTGCTTCGCTTCCGGCCTTCTTCTTGTCGTCATCGCTTCCAGAGCCACCCTGTCCACCGGTGGGGACGAGGTCTTTCACTTGCTCTTTCATCACGGCTTTGAACTCGTCACTGCCGAACGCTTCGGCGAGTGCCTTTGGCATGGCGCGCCCCATCTGGGACGTGACAGCGCTGTTCACGACTTTCGGGAGCTGTGCCCCGATGATGCCTTCGATCTGCTCGAGCTGCTCCGGGGTAAACTCCCCGCTGCCGCCTGAACCAGACTCGCCGCCATCATTGTTTTCGTCCCTAAGGACCATTGGTAGACCGAAAAGAAACATGGATTTGACTCCTGTGCGTGATTGGTGCGGGTTCACGTATCCCGTGCAGGGTCCTTGGTTCGGGCGTCCCCTGTTGGGCCCGTGCACACCATGAGCGGTGTGTTTGAATTATTAGAGCACCGGTCTGACCTTCCGCCCCTGCGTTAACCGCCAACACGCGGACCACGACAGGGGCAGAGAGGTCATGGGGTTGCTGCCCCGCCCCCGGTACAGGCGGGCCCTCAATCTTCGATTCCGAGCGGATGCCCGGAAAGCGAGTGAACTTTTGGAGCGCCCGGCAGCTCTTCTTCCCGATCCTGTTCAGCCATCAGCGCCACGATTGGCGTAGCGCGTGACCAGTTCTGCACGTCCAGCACAAGTTCGGCCTGGCTTGGGGTGCCCCAAAAGTCATGCGGACTCTCTACTTCCTCCACCTTCACTGACGAATCAGAGGACATAGCAAGTCACACCGTCCGTCGTCTGCGAACCGGCGCAAAGGATCCGGGTAGCGCGGACATGCTCCCGTATGTGGGCCGCGCAGGGGAGCTCGTCGGTGTAGTCGTCGCTACTCTCGTACGTGGCGAAGAGCGTCCCATCAGCGTGGAGCTTGACGCCCATGAATGGCTCGACGGGCCCGCCGGGGGGGCCAATATCCCGCACGCCGATCGTGAAAGATCCGGTGGCGTTCGGCTGCTGAGGGATCGTGATGGTGGGGGGGGTGTCCCACACATGCTCGCTCGCAAGCTCATCACCGCCATCCGCGTCAGCCGGGGTGAGCGTCTCCGTCACCTGGACCCCATTCACTCGACCGACGAGGGTGATGTCATCCGTGTTGTAGTTCGACGTCGAGGAAGCCCGGTGAATGACTACCTGCCGGGGGAGCTTCGCCCAAGTCGTCCCGGTATTCGCTGCCGCAGATCCATTGTAGTCCGCCCCCGAAAGTTCTTCGTCCGCGCTATCCGGCGAGCTGAAGGATGTCTTCAACCCATCGACGTCATTGAGCTCGCTAGATGCGAACGAGTAGGAAAGGCGGGCAGTGGCTTCGAGGAAAGTCGACGACATGGGTTTACTCCGTGAACAGGGTGTATGAGCACCGGCATTTCGTGTGCAGGGGGGCGGGGCCGAGCCTGAACTCCTTGTCGGCCCGGACGATCTCGCCCTCCATTGATTCGCAGGTCGGGCAGACGCGCTTGTCCTCCGCGGACTGCCAGAGCTTGAAGATGGTTTTCAGAGCGGCATCCGGGAGGGAGGCGAGGTGCTCATCCCTTGCCCGGATGTATCCGCTCACGGCCTCCGTGGAGGCCATGCGCTCGAGTTCGAACCCCATCTTGAAGTTCGAGTTCTCGTCAATCTGTCCGCCGAGCCAGCGGCTCATGGTGCCATTGGCAGCGCGCTCCGCGGAGAGAAGCGTGAAATCTTGCGTCGCCCGGAGGATGCCCCCGCGGGAGACCTTCCAGGTGATGCCCAGGTCGTTCAGGCGCGCCGACGTCGTCTGGTAGGCAGCCGTCGCTGCGAGGTTCCGCCCCTCAATGAGGGTTCGAAGCAGCTCGTTTCGGAGGTTGTGGGCCCTTACCGCTTCGTTGGCCGCCTCCCTTGCCAGGGCCTTTCTTGAGCGCCCCCGGAGGAGCACCAGGAGGAACGCCTCGACCTGGACCATTCTGACCAGGTCCTCCCGGCGCTCCGAATCCAGCTGATCTTGCGATTTCATTCAGCTCCTCTTCCTGCTCGAGCGTCTTCTTCACCCCGTCGACGATCTGATCGTGGATTTGCTTGCGCGTCTCCTGGTCAGTGTCGGTGAGCAAAGCATCCGAAAGCCGCTTGAGCATCTCCGCCATGAAGAGCTCGGACGGGATGCCGCCGATCCCGTCCACACGCTTGAGCGCCTCAAGGAGGCCCTCGACGTCGACGGCGGCGAAGTCATCGAGACCACCGATCGACCACTTGAGCTCGTCGTTACGGAACTCGCTGATGAGGTCGAAGCACTTCTCGATCGCCTCCTTGACGACGCGGGAGAAGGCGAGGAGGACGACGCGGGTGTTGTCCGCATCCTGCTGCTTGGACTCCCCGGAGCGCCCCACCGCGGCCGAGTTGTTCTCGACCCCGAGCGCCATCTGGTGGGCGACGCGAAAGATCTCATCCTTCTCCGCCTTGACCTCCTCCTGCAGCGCCGTGAAGTGGTCGCTAGGAGGGGAGATGTAGTCGACCTCTTCGTCGGCGCCGATGATGATGCCGTACCCAGCGCCCATAGTGGGCATCGACTTGCGGTCCTTGAGCTTGAAAACAGCCTGCGCGTAGCAGGTCGACGAGAAGCTCCAATTCAGCGCGCAGCTTTTGCGGAAGTGCGCCAGCTGAGGGGACTTGAGCCGCCCGGCAATGTGAAGGCCGGCCCCGAACTTGAGGCAGATGAGGGGGACTCTGCCGAAGTTGTGGGGCACGGAACTCGTGAGCTTGATCTCCTGATCGGAATGCGGCCGCTCCCCCTTCTCGTACTCAATCTCGTACGTGTCGACCCGATCCGGGTAGTAGACCGTCCAGGTCTCCTCGACTTGGTTGCGAGGGCTCGCGATCGTGGCGCGGAGCAATCGCTTCTCATGCTGCACCACGAACTCGAGCTCTCCGCTAGCGCTCTTCTGCCAGTCGATGATCTCCTCAGTGTCGAGCTCCTTGATGGTGCAATCCGAGAGCCCCCGCTCCCGAAACTCGGCGAGGTTCGCCGGGGCATGACCTTCGTCACTCGGCGCACAGATTCGAACCCATGACCGACCATAGACACAGGCCTTCGTCAGCGCGTTTTTGAAGAGAGCGTCGATGTTTGCCCCCTGCCCGTCGCAGTCGTCCCTGAGGTCGCTGTAGTAGCTATCCAGATCCTTCGGCGGCTCCCCTTCCTTGTCTTTCGCCTCGATGGTGGGGCGGGTTGCGAAAAGCATCGACGTGAAGAAGTCGACGATCGGCCCGATGTAGTTCCGATATCCGGACTCCTTGACCCGAAGATTGTACCGCTCCTGGGGCTCCTGAGGGCGCTTCGGAAGGAACTCCCGCACGCACCCCTCGAAAGCCGTGTTCCCCTCATACAGCGCCTTGAGGTGCCTGAGTTCCCGAACGTCATATTCGGGATTCTTGGTGTTGAGGAGTTCGTACGTGGGCATGGCTTACATGAGGGAGGCGATATCTTCGGGAACATCCCCTCGAGCTGCCGCCTGGCTTGCGGCGTAGACCCCGAGGGCGATAGCCCACGCGCGGTCAGCGTGACCACGGTCTGTGTGAGGAGCGTCGTATCTGACGTTTCCAGCGGTCGTGATCTCACGACGGATGGAGCAGATGTCGTTGCGCAGGTTCTTCGCGTAGTCCTTCGGGTAGGAAGTCGGCCAACCAGGGCCGCGCGGAATCTCCGGGAGCGATTCGTCGGTCTTCGGTGTGAGGAGGAGGTGATTCTGAAAAGCCGTGTAGAGTTGCGTGGCGAGCGCTTCCTTTGACTTGAGCGTGAAGTCGATGGGCTCGACCGAATAGAACCCGTGCTTCTCCTGCATCTCCATCGCAGGGAAGGAGCCGAGGCCCGTGGCGTCTACGCAGAGACGGTGGAGGTCAAAGCGCTTGAAGCACCGGTCGACCATCCCGTGCAGTGCCTTGGGGTCGGTGCGTCGACACTCCTCGGTGTAGACCGGAACCATCGTGCCGTTCGGGAGGAGGCGCAGGATGTAGATAACCGTACGGTCGACGGTCTTCCCGATGTCGAGCCCGCCGAAGTAGTCGCCGACCTCCGCGGTGAGCTTCTCCTGCTGTGAGGCGTTGACGAGGGTCGTCGGGATGTACTGAAACTCCCCGTCGAGGAAGCTGCAGTTGAACATCTGGTCGTAGAGCCGCGGGTCGCCCTTCGCGAGCGTCCAGCAGTTCTTCTCATCGACCGGGTATCCGCACTCAAGTGCAACGCGGAGTGGGATCTCGTGAGGTGACCACCCGTTGCTGACGATGTCGTCCGTGACGAGAGCGTGGAAGTCGTTCCCTACCCCGTTCGGAGTGCTCGAGACGCGCGCCTTGAACCCGAGCATGGTGACGGCCATCGCCGCATCCCACACTGCGCCGGGGTCTTTGTAGTAGGCGAACTCGTCGAGGTAGACGTTCCCCGTGAAGGAGCGGCCGCCCGTTGAAGGAAGCGCGATGATGCGGCCCCCGGATGCGAAGTGCATCTCCGTGGAGCTGTCCACACGTGGAGGGAGGGCCATCGTCGAGCCCATGCGGCAGAGCACCTTTCGATGCTTCTGGCACTTGTCGAGGACCTCCTTCGCCTCACGCTCTCCGACGCTGATGACCGTCGTCGTCTCCCCATGGAACGCTGCCCAAAGAACGAGCACCCCGGCCGTCGCGTGGGAGATGCCGATCTGCCGGGACTTGTTACAGAACGCGTTGCGCGAGTAGTCGAGGATCCACGGCCTTTGGAAGGGCCAGAACGTTCCGAGCCACGCTTGGAGAGCCGCGAAATCCCCGGAGGGAATGAGTCGCTGGTAGTGAGCGACCCGCGCGCGCTCAGCTGGCGTCAGTGTCATCAGCTTCATCGCTGATGGCTCCGTGCTTTCCGAACTCCTCCTGAACCAGGATGGCGGCGTTCTTCGGGGTGGCGGCTACCGTGTCGCCGGCAAGGTCGAGCTGCGACTTCTGCTTCCAGGCGTTGTGCCGGCGCTCGAGGTAGGCGATAGCCGCACGCCAATCTCCCGGGGTGGGCGCGATTCCTTTCTCGGGATCGCCGGGCGTTCCGAGCGCTGCCTTGAGCACCGACCCCGTCAGGGCGTTGACTACAGTCGCCTCGGCCTCGCGGACGTCGATCGCGAACTGGCAGTAAATCTCGTCAGCTACGTCTTCCTCGCTCGGCTCGTACGGAACGCCGGACGACTCCTCGAGCTCGAGCGCGTCCTCGATGCGCTCCATGGCGAACTCGCCCCGAGACACCCAGTTGCGGAGAGATCTCGACGTGATGCCAGCAAGCCCCGCGGTGTCTTCGCGGGTCATTCCCTGCTTGAGTGCGCGAACGATGACGCCGTGAAGGTCGGGGGTGAGCTGAGTCTTACGACCCATCACCACCCTCCTGCAGAGAACCTACCAGCTCCGCTTTTTGGCCGGTGTACTCCTCCCAGCGTCGGATGATGACGTCGCAGTAGCCCGGGGAGAACTCAACGCATGCGGCGCGCCTCCCCGTCTTCTCGCAGACGAGCAGAGTCGTTCCGGACCCAGAGAACGGATCGCAGACGAGATCGTTGTGCCGCGACGAATTCAGCACCGCCTTCTCGAAGAGCGCCGGGGGCTTCGTTGTGGGGTGGTCCTTCGATGCGGATGGCTTCGGGAACTCCCAGACGGTGTCCTGCTTCCTGTCCGGGGGCGGCTTGTGCGCAGCCCCAGGCTTCCACCCGTAGAAGATGGCCTCGTGTCGGTAGTGATAGTCAGACCTTCCCATCACAAGAACACTTTTGACCCAAACGAGCGTCTGCCGCCAGATCCCGAGCTCTTTGAGCACCAAACCGAACTCGAGAAAGTTCGGACCAGCCGGAGCGCAAACGTACCAGGATCCTCCGGGGCGACAGAGGTCACTCACGAGGTTCAGACACTTCGTGAGGAGCCCGAGCAGGCCCTCTTTCCCGTCGTTGTGGACCGGCAGCTTCTCCTTGGTCTTCCCGACGTAGTCGACGCCGTAGGGCGGGTCAGTCAGAACCATATCCGCGACTGAATCGCGGAGCGCTGCCTTGAGAGCTGCTCCTACTTTCGAGTCGCCGCAGACGAGGCGATGTCTGCCGAGCTCCCAAATGTCGCCCACCTTCGTGCGCGGGTTCTTTGGAACGCTTGGGACGTTCGGGTTGATCTCGCCTGGGCCCGAATCGCCTGATTCATCCTCGAGCGTCGGGATCTCCCCCGGATCAAACCCAGTGAACTCGATGTCGACCGGGGCATAGCTGGACATGACTTTCGCCAGCCCCTTGTCATCCCAGTGCGCTGCCTCGCCGGTCCTATTGTCGGCAACGGCGAGGAGATGCGCCTCGCTCTCGGGCAGGTCATCTCGGAATCGAATCGGGACGACCTTGTGAGAGGCAATCGCAACGGCATCCGGGTGCCACCACGTCCTGGGGTCTTTGCTCGTCACCCAGGCTTTGCGCTGAACGTCGTCGGCCTCCGCCCATTCCCGAACGAGTTCGAAGCAGCCCTTCACTCGAGTGTGGCCGGCGACGAGTTCTCCCTGTCGGACAATGAGAACGGCGCCGAAACCGAATCGCTTGATCGACCGGACCACCCCGGGGACCGCATGGTCGTTGACCCGGGGATTGTCCGCCCACTCCTTGGCGTCTTCGAGCGGCGCCCAGACGGCTGCCGGCTCACCCTTCTCCCTACGGATCCCGAGGGCCTCGTCGGGCCCGATTTCCTCTTTTTGCTGCACGATGTTCCCCTTTTGAAAAAGCACCGGTTTTTTCCGGTTTTCCCGAAGCTTTCTCTCTACTGCGCGCGCGCGTGAGAGCCTCGGAAAGAAAAAAGCGACCGTCCCCGTCGATTTAATGCCGACTGTTGTTGATGTTGGGCCCAACTAATCGCACATATGGACCACGCGGAGCGAACGGAACGCCCCGCAAAAACGGAAACCGCGATGAAAACGGCAAAAACAACCAAGAAAACCGAAACCAAGGAAGAGATGCGGGCTCGCATCAGGGCGCGAAACGCCCGCCTGGACCGGTTGGTACGCCGCTTGGAATTGCCCCTCTACACCCCATTTTGGGCTGAGTGAAAAGGAACCCCATGGACACCACAAACGAATTTCTTGCAGAAGTACGCCAGGCCTACCGCGAAGGTGGCCGAACCGCCCTCGCCACATTCGGGGAGCGCGGGAAAGGCCAGGTCGAAGTACGCGCCATCAGGCACTACGGCAAAACCTGGGACGTATCAGTAAGCTGGCCGAGCTGCGGATCGGTCAGCGTCGAGTTCGCGAAAGAGTTCGCTGAAAACCTCGCGGCCGCGACCAGCCTCGCCGAGACGGCGAAGGAAGAGTTCGCCGCCCTCGACGCCGAGTAAGCGCCAGCCCGGGGGGCCTCGCCGACTTCGGCCGGGTCCCTAGGGGTGCCGCTCACAGGCAACCAGAAAGAGGAATCATGGACGAAGTAGACACAGAACTGGGCCTCAGCGGGGCGATCGTCGAGGCCTTCGAGCTTTTCGCTGAGGAGAACGGGGAGGAGATGCCCGAGGTGAAGAGCTTCCGGGACGAGGGGCTCCTTACCGACACGGAGGGCCTCGTTATCCGCCTCCCCAACGGGGCGGAGTTTCAGGTCGCCATCACGCAGACCAGAGAGGCCGGGGAGGAATGACTGAATGCCAAAACGCTCGCGTTGGTACGAAGCACCGGTGGGAGCTCAACGTCAGACCCTATGTGACGACCGCCATTTGCTTGGACTGCGGAGCGGAGGGACCCAGGGACCTTGCCGTCGACCCAAAGGCGGGCCTCGCCTCAAACGAGGTTCGGGACCACTTCGAGAACGTGCTCATCCTGCGGTGGCATGAAGGCCGCGCCGAGTTCCGGGTCAAGAATGGTGGCGTCTCAGGCCTTTGGACGAGGTGGCAGTTCCACGGTCGGCCCGCCTTCTGCCGCGCCGGTGACAGGTGGTTTCGGGCCCACGCTCCCCCCGGGGCCCGCTACCAAAACGGGGAGCTGATGCCTTGATCACCAAGAAGAACCACACCCCCCGCCACAAGGTTCCTCTGCCTGACGACGAGAAAGCCCGTCAGGTGGTGATTGCTGAGCGCGAGGGGCACTCCTGGCAGCAGTGGGCTGCTGGGATCCTCGTCGCCGCACGAATCGCGGCCGAAGAAGCTGAACGGAAACTCCAAGAACGAAAGAAGAAGACTGATGAAGACCAACCCCTATCGAATCCTTGAAGGTGAAACGACGAACCGAGCGCTTGAGCGCCTGGGATTCCGTCGCGTCTACCATGACCCGGGCGGAGAACTCTGCCGGCGGCTCGGCTCGAAGGAAGTCGCTCACCACTCTCATCGGCACATTGAACGAGTGAGTGACGGAACCGTCATTGAGCACCTCGGATGCTCACCCCCGGTCGATGCCGCCAACCTCTGGATCGCCCAGGGCTGCCCGATGACGCGGGAGGATGCCGCGCAAAGCGACGTCGGCCACTTCTGCAGGATGGTCCGCCAGCTCTCCCCGGAGGGGGCCAAAGGCTACCGGGAGGCGGCGAGAGCCATCTGCCACCAGAGCCCCGACTTTGCGCTCGAGGTCATGGAGGTCATCGGGAACTGGCCCTCCTCCGAGCCGGAGCTCCTCGCCCTTCAAGATGTCTGGGGGACACGATGAGCAAGTGGGCTTTCATCACCCTCGCGAACAGCGGGGACATCCGCGGCCGCAACCTCGGCGAGGGGGTGACGGTGCTCACCACCGAGACGAAGAACGGAGTGCCCTGCTCGATGCTCCTTGACGCCGAGGAGCTCTGCGAGTTCCTCGCTGACGCGAACAAATACTATGAGAAGGACGTCCGGAGGTTCCACCCCGCGAACCAGACAGTCGCGCTCTCTGGCGTCCGCCTCGTCTGCCCCATCTGCGGCTCGGACGACATCCAGCTCATGCACTGGGTTGAGCAGCGGACGGGGAAGGTTGTCGACGACTGCGGGGATGGGTGCCACTGCAACGCCTGTGAGGCGGCCGGTAGGGACCAAACCGGGGGAGCGGGGACCATGGGCTACCAGAAGCCGAGGGTCGCAAAATGACGGCCCTCGTCGTGCGCCGTATGTGGGTCGACCCGGAAGGGGCTGAGATCCCCGCGGGAGAGGCCCATATCAGCCGCTACGCCTCCTCTGGCGGGTTCCGGGACGTCCCGGACCTCCAAGCCCAGCTCAGGGCCACTCTGGGGCCATCAGGGGGCGCGCCGAGGACGATAAGCGTCGAGGACACGGAGCGTGGCGTGAGGCGCGTCGAGCGCTCGGAGCTGGTCGTATGCTCCTACGGATACCCCCAGACGGTCATCTACACCGAGCTCCATGATGAAGCCCAGAAATAGAGCGGGCCCCCGGAGAACGGAAAACCGGGGGCCCTGCCGATGTCACTCCAACCCCAAGAGGAATGTCGACTTGGGGGAGAATCTAGCTCAACCCGGCCCGAACGGAACCACAAAAATGACGAACCCCTTCTATTTTGCCAACAGCGAGGCGGCGCATGAGCGCGCGGCCGCAATCCGCGGCTGCTTCCTCCCAGCTCAAACACAGGCGGTTCAGTGGGCCGTCACCGTCGTCATCCATGGGCGGTTCACGGTCATCTATGCCTGCGGCTACGGCGGGGTGCACGAGGAGAACTGGCAGGTCTGGACGACCGAGGACGAAGAGCAATGGCAGTGAGGGGCCTGTCAGTTCGTCAGCCGTGGGCCTCGCTCATCGCCTCCGGGGAGAAGACCATCGAGCTCCGTTCGTGGAGTACGCGCTACCGGGGGGATCTGCTCATCCTCGCCGGCGGGGAGCCTTGGAAGGGGGACCATGGCCACGAGATCGGGCCCCTTGGCGTCTCGCTCTGCCTCGTGCGCCTCGTTGACGTGCGGCCGTTCCTCCCGGGGGAGGATACCGCGGCGAGCTGCGTCCCCCCTCACCTCCTCGAGAGTGGGAAGCGCTACTTTTCCTGGGTGCTCGAGTTTCCCCGGGCACTCCCGCAAAGGAAGACGAAGGGGAAGCTCGGGCTTTTCATCCCCGACCCGGCGCTCCTTCGGTCGCTCAGGATCGCCGCTTGAACATCTTGTCGAGCTCCTTGTGAACCTTGTCGCCGATGGCGACTGGCTCACGCGGTGCCGAGAGAACAATCCCCTGGCCGCCTGGCACGATAAACACGCCGCGCTCCCGCGCCATCTTCTGCAGGTATTCGAACTGCGTCATCGCTCTTTCTTGAACTCCGGGACGAAGCGATTGCCGAGGAGCGGGGTTCGCTCCACGACGTGGAGCTCCCCCTTCTCGTTGCGCTTGAAGTGAGACGTCCGATCCGGGAGCTGGATCGTCCCTTCGACGATTGACGCGGAGATGTCCTCTCCGCCGATGAAGAACTGAACGCGGCTCATTCGTCCTTCATCTTGGTGGTGGTGGCTACATCGATCCTCGGTGGGATTGACCCATGGTCGACGTAGCCCTCGATGGTCTTCGACCTCTCCATCAGGCTTGAGAGCCACTTGAGATCGACCGTTACGCAATGACGGGTGAATGACGGCCCTCGCTGTACCCAACGGTCCTTCTTAGGGAGATGCTCATACCCAAGCGCCTGGAGGTAGAACTTGGCCGCTGAGACAAGTTCTACCGGGCAGCAGCAAACGAACGTGTGCCCCGAGATGTAGTTGTCTGAGGAGTGCGCCGGTGTGTCCCGGTCTTGTAGACCAATCATCGCAGTGACAGCGGTCACCGCGTCGCGGAGCTCGAGCATCGGGTTGACCTTCTCGGACTCCTTGTTCGGCACACACATGCGCCGTTTGATTTCCTCAGCGTCGAGATGTAGCGACGCAATCGGGAACTTCTGCCCCTTAAAGGTCGCGTACGTAATCTCCTCGTCAACCTTCGGAGGCTTCGTCCGGATCTCGTAGGTGAGGCGCTTTCCGATTGGTGGCGGGGGCTCCTCGGTGTAGCCAGCGAGCTGCCTGTCGACTCCAACGGTCACTGGAGTGCCTCGACGGACCATTGCCTCTCCTGGGTTCCCTGGAGTCTGGTCTTCGTAGCCCAGTGCTCGAAGGGCGTCGATGACTTGAATCTTCGTCGCGTCACTGATGTCCGGTAGGAGCTCCCTGAACCGCGCTGTAGTGATGCGGTCGCCGCACCTCTCGGCAATTTCTCGCGCGAGAGCATCCACAGCCCTCTTTCCCACCGTGAGGGATTTGCCGAAGATTGCCTGGGCGGTGCCCATCGCTTCACCAACACCAGTGCACCTGAGCTTGTGCTTTTCTTCCGTCTCGATCGAGACTTCCGAGGTGGAGAAATCTGCCGCTGGGCGCGGCGGGTCACTGGCGTAGCGGCCGCACTGGGAGCACCATGGCTCATTGCGCATCTCGCTAAAGCCCATCGGCTTCCCGCAACACTCCGGGGCGGACATCAGCCCTCCTCCTTTCCGGCGAATGCGATCTCCGACTCATCGACGAAGCTCTCCACCTGCGTGCTGAAGCACGACTCTGGCACTTCGACGGTTACAACGCTCACCGGGAGTTTTTCCTCACCGGATACGAGGCGCGCGGAGGCTTCGAGGGGGGCGGCACTCTCACCGTGGGCTCGCCATGTTTCCTTGCCGTCCTCGGTGACGTTCGCAGCAACGGCGATAGGGATGCGTCGCTTTTGCTGACTGAGCTTGTCGATGGTGTCGAGCTCCCCGAGGGCATAGGCGATGTCTTTTTTCGCAGCCATCGGGAAATCGAGGTCATCACCCTCCCAGTGAAGTGCGCTAGCGGAACCTATCGAGGTCATCACCCCGTCGATGTCGACCGAGAGGATGTCCCCATCATGCCGGCGGATGATTGTGAGCCACTCGCCTTCAGCGTTGCGCCCGACCCAGGTGATCCCCATCGGGCTCGCCAAAACGATCGAGTCGTCGACCATGTTCTGGTTCGCGTAGCTCGAGAACACGTGGAACCCGAACTTCACCTTTGCGGCGCTCTCCTCGATTGTTTTCGCCGACTTTCCCTGAATGTCGTATTTTACTTCGACCATGGTTTTCCTCTTTTCAAATGCCCTGCCGGGCGGCTTCTCTTGCGGACCATCGCATCCCATCTCGATGGACCTTCACCACCCCGGGCCGACATGGCTCGTGGCGGATGATCGGGACTAGCACATCCTGCCCCTCAACCTTGAGAGGGTCGGGCCCACCGGAGCCGGTGCGTGGGCGCGCGCTACGTCGGGAGTACTCCGAGGTCACCGACATACGAAAGCCTCCATCGGTTCGAGACACGGTGGAGGCTTAAGGGGGCGAACGCATCTGGCGGGACGCGTTAAATTGATGGCCGGCTTCGCCCCGGGCCACTTGCGGCCTAGCATGAATTGGTCACCTGAGATAGCGGCTCCCCGCAGCACCCGTCCACGTTCGCGTGGGAAGAGGAAAACAACCGCGCGGCGCTCTGGGGGGACATACCAGAACGATGGTCGGCGCGCTGGGGGTGCCAGAGCCCGGGAGAACCCGCGCCCTTCACAATTTCCCCGGTATTGTGCCAGTGAGTGCCAAACTCGTTCGAAACTGGGCCATTCTGGCACACGACGAACGGTGATATTTTGGGGACTTTCCGCACACTTAGAAGAAAAACGCAGGCTGGAGCCGTGTGGATTGTGCCACTTCATCAAAAAACGCCGCATTTTGCCCGATCTCACCTACGACTCCCCACCTTCTTCTCGACCGCCCGGAGGCGCGGCATCACCCGCACCTCGACCACCTCCCCCGCGATCTGCTCCATCCGCTCCCCCTGGAGCTGGAGCCAATTCCTGGCCTGCCTGAGGGTCAGCGTCGTGTCCGGGTCCGCCTCCTGGGTCCTCTCCTCCGGAGGGATGAGCTCCGGCGCGTAGGCGCGAATGGCAGCCAGTGTGACGGAGACTCGCACCGTGTGCTCGGTCGGGTCCTCCACGAGGAAATAGACCCCCCGGGCCCGCTCCTTCGCCCGGAGGTACTTCAGGAGGGAGCGCCGTCCCCGCTTGATGCTCAGCCTTCCCCGGATCCGGTCGAGAGAGACGGGCTCATTTTCAGCGAAGTCAAAGTCGCCCGCCATCACACACCTCGTGGAAGACTCTCCACATCCGATTTCGTAGCGTGTGGGCTTGCCGGTCGGCCTTCGTGAATTGCTTGGTCATGTTCGGGATAACCGGCTTCTTCCCCCCACGGTCAACGAAACGAGCGATCGTTCCCCGCTCCTCCGCGTCATCACGCGCGCGCTTCGCCTTCTCCCTCCGCCGGTCCTGCTGCATGCGGAGGTTCGAGAAGAATTGGTTGTTCGACCAGCCTCGAGGCCGGTGCTTGAGCATTCCTATCCCGGCCGGGGTGATGGGCCAGAGGGAGGAGAGGTTCTGCCCACCGTCCTCGGAGTAATAGAGCTCGAACGCGGCCTCTGAGATGGGGTCAACCTCCCGCATCGCCGCGCGCCACCGCCCCACCTGGGCGTACTGTGCCATCGACTCGTCGCTGTCCTCATCCGAGTCCCGCCCCCCGATCGTCTTGTAGAATTGGATCCCCGTCTCCCGGACGGTCCAGTTCTCCTCGCCGAGCTTGTGGTCGTGCACCCATGTAGACACCCACCCCGTCCCGCCGCATGGGTGGCACATATGATCCCCGATTCCGAGGGGGTGGTTCGTGCCGTCCGGGTTCCTCCGGATCGCCTCGTTGTTCCGAAGGAGCCAGGCAGCGACGGCCTTTCGATCCGTCTCCCGGAGGCAGAGTCGCTCGAGCTGCTCCCACTCCTTGAACCGCCGACCGTCCCGGATGAACCCAGTCCCTCCCACTGCCTGAACGTGGATCTTCCGGTAGAGGATCTGACCGCTCCTGTCTTTGATGACCTCGGACACCTCCTGGATCCCCCCGCATTCCGCGCACGGCTTGGACTCCTTCGCATACAGGGCCATCCGCTGGATCATCGCGTTGAAGGTGGAACCACCACCGCCGTCCATGGAACTCGCTGTCTTCTCTGAGAAGTACCAGCAGATCCTCTTCACCACGTCCTTCTCAGGTGGGGGGACGTCCTCCTCCTTCGGGAGCGTTGCCTGGCGCGGGAGGGCCTTTCGCTCCGCGACGGCAATAGCTGCGAAGTCCTGACGCTCGATGAGCGCTGCTCGAACGATGGCCCCTAGCGCAGCCATGGTCCCCTCCCACCGGCCAGGATAGCGAGTGCAGTGACCTCCTTACCCACGGATTTCTTCAATGGCTTCTGCCTTCCAAATCTCAAAAGCAAAGATGACGTTTCTCGCGTCCGTCTTCCCGAAGTCAAAATAGACGGCTCCGGGTGTTCGATCGAGATCCCGGCCGTCCGCGAAGATGACGGCGCTCGTGATCTGACTCTTGCGCGCCATGGCCATCACCTCCTCAAGGCCGTCTATGAGCTCAGGGTCCGGTTCCTCCCTGAGCTCCCGGATGTTTGCTTCCGGCTTCTCCCCCGCCGTAACCGTCACCCTCCCCCCCTCTTGAACGACGACGTCCGGATCCCAGGATGTGTCGTTGATGAGCTCAGCGTCGGATCTGAGCACATCAAAAACCTTGTCCCCGTCGAGGGATTTAGCATCGAGCCGCTTCCAGGAGTCGACCTTTGCCCTCTCCGCCGCTTCCGCAAGGGAGTTGTCGCTCGTCCTCGAGAGATGCCGGACCTTCCCGTTCTCCCTCCAGACGAGGGTCACGCTGTAGCACGGCCTCGAGTTCCCTCGCTTGTCGACGATATCCATCACTGAGATACCGAAGGCGGCGTCCTCGGCTTCGAATACGCGCCTCCATGCGTGGAGGACGTCGAGCGCCTTCTGCTTGTCGCTCACAGCACCTGCCTCCGCCCGGGCGCCTGGTTGATCGCCTTCATCGCCGCCTTGAGATAGCCGGGACCAGTCCCGGAAGCATAGGACCACGTGTCGCTCTTGCTCGGGTCGTCACTATGCCTCCAACCGAGCATTACGATGTAGCTGACGGTCGTTCCGTGGATATGCTGTTGTTCCACATGAAACGATATCTTTGAGTAGGTCGGCCGCTTCTGGATGGCGCGCCAGCGATCGATCAGCTGGCGCGCCTCGCGGAGGTCCTCTGCGTCTCCGTCCTTCATCAACGCCACCGATCGATCACGTATTCAGTCACGACGGTCCCCACCGTCACCCGGACATTTAGACCGAGGATACTCGTGACGATGCCGCAGGCGGAGCCCTCCGGAGCCCCGTGGATGACCGCCTTCTTCGAGAAGGCCTCGATCACGGAGCGATAGGGGTGGAGCTCCGACTTCAGGATCTCCGGGAATAGGCTATTCCCCTCGAGCTTCGTCTCCCGAGCGCCTTCGAGGACGAACATCGCCGCCTCCATTGTCGGTTCGTCAGCGTGCCAGTCGCCCGGGTAGAGGGTGACGGCGGGGCATTCAACCCATGAACTACCAACGAGCCCCCACTGGGAGGCGTGAGATCCTACGGATCCTCGCTTGTCGTACCAGAGATACCAGGAGAACGGGTTCCGTCGCTCCTCATGATCCCACCTAATGATCGGCGGGGCCTCCGGATCGAGTGCCGTGACGATCGCGCCGTAGTTGTCGACCGTCCCGCACCGAACTTCGATCCGCTCCGCTCGGGGGAGAACCTCATCCCGAAAGCGCGCGAAGGTGATCTTCCCGTGCTTGGTTGTGATAGTTTCTGGGCTGCGCCGATTCTTCCGGAGGTGGTCGAAGACGCTTCCTCCTGTCGACTCAACCTCCGGTTTCTCCGGGCTCCTCCATATCGTTTCGAGTTCATCGAGGCGCGCGAAACGCCGCTCGAGTGACTTGGCGATCCCCAGCTTCTCGATCGCCTTCTCCGCGGCATCGATCGCCCCATCGCTCGGCGCCGCTTTCGGGCGCTGATACTTGAGCGGGTGCATCTTGTCCCGGAAGGACGCGGCTGCCTTTTCGAACGGCTTCCCCGAGGCAAGGTCATCGAGGAGCGTCCCCACCATTGAGCTCCGCGGGTGGCAGAAGCCGGCAGGGGCGAGGGCGATGGCCTTCCAGATGACGTTCTCGCGGTTCGCCCCCATGTCGCACGCCTCGTGGAGCTCAAGGAGGAACGACGCCGGGCCGAGTACTTTCTCCCCGCCGTAAAGCGAGTCGCTCTGGAGGAGGGCGACGACCTGACGGATCTGCTCCTTTCCGAACTCACGGAGGGCGCGCGAAACGTTCTTCTTGTCCTCCCGCTTCTCCGCCATCGCTTGCCAGGCTGTCTTGAGGCGCTCGGTGTAGATGAGTCGCTCGGGTGGTCGGAGGTGCATGTGCTTCCAGGTCACCCCGGAGCCGCTCACGTTCGAAGGCACGCCCCACACGCGCTCACTCTCAAGGAAGACCCCGGTCACGCGAGAGCCGCGGAGTCGGAAGAGCACGTTCGAAACCGCGGCCTTGTACTCGTCTGGTAGGAACCGCTGGAGAGGCCAGAAGGCAGAGACAAGCTCCCCGCCGTCGGTGATCGTCACGAGTCCGCCGAAGCGCTGGATGAAGTGTCGGCAGTGGTTGCAGTTGTGATACTGACGCTCGGGGCCTTCCGGGAACCCGGACAGGTACGCCTCCCAGAGCTGCTCAGGCGTAGCGTTCGTGGTGAAAAGGGGATTACCCTCCTCCGTTCTCTCCTCGAGCGTCTTGCTCAGGAGCCTCACGAACTGCTCGTACTCGTCCTCGTCGCGGTTCCCTAGCGTCGCCGCTTGCGCTGTCGTCGTCTGTTGCATCTAATTTTCCTCTTTTCCATTTTTGAGTGTCACCCGACCCGGGAGGGCCGGAGGAGAATATACCCTAATTTCTCGAGAACCTTATCGCACTCGTTCAGGGCGTCATTTCGGAGAGGGAATCGGCCGATGCTCTCCCCCTGAACGAATCCCTCCCACTTCCTCCCACGGTTCGCCACTCTGATCACCTCGGCGGCCATGACGTCGCCCCACCCGCCGTCACCACCGGCCCCGAAAACAAGAGGGGGCGCGAGCCGTGAATGA
>OBJS01000173.1_pt1 | contig 19131 bp, 18 predicted proteins | sample 1519851 | NCBI WGS metagenome assembly OBJS01 (sample SAMN03019806, study PRJEB22545) | beach sand metagenome | biome: beach; feature: sea beach; material: beach sand | place: USA: Municipal Pensacola Beach, FL | collected 2010-10-20 | depth 25-47 cm m
ATTCACCGACATCAGCAAGCCTCGAGGTCGACGGCGGCATCAAGATCGACAACATCGCGGCCGTGGCACGGGCCGGGGCCGATACCTTCGTCGCCGGCTCGGCGGTGTTCGGCACGTCCGACTACAACGCCACCCTTGCCGCCATGCGCGCCGAGCTTGGCGGTGGGGGCTGAGGAAGGCCCAAAGAAAGGGCGTTCGCGCCCGTTCTTCAGGTCGTCCGGTCGCGGTGCCTGCCGGTGACCGGTGCCACCCAGTGGGCAGCTGGGGCGACCGGTGGACGCCTCCGCCATCCCGGGCGCGCGGCGCCGCATCGTTGACAAGACTTTTCAACGGTGCGGTAAGCAGCCAACATTGCCCGCCCTTTTCCCATACCCGTCGCCCGCGCCATGGATGAAGCCCGTTTCGCCGCCCTCGCCGCCGAGGGGTACACCCGCATCCCGCTGACGCTGGAGACGTTTGCCGATCTGGACACGCCGCTGTCGGCGTACCTGAAGCTGGCGGCCGGGCCGAACAGCTTCCTGCTCGAGTCGGTGGTCGGCGGAGAGCGCTTCGGGCGTTACTCGTTCATCGGGCTGCCGGCGCGGCGCTGGCTGCGCAGCCGCGGTTTTCACACCGAGGTGGTCGACAACGGCGAGGTGGTGGAAACCGACGACGGCAACCCGCTGGATTTCATCGAGCGCTACCGCCAGCGCGAGCGGGTGTTCGTGCCGCCGGGCATGCCGCGGTTCTGCGGCGGGCTGGCCGGGTACTTCGCCTACGACGCAGTGCGCTACATCGAGCCGCGCCTGGCCGAGTGTCCGCTGCCGGACACGCTGGGCACGCCGGACATCCTGCTGCTGCACACCGAAGAACTGGCCGTGGTCGACAACCTGGCCGGCAAGATCTATCTCATCGTCTACGTGGACCCGGCGCAGCCGGGAGCCCATGCCCACGGCCTGGCGCGGCTGGCGGTGCTGCTGGCGCGCCTGCGCAGCCCGCTGACGCCACCGGCCAGCCCGGCCGGGCGCATCGCTCCCGAACAGCGCGATTTCGCCAAGGCCGACTTCCTGGCGGCGGTGGGGCAGGCCAAGGAATACATCGCCGCCGGCGACATGATGCAGGTGCAGGTCGGCCAGCGCATCCGCCGCCGGTTCACCGAATCGCCCCTGGCGCTGTACCGGGCGCTGCGCACGCTCAATCCGTCGCCGTACATGTATTTCTACGACTTTGGCGAATTTCAGGTGGTCGGTGCGTCACCGGAGATCCTGGTGCGTCAGGAAGCCAGCGCCGAGGGCACCCGGGTCACCATCCGTCCGCTGGCCGGCACCCGTCCGCGCGGCGCCACGCCCGAGGAGGACCGGCGCCTGGCCGAGGAGCTGCTGGCCGACCCCAAGGAGCGGGCCGAGCACGTGATGCTCATCGACCTGGCGCGCAACGACATCGGCCGCATCGCGCAGACCGGTTCGGTGAAGGTTACCGACGAGATGGTCATCGAGCGTTACTCGCACGTGATGCACATCGTTTCCAACGTCGAAGGCCTGCTGAAGCCCGGACTCGGCAATTTCGACGTGCTGCGCGCCACCTTCCCGGCCGGCACGCTGACCGGTGCGCCCAAGGTGCGGGCGATGGAAATCATCGACGAGCTGGAGCCGGTCAAGCGCGGCATCTACGGCGGTGCCTGCGGCTACCTGAGCTACTCCGGGGACATGGACCTGGCCATCGCCATCCGCACCGGCATCGTCAAGGACGATGCGCTGTCGGTGCAGGCGGCGGCCGGCGTCGTGGCCGATTCGGTGCCGGAGAACGAGTGGCAGGAAACCGAGAACAAGGCGCGCGCGCTGCTGCGGGCGGCCGACCTGGCGCAGGGTGGGCTCGACCTGGCGCTCTGACGCCACGGCTGCACGAAACCGCCGCCTGCGTCGAGGTACGCTCGACAGCCCGCCATGCCGGCGCGGTGCCCGCCCGTCACGGGTTCACGCGCCTGATGGACGTCGGGGCGTCCTGCCTTCGACGGAAGCGCTGACTGAGTCGGCCTTTCCCCGGGCGTGCGTTCTGCAACAATCGCCGTCTGTAGCCGGGCATGATTTTGAACGGCCGCCGGTGGCCGGCTCGCAAAGTGGAGGGAGACATGCGTGCATGGCTGTTCACCGCCGCTATGGCCGGACTGCTGCTGGCGGGCGTGGCCCGGGCCGGCGAACCGGCGGCGCCGGTGACCCTGGCGGCCGTGGAACAGGTGCCGGCGACGGTGTCGCTGACCCTGCCGGGTTCCGTCATTGCCCGTCGCGAGGCGGAGCTGTCGGTGGAGGTGGCCGGCCTGGTCGCCGAACTGGCGGTTGATGCGGGCGATCGGGTGCAGGCCGGCGACGTGCTGCTGGGCTTGCGCCAGCGCCCGCAGGAGCTGACGCTGGCAGCGGCGCGCGCCGAGGTGCAGCGCGCCCGGGCGCGGGCCGAACTGGCAACGGTGCAGGCGCGCCGGCAGGGCGATCTGCTGCGTCGGCAGATGACCCCCCAGGACAGCTACGACCAGGCGCTGGCGCTGCGCCGCGAGGCCGCGGCCGAACTGGCTTCCGCCGAAGCCCGGGTGGCGCTGCTCGAAGACGAACTGGCGCGGCACACCCTGAAGGCGCCGTTCGATGGCGTGATCGACCGCAAGCTGACCGAACTCGGGGCCTGGGTGCGGCCGGGCGACGCCGTGCTGCGCCTGGTGGAACTGGCGGCGTTGCGGGTCGAGTTTGCCCTGCCGCAGGCGCACTACCCGCTGGTCGAACCCGGCACGCCGGTTCAGCTCCGCTTCGATGCCATCCCCGGCGACCCTCTCCAGGCCACGGTGGCGCGCCTGATCGCGGTCGGCCAGCCGGCAGCGCGTACCTTTCGGGTGCAGGTCGAGCTGCCCAACCCGCGATACCGCTATGCCCCCGGCATGTCGGTGGACGCGACGCTGATGCCCGCCGCCGGCGCTACGGTCACCACCGTGCCGCGGGATGCCCTGGTACGGCGGCCCGACGGCAGCGCCCTGCTGTGGCTGGCGCGCGAGCAGGACGGTGGGCTCAGCGCGGTGGCCCTGCCGGTGCGGCCCGGCCGTGCGTTGGGGGACCGACTCGAGGTGAGCGCCGATGGCCTGAGCGCCGGTGCCCGGGTGGTGGTGCACGGCAACGAACGCTTGCGGCCCGGCCAGGCGCTGCGTGTGGTCGACGTGCCCTGAGGTAGCCATGTTCGAGGGACTCCTGCGGCACGGCATGGTGGTGGCAGTGGCGGCACTGGTGGTGTGCCTGCTGGGCATCGCCGCGATCTTCCGGGTGCCGGTGCAGATGATCCCGGACATGGACATCACCTCGCTCACCGTGGCCACTCAATGGCCGGGTGCGGCGCCGCAGGATGTCGAGCGCGAGATTCTGATCGAGCAGGAGGAGTACCTGCGCTCGATCCCGGGCCTGTCGCGCATGACCGCCGAGGCGACCACCGGCAACGCCACCATCGAGCTCGACTTCGGGATCGGTCGCAGCCTGAGCGAGGTGCTGGCGCTGACCAACAACGCCCTCTCGCAGGTGCCGCGCTATCCGGACAACGTGGATCGGCCGCGCATCTTCACCACGGCGTTCTCCGACAATTACTTCATGTTCTATGTGATCCAGCCGGCGCCGGGCAACCCGCGCGGGTTGGACATCGAGATGCAGTTCGACTTCGTCGAGGACACGGTCAAGGCGGCATTCGAACGCACACCCGGTGTGGCCGAGGTGCGGGTGGAGGGCGGTGCCGAGCGCCAGCTGCGGGTGTACGTGGACCCGGCGCAGCTGGCGCAGCGCCGCATTCGCCTCAGCGAGCTGCGCGACGCGCTGCTGGCACGCAACCGCGACCTGTCCGGCGGCGACATCGACGCCGGCAAGCGCCGCTACCTGGTGCGCACGCTCGGCCGTTTCGCCGATGTCGGCGAGGTGCAGGACGCCATCGTCGCCCAACGTGACGGCGCGCCCGTGTACCTGCGCGATCTGGCGCGGGTCGAGCTCACGCACGCCGAGCTGCGTTCGCACACGCGCTTCGGCGGCGAGACGGGCCTGATGGTGAGCATCAAGAAGCAGCGCGGCACCAACGTGGTGGAGGTCGAGCGGGCCGTCACGGCGACGGCCGAACGCCTGCACAAGACCGTGCTGCCGGCCGCCGGCCTGCACATGTTCCTGATGCACTCGGACGTGAACTACGTGCGCCAGGCGGTGGGTGTGGTGCGCCAGAACCTGGTTTCGGGCGCCCTGCTGGCGCTGCTGGCGCTGTACCTGTTCCTGCGCCGGCCGGCACCGACACTGATCGGCGCGCTCGGTCTGCCGGTGGCGACGCTGGCGGCGTTCATCGGCCTGCTGTGGGCCGGGCGCACCATCAACGTGGTGTCGCTGGCCGGTGTGGCGCTGGCCATCGGCATGACGCTGGACAACAACATCGTGGTGCTGGAAAACATCCACCGCCATCGCGCCGCCGGACGGCGCGGGCTGGAGGCGGTGCTGGCCGGCACACGCGAGGTGTGGGGGGCGGTGCTGGCGTCGACTGCCACCACGGTGATCGTTCTGTTGCCGTTGCTGCTGGTGCGCCAGGAGGCGGGCCAGCTGTACTCGGACATCGCGGTGGCCATTGCGGCCGCCATCGTCGCCTCGCTGCTGGTGGCGCTGACGCTGGTGCCGGTGGCGGAGGCCCGCCTGGTCGGTTCCGCCGCCGAGGCACCCGGCAGCGGCCTGCTGGCCCGCATGGGTGCCCGCTTTGCCACGGCCTATACCCGGCTGCTCGGCTGGTTGCTGGCCGGACGCCTGCGCAGTGCCGGTTACGCCGTGCTCCTGGTGCTGGCGGCCGGGACGGTGGGGCTGCTGCTGACGCCGCGCGCCGAGTACCTGCCCGAAGGCGAGGAGGCCGTGACGTTTTCCATGCTGTTCCCGCCGCCGGGCTACAACCTGGCGACCATGGATCGCATCGGCCGCGAGATCGATGCCGCTTTCGGGCCGCACCTGGGGCGGGACCCGGCGGACTACGATCCGGACCGTGATGTCATCCCACCGCTGCGCTGGTTCATGACCAGCACCAGCGCCGGTGGCCTGCAGATCATCGCCGGCACGCGCGATCGTGCCCACGTCACGCCCTTGATCGACACCCTCGGACGGCGCCTGGCCGAGTATCCGGGCATGATTTCGTTCTCGGCGCGCGGGTCGATCTTTTCCGGCAACGAAGGCGGCACGCGCAGCATGGAGCTCGATATCTCGGGCGAGGAACTGCAGCCGCTGTTCGAGGTGGGGCTGAAGGCCTTCCTGAAGGCGCGTGAGGTGCTGGGGGATCCACAGATCCTGCCCGACCCGCCGAGCCTGAGTCTGGGCCAGCCGTTCATCGAGGTGCGTCCGGACTGGGAGCGGGCGGCCGAGCTCGGCCTCGCCGCCGACGAACTGGGCTACCTGGTGTGGGCACTGGCCGACGGCGCCTACCACGACGATTTCTATCTCGGCGACCGCAAGGTGGATCTGTTCCTGTACGGCAGCGCGCAGCCGCCGCGGCGGCCGGCCGACCTGGCGGCGCTGCCGCTGTACACCGAACACGGCGGCATCGTGCCGCTGTCGGCGCTGGCGCGGCTGCGCGAAACCGTCGACACGGACACCATCCGTCGCCTGAACGGTCAGCGCACGGTGACCCTGAATATCGTCTCGCCCACCGACATGCCGCTGGAAACCGCCGTGCACAAGGTGCAGACCGAGGTGGTGGGTGCGTTGCGGGCAGCCGGTGACGTGCCGGACGGCGTGCATATCGCCATCGGTGGCGCCAGCGACAAGCTGGCCAGTACCCGCGCCGCGCTGGCGGACAACATGTTGCTGGCGCTGGCTTTGGTGTACCTGGTCATGGCGGCCATACTGCGCCATTGGGGCTATCCGCTGGTGATCATGCTGACGGTGCCGCTGGGTTACGCCGGCGGCGTGCTCGGCTTGAGGCTGATGAACGCGGTGGGCATCAGCGCCGGCTTCGACATGATCACCGTGCTGGGTTTTCTGGTGCTGATCGGTGTGGTGGTGAACAACCCGATCCTGCTGGTCGAGCGTTATCGGGAAAGCCTGGCGGCCGGCGTGGCACCCGCGCAGGCCCTGCTCGATGCCGCCCGGACACGCCTGCGGCCGATCATGATGACCACACTGACCACGCTGTTCGGTCTGTTCCCGCTGGTGTTCCTGCCGCGCGAGGGCACCGAGCTGTACCGGGGTCTGGGCATCGTGCTGCTGTTCGGTCTGCTGTTCTCCGCCCTGGTGACGCTGACCTTCACGCCCTGCCTGCTGCGCTGTCTGCGGTCCGGTCGGGCCGCCTGAGTGCCGGCCGGTTCCATCCCGGCTTTCGCAGTTGCCCCCGATCGACGGACAATAGGCGTCTTTTTGCCAGCCAGCGGCTGCCTTGGCGACGGAATAGCGCGCGCATGGTGTTGATGCTCGACAACTACGACTCGTTCACCTTCAACCTGGTGCAGTACCTGGGTGAGTTGGGTGTGGATGTGGTCACCCACCGCAACGACTGCATCAGCCTGGACGAGGTGGAGCGCCTGGCGCCGGAGCGCATCGTCGTGTCGCCGGGGCCATGCACGCCGGACGAGGCGGGCATCTCGCTGGACCTGATACGCCGCTTCGCCGGGCGGGTGCCGATCCTTGGCGTGTGCCTGGGGCACCAGGCCATCGGCCAGGCGTTCGACGGGCGCGTCATCCGCGCCGACGAGGTCATGCACGGCAAGACCTCGCCCGTGCATCACGACGGTCAGGGGCTGTTCGCCGGCTTGCCCAATCCGTTCACCGCCACGCGCTATCACTCGCTGGTGGTGGAATGGGCGAGCCTGCCGCCGTGTCTGGAAGTGACCGCCTGGACCTGTCACGCCGACGGCAGCCGGCACGAGATCATGGGCCTGCGCCACCGCGAGTTGCCGGTGGCCGGGGTGCAGTTTCATCCCGAATCGATCCTGACCCAGCACGGCCACGCCCTGCTGGCCAATTTCCTGGCCATGCCGGCCGGTCGGTCATGAGCGTGCAGGCGGCCATCGCCCGCGCCGTGGCGGGCGAGGATCTGGACGGCGCGCAGATGGCCGAGGCCATGCGCGCCATCATGAGCGGCGAGGCGACACCGGCCCAGATCGGCGGCCTGCTGGTGGCGCTGCGCATGAAGGGCGAGACGGTGACCGAGATCGCCGCCGCGGCGCAGGTGATGCGCGAGTTCGCGCTGAAGGTGGACGTCACCCCGGAGCGACTGGTCGACACCTGCGGCACCGGTGGCGATGGTGCCGGCCTGTTCAACGTGTCCACCGCAGCCGCCTTCGTGGTGGCGGCCGCCGGTGGGCGGGTGGCCAAGCACGGCAACCGCTCGGTCTCCAGTGCCAGCGGCAGCGCCGACGTGCTGGAGGCGCTCGGTGTGCGCATCGAGCTGCCGCCGGAGGCAATCGCCCGCTGTATCGACGAGGTCGGTTTCGGTTTCATGTTTGCACCGGCGCACCACCGCGCCACCCGCCATGCGCTGGGACCACGGCGCGAGCTTGGCATCCGCACGCTGTTCAACCTGCTGGGGCCGCTGACCAATCCGGCGCGTCCGACCTGTCAGGTGGTGGGCGTGTACACGGTGGCACTGGTGGAGCCCATCGCCCAGGTGCTGGCGCGCCTGGGCAGCCGCCACGTGCTGGTGGTGCACGCCGACGACGGGCTGGACGAGATCAGCCTGGGCGCCGCCACGCAGGTGGCGGAACTGAAGGACGGCGCGGTGCGCTGCTACCGCATCGAACCCGAGCAGTTCGGCTTCACGCGCGTGCCCAGCGAGCGGCTGGCGGTGCCGGACGTGCCGGCCAGCGTGACCATGCTGCGCGGTGCGCTGGCCGGCGAGGCGGGCCCGGCGCGCGACATCGTGGCCCTGAATGCCGGCGCGGCGCTGTACGTGGCGGGGCTTGCCCGCTCCCTGGAAGACGGTGTGGCCCAGGCGCAGGCGCTGCTCGCCGGTGGTGTCGCCGCGCAGCGGGTGGCCGAGCTGGCTGCCCTGAGTCAGCGCCTGGAGGCGCCATGAACACCCCCGACGTACTGAAGAAAATTCTCGCCGCCAAGGCGGACGAACTGGCGGCTGCGCAGCGCGTCCGTCCGTTGCCCGAACTGCGCCGCGAGGCGGAGGCCATGCCCGCGGCGCGCGGCTTTGCCGCCGCACTGGCGGCGCGGGTGACGCGCGGGCAGGCAGCGGTGATCGCCGAAATCAAGCAGGCCTCGCCAAGCAAGGGCCTGCTGCGGGCCGACTTCGACCCGCCGGCCATCGCGCGCAGCTATCTGGCCGGTGGCGCGGCCTGCCTGTCGGTGCTCACCGACGGGCCGTTTTTCAAGGGCAGCCTCGACCACCTGCGCGCCGTGCGCGCGGCGGTGGAGCTGCCGTTGCTGCGCAAGGACTTCCTGCTCGATCCGTACCAGGTGTACGAGGCGCGCGCGGCCGGCGCCGACTGCATCCTGCTGATCGTGGCGGCGCTCGACGACGCCCGGCTGGCCGATCTTTACGCCGCGGCGGCGGAACTGGGCCTGGATGCGTTGATCGAAGTGCACGACGCGTACGAGCTCGACCGCGCGCTGGCACTGTCGCCGCGCCTGCTGGGGGTCAACAATCGCAACCTGCATACCTTCGAGACGCGGCTGGACACCACCGTGCGCCTGGCCGCCCGGGTGCCGCGCGACTGCCTGCTGGTGGCGGAAAGCGGCATTCACAGCGCCGCCGACGTGGCGCTGATCCGCAGTGCCGACGTGCACGCGTTCCTGGTCGGCGAGGCTTTCATGCGCGCCGCCGATCCCGGCGCGCGCCTGGCCGAACTGTTCCCCGTCGAGGCCTGAGCGTGGCCGAGCGTCCGCCGCCGCACGCCGGGTTGCGCCACGTGGCGCTGTTCGTCGAGAACCTCGAGGCCTGCGAGCGGTTCTATGTCGATCTGCTCGGCCTGCACGTGGAATGGCGTCCGGACCCGGACAACGTGTACCTCAGCGGTGGCCACGACAACCTGGCGCTGCACCGCGGGCCGCGGATGGCCGAGCAGGGGCAGCGCCTGGATCACATCGGCTTCGTGTTGCGCCGTATCGAAGACGTCGATCCGTGGCATGACTTTCTGCGTGACAATGGCGTACGCATCGTCGCCGCGCCGCGCACGCACCGCGATGGTGCGCGCAGCTTCTACTGCCTGGACCCGGCAGGCAACCGGGTGCAAATCATCTTCCATCCTCCCTTGGCCGGCGCCGTGCGCCCGCCGCGGTAATTGCCATGCCCGAACTGAACGACAAGCTCACGCTGCACGGTTTCAACAACCTGACCAAGACGCTGAGCTTCAATATCTATGACATCTCGTACGCGCTGACGCGCGAAGCGCAGCAGCAGTACATCGATTACATCGACGAGACGTACAACGCCGAGCGCCTGACCCGCATCCTGAGCGACGTTGCCGACATCATCGGCGCCAACATCCTGAACATAGCCCGCCAGGACTATGACCCGCAGGGTGCCAGCGTGACCATGTTGATTTCCGAGGGCGCCCACCCGCCCGAAGGCGCCACCGGCGAGGGCCCCGGCCCGCGGCCGGACGCGGTGGTAGGGCATCTGGACAAGAGCCATGTCACCGTGCACACCTACCCGGAGCAGCATCCGGATAACGGCATCAGCACCTTCCGCGCCGACATCGACGTGTCGACCTGCGGTCACATCTCACCGCTGCGGGCGCTGAATTTCCTCATCCACAGCTTCGAGTCCGACATCGTCATCATGGATTACCGGGTGCGTGGCTTCACCCGCGACGTGCGGGGCTTCAAGCACTACATCGACCACAACATCCATTCCATCCAGAGCTTCATCGAGGCCGATACGTTGACGCGCTTCCACGCCGTGGACGTGAACGTGTATCCGGAGAACATCTTCCACACCAAGCTTCGGGTGCGGGAATTCGACCTCGACAACTACCTGTTCGGCGTCAATGCCGGGGACCTGCCGCCGCAGGAGCGGGTGGCGACGGCGGCGCGCCTGGAGCGCGAGATCCAGGAAATCTTCTACGCCACCAACATGAAGTGACGCGGTGGGAGCCGTGCCCCGGCGGGCACTGATCGCTACAGCCGGTAGGCGGTGGTGGTCATGACCTTGGCCGCCAGGCGCATCAACCCGCGCAGCGGCGCCGGCAGTTCACGACCGCCGGCGCGGCGGGCGCTGTCGCCGTGGCGGGCCTCGTCACGGCGCATTTGTTCGAGCACCGCGCGGCTGCGCCGGTCGGCGGCCGGCAGGCGCGCCAGGTGGCCGTCCAGGTGACGCTCCACCTGTGGTTCGGCGGCGCACTCGAAGCCCAGGCTCCAGGTGTCCCCGGCCAGGCCTGCCAGGGTGCCGATACCCAGTGCGCCGCCGAACCACAGCGGGTCCAGAAGGCTGCGTCGGCCGCCGAGCGCGCGCAGGCGTTCCTGGCACCAGGTGATGTGTGCCGCTTCCTCGTCTCCGGCCGCACGTAGATGCGCCAGTGTGGCCGGCTGGCGGGCGGCCAGTGATTGCCCCAGGTACAGGCCCTGGGCGGCCAGCTCGCCGGCGTGGTTGACGCGCATCAGGGCGGCGGCGCGTCGCCGCTCGGCCGATGTGAGCCCGTCCGGCTCCGGCAGATCGTCGGCGGGACCCGATGCGGGGCGCTGGCCGCCGGCTGGCAGGCGTCTTAGCAGCTGGTCGACGGTCAGCAGGAAGCGGTCGCTTGGGCGATAGCGGATCTCGGACATGGCGGACGTCGCGGATGGGGTCGTGGGTCAAGTCTATACTCGCCCTTCAGCTCAAGCAGGCAGCCGCTACATGACTTTGCCGCCGCAACATCGCCAACTCATCGACGGCCCGGCCGGTGCACTGGAGGTGCTGGTGGAGGCGCCGCCACAGATTGCCGGGCCCGTGTGCGTGATATGCCACCCGCACCCGCAGTACGGGGGCACCCTGGACAACAAGGTCGTGTACACGCTGGCGCGGGCTGCGCAGGGGCTCGGTGCGCCCGCGGTGCGTTTCAACTTTCGCGGCGTCGGGCGCAGCGAGGGTGCCTTCGCCAACGCCGTCGGCGAGGTGGACGACCTGCTTGCGGTGACCGCGTTCGCCCGCGCGCGATGGCCGGAGCGGCCGGTCCACGTGGCCGGGTTCTCCTTCGGTGCGGCGGTGGCCTTGCGCGGGCATGCCGCTGTCGGTGCCGAGAGCCTGCTCCTGGTGGCGCCACCGGCGGGCATGGGGTACCTGGAGCCGGCTGCTGCCCCGGAGGTGCCCTGGCAGGTGATTCACGGGCGCGATGATCAGCTGATCGCGCTGGACGTCCTGCAGCGCTGGCTGCAGACGGTCGACCCCTTGGCGCCGCTCTCGGTGATCGACGATGCCGATCATTTTTTTCATGGCCGTCTCACGCCGCTGCGCGAGGCGGCACAGGCGTTCTGGGAGCCCCTGTGGCGGGCGGTGCCTTGACAGTACCGGTGGCGCCACATAGGATGCACGCCCTTTTTGCGGGCCATTTGCGAATTCGGCATGAAGACTGTCAGCGCCACCCCCAGCACCGTGCGCCAGGATTGGTATCTCGTTGATGCCGAGGGGAAGACCCTTGGGCGTCTGGCGACCGAGATTGCCCGCCGTCTGCGCGGCAAGCACAAGCCGTTGTACACCCCGCACATCGACACGGGCGATTACATCGTCGTGATCAATGCGGAGAAGGTGTGTGTGACCGGCCGCAAGCAGACCGACAAGGTCTATCATCATCACACCGGCTATATCGGTGGCTTGCGCAGCGAGACGTTCGCCGACCGCATTGCCCGCCGGCCGGCACTGGTGCTCGAGCAGGCGGTCAAGGGCATGCTGCCAAAGAACCCGCTCGGTCGCGCCATGTTCCGCAAGCTGAAGGTTTATGCTGGCGCGGAGCATCCGCATACGGCCCAGCAGCCGCAGGCGCTGGACATTTGATCAACGCAGTTCGGATTCCGTCATGCCAGTAGTGCAAAAACCCATTTCGGTCGGTCGGCGTAAGTCGGCCTCGGCGCGCGTCATCCTGAGCCTGGGCAGCGGCGCCATTTCCATCAACGGCCGCAGCCTTGAGGAATACTTTGGGCGCCAGACCTCGCGCATGCTCGTGCGCCAGCCGCTGGAGGCTGTCGAGCGGTCGGAAGGCTTCGATCTGAAGATCACGGTCAAGGGCGGCGGGCCGAACGGCCAGGCCGGCGCGATTCGGCACGGCATCACGCGGGCGCTGATCGAGTTTGACGAGACGTTCCGCCCGGTGCTGCGCAAGGCCGGTTATGTGACGCGCGACGCGCGCGAGGTGGAACGCAAGAAGGTCGGCTTGCACAAGGCGCGGCGCGCCAGCCAGTTCTCCAAGCGCTGAGCCGCGCTGGAGCGCTCGGGTGGGGGATCGTCCAACGGTAGGACAGCGGACTCTGACTCCGTCAATCTAGGTTCGAATCCTAGTCCCCCAGCCATTTTTGCTGGACAAATTTGGGAAGCCCGGCCTGCTCGTCATGCCGGGCTTTTTTGTGTGTCAAAGGCACGACCGCCGTCGGCGGCGTGCGGGGGATGCGGTGATGATCAAGGTTGGAATTGTCGGCGGGAGCGGTTTCACCGGTGTCGAGCTGCTGCGTTTGCTGTGTCATCACCCGCAGGCCGAATTGAGCGTGATTACCTCGCGCAGCGAGGCCGGACAGCCGGTGAGCAGCGTGTTTCCGAGCTTGGCCGGGCGGGTGGATGTGGCGTTCAGTGACGTCGACGTACGTGCCTTGGCCACCTGCGATGTGGTGTTCTTCGCCACGCCCAACGGCGTGGCCATGCAGCAGGTACCGACGCTTCTGGACGCCGGTGCCCGGGTGATCGATCTGGCGGCCGATTTCCGTTTGCGCGATCCGGCTGTGTGGGAGCGTTGGTACGGCATGCCGCATGCCTGTCCGCAGTTCCTGGAGGAGGCCGTGTATGGCCTGCCGGAGATCAACCGCGACCGGATCGCGTCCGCGCGTCTGATCGCCAACCCGGGGTGCTACCCGACGGCCGTCACGCTGGGATTCCTGCCCCTGGTGGAGGCGGGCCTGGTGGATCCGGCCGACCTGGTGGCCGACTGCAAGTCGGGCGTCAGCGGTGCCGGCCGGCACGTGCGCGCGGATCTGGCGTTCTGCGAGGTGAACGAAAACTTTCGTGCCTACAACGTGTTCGCGCACCGGCATCAGCCGGAGATCACGCAGACGCTCAACCGGATAGGTGCCGGGGGGGTGGATCTGACCTTCGTGCCACACCTGGTGCCCATGAACCGGGGGATACACGTCACGTTGTATTCGCGGCTCACCCAAGCCGCCGATCTGCAGGCGGTGTACGAGGCGCGTTATCGCAACGAGCCTTTCGTTCGGGTTCTGCCCGCCGGCGGACACCCGCAGACCGGCGCCGTGCGGGCGGGTAACGACTGCGTGATGGCCGTGCATGGCGAGGGCCGCCGGGTGGTGGTGCTGTCGGTGATCGACAACCTGGTCAAGGGGGCCGCGGGCCAGGCGATCCAGAACATGAATCTCATGTTTGGGCTCGACGAGACCTGTGGCTTGCGCCAGCCGGCTCTGGCGCCGTGAAGACTCCCTCGCGGCCAGGTCGCTTTCTGGCCGGGGTGTTCGTCGGAGTGGTGGCGGGACAGCTTGTCGGCTGGGCAACGGGGCTGCGCGGCGTCGAGACGCCGTCGCCGGTCGATGCCGAGCCACTGGTGGCACTGCGTGAGCAAAACGCGCTGCTCCGGCAGCTGCAGCTCGTGGACCGCGAAGCGCTGGTCGTGTTGCGTGGGCAGATGGTGGACCTGAATGCCCGGAACGCGGACCTTGAACGTCGCCTGGATCTCCTGCGTGGCGTCTTGTTGCCGCACGGACGCACCCCCGATCTGGGTGTTGGTGAGGTAACGCTGACCCGGCACGCGGGCGAGGTCGCCTACCGCGTTTTGTTGGTGCGGGTGGCTGCCGGTGACGATGCGCCGGCCTTGGCTGGGCGCGTGCGGCTCTGGCTCTTGGGTCAGGAGGCGGGAGGTGATGCGCAGCCCGCATTGCTCCTGGCCGAGCAGTCGTTGTCGCTCAGTCGCCTGCAGGTGCTGTCGGGAGCGGGGCCCGTGGCGGCAACGTTCGCCCCGCAACGGTTGCGCGTTGACCTGGAGCCGAAGGGACAGGCGCCGCGCCGGTTTGAGTTTCCCTGGCGCGAGGCCCTGGCGGCGCGCGCAACTTCGCCGCCCTGATAAAGTCTCAGGGAATATGCCCGTTGGGCGTGGAACATTTTTCTGGAGGTTTCGATGTCGAACCTGTCTCAAGTCCTTTTCACGGAAGCCGCGGCCCGGCGGGTCGGTGAGCTGATTGCCGAGGAAGGCAACCCCCAACTCAAGTTGCGTGTGTTCATCAGCGGTGGTGGTTGTTCTGGCTTCCAGTATGGCTTCACCTTCGACGAGGCCCAGGATGACGGCGATTGCGCCGTGACCACGGAGGGGGTCACGCTGCTCATCGATCCGTTGAGCCTGCAATACATGGAAGGTGCGGAAATCGACTACCGCGAAGATTTCCAGGGCGCTCAGTTCGTCATCCGCAACCCCCTGGCCACCACCACCTGCGGTTGCGGTTCGTCGTTCAGCGTGTGATGGCCGACGGCCCGGGTTTCAGCGCGCCTTAGGGCAGGTAGACACAGCCCAGAACGGCCGGGCGGTGCGCGCCGGTGAGGTGACGCAGATCCAGCGCGGCCTCGTGTATACGCTGGCGCGCCAGCCAGGCAAAGGCCAGCGCCTCCACGTGTTGTGGATCAATTCCCTCGTCGGCTGTCGAGCGCACCTTGAGCCACGGCAGCTGGCGGGCGATGCGCTCCATCAGATCGACATTGCGCACGCCACCGCCGCAGACCAGTACATCGCGCAGGGAGCGATGCTGTCGCAGGTTGGTGGCGACACTAACCGCCGTGAATTCAGCCAGCGTCGCCTGGACATCGGCCGGTGGCAGCGGTGGCAGGCCGGACAGCACGGTATCCAGCCAGGCCAGATTGAACATCTCGCGCCCGGTGCTCTTGGGGGGCGCACGGTCAATGAATGGATGCGCCAGCAGCGCGTCCAAGAGTGCGTCATTGACATGGCCACCGCGCGCGAACTGTCCGTTGTGATCGTAGTTCCGGCCAAGGTGGCGCGATGCCCAGCCGTCGAGCAGCACGTTGGCGGGTCCGGTGTCCCAGCCCCTGACGGGGTGGCCGGCGGAACCGAGCAGCGAGACGTTGGCCATGCCGCCGAGATTCAGTACTGCCCGTTCGGCTTGCGTCAACGCGAAGGCGGCCTGGTGGAAGGCGGGTGCCAGTGGGGCGCCCTGCCCACCGACGGCGATGTCGCTGTTGCGGAAGTCCGACACCACCGCCGCCCCGCAGCGTGCGGCGATCAGCGCCGGGTTACCCAATTGCAGGCTGTGCGGGGCCGCGCCCCCGGGCGCGTGACGGACGGTTTGGCCGTGACTGCCAATGGCACGTACCGGCCTGCGGCCCGCAGTGTCCATCAGCGACAGGGCGCATTCGGCGAATCGCTCGCCGAGCTGATGGTGGAGCTGAACCGCCAGTGCGAGTTCTCCGCGCGCTCCCCCCACCTGTAGATCATCCAGTTGACGGCGCAATCCTTCGTCGAGTGGCTGGCTGTGCCAGGCGAGCAGGCGATGGGTCTGTCCGCTGGCGTCGAACTCTGCCAAGACGCCGTCGATGGCATCCTGGCTGGTGCCACTCATCAGGCCGATATAGAGCTCGGCCGCCGGCATGTTCACGGCATGGGTTTGGCGGTCGATTCAGCAACCTGTCTGGTCGACAGTGCGTCCAGCGCCGCGACCCATCGCGCCGTTTGCTTGGTGAAGTGGCGCTTGTAGGCGTCCGGCAGGCTCTGCGCCTGCGGCAAGGCCACCGTCAACGGGTCCTTGGTCTTGCCATTGACCTGAAACTCGTAGTGCAGATGGGGCCCGGTCGCCCAGCCGGACGAGCCGACATACCCGATGACCTTGCCCTGCTCCACCGGTTGACCGGCGCTGAGCTTCGGGGCAAACCGGCTCAGGTGGGCATACAGCGTACGAATCCCACGTCCATGGTCGATGATGATGACGTTGCCGTACCCGCGCTGGCGCCCGGCGAACGCCACGCGGCCGTCGCCGGTGACCCTGACCGGGGTGCCGGTTGGGGCTCCGTAGTCGACGCCGCGATGGGGGCGTACGGTCTTGAAGATGGGGTGCACGCGGTTCGGGTTGAAGCGTGAGGTGATGCGCGTTACCGGGAGCGGGTTGCGGTTGAACGCTTTGCGCAGGCTGCTGCCGTCGGGTTTGTAGATGCCGGTACGGCCGTTCGGGTCGGTGTAGCGCACGGCGCGCAGCACTTTCCCGCGATTGACGAACTCCGCTGCCAGGATGTCGCCGTCACGCACTTTTTCGCCGTCGACGCTGATCTCGTTGTAGACCACCGCAAATCGGTCGCCGGGCTGCAAGTCCTGCGTGAAGTCGATGTCCCAGCCGAACATCTCGGCCAGCTCGAGAATTAGCCGGTCTGACAAGCCCGCCTGCTGGGCAGACAGGTACAGCGAGCTATCGATGACGCCGGCGGCCTGATTTTGGGTGGTTTGCGTGGGCCGGGTGTGCAGTTGCGCAAAGTAGCCGCCGTCGTCACGACGGATTTCGAGTTTGTTGAGCGAATCGATTTCCAGGTCCAGCGCTTGCAGCACGCCGTCCGGCGCGCTGGCCCGCAGCACCTGTCCAGGACGCAACTCGAGCAGGGGGCGCGTCTGCTGGCCGGACTCCATGACCGACTGCACCGTGCCAGGGTCAAAGCCCATGGCGCGCATGATCTGATAGAAGCTTTCCCCAGGGCGTATGCGGTGTTCCAGCCAGTCGGCGTCCAGGCGCTCCAGGGGCTCCTGGGTTGCAACCTCGATCTCCGGCAACGGGTAAGGTCGCTCCACGGCCGGCTGGGCCAGCCGCTCTGGGATGCTCGCCAGGCTGTCCGCGGTGCGCCCGATGAGCACTGCTACCATGAGCGTCATCCCGCAACCGCAAAGCCACGGCACCAGATGCCGGCTACGCAGGACGTCTGCGGGCGTGGAACGAGGGCGGGGGGCAGGGTCGGCCTGCCAGCCGACGCGGGTTGTGGGAGGGCGATAGCAGCGTTTAATCGTTGGATCCTCTGCGGATAAACCCGCTCTGGCAGCCCTTCGCGCAGGCGTTCCCCGGCCTTCGACTGAAGCCACAGCGGTTCGATCTGAACTATTTAAAATTAGTATCAGCTCATCAGTTTATTGTCATTAGCATTTTTTGCCCGGCCCCGGCGCGAATGCAAGGGGCTGGCCACGCGTTTTTTCTCGGCAGGCGGTGACCCACGTTGGACGTATCGATTAAGGCAACTCTTGAACTGCTCAAGCGCGGAGCCGAGGAGGTCATACCAGAGGAGGCGCTGGCCGAGCGGTTGGCCGAGGGGCGGCCGCTGCGCGTGAAGGCCGGCTTCGATCCAACGGCGCCCGACTTGCATCTGGGGCATGCCGTCTTGATCGGAAAGTTGCGTCAGCTGCAGGAGCTCGGCCACGAGATCATATTTGTCGTGGGCGACTTCACGGCCATGATCGGCGACCCCACCGGGCGCAATGTGACACGCCGGCCGTTGACCAGGGAGGCGATCACGCTCAACGCGCAAACCTACCGGGAGCAGGTGTCGAAACTGCTCGATGCCGACCGCACGCGCGTCCTATATAACTCGGCGTGGCTGGAGCCCCTGGGGGCGGCTGGGCTGCTGCAGCTGGCGGCACAAGCCACGGTCGCTCGCATGCTAGAGCGTGACGATTTTTCGCAGCGGTACCGTGCCGGCCAGCCGATCGCGGTGCACGAGTTCCTCTACCCGCTGATGCAGGGTTACGACTCGGTGGTGCTCGAAGCCGACCTCGAGCTCGGTGGGACCGACCAGAAGTTCAACCTATTAATGGGGCGCCAGCTTCAGCAGGCGTACGGAAAGCGCCCGCAGGCCATCCTCACCACGCCCCTGCTCGAGGGTCTGGATGGCGTGAAGAAGATGTCCAAGTCCTTAGACAACTATATAGGTGTCACCGAGCCCCCGGGCTCGATGTTCGGCAAGCTGATGTCGATCTCCGACACCCTGATGTGGCGCTATATGGAACTCGTGGCCCAGTGCCCACCTGGCGAACTGCAGCGCCTGCGCGGTGCCGTTGCCGATGGGCTCAATCCGATGGACGTGAAACTGGACCTCGCCGAGGGCATCGTCGCCCGCCTCCACAGTCGCGGTAGCGCCGAAGCGGCCCGCGCGGCATTCCTTGAACGCTTCCGCCACCGTGAAGTGCCGGACGACCTGCCGTTGCTCGAGGTGCACGCTTCGGAAGGGCTGATGATCGGTGCTGCGCTGCGTGAAGCGGGCCTTGTGAGCAGCACATCTGAGGCTTTGCGGCTGATTTCACAGGGCGCCGTGCGGGTCGACGGCGACCGTATTGCCGATTCCAAGCGCATCCTGCGCCCGGGCAGCACCTACCTGCTCCAGGCCGGCAAACGCCGCCTTGCACGCATCCTGTTGATTTAGCGAAGGCTGTCCCCGACGCCCCGTCTTCTTGCGCAAATAATTGCGAAAGGGTGTTGACGGCGTTCGAAGGGTCCTTATAATTCGCCTTCCTCGCTGGTCACACACCAGCCGCTCTTTGAAAAACCGAGATCAGGTAATTTGTGTGGGCGCTTGCGTCCGAGCAGTTAGTCGAACCTAGTATCGTTAAGGGGTAACACCCTTATAGCCGAATTTGGTTGCGAAAGCAACCTATCGGATTCAAGTGAAGAGTTTGATCATGGCTCAGATTGAACGCTGGCGGCATGCTTAACACATGCAAGTCGAACGGCAGCACAGGATAGCTTGCTATCCCGGTGGCGAGTGGCGGACGGGTGAGTAACGCGTAGGAATCTACCTTTTCGTGGGGGATAACCCGAGGAAACTCGGGCTAATACCGCATACGCCCTACGGGGGAAAGCGGGGGACCTTAGGGCCTCGTGCGGAAAGATGAGCCTGCGTCCTATCAGGTTGTTGGTGGGGTAATGGCCTACCAAGCCGACGACGGGTAGCTGGTCTGAGAGGACGACCAGCCACACTGGGACTGAGACACGGCCCAGACTCCTACGGGAGGCAGCAGTGGGG
>OBJS01000174.1_pt1 | contig 19056 bp, 19 predicted proteins | sample 1519851 | NCBI WGS metagenome assembly OBJS01 (sample SAMN03019806, study PRJEB22545) | beach sand metagenome | biome: beach; feature: sea beach; material: beach sand | place: USA: Municipal Pensacola Beach, FL | collected 2010-10-20 | depth 25-47 cm m
GCCGTGCCACCGCAAGGGCTGAAACCGATGGCCGCCTCGGACCATGCAGGCAAAAAAGGCGGGAGGTTTTGGCAACCACCCGCCGATTCTCGCTGGATAAATTACCGGCCGCAGGAAAACGGCCAATAATAAATGTCTTATTTCACCATACCGCGCCAAACCGGCCAGCAGGTGTTGCCGCCCGCCTTTGTCAGCGATTCATCATAGGCGGTTTTCTGTGCCGCTTCGCGGTTCGGTCCGTCAACCTGCGTGATATAGTCGCCAATGCTTGTGCAATTGACGTAGAATTCATGCTTGCCAGCTTTTTCCCAGGCTTCGCGCGACGAATCCAAATGCGATACATCCATCATGCCGGCGACATAGCCCGGCTCCGCATTCGCAACCCCAAACATCATCGCGGCGCCAAATGCCAAGCCCGCTACTGCAGTGATTTTTTTCACCATGCCGTGCTTCTCCCTATAAGCCAATTTATCGTTGTCATCACGTTATTACGTTAATCCGCACAAGATCGCGGCATGACCATACTTACTTTTGTACGCGATTCCAGCGAAATGTTACATTAACCGAAGAGTTTGCAAAGAGTCTTGCAAAATTTTGCCGATTTTAAGGCAAGCCGTGACTGTATCAGGAAGATCAGTTCCCCTCTACCGGTTCGGCCCCGACATCGCGGATCATCTGCCGCACACCATCCACAGCCTCGCCGAGCTGTTTGGCATCGGTTGAACGCATGACGAAGTTCACGCCATAGCCATTGTCCCGATAATAGGGGTAGCTGCCAAAGGACACATCGGGAAATTCCACGTGCAATGCGCCCAACGCCTCGGCAACCTGCCCTTCGGCAACCGCGCCGCCGACCGCTTTGCTCAAAACCCGTGCGCCCCCCACCAGCCGGTGGCGAATACTTTCAAGCATCGCATGCATGACAACCGGGATACCGGCCATCACAAACACATTGCCGATCTTAAAGCCCGGCGCCTTGCTGATCGGGTTTTCGATCAAATCCGCACCATCGGGGATTCGCGCCATGCGTTTGCGCGCCGCGGTAAATTCGCCGGGCGCGTAATGCGCCCCGAGAATTTCCATTGCCTGCGGGTGATAGTCGATGCCGACACCGAAAGCGGTCGCCACCGCATCGGCGGTGATATCATCATGGGTGGGGCCGATGCCGCCGGTTGTGAACACATAATCATAGCGCGCCCGCAGCGCGTTGAGTGCCGCGACAATCTCATCCTGAATGTCGGGCACAACCCGGATCTCGCGCAGCTGAACCCCCACCTCACCTAACCATTTGGCAATATAGGAAGAGTTTGTATCCTGCGTCCGGCCGGAAAGAATCTCATCACCGATCACAAGCACCGCCGCTGTGACAAAAGCCGCCTTTACTGTCTCTGACATAGTCGTTCTGATATTTCCGATAGGCCAAGCCCTGATCATAGACCTGTGTGCCCGCCCGTTAAAGCATGAAGCAATAATCAAAGCGGCATTTGCCGCCTCGTTACCACGGCGTTATGGTCGCGCGATGAAATTTGCAACACCGCTGATCCGCGCGACCCTGAACAAACGCTATAAACGCTTTCTTGCCGACGTCACCTGTGATGACGGCACCGAGCTTACCGTGCATTGCGCCAACCCCGGCTCCATGATGGGGCTGACGGAAGCCGGTTCGGACGTCTGGCTGTCGGACAGCAACAATCCCAAGCGGAAGCTGCGCTATTCCTGGGAACTGATCGCGGTTGGCGACGCGCTTGTGGGGATCAACACCGCACATCCCAATCGTATCGTAGAAGATGCGGTTGCCGCCGGTCAGGTGCCCGAATTGCGCGGCTATGGCACGCTGCGCCGCGAGGTAAAATACGGCAAGAACAGCCGTATCGATCTGCTGCTGCAGGACGATGACAAAAGCGACTGCTATGTCGAAGTGAAGAATGTCACCCTGATGCGGCAAGCGGGGCTGGCCGAATTTCCCGACGCCAAGACCGCACGCGGCACGAAACATCTGGAGGAGCTGGCATTGATGGCCGAGGCCGGGCACCGCGCCGTCATGTTCTATCTGGTGCAACGCACCGATTGCAGCAGCTGCACGGTTGCCGCCGATATCGACCCGGCTTATGCCGCCGCGCTAGCCGATGCGCAGGCGCGCGGGGTCGAAACGCTATGTTATGACTGCACGATCTCGCCCGAAGCAATCCGGCTGAATGCGGCACTGCCCTTCCACATCGCACCTGAGACGGGGTTGAGGACGGGCTGATCCCGCGATTGGGCGGCAAGAGTTCACGAGTTTCACCAATTGTAGTAAGAATCGCTATAAGGGTATCGCATCACTGCCTGCCCGATCATGGTGGAACCGGGCTGTAACGCGTAGCGAAAAAGATGCGCCCAGTAGTTTGCGGAAAGAACAATGAATTACATTGATGCGCGCGAAGCACCCCTGCGCAATAACGGGCTGATCAAACTACACGGTGCGGAAGCCTTTGCCGGCATGCGCGCCGCGGGACGGCTTGCGGCCGAAACCCTCGATATGATCGGGGAACATGTGGCGCCCGGCATTACAACGGCCGAACTTGACCGGCTGTGCAACGAATTCATCGTGGCGCGCGGCGGCGTTTCCGCGCCGCTCAACTATCGCGGCTATCCCAAGACGAGCTGCATCTCGCTCAACCATGTCGTCTGCCACGGCATTCCCGGCGACCGGGTACTGCGCGAGGGGGATATACTGAATATCGACGTGACGCCCCTGCTGGATGGCTGGCATGGCGATTCAAGCCGGATGTATGTCGCCGGCAAGCCAAGCGTCAAGGCGAAGCGGCTGATCGAGGTGACCTATGAATGTCTGATGCGTGGTGTGGCGGCGGCAAAACCGGGGGCCACCACCGGCGATATCGGCCACGCGATCCAGGAATATGCGGAATCGAATCGTTGCTCCGTGGTGCGGGATTTTTGCGGTCACGGACTAGGGCAGGTATTTCACGACGCGCCCAATATCATGCATTACGGCAATCCCGGCGAAGGGCTGGTGCTCAAGCCGGGCATGATCTTCACGATTGAACCGATGATCAATCTGGGCAAATGGCAGGTCAAGATTCTGGGTGACGGCTGGACCGCTGTCACCCGGGACAAATCGCTGTCGGCGCAGTTCGAGCATTCCATCGGCATCACCGACACCGGCAACGAGATTTTCACAACCTCCCCGGCAGGGCTGCATCATCCATTTATCGACTGACATCAACTGACATAGACGGACAGATCTTTCCCTATGGGGCAGGGCAAAGACAAAAACAGCGAACAGACACCGCATCACGCCGGCCATCGCGAGCGGCTGCGCGTCCGTTTCATGGAAACGGGCGGGGACGGGCTTGCCGATTATGAATTGCTGGAGCTGCTGTTGTTCCGGGCGATCCCGCGGCGCGATGTCAAACCGCTGGCAAAGCAGCTGATCAGCCGGTTTGGCAGCTTTGCCGATGTAATCAGCGCCGACCCGAACAGCCTGCGCCAGATGGTGAATAGCGAGAATGTCGTGCGCGAACTCAAAATCGTGCAGGCAGCGGCGTTACGGCTCAGCAAGGCTGCGGTTATCGGCAGGCCGGTCCTGTCAAGCTGGTCCGCGATGATCGATTACTGTCACGCGGCGATGGCGTTCGAAAAGCGCGAGCAGTTCCGCATCCTGTTTCTTGATCGCAAAAACGTGCTGATCGCCGATGAGGTGCAGCAGCAGGGCACGATCGACCATGCGCCCGTCTACCCGCGCGAGGTGATCCGCCGGGGGATGGAACTGTCGGCGTCAGCACTGATTCTTGTGCATAATCACCCAAGCGGCGACCCGACCCCCTCGCGTCAGGATATAGAAATGACAAAGCAGATTGCCGCCGCCGGCCTGCCGCTTGGCATCACGCTGCACGATCATGTCATTATCGGCCGCGGCAACAGCGCAAGCTTCCGTCAGCTCGGGTTGCTGTAGGCGACAATCGACCCTGCGTTATCACCGTGCGTTATCTTTGACAAACAACGCGCTTTCGCCTTAGTTAAATGCCGTCCCGCACGGCGCATTTCAGCTCGTGCGGACAAACCTTTCCAGCGCCACCCGAACAAGCCAGGCAGCATCAATGATCCCACGCTATTCCCGCCCCGAAATGACCGCAATCTGGTCACCGGAAGCCAAGTTCCGCATCTGGTTCGAGATTGAGGCGCATGCCTGCGACGCTCTGGCGGAACTGGGCGTCATTCCGAAGGAAGCGGCCAAAGCCGTGTGGGAACGGGGCGATTTCGAGGTTGCGCGGATCGATGAAATCGAACGCGAGACCAAGCATGATGTCATCGCCTTTCTGACCAATCTTGCCGAATATGTCGGGCCCGAGGCGCGGTTCGTGCATCAGGGGATGACTTCGTCTGACGTGCTCGACACCTGCCTTGCGGTACAGCTTGCGCGCGCCAGCGATATCCTGCTTGATGATCTTGATCAGATTCTCGCGGTGCTCAAGCGGCGCGCCTATGAACATAAAGACGATGTCTGCGTCGGGCGCAGCCATGGCATCCATGCCGAGCCGACCACATTCGGCCTGAAACTTGCCCAGGCCTATGCCGAAATGGCGCGCAACCGCGACCGGCTGGCGACGGCACGGGCGGAAATCGCAACCTGCGCCATTTCAGGCGCGGTGGGCACCTTCGCCAATATCCCGCCCGAGGTTGAAGCGCATGTTGCCCAGGCGATGGGACTGACGGTCGAGCCGATCTCCACCCAGGTCATCCCGCGCGACCGGCATGCCGCCTTTTTTGCAACCCTTGCGGTAATTGCAAGCTCGGTCGAACGGATCGCGGTGGAAGTCCGCCACCTGCAGCGGACCGAAGTTCTGGAAGCGGAGGAATTTTTCTCCGAAGGGCAAAAAGGGTCATCCGCAATGCCCCACAAGCGCAACCCGATCCTGTCGGAAAACCTGACCGGGCTTGCGCGCATGGTCCGTGCCTATGCACTGCCGGCGATGGAAAATGTCGCACTCTGGCACGAGCGCGACATCTCCCATTCAAGCGTCGAACGGATGATCGGACCAGATGCGACCGTCACGCTTGACTTTGCGCTGATGCGGCTCAAGGGGTTGATCGACAATCTTGTCGTCTATCCCGAAAATATGCGCGCCAATCTCGACCGGCTCGGCGGGCTTATCCACTCGCAACGGGTGCTCTTGGCACTGACCCAGGCGGGCGTCAGCCGCGAAGATGCCTACCGGCTGGTGCAGCGCAATGCCATGAAGGTGTGGCGCGAACAGGCCGACTTCCTGACGCTGCTGCGCGCGGATAGCGAAGTCAGCGCCGCGCTCGGCGCTGAGGAGCTGGCCGAATTGTTCGATCTCGGTTACCACACCAAACATGTGAACACGCTGTTTCAACGCATTTTCGGTGAGTGATGGACGCTTCTTTCCTCGACATCCCGCTCGACCGGCTGCGCGACAAGCGCGGCATGAAATGGTCGCGTTATGGCGATGATGTCATCGGCGCATGGGTGGCGGATATGGATTTCCCCGTCGCCCCTGCCATACAGGACGCAATTGATGACATTCAGGCCGGTAACGAGTTCGGCTATCCCGCCGACGACGCCGGCGCTACGGTTCGCGAAGCTTTTGCCGACTGGATGAAGCGCGAACATCGCTGGCGCATCGACCCCGACGATACGCTGCTGCTTGGCGATGTATTGCAGGCCATGCATGCGGCAATCCTGCGTTTCAGCGAGCCGGGCGACGGGCTTGTCGTGCAAACGCCGATCTATCCGCCGTTCCTCGGCGCGGTAAAGGCGAATAACCGCCGGCTCGATGAAAACCCGCTGCTGCGCGACACCAATGGCTACGGCATCGATTTTGACCGGCTGCGCGCGGTTATCGACAAACGCACGAAAATGCTGCTGCTATGCAATCCGCATAATCCGACCGGTCGCGCCTTCAGCCGCAAGGAACTCAAGAAACTGGCCGAGATTGCGTTGGAACATGATCTTATCGTGGTGTCGGACGAGATCCATATGGACCTTGTCTATCCCGATCTCAAACATATTCCCTTTGCAAGCCTCGGGCCCGAGATTGCGGCGCGCACCATCACCTTGAGTTCAGCCAGCAAGAGCTTCAACATCGCCGGGCTGCGCTGCGCGGTGGCGCACTTTGGTGCACCCGAATTGCGCCGCGCGTTTTCCAAAATCAATTTACGCCTGTTCGGCACCCCCTCTATCGTGGGAATGGTCGCGACACAGGCGGCCTGGCGGGACGGCAAGCAATGGTTGTCGCTCGTACGCGAACAACTTGACGAAAACCGGCAGCGGGTGGAGATTTTTCTGTCTGCCAATCTGCCCGAAATCGGCTTCCATATGCCCGAGGCGACTTATCTTGCCTGGCTTGACTGCACCGCACTTGAGCTGGATGAGCGCCCGCAGGAATTCTTCCTCAAACAGGCGAAAGTCGGCCTCAATCCCGGTTCGGATTTCAGCCCGGCGAGCGACAAATTCGTCCGGCTGAATTTCGCCACGCCCCCTGCTGTGCTGAACGAAATATTGAACCGCATGTCTTACGCGGTGAAGCGTTAACCCGCATTCACCGCAGGTTCAGCCACCCGGACCAGCCGCTTGCCGCGATTATCGCCGCCAAACAGCCCGACAAATGCCTCAGGCGCGCGCTCGAGCCCCTCAAGCATATCCACCGACAGCTTGATCTGGCCCGCAGCAAGCCAGCCTGCAAGCGTTTCGCGCGCGGCCTGTTTCATGTCGTAATAATCCATCACGACAAACCCCTCCATCCGCAGCCGCTTGCCAACAAGCAGGGCGGGCACCCCCCTGGTCGCGGTGACCGGCGCCGCCACATCATATTGCGAGGCATAGCCGCAACAGACCACACGGCCATGCTCATTCATCCGTGGCAGGACGGCTTCCAGAATTTCGCCGCCGACATTATCGAAATAAATATCGATCCCGTCGGGACAGATGGTCTTGAGCTGCGCGGACAGTTTCTCTCCCCTGCGGTTGATGGCCGCATCAAACCCGAGCGTTTCGGTCAGCCAGCGCGCTTTCTCTTCTGATCCCACAATACCCACGACACGCGCGCCAAGCTGCTTTGCCACCTGCCCCGCAATATGGCCGACGGCACCGCCCGCAGCGGAAACCAGCACAGTCTTGCCCGGTGCCGGTTCCCCGACCTCACGCATGCCGAAATAACCGGTCAGTCCGCTGACCCCGTAAATGCTGAGATGCTCCTCAAGCGTACCGAGCTTGTCGAATGTCGCGACCGCGCCGGGCTCCTGAAGGGAATAATCCTGCCAGCCGGTGTGGCATTCAACAATATCCCCCGGCGCAAATCCGGGCTCGAGCGAGGTGACAACTTCCGCCAGCGCCGACCCGGCCATCACATCGCCTACCCCGAGCAAGCCGGGATGTCCCGCATCCGAAATACGCGCGCGCGTCGCCGGGTCCATCGACAACCGCAAGGTCCGAACGAGCAGTTGCCCCGCGCCCGGTTCGGGGACCGGCACTTCCCTGACCTCGAAATCGGAGACTTGCAACGCCCCCTGCGGGATCTTCGCGATAACCACCTGCCTGTTTCGTTCCGCGCTCATTTTCCTCTCCCTCTCCTGTCGATGTTGCGGTATGGGCGTCTTATACTTGCCTTATTCTGTCCCCACCTTATCCATCACGTCCATGAATAACGAGGTTTCATATGCTTTTCGACAGACGCGCTGTCATGGCTGCTGTCTTCCTGCTCGCAGCAGCAGGCCCCGCAGCAGCCAAGCCGGTTGACGATATCGCCGATACTGTGTCGCCGTTACTGTCGGCCACGCAAAACACTGTCTTCACGACACAGGAAAAGCGGATTATCTGCGCGTTTTTTGATACGCCAGCGTGTCAGCGTATTCTTGAGGCGATTGAAAATGCGCCATCGGCGGATGGTGGAAACAAAGCAAAATCAGGGAAACACAAGGATGCATTGCTACCACCCGGACTTGCCAAACGCGACACACTGCCACCCGGACTGGCGCGACAGTTGCAACGAAATGGCAAGCTGCCGCCCGGTCTTGAAAAACGCGGATTGCCCGGTGAGCTGAAGCGGGCCTTGCCGGCGCGGCAAAGCGATCTGGAGCGGGTCATCGTGGGTAACGATGTCGTCCTGATCCGGCGCGGGACCGAGCTTATCCTGGATATTCTTGAAGATGTGGTGGGCGCTTCCCGGTAAGCGCGCAGCCCCTAAAACCCGAACATATGATCGAGACAAAAACCCTGTTCGCCCTGCTGCAACCCGTGGAATCCGAACAGGCGGCATGTCGTGTCGCGTATGATGACATAGGCGTCAGCACCCGCTGCCGCCCGTTGCCGCTGACTGAACAGCTCGCTGAACCGCCAGAAACGGCTGCCGCCGCAGGCGATCTGCAAATGCTGCTCGGCAACCACCTTGCCATTGCCGTCATGCAGGATAAGTCGTGTGTCCGATTCCGGATGCCAGGGCATGGAAGCGGGATAAATAAGATGGCATAGCCCGTCTGTTCCGGGCCCGAAATTCTGTCCCACCCGCAGGAACAGCCGGGTCGTCAGGCCAGGTGGCGAACCGGTATAGGATTGCGGCTCATCCTTGTAGATGATCGGCGTATTGTAGATATGCGCACCAAAGATCGTTTCGGCCATATGGCCGCTTGCGCGCTGGGTATACTGGCCAAGCGCGTGCAGCCAGCCATCCGCTTCCCCGCCATCGCGAAAATCATAGACAAGTTCGACATGCCCGGCACCCGATGGCAAGGACGCGCCCGCCTCCGCCAGCCAATCGTCAAGGGCAAGCGGTATGCTGTCGCGCCGCTGCAACCGGCCCATAAAATGGCGCGCGATACATTCCCCGTTCATATCGTAAAGGTCGGCCCGCACCGGCAGTTCCATTTGCCCCGTCGCCATCGGCGTCGGCAAAATGGTCGAGCTGAATTCGTCAACCGGCAGCACCGGCAAGGGCATGATATAGCCCTTGCCCATCACCTCGGACAGCGCGGCTATCTCCGGGTTCGGTTGCAGATCGGTGCGTTCCACATTGGCGTGCGCGATGCGGCGGCGACCGTCCTTGCGCACGATCTCATAACGCGGCCGCACGAAATAGCGCCCGGCATGAATCTCGATCTGATCGGGCCATTTCGCATCCGGCAGCAAATCAGCAATATCAAGCGAATAGGTCGCAAAGGGCGCAATGTCGCGCTCAAGTAAACTCACCTGCTGCCCGCCCATGATGCCCAGTCCCACAGACCCTGACGGGATCGGGACCGGATGACTGTTCTGGATATGCAGGATCAACCGCTCATCGGCGGCGGGCGCGGGCATGCCCGCGAAATAATCCGCCGGCCAGGCATTGGCATCATGGCTGCAGGAAAGCGCGCGCCCCGCATCGCCATAAATATCGAGCGCATATTTGACAATATCGTGTCCCGCCACCCGCAGCGCATGGATGAATAGCGACCCGCAAAAATCGCCAAGTCCGAAACGCGCGCGCACTTGCTGGCTATCGATGGTAATCAACCCGCCGGCCACGGGCAAAGCCTGCCGCCATTCGGCAAGCACCGCACCATCCGCATCGAACAGACAAAGCCACAGCTCGGGATCCTCGGCCCCATGCATCGACCAGTAATTTGCTGTCGTGATCCGGGTGTGCAAACCTGCCGTATCGCCGTTTGGCGCCACATCACGCAGCAGGGCAAAATTCGTCGCGAAATTAAGCGGATCGATATAATCATCCGCATTCGTCAGCATGTCCTCATCAAGCCGCATCCCGTCGAGGGAAAACACCTGCATCCCGTCGGGCAGCAGGGGGCGCAACTGCGTCATCAGTCGCGCACTATCGAAGGTGAGGACAAGCAAACTCTTCGCATGCGAATTTTTCAGCTCACTGACAAGTCTTGCCCGATGGCCGAGCAGTTCGCGCCCGCGATCCTCGACCCGCTGCACGAACAGCTCCGCGATCTCGCATTTGTCGGAAAGCTGAAACAGCGCGTCAAACGCCTCAGCGGTATCCCGTGGATCGTAAACGGCCACCGGCCCCGCCGCCGCGCAATCGGCGACAAGCCGGGCACCACGGCGCGCCGCCAGCGGGTGGCCAAGCGCCTTGAACAAGGCATGCCCGCCAGCATTGTTTCCCGGACGCCAGCCGCGCCGAAGATCGCTGTTTGAAAATGTCTCGATACGAAGCGCCATGCCACCTCTTAAGAAAACGGATTGAGCCGTTTCGCCATTGCCGACACACGGTGCCGTCTTTGTTCGCGCCGGACGACCCCGTCGCTTATAACCCAGTTCATCTGGATCGCGCGGCGCTGCCCCTCGAACGGTTCATGGCCATGCCAACTGTGGTCACAGCGACGGAAGGCAAGCAGGGTGCCTCCATGGGGCGGCACCTCGGCCACGTAATCCTCAAGATTATCGGCACTGCGCAACAGCCGTAACCGGCCGCCCGAATCCTGCCATTCATCATTCAGATATAACAGCACAGTGATAATCTTGCTGTCGGTGTCGGGATGGATTTTGCCATCGCCCAGCCGACAATAGCCGCGCACCGTGAACATGGTTGGATAGGAAGACAGATCGATTGCGAATTTTTCCGCCATGGCAGCGGCGAATTCCGGCCCGTCAAGCGCGGCAAGCAGGTCGGCAAATGCCCCGCCAACTGTCAATTCCGATGGCGGATAGGAACCCGCGCCCGGCACCTGCGGATAGTCGCGATTGACAGCTGCAAGCGCGGCACCGCTTACGAAATTCGGCACGACGATATAATCGAACGGATCGGTATTGAGCGGGCTTTGCCGCAATGCCTGCAAATCCAAAAGCTCTGTAGTGGTATCAACCATCGATCGCCTGTCCTTTGCCGCGGGCCGCAAGCAGTCGCTGCACCGCTGCCGCAACCATTCCGGTATCATCAATATCGGGCAGGGTCCATGATTCAAGCTGCCGCACCTTTCCGGGCACGAATTTACGGACCGCTTGGCAGGCCAGCATGGCTGCATGGAACCTGTCGAACTTCGCCGACCCGCCAGGCAAGTCATAAACATAGACCGGCTTAGCCGCAGCGCAGGCCTCTGTCACCATATTCACCGAGTCGCCGGTCACGATGATGGCGTCAGCCAGCCCCAGATAGCCGAAATAAGGATTTTCCCCCTCCCCCTGCCCGTCCCACAGATGATGAGGCACCGCAGCAAGTCCGCGCCGCAGGGCGGCGATATTCTCATCCCCCGTCCGGCGCGAGGCGGTGACGGCAAAGCCCGCACCGCTTGTCGCCGCAAGTTCGCGCAGCCCCGCACAAAGCCGTTCGATGACCTCGGGGGTCATACGATAGGCGCTGTTGGGGCCACCGATCAGGACCGTCACCAGCGGGCGCGGCAAATCCGCAAGCTGTGCCGCAAAATCAACCGCCGCTGCATCAAGCCTGGCCCGCGTCACCCGATGCAGTGACCCGCGTGTCGTCAACACATTGGGGCCGGTCAGTTGATCGTGAGCGGGCACCACCACAAGATCGAAGGCGGAAACCGGAAAACGCGGGTTCTGAATCTGCACGGTAAGGGTCGGGGGAGTGCGCAGCCGTGCGCTTTGCCGCCGGATCGCAACACTCACCCCCACTGTGCGACGCCCCGTCGCAATCAGCAGATCGGGCCAGGGCGGGACAAGTCCTGCCGCCTGCCTGTCGCCAATACCCGCAAGCGGGGCCGCAAAACGCCGCGCCCCAATCGCGGGCGGCAGCCAGCCCCATGGCGCACGCAGGGCAATCCGCTTGATATCAGGCACAAGCCCAAGTCGCTCGGCAAGGCCAAGGCATTGATTTTCCATACCCGCGGCGCCATCGCTCAAGATCCAGCAAGTGGGCGAAATTCTGGAATCAGACATCAAACAGGCTTACCAAAGCGCATCGATCGGGTTATATACTTGCGCAATCATGTAATTTTATTACTTGCCAGCGGCAATTCAACCGCCGGAACCTAGCATGATGTCAGGACCGACCCATCCTGCCAACATAATGAGAAACAAGGCGTATCGACCGAATAAACCCGTTCCGCCGCTATTCATAACACGCATCCCGACAGGGCGCTAATCGATCAGGAAGATACGGAATCAGGACATGCAACGGGTAAAACTCGACGAAATCGACCAGCTTATCCTCCGCGAATTACTGGCCGACGGCCGGATGACGAATGTGGAGCTCGCGCGCCGGGTCGGCATTTCCGCGCCCCCCTGTCTGCGGCGGGTGCGGGCGCTGGAAGAAGCAGGCTTCATCACCGGTTATCATGCGGAAGTGAACACAAAACTGCTTGGCTATCAGGTGACGGTCTTTGCCATGGTGTCGCTGCGCAGTCAGGCCGAATCGGATCTCATCAATTTCGAACGGCGGGTCGCGCAATGGCCGATCGTGCGCGAATGCCACATGCTGAACGGGGAAATCGATTTCATCCTGAAATGCGTGGCACGCGACCTGTCGGAATTTCAGTCTTTCCTGACCGAACATCTGACCGCGGCGCCAAATGTTGCAAGCGTGAAGACATCGCTCACTATTCGCACCTCCAAATCGCGCCCCGGTGTGGAAATTGCGGTGGATGATGACGGCAACGAGGATATATCACCCGCAACCGCCTGATCGATTACCCTGTCCTTGCCCTATTCAGGACAGGGCTGCGCGACTATGGGAGAAATCAACATAAGCGCGCCTATCCTGCTGCGGCCAGATGTAAGGCTGCGCTAAACAGAACCGCGCAACCTCGGTAAAGACGATCGGTTCTGCATCCGGATGTGGCACCGATTGGCGCGGTTGCGCCGCGACCAACCCGCCAAACAGCATATCCACCCGCTGCCCATCACGCGACAGGGGCAGGATCAACCGATCATAGCGCAGCATGATCGGTTCGATATTATTAGCCGGGCGCTGATCATGTATCCCTGTTTCAAGCGCTGTGTCATAATAGAGTTCATGGGTCGAACCGATGACAAGCTTTTGCGCCGCCGCGTCATAAAAGTCGCGCTGCACGCCAAAGGCCGCGTGAAATCCGTCTTTCGCATCAAGTGCACAGCCGGTCAGATCGCAGCCAAGCAACCGCTCGATATGCGTGCCGATCAGGCGAAGGCGGATACTGCTTTCCCCTTCGACATCGGCCAGAAACAGGAAAGGCAGCAGATTGGCAATCTCGGCAGGAAATATCTGCCCCCGCGCAGGCAGACGTTTGTCATGCATCCGCGTGTGCCAATACTGAAAAATGCTGTATAGAATCCTGTTATCACGCAAATCACGCACCTCCCGATAACAGGATATAGAAATTGTGAAAAAAATTTCAAACGATAATGGAAGGAAACACAAAATTACCTTAATTGTTAATATTACGTATTTTAATTATTGAAAATATTTCCTTGTTTATTCAACTTTTATCTAATTCTTGCTCTATTTTGATTTATGTCACGCAACAATAGTAATCCGCCAACACAGAATCGGGCCTGGCAACGCATGCTCAGCGGCCGGCGGCTGGATCTGCTTGACCCTTCCCCGCTCGATGTTGAAATCGAGGATATCGCCCATGGCTTGAGCCGGGTTGCGCGCTGGAACGGGCAGACAGGCGGCGCCTGGGCCTTCAGCGTTGCGCAGCATTGCCTGCTGGTGCGCGATATCTATCATGGCATGCGGCCCGACATACAGTCCCGCTGGCTGCTGGCCGCCTTGCTGCACGATGCGGCGGAATATGTCGTGGGGGATTTGATCAGCCCGTTCAAAGCAGCCGTCGGGCGTGACTATAAAGCCCTCGAACTTCGCCTTGAAAGCGCCATACATCTGCGTTTCGGTCTGCCCGCGCAGCTGCCCGACAAAGTTCGCAAGGACATCAAGCGTGCCGACCGCGCAGCAGCCTATTTCGAGGCGATCTCGGTTGCCGGTTTCTCCGAAGAGGAGGCAAAACGCATATTTCAAAAGCCGCGCGGATTGGCCTGCCCGACAATCCGCCCCCTGTCCCCTTCACGTGCCAAGCGCGCCTATTTATCCGCTTTTTCCGAGCTAATCAGTGACTGAGCGATCATATTTCTGCAAAATTCATGCGATAGTAACAGCCGCAGTCACCGATGGGCCGACCGCCTTTTCAAGAGACCCGCGCAGACGGGGCCCGCAACAGCAAAGATATATGCCGAACGATCATGACCGGTAAGTCGACAATCTATATATGCCCGCTCAGCCAGCTTGACGCGCTGATTGAGGAGGTTCGCCCATCGCATGTGATGACCCTGCTCAGCCCCGATACCATGGTCGACACCCCGGCTGCGCTGCGGGACGGCATGCATTTGAAACTGGCCGTCAACGATATTGCAGCGCCGCGCGAAGGGCTGATCGCGCCTGATCAATCGCATATCGCGCAAATGCTGGATTTCGTGGATAGCTGGAACCACGAAGCGCCGATGATCATCCATTGCTGGGCCGGTATCAGCCGCTCGACCGCGGCCGCCTTCATTGCCTTGTGCCACCTCAACCGCTGGGACGGACATGAAACGGCCGCAGCCCGCCTGATGCGGCAGCAGGCACGCCATGCCCAACCGAACCGCCGGCTCGTTGCGCTTGCCGATCAATTGATGGGCCGGCAGGGACGGATGATCTCTGCCGTCGAAGCCATGGGCCCCGGTGAAATTGAATTCGAAGGCGTAACCTTCACCATGTCCGCACGGATGGCGGCACCTGGCCAGGCCGGCGCAGCTGCAGACGATGCGGTCAAGCTTACTCCCGATGAATGATACAAGCAGCGTCATCATCGACCTTGGCGCGGTCATTGTTGCCGTTACCGACGGGCGTCCGCTGACGCTTGCGCGGCAGGGGCCCGCATTCGACGCTGCCGAGGCACAATCAATCGCGCGTGGTTTTGAAATTGCCGGCGATGCATTGCCGTCGGGGGCATTCGATCCGACGCGACACCGCACGCTGGAGCTCGGGCTGCGCGAAACGGTCTCCCGCCGCATCGGCGTCAACCTTGGCTATGTCGAGCAACTTTATACATTCGGCGACCGGGGCCGGCACCCGCGCGAACGCGAAGGCGGACCGCGCGTCATTTCGGTTGGTTATCTGGCCCTGACACGCGAAACGCAGATGCCGGTCCCCGAAAGTACCGCCTGGCGGCAATGGTATGATTACTTTCCCTGGGAGGACTGGCGCGACGGCCGTCCGGCAATGATCGACAAGCTTATTGCACCGCTGTTGCGAGAATGGATCGCTGCACCGAAATCATATGCGGAAACCGCACGCCGCCGGGACCGTGCGACCATCTGTTTTCCTGAAGATAATGGCAGCTGGGATGAAGAGATCGTGCTTGAGCGGTTCGAACTGCTGTATGAGGCAGGGCTGGCTGCGGAGGCGCAACGCGACGGCGTTGCGACATTAGCATTGGATGGCAAGGCTGTACCGCCGCCGGGCGCACCAATGATGTCGGATCATCGCAGAATCCTTGCGACTGCCATGGGACGGCTGCGCGCGAAGCTTAAATACCGGCCAGTGGTGTTTGAACTGATGCCCGAAGACTTCACCCTGCTGCAGCTGCAGCGCACTGTCGAGGCGATCCTGGGCAGTAATCTGCACAAGCAGAATTTCCGCCGGCTTGTGGAGAATAGCGGTCTGGTCGAAAGCACCGGGGAAATCGAGCCGCAGACCCGCGGCCGACCGGCCGCAAAATTCCGTTTCCGGCGTGAAGTGCTGCGCGAAAGGCTGGCCGCGGGCGTGCGGATTTCCGGATCTCGCTAGGACGTACTGCCTGCGAGATCAGCGGGAATGAGGCGACTGAATCCCCGTTTCCGTTTCGTGCAGAAATCATATTCCCGTAACATCATTGAAAAGAATTGATTGACAGAGAAAAATGCTCACATGTAGCATTATGTTTCCCGATGTGAATTCGGGCGTTTTTTAACCCTTATTTATACTCAAATAGAGCATAAATAAGGGTCACAGGGAGGCCGAAAAATGATAAGCGTCGCAGAAATGGCCCGCGACGGGTTGGAATTCACCCCCGAGGTGGCAGCCGCCACATCGGAGATCTATGACCGCGTGAAAGACGTCATTCCCGAGATCGAATGGCCGGTCTTTGCTCCCTATATCGACGCGATCAACCGCCTCAAAAAAGAAAAAAACGCGGTTATCCTGGCGCATAATTATCAAACGCCGGAAATTTTTCACGGCGTGGCGGATATCGTCGGCGATTCCCTTGCGCTCGCGCGCGAAGCTGTGGATGTCGACGCGGATATCATCATTCTGTGCGGCGTGCATTTCATGGCTGAAACCGCAAAGCTGCTGAACCCTGAAAAGACCGTACTTATTCCCGATCTTGGCGCAGGATGCAGTTTGTCGGAATCGATTACCGGCGCGGATGTGCGGCTGCTGAAAGAACGCTTCCCCGGTGTTCCTGTCGTGACTTATGTCAACACAAGCGCCGATGTGAAGGCAGAGACAGATGTATGCTGCACCTCATCAAATGCATTGCATGTGGTCGAGTCGCTCGGAGTTGATCGTGTCCTGTTCCTGCCTGATGAATATCTCGCGCAGAATGTGGCGCGCCAGACCGATGTTGAAATTCTGGCCTGGCGCGGCCGCTGCATGGTGCACGAACAATTCTCGGCTCGCGAGATCGAGGAATATCGCGATGCACATCCGGGCATTGTGGTGCTTGCGCATCCCGAATGCCCGCCTGATGTTTTGGAGGTTGCCGATTATGCCGGATCCACATCGGGCATGATCAATTATGCGAAACAAAAGCAACCGCCCCAGATTGTGATGATCACCGAATGTTCGATGAGCGACAATGTCGCCGCCGAACTGCCGAATGTCGATTTTATCCGGCCCTGCAATCTGTGCCCGCATATGAAGAAAATCACCCTGCCGGCGATTTTACGCAGCCTGCGGTCCATGCAGCATCAGGTGGAAATCGCACCCGAAGTCGCCGATCGCGCAAGGCTGGCGGTACAGCGGATGCTGGATATCGGCACCCCGCCCGCCGATGCGGCGCAATGGCAAAGCAACCTGCCGCAAACCCATTATGCGCAGCTGGTTGGCGGACCGAAGGAAGCCGTGCCGGCATAAGCCGGGCATGGCTGTCCTGTCTGGCCGTCAAATAACGGCATAATCCGGATAACCGGCAAAAAAGAGTTCTGCGTATGCCGACTGACACGCAATTCCGGCCAAATTCCCAAACAACCGATTTCGGGAAACGACCCGCTGCGGATGTGATCATCGTGGGCGGCGGGATTGCGGGGCTTGTCGCCGCATTGCGGCTGTCAACATCTTGCCAAGTGCTGCTGCTCAATAAAGGCGGCTTTGGCGAGGGCGCCTCAAGCCTCTGGGCGCAGGGCGGTATATCCGCGGCAATCGGCGATGATGATTCGCCCGAACTTCACGCGGCCGATACCATTCGCGCGGCGGCGGGAACGGCCGACCCCGAAATTATCGGCATACTGACGAGCCGCGCGCCTGACTGTATTGCCAGCTTGCAGGAATGGGGCGTCGACTTCGACACAGAAGATGACGGCAGCCCCGCACTGGGCCGCGAAGCTGCCCACAGCCGCAACCGCATATTGCATATCGGCGGTGACAGCACCGGTCGCGGCCTGATGGAAACGCTTTGCGCTGCGGTGCGCAAACAGCCAACCATTACGATCCGCGATCATTGCGTGGCCGAAGAGCTGATCGTTCATCACAATCGGATTGTCGGCCTTTACTGCCGGAACCTGAAGACCGCCGACACACCCGCGGAGGCGCTGTTCGCTCCTGCCGTTATTCTTGCGACAGGCGGCATTGGCGGGCTTTTCGAGGTGACGACCAATCCGTCCGAATGCACCGGGGAAGGGCTCGGCATGGCGGCGCGCGCCGGCATATTGCTGGCCGATCTTGAGTTTGTACAATTTCATCCGACGGCCATGCATGTCGGCATAACCCCTGCCCCGCTCGCCACCGAGGCATTGCGTGGGGAAGGCGCCACATTGATCAATGACCAGGGCGAGCGCTTCATGGTCAAGGTTCACGAGAATGCGGAGCTGGCACCGCGTGATATCGTCGCCCGTGCTGTCTGGCGTGAAATCCATGCGGGGCGGCAGGTCTTTCTTGACTGCCGCACCGCCATCGGCGCGAATTTTGAAAGCCGCTTTCCAACGGTCTATCAGCTTTGCCGCAATGCCGGCCTCGATCCGGCTCGCATGCCTATCCCGGTCGCCCCGGCAGCGCATTACCATATGGGTGGCATCGCAACGGACCGTAACGGGCGGACCAGCATGCAAGGGCTTTGGGCCTGCGGCGAGGTTGCGTCGACCGGCATTCACGGGGCCAACCGGCTTGCCAGCAACTCCCTGCTGGAAGGCGTGGTCTTCGGCGCGGCGGCGGCTGATGACATTTGCCGCCATCTTGCAAAGCGCTATGAAAATGCCGACAGGAGCGACAGGGGCAGCAGCATACTGGCGCCCCACCCGCTCCCTGCCAGCAGGTTCCGCTGCTATGACGCAAAGATCAGCACCCTGACCCTTGCGCGATTGCGACAGCTGATGTCGGCGAATGTCGGCGTCGTGCGCCAACAGGAAAGTCTGATGGCAACCCTGCATGAGCTGGATGGGCTGATCGCACAAATCGGCGACAAATCCGCCATGGCGGCGAACATGCTGCTGGCGGCGAGATTGATCACCGAAGCAGCCTTGCAGCGTTGCGAAAGCCGCGGCGGACATTTTCGCGAGGATTACCCAACCCCCAATCCGACAATGCGCCACCGCTCCTTTATGCGGCTCAATGACGATATCGCAAAGCGATCGCCACAGGTCATTGCATAACCCGGAAGAATCTTATGTCGATTTCCTTTGCGCTGACGCCGCTCCCGCCCACACTCTACCAACCCGCAGTGGAAAATGCCCTGGCGGAAGATCTGGGCCGTGCAGGCGATATCACCTCGCAGGCAGTGGTGCCCGCCGCTGCACAGGTGCGCGTCACGATCCGCAGCCGCAAGCCTGGCCGACTGGCGGGGCTGGACATCGCAGCCGCGGTATTCCGGACGGGGGATCCCGCACTCAGGGTAACGGCCGCCATTTTCCTTCCTGCAAATCGGTGC
>OBJS01000176.1_pt1 | contig 19009 bp, 17 predicted proteins | sample 1519851 | NCBI WGS metagenome assembly OBJS01 (sample SAMN03019806, study PRJEB22545) | beach sand metagenome | biome: beach; feature: sea beach; material: beach sand | place: USA: Municipal Pensacola Beach, FL | collected 2010-10-20 | depth 25-47 cm m
TGCTCAAGGATCCCGACACCACACTCGAACCGATTCCCGGCGTCGCCGAGCGCTGGGATATATCGGACGACGGTCTAACCTATACCTTCCACTTACGCAACACTGCCCGCTGGTCGAACGGGGATCCGGTCACGGCACAAGACTTTGTCTGGTCCTGGTGGCGCGCGCTGCAACCCGGTCTCGGCAACCAGTATGCCTACATGTATTTCAACATCGAGAACGCGCGCGAATATGCCGAGGGCAGGATCGACGATTTCAAGCAGGTGGGGGTCGCGGCGCTGGATGATCACACGCTGCGCATCAGGCTCGAAAATCCCACGCCATACTTTCTGCAACTACTCGACCACTACAGCATGTTTCCGGTACACCGGCCAACTATCGAAAAGTTCGGCCAACCGGACGAGCGCGGTACCCGTTGGACCCGCGCTGGCAACTTCGTCGGCAACGGCGCCTTCGTTCTGACCGACTGGCAACTTAACAAGGTTGTCGCGGTAGACAAGAGCCCTACCTACTGGGACAAAGACAGGGTCCGGCTCAATGGCATCCGCTTTTACCCCACTGAAAATGTCTCGACTGAAGAACGCATGTTCCGCGCCGGCCAGCTTCACATTACCGGCGCGCTGCCGCCCGATAAAATCGAGGTCTATAAACAGGAGCAACCGCAGCACCTGCGCATCGCACCCTACCTGGGCACCTACTTTTACCGCTTTAATGTCGACACCCCGCACCTGTCCGATAGCAGGATACGCCGCGCGCTGGCCATGAGTATCGACCGACAGCAGTTGGTGGACAGCGTCACCAAAGGCGGGCAGATTCCCGCTTACACTTTTACGCCACCCGATACGCTCGGCTATACCGCAACAACGGGTTTTTCCTTTGACCCCGAAGCGGCACGCGGGCTCTTGGCAGCAGCCGGTTACCCCGAGGGGCAGAACTTTCCCGCGACAGAGCTACTCTACAACACCAGTGAAGGCCACCGTAAACTGGCGGTTGCCATTCAACAGATGTGGAAACAACACCTGAATATCGAAGTAACGCTGAACAACCAGGACTGGAAGGTGTACCTGGACAACGTGGAAAACCGGCAATACCAGATCGCCCGCGCCGGCTGGATTGGCGACTATGTGGATCCGAACACCTTTCTCGACATGTGGGTGAAGGATGGCGGTAATAACCTGACCGGCTGGAGTCACCCCCGTTACGACGAACTGGTGCTGGGACTCTCCCCCTCGGCAAAGAATCGGGAACAGCGCTATCATCTGTTTGACGAGGCCGAAACCATTCTCCTCGACGAGATGCCCGTCATTCCGCTCTATTTCTATACGCGCAACCACCTCGTACACACCAGTGTGCGCGGCATGCCGGCCAACCTGCTGGATTACGCGCTGTACAAAGCTATTCATCTGGCGCCGACGGACTAAACCGTGGCGCGTTTTATTCTGCATCGGCTGCTGCAGGCCATACCTGTCCTGCTGGTGGTGATTACCGCCACGTTCCTGCTGGTGCGCATGGCCCCCGGTGGGCCTTTCAGCGCCGAGAAGGCGGTGCCCGCAGAAGTGTTAAAAGCACTGGAGGCCCGCTACCAGCTCGACCAGCCGCTGCCTGCACAATACTTGTCCTTTCTCGGCGATCTTGTTCAGGGGGACCTGGGGCCCTCGTTTCGGTTTCCCGGGCGCAGTGTCAACGAGATGATTTTCGCCGGCCTGCCGGCGACTGCGGAACTCGGGCTGTATGCCCTGCTGATCAGCATGGTACTGGGCACTACGGCGGGCGTGTTCGCAGCACTCAAACCCAATTCCGCCCAGGACTATATGCCCATGTCCGCGGCCATGATCGGCATCTGTATGCCATCGTTCCTGCTCGGCCCGGTATTGATGCTGATATTCGGTATCTGGCTGGAATGGGTACCGGTCTCGGGTTGGGGCAATGTACCCGGCGATAAAATACTGCCCGCCCTGACCCTGGCCTCAGGCTATACCGCCTATGTCGCCCGACTGTCGCGTGGAGGCATGCTGGAGGTGATGTCTCAGGATTATATTCGCACAGCCCGGGCCAAAGGACTGCCAGAATGGGTCGTGGTGATCAAACACGGGCTGCGCGGTGGCCTGATTCCCGTCGTCGCCTTCGCCGGCCCTGCCTTTGCCGGACTGCTCAGCGGCTCCTTCGTGGTCGAGACCATCTTTCAGATTCCCGGACTAGGACGGTTTTACGTGCAGGCGGCATTTAATCGCGACTACACCATGATCATGGGCACTACTGTCTTTTTCGCCACGCTGATTATCCTTTTTAACTTGTTCTCGGACATTCTCGCCGTCTGGCTGAATCCCCGTTTACGCGAGCAATACCGGCGCCGATCCGCATGACTAGCGAACCATCGACGGTTCAAGACCAGAGCCAGACTGCACTGGATGCCGAAAAAGGCGTCTCACTGTGGCAGGATGCCTGGCTGCGGCTAAGAAAAAATAAACTGGCGCTAACCGGCCTCGTCGTTTTAATCACCATGTGCGTTCTGGCGATACTAACGCCCTGGATCGCGCCCTACGGTTATGAACGCCAAGACCTGGCGCTCGGCGCGACGCCACCTTCTCCGCAGCACTGGCTCGGCACCGACACCCTGGGCCGCGATCTGCTGACTCGCCTGCTCTACGGCGGCCGCGTGTCACTCGCTGTCGGCTTTATCGCGACGACTGTCGCCCTGGTCATCGGTGTCCTCTACGGCACCATCGCCGGCTACTTTGGAGGACGCATCGATGCTGTAATGATGCGTATCGTGGACATACTCTACGCGCTGCCCTTCATGATTTTCATTATTCTGCTGATGGTGGTTTTCGGCCGCAACATATTGCTGCTGTTTCTCGCTATCGGCGCTGTCGAGTGGCTCACCATGGCGCGCATCGTGCGCGGCCAGGTACAGTCTCTGCGGCAGCAGGAATTTGTCGAAGCCGCCATCTCTCTCGGCCTGTCCCAGTGGACCATAATCCGGCGCCATCTGATCCCCAATACGCTGGGCCCGGTCATTGTCTATACCACCCTAACCATTCCCAGTGTCATGCTTTTTGAAGCCTTTCTCAGCTTCCTGGGTCTGGGGATTCAACCGCCGCAAAGCTCCTGGGGCCTGTTAATTTCCTACGGCGTCGAAACCATGGAGGAATACCCCTGGCTACTGATCTTTCCCGGCGTCGCCCTGTCGATGACATTATTTGCACTGAACTTCCTCGGCGACGGCCTGCGCGACGCCCTGGACCCGCGCGTATCGCGGGATTAATGGCAGGTTAGCCATGGCACTTCTCGAAGTTTCCCATCTCAGCACCTGGTTCCACACACGCGCCGGCGTCGTCAAAGCGGTGGAGGACGTCAGTTTTACGGTGGACATCGGCGAGACTTTGGCCATCGTCGGCGAGTCCGGCTCCGGCAAATCGGTGTGCTGTTACAGCCTGCTCGGGCTCATCCCCTGTCCACCCGGCCGTATCGAGAGCGGCAGTGCCTTGTTTGAGGGGCAAGATCTGCTAACGCTCCCGGAACGAAACTTGAGAGCATTGCGCGGCCGCGAGATAGCCACCATCTTCCAGGATCCGATGACCTGCCTGAACCCCTATCTCAGTGTCGGCGAGCAATTAATCGAGCCCCTGATCCACCACACGGGGGCAACTCGCAAGGCGGCGAGAAAACAGGCCATTGAACTGCTTGAAGAGGTCGAGATTCCCGATCCCGCCGCACGCTTTGACAGTTATCCCCACGAATTTTCCGGCGGCATGCGCCAGCGCGTGATGATCGCCATGGCACTGATTGCCGAACCCAAATTGCTTATTGCGGACGAACCCACGACGGCCCTCGACGTAACGGTCCAGGCACAAATGCTCAAGTTGATCGCCGACCTGCAGGCACGGCGCGATCTGGGCGTGATTTTTATCAGCCACGATCTGGCTGTCGTGGCCGATATCGCCGATCGCGTTGCTGTCATGAGAGACGGCCACATTGTCGAGTACCGAGCTACCGGCGATTTATTTGCCAATGCGCAACACCCATACACCCGGGATTTGATCGCGGCTATTCCCGCTGGCGGGAAACCCGCACCGGCAACCCCATCAGACCGACACCTGCTGGAAATTTCCCATCTAAGCACCTGGTTCAGGGCCCGCACCGGTCACCACCGGCACGCAGAAAGCTCGATGATAAAAGCCGTCGACGATGTCTCACTGAACGTGCGCGAACACGAAATTCTCGGTATCGTCGGAGAATCCGGCTCCGGAAAATCCACACTAGGGCGATCGGTATTGCAATTGGTGCGGCCCACTTCGGGCTCGGTAAAATTTGCCGGTGTCGAACTCAGCCATCTCAGCAACCGGGAACTCAAACCCTACCGTCGCCGCATGCAGATGATATTTCAGGATCCTTACGCGTCGCTGAATCCGCGCATGAGTGTTTTTGACGCGCTGGCGGAACCTCTTATTTACCATGGCCTGGCGAACCGAAAAACAGTACTCAGGCAGATTCTGGCGCTGATGGATGACGTGGGCCTGGCGCGCGCTGCGATTCGCAAATACCCTCACGAGTTTTCCGGAGGCCAGCGCCAGCGTATCGCCATTGGCCGCGCAATTGCCACGCGCCCGGAACTGATTATCGCCGACGAACCGGTGTCGGCGCTGGATGTCACCATTCAGGCACGAATTCTGAAACTGATCCTTGACCTGGTCGACAAGCACAACCTGACCATGTTGTTTATCTCCCACGATCTATCGGTTGTGCGTTACCTGTGCGATCGCGTCGCCGTCATGCATCGCGGCAAACTGGTAGAAGCGGGAGATACGGAAACAGTCTGGGCCCAACCCCGGGAGGAGTACACCAAATCCCTGTTGTCCGCGATCCCGGTTGCACCCGCGACAAGCACTGCCATTTAACCTTTTCTAGGCAGAAATCGGTCACCGGGAACGCCTTTTTCTTGGGCAACTCGAAACCAGCCAAGCACCAATCCATGACAAAATGAGAGTCCCGTATCGGGAATCGGGAATCGGGAATCACAGTGATTGCCCTATCTTTAGATACAGCAGATCTTTGATACAGCAAGCCTTTGATACAGCAGACCATCGGAATAAATGGCATCGGCAGACGTCGCCACTACTTTTATTATGCGATATCGTGGATATTCGATATCCCGGCAAGCCGAAAGAATGGAGACCGCGCGTACGCCCTTGGGCCTGACCTCCGCCTCCGGTTCTATCCGCTTAGTTATCTCTTGCCGCTTAGCTATCTCTTGCGTTTTGGCCGGCTTCCGGCAGGTCACTCCTGCCCACACTAACAGCAATTACTGTTGTTGCTGCTTTTTTAATACCTGAAGCGCCTCAATGGCTGACAGGTTTTGCTGGGCGGCCGCCTTTTCAAACCATCCTATCGCCTGCGGTACGTTTTTTTCCACCCCCAGGCCTCGCAGATACATGACACCCAGATTGTACTGGGCATTTTCATAACCCTGAGCCGCCGATTTAGTGTACCACTCGACCGCTTTAGCCATACTCTGCTGCACGCCCTGTCCCGTTTCGTGCATGACACCGTAATTGTATTGCTGGACAGGATCACCAGCTGCGGCGGCCTTGGCTATCGTCTCGTAATTGACTCCACTCTGTCCGGAATCCGGCTGCGCCGCCACCATGCCGCTCAACAGAATGCCGAATGCCATGCTCATGACTGCCAGCAGCATCCTAACGGTCATCGCACTCTCACTATTTTTCATCGTTTCACTCCTTGATGGAAATTCGGACTCATAGGAAATCTGACTCTTGGGTAAGGCGCAGAGTTCCTCCCCTACCGAAGAATTCGTATAGGGTGAGGATTTTAACCTAATTCGACTCGCCAGCACCTAGACTGCTTCGATCTCCTGGCCAGGTTCCACGCTGATCAGGGGGTAGCGTATCGACGTCAATATAACTGTCCGGGGCAACTAACAGATCCTACAAGCTGGCGGCTTCGAGCGGGCGGGAATGAACACATGCCTGCCCTATCGCTTGCGAGTATCGGTATACAATACCAAGAGTACGGTTTAACACCGGAGGACCACACGTGACAAGCCATGATCCGCACCCCGCCATACGACAACTTTTCGACCGGGATACCTTCAGCTACACCTATCTGCTCTTTGATCGACAGTCCCGTGAAGGTGTCATTATCGATGCAGTCAGAGAACAGTTTGACCGCGACTTGCAATTGATCAATGAACTGGGCATCGAGCTGCTATACGCCATCGAAACCCACGCCCACGCAGATCACATCACCTCCGCCGGCATGCTCCGTCAGAACACCGGCGCCAAGATCGTGTACAGCGCCGATGCCGAGATTAAAGGCATCGATATAAGCCTCCAGGACGGCGACGAACTCCCATTCGGGCAATACAAAATCAAGGCCCTCGCCACCCCCGGCCACACCAGCGGATGTATGAGCTATTACGTGCCGGGCGCAGTATTCACCGGCGATACCCTCCTGATTCGCGGCTGTGGCAGAACCGATTTCCAGCAAGGGGACGCGGCCCGACTGTACCAGAATGTGACCGACAAGCTATTTACGTTACCGGACGATACCGTGGTCTACCCGGCCCACGATTACAAGGGGCGAACCTGCTCCACCATAGGCGAAGAAAAACACTGGAATCCGCGCCTTGGCGGCGGCCAATCCCTGGCCCGTTTCACTGAAATCATGAACAATCTGAACCTGGACATGCCCAAGAAAATCAACGAGGCAGTGCCGGCCAATGTCAGTGTGGGTGTCGACTACAATCCGCGGCGGTACGTCCACGAAGATTTCTCGATGAACGACCTGCATACCGCCTGGCAGCACCTTAAGGAAAACGAGTTGATTGTTGATAATCGAACACTGGAGGAGTATGCGGAAGGCCACGTGCCGGGTAGCAGGAACATTCCCTTTGGCGAAGAATCCGATCACGCCGCTACGTTGCAACAATACGACAAAGTGTATATCTACTGCCGCTCCGGTCGCCGAGCGCAGACCGCGTACACCAATCTTGCCCTGGCCGGCCTCAGCAACGTCACCTGCGTTAGTCACACCGGCATGCCGAACTGGATCGCTGCGGGTTACCCTGTCGAACAGGGCTGAGGTGTCCTCCCCGGAATTGACGGGCGCAAACATCTCGTGCATCCGCTTTATTTAAACGCCTGCTTAGTTTCGGGCACTTACTGGCATCAAGCACTTGCCAATCTGATCAACGATTCCCCCCTTGATCCGCCATCCAGCGGCACGAGACGAAGCATCGCCTACAAAACACCAGTGTGCACCAATGCTATGATTTCAGAAACATTGGTCAGTGAGAATTACCGTGGATTTCACCCTTGACGAAGAATACCGATTGGTAAACGAAACCGTCGCCAGGTTTGTCGACAACGAACTCATGCCACTGGAGGCACAGGTCCTGGCGCGCGAGGCCGATGGCGGTCCTCACGAACTCAGCGAGAATGAACTGGCCCCTCTGCACGAAAAATGCCGACAGCTGGGACTTTGGGGCCTGGACAGCCCAGCCGAAACCGGTGGCGCGGATTTGCCGGCACTGGCGCTGGTCGGCGTCAACGAGGCCCTGGGAAGGACCATTGTTCCCTTCACTTTCCCCCCGGACTCCCCCAACCTGCACATGCTACTCGCGACGGTGAACGACCAGCAACGCGAAAAATATCTCGAGCCCTACGCCCGCGGCGAAACGGTTTCAGCCATAGCCATCTCCGAACCCGGCGCTGGCGCCGACCCTGCGGGCATGATCACGCGCGCCGTCCGCGACGGCGACGACTGGGTTATCAATGGACGCAAAATCTGGATCAGCCGTATCGACAAAGCGGACTTCGCGATCGTCATGGCTGTGACTGACCCGGAAAAAGGCTCGCGCGGCGGGATCTCCGCCTTTCTTGTCGACAGGGGTACCCCGGGGCTTGAGGTAGCGCGAAAAATTCGCCTGATTGGCGGCCACTATAATTTTGAGGTGGTCCTCGACAACTGCCGAATCCCTGCGGGCCAGCTCCTGGGTAAAGAGGGTCAGGGCTTTGCGCCCATGCAGTTACGCCTGGTCGTGCGGCGCCTGCAGATGGGCGCGTGGTGTCTCGGCATGGCCCGCCGCGCGCTCGGCATGATTTGCGAGCAGGCCAACCAGCGCGTCACGTTCGGCGCGCCGCTCGCCGATCGCCAGTCAATCCAGTGGTGGGTCGCGGACCTGGAAACACGTATTCACTGTCTGCAACTGATGCTCTGGCAGGCTGCATGGAAACAGGATCAGGGGCAGGATGTGCGCACCGAAGCCAGCATGATCAAACTCTATGGCACGGAGCTGGCCAGCGATGCAATCGACTGGGCGATGCAGACCTTCGGCGCGATGGGTATGACCAAAGATCTGCCCTTACAGCTGATGGCCCAGCGGGTTAGACTGATGCGCATCTACGAAGGCCCCAGTGAAATTCATCGCTGGGTACTGGCTCGCCGGCGTTTAAAGTCAAGCGCATAGGCAAGCTTAAAAAAGTCCGCCTCTCGTCCACTCCCTTGCAGGACAAGCCCCGTGTTGACGATACCGTCCATAACCGCCATTCTGGAACCATGCTAACTATCGACCAGATCCGCAAAGCGCTGGAAAACCGCGACCACAGTGCGGCCCGATTTCAACCCAACCCGAATCATGCTGCCGTCGCCATGATTCTGGCCGAAGGTGAGCGTGAGCTCGAGGTCTGTTTTATTCGCCGCGCCGAGCGCGAAGGCGATCCCTGGTCTGGACAGGTCGCCTTTCCGGGAGGCCGTGCAAGCACCGAAGACACCGACGCCAGTGCTGTGGCCGAAAGGGAAACCTGGGAAGAGATCGGACTGACCCTGGAAAACCACCACAGGGTTGGGCCGTTACCGACACGCGCTATTGAGCGCGCTGACCTGCAAACACCCATGACCCTGTCACCTTTCGTTTACCATGTCGAACCCGGTCTGCAGACTCAGGCTTTCGCCCGACTCACCAACGAGGTGGCCTCGGTATTCTGGGTGCCGATCTCCCACCTGTTCGATGAAGCGGCGGTCACCGAACTGAATTATCCTGTCGCCGAAACCTGGGGCACTTTTCCGGGCATTCAGTTCGGCGAGCATGTGATCTGGGGCCTGACCTTGAGAGTGTTGGACAGTTTCGCAGAGATTACCCGACGCACTCTGCCAGCGCTCAAAAATAGCACCTGGTAGCACTTCCGGGCCTGCGGTTGTCGCAAACTGTCAAGTAAAACTCCGATGGAGTAACCCTGGCAAAATACACTGGCCTTCGAAAATACCGGCAAAACAATTCCCTACCATTCATCTACGCCGATGAACAAACGCGCCGCAGCTTTCATTAACTGAAAGCCAGGCAGAGCACGGCCCGCCAGCTACCCGAAACATCCGATGACCCGGTTTTGCTAGCCGCACTAGAAGAAATAAACGCTGCGGATACTGAAATGTTTTCTGTTGGTTTTAGTCGCCAGAAACAGATGCAGAACGGCGATCACAGTGTGATGGGCTACATCGAATATGGCCTCAATGATGCCACTCCAACAACGGACGCCACGACTTACTTTTTTCGATCTATTTTCAGTTTCACAAGCGGCTGCTACAAAGGCGTTTCGCTCACGCGGTGAGGTTTGACTGGGCGATCATGCCAGCCGTCTTAACCGAAGCCGAATAGAGAATTCGAGTCGCAATCGAGCCGGGGGACTTCTCCAATGTTTCATTCATATTATTCTCTCCGCGACAATTATCGTTTCGAGACAGTGCACCTATTCCACCCCAAGCTACACCCAAATCTATTCCGTTGCGGCTCGAAAAAAGACTTGCTGTATATTAGCCACTGAATACAAACATTACCGCGACAATGAAAACTCTTAGAGCCCTGTTCTCAATAGTCTTTATTTGCTACGCCTTCCCCCTGGTCATTGCCGATACCCAACCACCCAGCAGTACCTTCTTTGGCGCCAATGCCGCCGGTAACGCGGAAGGCACGATTCCACCCTGGACCGGCGGTATCACCACACCGCCGGCGAACTACAGCCCGGGAGACTGGCATCCCGACCCATATGCCGACGACCCGCCCTTGTTCACTATCGATAACAGCAACGCTCGACTACATAAGGACAAGCTGTCAGCAGGCCACCTGGCGCTAATGGAAAGATACCCGGACAGTTATCGTTTGCATATTTTTCCTTCCCGGCGCAGCGTCTCCTACCCGGACCATGTCCGCGAATACACTAAAAAATATCGGGGCAAGGCGCGCGTCGTTGACGATGGTGCGGGACTGGCCGGCATCGTGCGTGGCGTTCCGTTTCCTCAGCCGGAAAACGGCGAACAGGCCATCTGGAATATGCGCGTCAGTTACAAGGGCGGGGGCTACAGCGGTTATTTTACGACTGTATTAACTGCCAGCGACGGTAGTTACGAACTGGGCGTATCCAAACATGAGATCGAATACATGTATGGCGATCCGCGAACAACTCTGGAAAATTTCGATAATGTGAAAACTCGGGCTGTAATGTATACGCTGCTGCCGGCAAAAAATGCCGGCACCCTGTATTTGTATCATTTTCTCCTGAACAGCCGCGACGAAGAGCGCCGCAACTGGGCATACAATCCGGGTAAACGCCGGGTCAGCCGCTCCACCATGATCGCCCACGACCAGCCCATGAGCGGCTCCGACGGTGTGCACATTTGGGACCAGGGAGACATGTGGTTGGGGCCCATTACCGATTTCAACTGGCGCCTGATCGGCAAGCGGGAAATGTATGTGCCCTACAACGCCTACCGTTTGCACAGTGGCGAAACAGAAGTCGACAGTATCGTGACGCCACGGCACATCAATCAGGATCTGGCACGATATGAACTGCATCGCGTTTGGGTTGTCGAGGCCACACGCCGCACAAACAGTAATCACTTTTATAAAAAACGCCGTTATTATCTTGATGAAGATTCCTGGCGCGTCATGTTTGCAGAACACTACGACGAAGCGGGCGATGTGCATCGCTTTAGCGAAGCCCATCATATTAACTACTACGAGGCGCGGGTTTTTTATACGACGCTGGATACTTATTACAAGCTGGATACTGAGCGTTATTATTTACGCCACGTCGACAATCAATACTCCCCCTTCGACTTTTCTTTTGACCAAAACGCCAGTTACTATGTCCCAGGCCGGCTCAAGATGAAGGCCAAGCGCTAGTTCGACCGCAGTCTAAATAATTAGAATACATTATCGATCGGCACACTGGTTTAGCAGCCAGCTGGCTGGTGTCGTCGATACTGGAGGGGTTTTGTCATTAAAAAATATTGGCGACCCGAGCGCGGGTCTCTCGACTCATCGATCCAGGTCCCGGCGGGTTTCAGTCTATCGGATACTTGGCCTGGCGTGGACTTTGTGTTTGGTGGCCACACCTGCGCTCGCGCTGCAATTGCGTTTAAAAGATCGCGATATCCTGTTTTTTATCGACTCCACCTTGACTGCGAGCACGGCATTTCGAGTGCAGACTGCACAGCAGGGTGCCGCATCGGGTAATCGGACCGTGTTTCCCGACGGCGGCGACATCTACAGCGCGCCTATATCACTAATCACCGATATCAGCGCCAGCAAAGGCGAACTCGGCTTTTTTGCCCGCGCTTCCTACATCTACGACCCGGTCATCCTGGGTAAAGATTGCAATAACTGCACTCGACCTACCGGACCATCCCTGGCAGACGGTATTGACAGCAATGCCCAAAAGCTGGCGGGAAATAAATTCAGGCTTCTCGATTTTTTCGTTTTCAATACCTGGCACTTTGGCGATCACCCCCTCAATATCCGGGCTGGCAAACAGGTGATTTCCTGGGGAGAAAGCAACATCATCGGTGGTGGCATCAGTCAAATGCAAAACCCGGTTGATCTCGCCAAGGCGACAACACCCGGGACAGAAATAAAGGAAACACTGATGCCACAGGAATCGATATATGCCCAGTTCGGGGCCACGGATAATATCGTCCTCGAAGCCTATTACGTGTGGAACTGGCGACCATCGGTTTTTATACCCGTGGCAACTTTTTTTAGTCCCTTCGATTTTTTAGGCGCCGGTTACAAGCCGGATATCGCGCCCGGCATCCCCTACAAGGGAAGAAACGAAGGGAGCGAGCCCAATCAGGACCAATGGGGTCTTGCCATGTCAACCTATATAGACTCGCTTAACGGCACGGACCTGAGCATTTACTGGGTGCGCTCGCACGCCTATGTGCCGTTTCTAAGTATAGACGACAGTTTCAATGTACCCGATCCGGTGCTGGGCGGTCTCACCGCGGGCGGTTACGAAAAAGTGTATAGCGAGGATCAGGACACCTTGGGCGTCTCTGTCGGTGGCTTGCTGCCGGGCAGGTTGGGTATCTCTTTTCGTAGCGAGTTGAATTACAAACCCAACTTTTTTGATACACGCAAGTGTGCAACCTGCCCCACTGAAAACAGCGACGTTGTGACACTGCTGGCCAGTATGGCGCATTCTGCAAACTATGATTTTCTCGGCTCGGACCGCGTTAGCCTGATCCTCGACGCACAGGTCCAGAAAATCAACAAGCTCGATGATGGCAGGGGCACCTCGGCCTCTGGCGGCAAGATTACGGATTTTTCCTGGGGCTATGTCGCGGTAGTCACGCTGGATTACCAGAATGTTTTCGCCAATATTAAAGTTTCACCCTCGATAGTCTGGGTACACGATGTCAAAGGCTTCCAACCCAGTTCTGCAGGAGGACTCTCGGAAGACGAACAAGCGATCAGCGCCAGTGTGAACTTTTCTTACTTATCCCGCGCCTCACTCAAGCTCACTTACTCGACCTGGCTCGGCGACAATGGCAGCAACTACGATCGCGACAACATATCTGTGTCTTTCAAATATAACTTTTAAGTGTTAAATAAAGGCGGACATTCTGACAGTCGTCGCTATAAAACATCGGGAACAGGCCCTCGCTAACTCGTTCAGTAATATAAAGTTACCGACACACTGATACCCACAACAGAACGGATAGCAGCATGGATAATAAAGCCCCCACCGCGTGTTTAGTCAGCACTGGTGAAGAAGTACTACGCGGAGAAATCCTCGATGCCAATAACAATTACCTGGCTAATATCCTGGGTGAACACGGCTTCGACGTGCAGTTAATGATGACGGCAGGAGACCGGCGCGAAGATCTATATTTTGTAATTGATTCAGCCCTTCAGCGCGCCGATTACCTGTTTATGAGTGGCGGTCTCGGCCCCACCGAAGACGATCTGACCACCGCCGTCGCCGCCGAACTCGCCAACCAGACACTGGTATTTGACGAAGCCAGCTGGCAGGCGATCGTCGACCTGTTTCGCCAGTACAACCTAGAACCCGGTGAAAACAACAAAAAACAGGCGTTTTTTCCCGCAAGTGCCGAGATACTGACCAACCATAACGGAACAGCGCCTGGCTTTAGTCTTACACTCGAACGTCACGGTGGGAAGAAAACAATTATCGCCCTGCCCGGTCCACCACGCGAATTACACCCGATGATCCAGCGTTGGTTGGCCGATCGGGGCTACCGCGCCATACCCGAGACGGAACATCTCTTTCTGCGCTTTCTGGGGATCGGTGAATCACCCCTGGCAGAAGCTCTGGAACCCTGGACCAGGGAATGGGGTGACGTCAGTTTTCGCCAGGATTTCCCGGAAATGGAAGTCAAACTCTACCAACCGCCGCTAGCCATGCGAGCTGCCCTCGGCGAATTTTCTGCTAGCACGCTCGGAGGGTATCTGACGACCTGTACCCGACAAAGCGTGCCGGAACTGTTTACCGAGTTCATGCAACACCAGGGCGAAACGTTGGCAGTTGCCGAGTCATGCACCGGCGGGCTCGCCGCCAAAATAATTACCGACACGCCACATGCTTCGGATTACTTCCTGGGCGGCGTGGTATCCTACGCAAACCCTGTAAAAACAGCTTTACTGGGAGTCTCCGCCAGGGACCTCGAACGGGACGGTCCCATTACGGCTGCCACCGCAGAGCAGATGGCCGCAGGCGCCCGAGACCGCCTGGGAGCGGACCTGGCGCTAAGCTTTACCGGCATCGCAGGCCCAGATGGCGGCACCGACACTAACCCGGTCGGCACCGTATGGCTCGGCCGGGCAGACGCCAATGGTTGTACCAGCAAAAAGCTCACACTGCTGCAGGAACGTGATCGCATCCGAACCGCCGCGGTTTATCACGGCCTGCACTGGCTGATGGAAGACTGGCTGCGCAGTAGGTATACAAGCCAAATCGCGGCCTGGTCAGGCACCGCACGTAAGCGGGATAAATAAAAACATTTTGATAGGCGTGTAAACGCTCGTCGCCATCGATATCCTGTCTATCTTTATCTAGCTAATGCATCACAAATTAATCTCATGACAACAAGAAGACCCGTCAACAGTGAGGTCCCTAAATATATAGCCCGACAACTCGAGCGCAAGCCAGAGCTAGAGATACCAGCCCTGTTGCTTGCACTGAAGTTTCCGTATTGAAAGAGGCCTCGAAACCACGAAATCCAGATGTTTGGCCTGCTATTTCCTCTTTAATTGGAGACATCGGCCCTCGCGTTTTATGATTCAACGACAATTTCGAGTTCTGCGCTACCGGTCCGGGGAAATAACACTATCGAAAACTAAACTGCATTGCCTTTTTCGAGCTTTGTTTTCTTTAAGCGTATTTTTCGCAACCATATTCTTTCCCTGCACTACCGTTATGCGAAAGCCATCGGAAAAATCCCCCTTGCGTAAGGGCGTGAATTGTTCGAACGATATTGCACGAGCTGTCATCAACCGCACGGCAAACAAATTGGCGCTCCTGACAGCCAGGAGAAAAGAAAAATCTAACCAAAGCGCCGGCCCGCCGCAGACAAACACCAAACCTAACGCTTCTGTCAGCATCGGTTCATCAGCCTTGATACGTCCTGTAAGATAAGTCCCCGGTAATCCAACGCAAAAGCCCAGCAGCAGAGAACCCAAAATCTCCTCCAGCCCAGCCGAAAACGGCGAAAATGCAAGCCCCCCGTTAGACGCGCTAACAAAGGTCAAACCAAGACTGAAAATAACCAGCGCCCAGGCATCGTCGATCGCAACAATGGATCCCAGAATAATCGCCAGGCCCCGCGGTAAGCCGGTTAACAACATTCCGCCACCGACGATAAGAGCTGCCCCTACAGCTGCCAAGCCCGAAATCAGCGATAATTGTGTTCCCATTTTCCGCAATGCCGGGAGAGTGAGTCGTCCACTCAGCAAGAACCCGATCATCAGCAGCGTAACCTGCGTAATCAGTTCAAATTGATGATAAATTGCTGTCGGAATGAGATCGAATAATTGCGACCCGATAAGAGCGCCAAAGAGCAATAGCAGCGTAACGCGGGCCAGAAAAGTGGATTCTCCCAGCAGGTCTGTTACCAGACCAACCAAAAAATAGCGCCGAGAGAAAACAGCAGAATAGCGCTCTCTATCGGTGCGCTTATCAACTCATTCAAGGTCTATTTTCATAGACCCCATCATCAGGCGAAGGGATTTTCAGCCGTAACCGGCCAACTTTAAGAGCTTGTCAGCGGGCATCACCCTACTTTGATCTATAGCTCGAGGCTGAACTTTCGCCCGGCGCTGGATATTATCGGCATACATCCGCTTAGCCACTTTTTGGTTTCAGCTCAGGAGGCACAGGTAACACCAGTACCACGGAGTCCACAGTAGCCATCTGGTACTTTGGCAAGGTATTGCTGATGATAGTGCTCAGCGTAGAAAAATTCGGGAGCCTCCCGGATTTCGGTCGTCACATCCGGATAATTATTGCTCTGATACGCTTGCTGATAGGCCTCTCGCATGGCCTGTGCCTGCGCTAGCTGTTCCTCACTGTAACAATAGACCGCCGAACGATACTGCGTGCCGATATCCATACCCTGCCGCATGCCCTGGGTTGGATCGTGATTATCCCAAAATAGCTTCAGGATATCAGCGTAACTCACAAGTTCCGGATCAAAGACAATCAGAACAACCTCGGTGTGGCCGGTCAAGCCACTGCACACTTCCTCGTAGGTGGGGTTAGGCGTCAGGCCACCGGCATAACCAACGGCTGTGGTGTATACGCCCTCTAGCTGCCAGAACAGACGTTCTGCGCCCCAAAAACACCCCATACCAATGACCACTGTTTCCATATTGTCGGGAAACGGCGGCTTGAGCGGATGGCCATTGACGAAATGTGCGTCGGGCACGGGCATATTGATTTCCCGTCCCGGTAATGCCTGCCCGTGTGCAGGAAGAGCCGTTTTCGATGTACCCACGAATACCTCCGAAACGAATGTGAAACCGGACTCAATATAACACTTATTTCGTAACCGGAATTATAGTCTCTAGCGGCAACGCGGCATGCCTTGTATGCTTTATCGAGAACATGTCTTGTCAATTATTCCATGGAGAAAAAGATGGCCCTCGACAAACAAGCTGCGGAAATTCTTAAGCGAGCGGAGGAAAGCGACACCCCGGGTTTGGGGGAAGGCTCGCCCGCCGAGGGACGAGAGGTTTTCGCGGGCACCACTGCCTTATTGGGTTTGCCGACCCCGGAGGGGCAGCGCATATCCGAAGTTCAAATTCCCGGGCCCAGCGGAGATATACGAACCCGCATCATTCACCCTCTCGAAGGCCTGGCCGATAATTTGCCGATCCTGATCTATTATCACGGCGGCGGCTGGGTCATTGGTAGCCCGGAAACACACGAGGGCGAAACCTGCTTCTACGCTAACGAGGCCAACTGCGTCGTCCTTGTGCCCGACTATCGGCTGGCACCCGAAGATCCCTTCCCTGCGGCGCCAGATGACTGTTATGCCGTGCTCGAATGGGCCAACGCCAACGCAGAAACTTTTGGTGGCGACGCCTCCCGTATCGCCGTCGCCGGCGATTCCGCGGGCGGCAACCTGTCGGCGGTGGTCTCGCAAATGGCGCACGCCAACAATGGGCCGGACATCGCATTGCAATTGCTGATCTACCCGGCCACCCGCATGGGCGCCACTACGGAATCCTATCGGGAATTCAACGACGGCTACTTTCTCACCGGCAAGGCCATGGACTGGTTCTTCAACCACTATCTGAAACGGCCGGAAGACTGGGACGCTCTCAAGGCGTCGCCACTCCTCGCGCCGGATTTAAGCGGCCTGCCACCGGCCTACATTATGACCGCCGGCTTTGATCCGTTGCGTGACGAAGGCAAGGCCTACGCCGAGCGCCTGCAGCAAGCTGGTGTGCCTGTTGACTACGTCTGCTACGAGGAACAAATCCACGGGTTCGTCTCAATGGCCGGTGCCCTCGATCAGGGTAAGCAATTCCTGCGCGAAGCGGCGGCGGTGTTGCGTCGAGCTTTCACCTCCTAAGCGCACACTCCGGTCTATCCCTGCTCGATTTTGGGATTCGGCCCTGCAGGACGGATTCGTCGGCGAAGTTTCCAGGCGAAAGAAGCTCAGGCTTGGCCAATCGGTACCCTCTTCAGCGCCACCACCGATTTTTCCCTCCCAAGGCGGGTTTCTCTCAAAGCTCGCCGCCGGGATCGGGGCATTGCTGGCGTGATGCGCCCAGACGATTCTGTACCTATGGCATTCTGTGCCTATAATGACAACATCCTGCTTTAGTCCCGGTTTGAATCTCATTTGCGACCTCCCTGTCGTACTGAGCGGACGTTTTCAACTTAATCTAATCTATAAGGATTTAACTATATGTCACGAGAACAACTAGATAAATTGCTAAGCATTTTTGAACGGCAACCGCCTCTCGGGTCGATGACCCTGGAACAGGAGCGGGCCAATTTAGACGAAGGTGGTGCCCGCTTCAAAGTGCCTCAAGACGTTACCAAGGAAGCAGTCGATGCAGACGGCGTGCCCGGTGAATTCCTGGTCGCGCCGGGAGCCAGCGACGACAAGGCGGTACTTTACCTGCACGGCGGCGGCTACGCCATTGGCTCGATCAAAAGTCACCGCTATCTGATGCAGAATGTTTCTCGCCATGCAGGCGCGCGCACACTGGGGATCGATTATCGCCTGGCGCCGGAGAACCCCTTTCCAGCCGCGATCGAAGACGCCACCAAAGCCTATCGCTGGCTGCTGGCGCGGGGCTTTAGCGCCGATAAAATTGCCATTGCGGGCGACTCTGCCGGCGGCGGACTGACCTTGGCTACTCTGGTTAATCTACGCGATCAGGGCGATCCGTTACCGGCTGCCGGCGTGCTGATTTCACCCTGGACCGATCTCACCGGAGATGCCGGCGCGGTCACCTCGCGCGCCGACGATGACCCCATGGTTAAACCCGATGGCCTGTATCGGCTTGGCGGGCTGTATCTGAATGGAGTGGACCCTAAAACACCACTCGCTTCACCGGTATTTGCAGACATGGCGGGACTGCCCCCGCTGTGCATCCATGTCGGCGGCCGGGAAATTCTTTACGACGACTCGATTACCGTCGCCCGCCGTGCGCGGGAGGCCGGCGTTGAAGTTGAGCTATTGGACGAGCCCGATCTATTTCACGTCTGGCATGCCTTTGCGCCCATGCTTGATGAAGGCCAGGAAGCTGTAGAAAAAATAGGCGCCTTTTTAAGAAAACATATGGCCTGATCAAAAATCAGTTCATCCGCTGCTCGCGGTTACCCCTACGCCAGCAGGTAAAGAAAACCGGCTCAACCGCAAAATCATAGCCCGCAAAAAAGCTGTCAGGTCGCTGTATACCAGAGATATCAGCCAAGAATCAGCCTGCGAAATCGATAACTGAGGAACACTGTAATGTCCAGTCCGGAAAATAAAAAACTGATCGAACTCCTGTGGAAAAATTACCCGGGGCCCTCCGATTACGAAAAAATGAAAGATAAAGTCGACAAAATGCGCAGCAATTTTGTCCAGGCGACCAGCAATTTTTGCAGCCCCGCCGAAGGTGTCTCTGTCGATGCCCTCGAAGTTGACGGTATTCCCGCCGAGTGGCTTACCGGGCCGGGTGCTGATGAAGATC
>OBJS01000177.1_pt1 | contig 18733 bp, 13 predicted proteins | sample 1519851 | NCBI WGS metagenome assembly OBJS01 (sample SAMN03019806, study PRJEB22545) | beach sand metagenome | biome: beach; feature: sea beach; material: beach sand | place: USA: Municipal Pensacola Beach, FL | collected 2010-10-20 | depth 25-47 cm m
CCACTGATGACGAAGCACGACTTTCGGTTAGCGAACGCTCGGAAATACGCGCGCTGGAACTAATAGTGGCGGCTCGGTTAGAGCTGTGCTCGTTGACGATGACCAGGCTGTAGTCGGCGTCTCGGGCCTCGTCAACCAGTGTCACGCCACTGGCTTCCAGCTGTCTCTCCAGGTTGCGCACGACGCCGCTGTCCGGGTTTTTGGCGCTGATGTGCAATCGGTCAAAGGTGACGACGCCACTCGAGCCGCGTAATTGCCAGCCGCAGGCGTTGAGCGCGAGTGCGACGACACAAAACAGGAGCCAGTTTTTTACCATGAAGGGGTTCCGGTGTGATTAAAGAGCTCTTGTAGCCTGCCTCAGCCCGCTACGATATTGACCAGGCGGCCCGGGACAACGATAACTTTACGGATGCTTTTCCCGTCGGTAAAGCGTTGGACGTTGGTGTCGGCAATGGCGGTTTGTTCGATTTCTTCCTGCGGAGTGCCGTTCGCCACTTCGATTTGCGCCCGTACTTTACCGTTGACCTGAACCGCCATCTTGATGTGGTCCTGCACCAGCGCAGACTCGTCGACCTGTGGCCAGGTCGCATCAATGACAGGGTCTTCGTGCCCCAGTGCATGCCAGGCGACGTGACAGAGATGTGGCGTAATTGGCGCTAACAGCAGCACTGCTGTTTCCAGTGCTTCCTGAGCGATGGCACCCGCCTGGGGCGAGTCCGCATCGAGTCTATTGAGTTCGTTAAGTAATTCCATCACGGCGGCTATGGCCGTGTTGAAGGTTTGCCGTCGCCCGAAATCGTCGCTGACCTTGGCGATGGTGGCGTGGGTCTTGCGTCGGACATCTCGCTCGGCGGCGCTTAGCTTGTCGGTGTCGAGAGTCCCGGGGGTAGGCGCCCGGCAGTGCTCATATAGCGTCTTCCACAATCTGCGCAGAAAACGCGAGGCGCCGGCTACGCCTTCGTCTGACCACTCCAGGGACTGCTCCGGCGGAGCGGCAAACATGGTAAACAGGCGCACGGTGTCGGCCCCGTAACGGTCGATCAGGCTCTGCGGATCGACGGTGTTGCCTTTGGACTTGGACATCTTGCTGCCGTCCTTTAGCACCATGCCCTGGCATACCAGTTTAGTGAAAGGTTCGTCGGACGAAACCAGGCCTTCGTCGCGCATCAATTTGTGAAAAAAGCGCGCATACAGTAAATGCAGGATGGCGTGTTCAATGCCGCCGATATATTGGTCGACCGGTAACCAGTAGTCGGCGCGCTGCCGGTCCAGCATCGCTGTGTCGGCATCGGGGCAGGTGAAGCGGGCGTAATACCAGGAAGATTCCATGAAAGTATCGAAGGTGTCCGTCTCCCGAGCCAGGACGCTGCCGTCGTGAGTGACTTTGTTCCAGTTATCGTCCGTCTTGAGGGGCGAGTGCACGCCATCGATGGTCACGTCTTCCGGCAATAGCACCGGCAGCTTGTCCGCTGGTACCGGAATCTCCATACCCTTGTCGTCGTAGATCATGGGGATGGGTGCGCCCCAGTAGCGTTGGCGCGACACGCCCCAGTCTTTCAGACGGTAATTGGTGGTGACACGGCCGCGATCGTCTTCGGCCAGTGTTTGCGCTATAGCGGTGAAAGCGCCGTCGAAATCGAGACCGTCAAAATCACCCGATGCAATCAAACGGCCTTTTTCGATAAAGGCTGCCGAGCTGATGTCGCAATCTGTATTGTCAAGCGGTTCGATGACCTGTTTGATGGGCAGCCGGAATTTCTGCGCGAATTCCCAGTCCCGCTGGTCGTGAGCCGGGACCGCCATCACAGCACCCGAGCCGTAGTCCATCAGCACATAGTTGGCCACCCATACGGGTAGTTTTTCGCCACTGATCGGGTGCCGGGCAAACAGTCCGGTATCCCGACCGTCTTTTTCCATCGTGGCCATATCGGCTTCGGCAACGGATTGCCGTTTGCAGCGTTCGAGAAAGGCGCCCAGTTCTTTATCGCTTTTGGCAAGTTCGATGGAGATCGGGTGTTCGGCGGCGAGACAGAAATAGGTGATACCCATGACGGTGTCGGGGCGGGTCGTATAGACCTCGAAGTTCGCTGCTCCGGCGACTGGATATTCCAGCGCGATGCGCATGGTGATGCCCCGGCTTTTACCGATCCAGTTGCGTTGCATGGTGCGCACTTGCTCGGGCCAGTCGTCCAGCGCGTCCAGTCCCGCGAGTAATTCATCGGCGTACTCGGTGATGCGAATAAACCACTGGGGAATCTCCTTGCGTTCGACGGGCGTGTCGCAGCGCCAGCAACAGCCGTCGATCACCTGCTCGTTGGCTAGCACCGTTCGGTCGTTCGGGCACCAGTTGACGGCGCTGGTCTTGCGGTAGACCAGGTTTTTTTCGTAGAGCCGTGTGAAGAACCATTGCTCCCAGCGGTAGTAATCTGCATCGCAGGTGGCGAGTTCACGGTCCCAGTCGTAGGCGAAGCCGAGGGATTGCAACTGGGTTTTCATGTAGCGGATATTTTCGCGAGTCCATTTGGCTGGCGCGGTTTTATTCTTGATGGCGGCGTTTTCCGCGGGCAATCCGAACGCGTCCCAGCCCATCGGCTGCAACACATTCTTGCCAAGCATGCGCTGGTAGCGGGCGACGACATCGGCGATGGTGTAATTGCGCACGTGCCCCATGTGCAGTTGCCCACTGGGGTAGGGGAACATTGCCAGGCAGTAGTATTTTTCCCTGGCGTGATCCTCTCGGGCCTTGAATGACTGCGCTTGCTGCCAGTACTGCTGAACAGAGCGCTCGATATTTTGGGGCTGATAATCTTCCTGCATAGCTAGACACACCAGCGCGTGAGGTGATGACGGATGACAAAGGCGCTGGATTATAAGGTAAAGCCGTAACGATACCTAGACGGTTGGCTGCGGGCGGGCCGGGTTGCGGGTCGAGACCGGGCTTGTGCCAGGTCCCGGCACTGGCAATCACTCTACAGCAAAGGGTGTGGAGCCCGGAATCTTTGGGCCCTAACACAGGCCCAAAGAGGCTGGCTGGAAGCCGAATAGGGTAGCTTTATATTCCAGAATATCGCTTATTTTTCAGGAGGCGGACCAAAGATCAGGTTATCTTCCTCGATTGTGACCCAGCGTTTATTGGCCTTTGCCATACGCCGCGCGATCGTCAGATAAACGACCTTGTCTTCTTCGTCACAGATACTGCGGAATTCGTCCCTTGGAATGGTCAGGGATTGTTCGGGCCCGAGCTCTTTTATCCGGGCATCCAGGTCTGTGGTCGCCATGATGTATGTGCTCCTGTCAGTCCAGTGCTGCGTCAGTGGTTGTTTTACTGCGAATGGTCCTCGGTTTTGCGGTCAATGGTGCTCCGCCCGGCGGTGCGCTGCTGGCGTCCGTCTCAGAGAGCACCATGTTTTGCGTCGCTTGCTGCCTGCAACAAATGCCGTTTGAAATAAAAACTAGATGGCGATTGGCGGGCTGTCAAATCGAGGGCTGGTTTTCAGTGCCGAGGGGTTTGAAAATGAGCAGTAATTTGGGCAGCAGGGTCTGTGCCGCCACCAGGGCCACCAGCATGGCTAGCCCGGTCAGCAGACCAAAATAGACTGAGGGCATGAAGTTCGACAGTATCAGTACGGCAAAACCGACGATGATAACGACAGAGGTGTAGTACATCGCAATGCCGATAGACGCGTGGCTGCGGTGCATGGCGGCGATGTAGTTGCGATCCCGGGGGAATTCCTCGCGAAAACGGTAAATATAGTGCAGGGTATCGTCGACGCCGATGCCGACCGTGATCGATGCGATCGTTATCGTCATCATATCCAGGGGAATACCGGCCAGACCCATCACGCCGAGCACGACGGAGGCAGCCAGCAAGTTCGGCACAATGGCGATGAGCGCCAGGCTCAGAGAGCGGAACAACACCAAAAACATCAGCATGATGCCCAGGAAGACCGCGCCCAGGGTCATGATCTGCGAACTAAATAGGCTTTGCAGCATATTGTTGTAAAGCACGAGCAAACCGTTGAGCCGATAGCGCTCGGGCTCGATGCCCATTTCGTCGATTAGAAAACCTTCGATTTCGTTTAGTAGTTCCTGTCGATTGAGCGAGGTACCGGTCTCGATTGTCCGCATGGTCAGGCGGGTTTCGTTACTTTCGTCGTCGAGATATGGGGCGATCAGGAAGTTGTTTAGATCGGGCGATAGGCTTTGCCGCATGAAGGCCAGCTCGAAGTCGTTAAGCCGGCGCCCGGTGAGATCGTTAGCGACATGAAAGGCGGTGACCAATGAGTCTATCCGGCCGATTTCGGGTAAATCGTCCAGGAAACGCTGAATTTTTTCCAGATCTTCAAGGCCGGCGCGGGTAAACCAGTAGCTATTGATCTTTTTATTGGGGTCGGGTTCGGCAAAGGGATCGTCGCCAAAACTATCGGCAAATGGATCTTCTGCAAAAGGGTCGTCTTCAAGTGGGTCGTCGGCAAATGGATCCGGCTCTTCGCTGTCACTTGTTTCTAAATCCTGTGCGAAGGCCGGAGCCTGAATGACAATGTCCAAGGGTGTCGTACCGCCGAGCTTCTGATCGATGACGGAAAGCCCCTGATAGATCTCGGTGTCAGTTTTGAAATAATCGATAAACCGGTTGTCGACTTCCAGGCGGGCGATGCCAAACATCGCCAGCCCGCCCAGTACCGCCGAGAGAATGAGTACCAGGCCGCCGCGTCGCTCTGTTACATCGGAAAAAAATTCTGGCAAGTGGGTCGTGTGGTTGGTCTGACTCCCGGCGCTTTTCCCGGCGATTAACATACCGGCGGGAATGACGACAAATACAAGGCACAGGGTGACCAGTAGGCCAATAGTCATCATCCAGCCGAAATCGATGACGGGACGAATATCGCTGACTACCAGCGAGGCGAAGGCCACCATCGTTGTCAGTACCGTATAAATGCAGGGTCTGGCCATTAGGTATACGGTATCGCGAACCAGTTGATGCTGGTCCGCTTCGGGGTGCGCAGTGTGTAGTTCTCTGTAGCGAACGATTAAATGGATGGTTACCGCCATCGTCAGTACCAGGAGAAGCGCTACAAAATTGGAAGAGATCACGGTCAGCCGCCAGTCGATCCAGCTCAACCAGCCCAGCATGATGGTGATGGTCAGGCCGCAGGTTGCCAGGGGTAAGACAACCCAGAGGAGCTGGCGAAATATCAGGCTTAGCGTCAGGATAATGAATAGTGTAATGCCGGCGCCGAAAATCTGCAGATCGCCGCGCACGAAGTCGATCATGTCGGCGGTAATCATGCTGGGGCCGCCAAGAAAGACCTCCGCGCGATCGCGGTAACGGCCCATCAGTTGGCGAACCGCCTCTACCCGCGCCCGATCGATAGCGGCGCGCTCGGTGCGATAGTCGAGGAATGTCTGGCTGACTTGCTCAAGTTCGGCCTTTTCGCTGTCGTTCAATCCTTCCTGGTCGCGTTTGAGACGCAGAGCGTCGCGCCGGCGTACCAGGTCGATGTAGCGCTGGTCCTGGGCGATGGTGGCTAAAACGGCGGTAGTATTACCGTCCGGGCTCAGAATCAGGTTTCGGTAGACTGGGCTGGTATGGAATTCGCGCTTGGCGGCCTCGCGGTCGACACCGGGTGTCAGCAGGGTGCGTTGTTCTTCCTGCAGGGATTCGACGGACACTTTCGGGCTGTATAACAACGGTACGGTGACCAGCGAATTGACACTCGTGACGCCATCGATTTTTTTCAGGTCTTTGCCGAGTGCATCCAGTGTTTGCAAAGCCTGATCGGAGAATAGATCGCCGTTGTGCGGCGTATACATCACCACCAGAAAATCGCCACTGCCGTAGCGTTGGTTGATTTCCCGGAAATAGTCGAGGTCAGTGTCGTGTTCGAGGGTCAGCGAGTCCGCCGAGGCATCGAGCTTGAAATTAGGTAAGCCTATAGCCAGTACGGCTGCAAGCAGTAAAACCAGGGCAAGGGCGAGTTTTGGCTGTTCGAGAATGATGCGGTCATAAACCGCGATCAGGCGATCAGTCATGTCATTCCTTATTGTTTTTTGTGGTCAGTGTCTGTTGTGGATTTAGCTTTACAAAACGCGGCGGCATTATGCCAGCGGAGCCGTCGGTTTACTTGTCCAGATGCCCGAGCGCGCGATCGGGTGCGATAGCATCGCGCAACTTGCGTTTGAGCGTCTTGACATCGGGGAAGCCACCCTCCTGTCGACGATCCCAGATGATCTCTCCGTCCAATAGAATGGTAAATCTGCCACTTTCGCTGGCCGGCACGAGTGCCACCTCGCCGAGTTCTTCGCCAAATGTGTAAAGTATTTCCTGAGCCATCCAGGTGGAGCGTGGCAACCAGTGGCAAGCAGGGCAGTAGTGAACCTCGACGCGGGGCTTGGCGGGTGTCAACGCGGATCTCCAAGTGGTAGATTTTTCTTTTTACTGGTGCTTGAGTTGATCATACTACAAGCCGATGGCGATGCATTGCCGTTTGATATCAGTGATCGCTTTGGAGCTCGTGTTTGATGCTTAACGGCGTAATTCTCGACCTGGATACTCTGTACCCTGAAGACCTGGACCTGTCTCCCCTGCTGGATAATCCGCAAGTAGAGTGGTGTGTTCACGGGCGTTCCAAGCCGGAAGATATCGTAGCGCGTATACGCGATGCTGATCTGGTATTGACCAACAAGGCCCCTGTGATGGCTGAGCAAATGGCTGCGGCGACAGGTTTGCGTTATATCGGTGTGCTCGCTACCGGTACCAACGTGATCGACATGGCTGAGGCAAAGCGCCGGGAAATTGTCGTCACCCGTATCGTCAATTATGGCACTCCCGCAATTGTGCAGCACGTCTTCGCGTTGATTTTGGCGTTGACTACGAAACTCCCGGCTTACGCCGCAGCAGTGAACGACGGCGGGTGGTCGGCAAGCGAGGATTTCTGCCTGCTTGGTTTTCCGGTGAGAGAGCTGGATGGTCTGACAATGGGAATAATTGGCTACGGTACCCTGGGGCAGGCTGTGGCCGCAGTTGCCCGCGCTTTTGGCATGCGTGTCGTAGTCGCCCAGTTGCCGGGGTGGCAGCCGCAGGCCAAGGATGTCGAGCGCGAATTATTTGCCGACTTTCTGCGCATGTCTGACATTGTGACCATTCACTGCCCGTTGCAGGACAATACGCGCCGATTGATTTCTGCGCCTGAGTTCGCGCTGATGCGCGACGACGCTTTGCTGATTAATTGTGCCCGTGGCGAGATTGTCGATTCGCAAGCGTTGGCGCGGGCGCTCAAGGAAGGCGTGATCGGCGGAGCCGGTCTGGATGTGCTCGATCAGGAGCCGCCGCCGGCCGACCACATCCTTCTGGACGGCGCGGTCCCCAACCTGATTATTACGCCCCATTGTGCCTGGGGTGCGCGCGAGGCGCGGCAGCGGCTGGTCGAGATTGCGGCGGTAAACTTGCAGAACTGGCTGCATCAGGCTTAATAAACCCCATCATCGCGCTGTTGCGTAATAGCTAGATTTAAGGGTTCGAGGTGGCCAATCGCGGCACACGTCTTCAGGCGTATTGTTGCGCCAGGTAGAGAAAAGGCCTTGGGGTGGTTTCTTAATAGGTATAAGATAGCCGAAAAGGAAAGAATAAAGCGAGATTCATGTGGCTGATCTCAGCGAACGTGGATTTGAGTTCCTCCAGTTGTTGGGCCAGGAGCTGGCAGATGGCGAAATCGAATTGCCATCTTTTCCCGACATCCCGTTTCGAATCAAGAGTGTATTGGATGATCCCGAAGCTTCAGCTGATCAAGTGGCTGCGGTGGCGGGTGCCGACCCCATCGTTGCTGCAACCCTGTTAAAAGTTGCCAACTCCGTCGCGATGGGCGCCGTGCCCGGTGCGCAAATCAGTAATTTACCTACCGCGATCGCGCGCATGGGCTTCAAGATGGCCGGATCCATCGTGTTGTCGATTGCTCTGCGCCAGGTCTTGTTGGAAAGGGCCGCCGGCAAGTTGAGGTCTCATTTTCAGACATTGTGGCGGCATACGATCTATGTTGCCGCTTATTCTTATTGCGTTGCCAAACGTTATCGCCATCTGAATGCGGACGATGCCATGCTGGCAGGTTTGATGTATGACGTAGGTAAAATTTACCTCATGGTGCGCGCTGAAGACCAATTCCCCGATCTGTGCGACGACATTGACGGTTTGCGACAGATTATGCTGGACTGGCACGGGCGAGCTCGGTTGTCTATTTTGCGAAACTGGGGGCTGGCGACGTCGGTTCGGTTATTTGCCGATGAGGTTGAGGCCCTGCAACGCGAGGATCCGGAGTTTGCCGATATCGCCGACGTTGTTCTGGTTGCGAATTACCTGACTTCCCTGGTAAGCCAGGACATACTTGATGGTATACAGGGAATCAACTACGAAACGACTCCCACGTTTCGTCGGTTGGATCTGGGTGGTTCAGATATTGAGTCCATATCGGATGAATCCCGCGGTGATGTGGCAGCAATCGTTTCCTTGCTGGGAGTGGCATAGCGGCAAGCAGGGAGCGGCATGAAGGGCAAGCCGTATGATACAAGGCGAATTGTCACAGAAAGGCTATAAATTAATATAAGAAACACGCTCGATAAATATAAGAAACGCACTCGGCAATATGCTTCATGGTTATGAAGGGTGGCAAGACGTCGTAGCGATATATCTAGTACGAATGATTGGCATGTTCTTGCCTCGAGCTTTGTGTCACTTTCTGCAACACTGTTGTCAAGATTGGCACTACGCAGTGTGACGGGCGCCACGTATATTCGTTGCCATCAAACAGGCTCTCCGGTTTGACGATTGCTCTACAAGGCTAGAATTGCTTTGTAAGGCTAGTAGAGAAGAACAAAACCGGCCTGTCCTGAAAAAGGCATATTCGAACAGACGAATATTAAATAAGCGTCGAAGTTAAAACAGGGGTATCCAATCATGGCACAAACTAATACTGCAACAGTCGCGCTGGATTCCGGGGCGGAAAGCAAGCTGGCTGGCCATTTCAGGCGCAATCGAATTGTCTATATTTTAGCTTCAATACTGTTGGGTATCGGTCTCGCATACCGCATATACCTCAATACTATGGCTTTCTCCGTTGGCACTGACTTCTACTCTCCAGAGTTTCAGAAGTACTGGATGCCCGTGCTCTACGGGGAAGTGCTCTTTCTCGGATTGTTTACCGTCTGTACCTCGGTATACGTATGGCTGACGCGGGAGCGGGATGCTAGCGCAATCTCCCCTGAGTTGGAGCTTTCCCGTTACTGGAAATTGCTGAGCTTTCTTACGGTAATTGGGATTTGGGTGGCTGCAATTGCCACCAATGCGGTCGAGTCGGATGCTGCCTGGCATCAGGTCACGATCCGCGATACGGACTTCACGCCAACACATATCTTTATCTTCTACTTTGCTTTACCCGCGCTTACCGCGTTTCTCATTCCAACCTTCATTTGGGCTCATACCAGAATTCCGGCTTTTATGAATAAAATATCGATCCCCTTCCTGTGCGTAGTGCTCGGTATCTTTATGATCATGCCCAACTACGGCTTCAACGAGTGGGGGCATACTTTCTTCTATGCTGAAGAGTTGTTCGCCGCGCCCGTGCACTGGGGTTTTGTTTTCCTGGGCTGGTCGCTGTTTTTCCTGGTGCCCCTGGGTGTGCAAATCTTTACTAACATGGGCCGCCTGATTGCTCAGACCACCGCGACAGAAAGTACGGCATCTACGGAGGAGCGTCAGGTTATCTGAGCTATGACCTGATTCCTTTGCCTTGAGGGCAGCGGTGAATCCCTACCTTTATCCCCGCAAGCTTTTGGTTGCGGGGATAATTTTTCCAAAAAGCGCTAATTTCCGGTATATCCCGCAGCGGGTATATGAGGTGTTGCTATGAGTGAACAGTCTGTTTCCACAGAATTGATGTCAGAAAACGAGGTTCGACAGCGAAGGCTGGATGTCAAGTCCCTTGACAATCCCAAAGCCATGAAGCTCTACCGGCGGTTTGATGGCATATTTATCTTGGTGCTTTTTTCGTTCTTGGCCCTGGGTGTGCAGATACAGTTTACTCTAACGGCCGGGGACTGGGATTACTGGATTGACTGGCGGGATCGCCGTTGGTGGCCAGTCGTAGCCCCAATGACCCTGCTGATGTTTATCGGGCCGCTTGCTTATGGGCTTTGGTACCGCTTGCGGTTGCCCGTAGTCGCTACGGCCGTAACGACATTGTTGTGTCTGACGTCGTGGCTGAGCCGCTACCTGAATTTTTACGAGTTCACCTACTTCCCGATGTCGTTTGTTCCCGCGTCTACATACATTGGCTTGGGTATTTTGCTCGATTGCAGTTTGATTATGACGCGTAGCCTGATCATTTCCTGCATTATCGGCGGTGGGCTTTTCGGAGCGCTGGTGTGGCCGCTTAACTGGCCTATCTTCGCGGCCTCCAAAGTGCCGGTGGAATTCAATGGCATGCTTTTGTCAATGGCAGACCTGATGGGCTTCCAATATATTCGGACAACGACTCCCGAATACCTAAGAATTATCGAAGAGTCGACGTTGCGAACTTTTGGTGGTTCGGTGACGCCCTTGACTGCTGTCTTTGCGGGCCTCGTCGGCATAGTCGTTTATGCCTTGTTTTTGCTGCTGGGTAAGTGGATTAATGGACTGGACAAGTATGCCAAGCGCATCGCGTAAGCGGGATTTGAAGGGGGAGAGAGTATGAAAGTTGTTTTTTCAGCGCGTTCTGCAACGGTAAATCTCGTCTTGGTGTTGTTGCTGTCTCTATTCGCAGGCGATGTGGTTGCTCACGGTGAGCGCGCCCAATTGGCGAGTATGCGTATGCGGACCGTGCACTGGTTCGATTTAAATGTTGCGCCACTCAAGGTCAAGGTAGGCGATATCGTCACAGTGACCGGGAAGTTTTATACCTCTGAGCTATGGCCCAATCAGTTGCCGAGTCCTGAAGATACTGTTTACCTCAATATCGGGGTGCCCGGGCCTACTTTTATCAAGCTCGACGCATCTGTAAACGAAGTGCCCATGGTGCGTTCGACAGCTTTCGAGCTCGGCAAAGTGTACGAATACCGCATTATCATGCGGGCTCGAATTCCAGGTCGCTACCATGTTCACTCGCTTTTAAACGTAAAAGATGCGGGTTCTTTGGTCGGCAAGGGCACGTGGGTGGAGGTTGAAGATCATTCCGGCGGCCCGGTACCTTTTGTGAATGAAGCCACAACGCTTACCGGTGAGACTGTGAATCTCGAGACCTATGGTTTGGGCGATGTGTTTGTTTGGCACGTTGTCTGGATCGTCCTGGGGATTGCCTATATCGTTTATTGGCTGGCTCGGCGTGAACTTTTTATCCCGCGGTTTATACGTGTCAGAGAGATGGGGCAGGATAAAGCCGATGAAATTCTTACCAAGCGAGATTTCGTCGTAAGCAGTGTCTTCTTCACGCTAACGCTGGCGGTTATTTTGGGCGGCTATTTGTGGGGGGAGAATAAATATCCAATTACTATACCGTTGCAAACAGGGAAGGTGGATGTGGTCGGGCTAACGCCGCCGACGGGTGAACTTGATATCGAAGTAGAGAGCGCGCGATACGAATTGGCCGGGCGCAGTTTGATGATCAATGCGGTGTTGACAAATCGTTCCGATCAAGCCTATAGCATCGGTGAGTTCCTTACGGCGAACATTCGTTTTCTCAACTCTGCTATCAGTGGTCCGACGACTTATCCGGAAGAAGAAATGGTAGCTTTTGATGGCCTCACGGTTACCGGTGACAGTGTTATTCCGCCGGGAGCATCGCGTCCGGTGAAAATGGTTGCCTCCGATGCCTTATGGGAGCAGTACCGTATGACCGGGCTGATTAATGACCCGGACAGCCGCTTTGCTGGTTTGTTGTTCTACTTTGACGAGGACGGCAAGCGCTATTATCAGGAAATTGGCGGCCCTATTCTGCCGACTTTCTTTTGAGTCATATGGGATGGGTCCGTGCGCTCACTGGCAGTTTTCATAAGCATCAAGACTATTTTGTGAACTTTTTTTCCTGGCCTGCCCATTATTTAACGGCGTTGGCGTTATTCGTTAGCGTCACGCTATTTGCTCCCGCCGTATTCGGGCACGGTGGAGTGTCGGTAGAAGACGACGTCTGTATTATAAAAATCGATCGTTACAAGGCGCATTTCACAGGCTACCTGCCAAAACAGCGAGCGACCCAGGAATTTTGCGAAGATATCCCGTTGGTCGCGGAAAGTATATTTGTGATTGATTTTATCAGCGACGAACTTCGTAACATGGAGCTTGATTTTCGTATCGTGCGCGATGTTAACAGCATCGGCGTAACCGCGACCTATGCCGATTTAGGCGGTCCCGAAGCGATAGAAAAGGCAACTATTTATTATCAGGAGCCTCGGCAATTCCAGAAAGGCGTGATGAATGTTCGTTACAACTTCGTCCAGGAGGGAGGCTACATCGGCATTGTCAATGCGCATCACCTGGAAACAGGGTTGAAATACACGTCTGTATTTCCGTTCGCCGTTGGCTCGCCGCAATACGGAAAGTATGTAAAGTATTTCGCGCTGCTTTTTTTGCTGTGTGCAATATTTATATATGGGGCCGGGCGTAGCCATATTTTTCGGCCGAAATGACAATGATCAAGTTTATTGCCTGAAGTTTTGAGAGTCCTTGTTCGAGCCCTTGTCTTAGTCGTTCTGACGTTATTAATCGTAGCGTTAGTACCATGGCAATGGTATCCGCGCGACTGGCGCGTCTGGTATGACAAGCAGTTTGGTGCTACTGACTATCGGGAAGCGCCTGCTACTATTCCTGCCCGGCCGCTGCAAGATTCCGATTACGATGAAATCGGCGATATCTGTCCTCCTGATCTCAAGGGCTGGCGCAAGGCGCAGACTGTAGCCGGCATCGATATTCTGGCCGAACCCGGTTGCCTTGCAGATAATCCCCACGCCATCGCGGCGTTTGTCAAAGGCACGAACAACGTCGGCCATATGACCTTGATGAATGCCCGCCTGTCTCCTGACGCTGTCGTCAAGGGTCGCGACCTGGATCAGGATGGCGACCCGGACGAAATCCATATTCGTTTGGAAGTATTCGAACTTAACGGCGCCTCGCCAGATATCAACGAACCCGTGGTCCAGTATTCAGTCGCGCCCGGAATCAAACCTGGGTTTTGGGTGTTTGCCCCCAAGTCGGTTGGCATGTCGACGGAAAATTTTGAGTCGCTGATTGCGCAGCCTGGGTTAAGGATGCCTTCGCCGGCCATTCGTGTAGAGCAGGGCGACCAGATCAAGGTGACGCTGGAGAATACCCATTACATGCCGCATACGATCCATTTTCACGGGGTAGACCATCCCTTTCTGGACGAGAACGGTGAAGGTAATGACGGTGTTCCCGTCACCAGCGAAAAGCCTTTGATGCCGGGTAAGCAGCGCACTTATGAGATGCAGCCGCGACAGGCGGGCTCGATGTTCTATCACTGCCACGTAGAGGTGCAGGCGCACATCCTGATGGGTTTAAACGGTTTGTTCGTAGTCGAGGAGAACCGGCCCAACAACTGGCTGCAGACCTTTAACATCGGTGATGGGCTGGTACGTCACCCTTCCGTGGCCAGCAAGGAAAGCTACGACCGGGAATACGATCTTCATTATCAGGACTTCGATAAAGAACTCGGAGAAGCGGTGCAGTCGAGTAACGATCCACGTGTTATCACGCAGCGGGTGCACCGGCAATACGACATCAGCCAGGCGGATTTCGAATATTACATGCTTAATGGACGCTCTTTTCCCTATACCGCCAGGGATTCACTGATCGTGACTGCCCCAGATGAGCGGGTGAAGCTGCGCGTGTTAAACGCCGGGAGCGAAGGAGTGGCGCTCCACACGCACGGACATAAAGTGACTATCACTCACTACGATGGTGTCGAGCATCCCGAGCCGGCCCGTATTACCCGCGATGTGGTTTGGATAGCGTCGGCGCAGCGCGTGGATCTGGACTTGTCGACAAAGGACGATGGTCTGCATAGCTATGGCCCTGGCGTCTGGTTGATGCACGATCATCGGGAGCGAGGCGTCACCACTAACGGCCTGGGGCCGGGCGGGAATGTCAGCGCAATTGTTTACGACAAATACCTGCAGGATGATGGTTGGCCGATGACTTTTGGTCTGGACTGGAATAATTTTCTGGCACCTGAGTTTTATCGCAGAGATTCAGCGGATGGTTCGACGTCCCTGCTCGAAAGCGTCGAGCCGTACGCGATTTCAACGCTTAGGATTTTGGCTTTGACTATCGTGATCGGCTTGTTGCTGGGTCTTTTGTGGGTCTGGACCTTCGTGAAGAAGCGCAATGATTAGCTCGTTCGTCGGTTACTTTGTCGTCGGTGTGCTGCTGTTCTACTCCGGTATTACCCAAGCGCAGCCAGAGATGGAGCATCACCACCACCACGATCATCACGCCATGAAAATGGACGAAACAGGGATGGTGATGAATGAGAATGCCGATAAGTTGCCAGAGGATTGTTCAGAAATACGCCGGGAGTACCAGTTCGAGGTGACTGCTGGTACTGAGTATGCGAAACCTTTCCCAGGCACGACTTTTGGTTTTAGCGATCATCAATGGCAGGTAGAGCCGTGCAGTCGAATAACGGTGACCTTTATAAATCAAGACCGTGTGCGCCACCAGTGGATGGTGCACGGATTGCCGAAATACTTGTATGACCAGGGCATGTTTCATATGGAAGCTGCCGGAGGGCATCGTCAAAGCGGCACCTTTATTGTGCCGAGCGATGACAGGACTTATCTTGTACATTGCGACATCGCTCAGCATATGGAAAAAGGTATGAAGGCCCAGCTTGTGGTTGGTCGCGGGAGTGGTGACCTCTGGAGTGTTCCCGGAGTCAGTGCTACTTTCGAGCGGGCGGACGAAACCATGCCGCGCTGGCTTTGGGGTGCTGGTTTGTTTTGCCTGATGATTGCCGCCGGTTTGGTCGTTGTTTGGAAAGCACGCATCTCGCGTTAGGTGGCTTTGCCTGTCGGCGGGTGTGGCTGTTGTGTAGCGCCTCGTTGCACCGCTGTAAAGAGAACAACGAGCTTCCATTTCCGTGCTTCTTAAAAGCGATAGCTTTTTTATTCCTGTATTTCCCCCCATCTTCTAAATAATCGTTCGACAAAGTCGCGGTTGCCGTAGTGAAGATAGATTCTATTTGAAGATATCACGAAAGATTGAATGGGTGTCAGATCCCAGTGCACGATCCTACATGAATAACTAAAGCTTACTCTATTTATGTCTGCGTGCTGACGTATATTACGTAAGGACCCTTACAAAGTTACTGAAAATAGAGGCTTTTTTACAGTCATATTTATTTATATTGTGGACGTCACAGAATCGCCATGATAGAGTCAGGCGCTTTTCGGGATGGCGGAAAATCCGGTTAGGTCAGCTGGATTCGCACCACATGACCGAATCAAGAACTAATAACAAACTTCTTGTAGTCTTGCCAGGGGGAAAGCGCGTTGGAAACCGTTCGTTATCGGCTAGCCAGATTGGTCATGCACCACCGGTGGGCGTCAATGCTCATCATGACCGTTATTACTGCCTTTTTCGCCGCCGGTGTATACAAGGTTGAATTAAAAACCATATTTACTGACTTGCTGCCAAAGAGTCATCCATTTGTAGAAACCTATCTGGATCACCCGAATTTTGGCAACCCTCTTACCGTTACCGTCATGGTCAAGCGTACTGACGGTAAATCGATCTATCAGCCGGACACTTTGCAGAAAGTCTGGGATATGACGCGCAATATCGACCTCACGCCAGGTGTCGATCACGACCAGATACTTTCCATCAGCACGGAAAAAGCTCGCTACGCGCAGGCCACGCCCTTTGGAATCGATAGTCAGCCGTTAATGGGCGATTCGGCTCCCAAGACGCCGGAGGAGATGCGCGAGTTTATCGAGCGGGTCAAAAAGTCACCCAGTAGTCAGACTTTCCTTATTTCCCAGGATGAAACCGCCACATTGATTCAGGCCACTTTTATCGAGCGTTTGCTGGATTACGGCGTGGTTTTTAATTTTATTCAGGAAAATATTGTAGAGGCTGAGCGTGACGATGTTCATGAGATTTATGTCGCGGGCCAGCCCATGCTCACCGGTTGGGTGTACTACTACGAAAAACAAATGCTAACGATTTTTGCAATCACCGGCACAGCTTTGTTGTTGTCGCTGGTGCTGTACATGCGCAATATTGTCGGCGTTGTCGTGCCCGTGGTCAGTAGTCTGGTCGCCGCGATTTGGGGTTTTGGTTTTGTCGGCTGGTTAGGAGACCCGATTGAACCGCTGATCATGGTTGTGCCACTGCTTCTTGTGGCCCGGTCATTTAGCCATTGCGTGCAGTTTATCGAGCGGTATTACGAGATTTACTATCACGTCAAGGATCGCAAAAAAGCGGCAGAAATTTGCATGAGTGTGATGATGGCCCCCGGTACGCTGGGCATTATTACGGATTCTGCTGGATTGTTTTTGATTGCCGTGGCGCCGATTCCCACCATGGAAAGGTTTGCGATTTTCTGCGGATTCTGGGCGCTGATGTTGATACCCGCAGGTGTTTTCTTGACGCCTCTACTTTTGTCGATGATGCCCGAGCCGAAAAATGTCAATCAGATGATTGGGGTCGAAGGCGGTGGTTTCCACAGTGGCGTAAAACATATGCTGCAGCGGCTGTCCAAGCTGAGTTATGGCAAGCCTGCTCGCTACACCACGGCGGTCGTCGGTATTTTGTTTGTGTTGAGCATCTTTAAGATGCTACAGATTAAAATCGGCAATCCGGTCGAAGGCAGTAATCTGCTCTGGAGTGACTCTGAATACAACGTCTCGGTGGGTAAGATTAATGACCATTTCCCGGGCTTAAATACCCTGGAGATCATTTTCGAGGTTAAGGAGCAGGAACAGGAGCGTTTGCTTAAGCAGGCGGATACCATATTCAAAATGGCTGCCTTGCAGCGACTCGTCGAAAGCGACGAGTCGCCGCCGGAAGCGACTTTGTCTTTTGCCGATTATTTGCCGGAGGCAAACCGATTATTTAGTGGCGGCAACCCCAAATGGGGGCCGCTAGATTATTCTGACCCTGCAGTGTCCGCGGCAGCTGGCGCGGTCTTATTTGGCAGTAGCCCGAAAGCGTTTTCTCACGTGTCGGACTTCGTGCAGCAAAACGGGACGGTTTCTCTCTGGTATAAGGACAACAAGCAGGAAACCGTTGATCAGGCGCTTGAGCAGGTGCGGGCTGCCCTGGATCAAATAGGGCTGGATCACGAGAAATTCAATATCAGGCTGGGGTCCGGCACCATTGCGCTGCAGCAGTCGATAAACGACACCGTTGACCTGTATCAATACATTATTCTGGGGCTGCTTAACCTTGTTATTCTGATCACCTGTACCTATGCCTATCGTTCGGTGGTCGCTGGTTTTCTGCTGTTGATACCGGTCAATATGTCCAACTGCTTTTTGGCGGCCGTCATGGTGTATATGGGCATTGGCCTCGATGTAAACACCTTGCCAATCGCCGCCATCGGTATTGGTGTTGGTATCGACTACGGTATTTACCTGTTGAGCCGGATTTGCGAAGAGTATCAGGAGCACGAAGACTACGGGCTCGCAATTCTTGCTTCGGTAGCGACAACGGGTAAAGCTATCTTCTTCACAGCGACGATAGTGTTGATTGGTATCCTGCCCTGGTACTTTATGTCCGAGTTGAAATTCCTGGCCGACATGGGCTTGTTGTTGGTGATGGTGATGCTCATCAACATGGTTATCGCGCTTATCGTCGTGCCGCTGCTGGTATGGCTGATGAAGCCGAAATTTGTTGGCTCAGAAGATTTGCTCGTCGGAGAAGGGGTCGACCTGTCGGACTACGCCGCCGGGGATGAGGCTTATCAGTAAAACTAATCGTGGGGAGTGGTAGCCTCCGTTGACATGCGAAGAGCTGCGGTACTAGCGTGCTGCCGAGAGGCTAGCGTTTGGGAGAAGAGGAATTAGAATTAAATGTTGCGGTCAGTATTAAAATCACAATCTTTCAGTGCGTTAGCGTTTGTCGCTTTTTTGTGCGGGGGCGCCCAGCTTGCTCGAGCGGCGGAGGATGTGCTGAATCTTTTACACCAGGGTATTCCCCACGATGCCTTGTATGATGTCTGTTTCGAGGGAAATAACGGTATTGCGGTAGGTGTCGCGGGTACTGTTTTAAACAGCTCCGATGGCGGTGCGAGCTGGCAGCCGGAGAAACCGGTCACTGATCAAGCCCTGCTAGGTATCACCTGTTCCGGAGCTTCACCCATCGCGGTGGGTCAATCCGGACATGTCCAGGTTAAGGCTGCGGAAGGTTGGCAGGTGACGACGTCCGGTAGTGATCAAAGATTGCTGTCAGTAGCAGCAGATTCGAGTGGTTTGGCGGTAGCTGTCGGTGGTTTTGGTACGGTGCTCCGGTCCCGGGACTCTGGGCGAACATGGGAGCAGCTCCCTTTTGATTGGGAGGCGATTCTCAATGACTTTCTCGAGCCCCACATTTACGACGTCTCTATTCTGGATGATGGCACGCTGGTCATTGTCGGCGAGTTTCAACTGGTGCTGATTTCAAACGATCGGGGTGATTCCTGGGAGGTGCTTAATAAAGCCAGCTCTTCTCTTTTCTCCGTCGATTTTTACGACCGGCAGAATGGTTACGCTG
>OBJS01000179.1_pt1 | contig 18716 bp, 19 predicted proteins | sample 1519851 | NCBI WGS metagenome assembly OBJS01 (sample SAMN03019806, study PRJEB22545) | beach sand metagenome | biome: beach; feature: sea beach; material: beach sand | place: USA: Municipal Pensacola Beach, FL | collected 2010-10-20 | depth 25-47 cm m
CAAAGGCTGGTAAGATTTTAGCGGGGCCAGTTCACCCGATAGAATCTTCTCGGCCGCTGCCTCGTGAATCAGTTGCCCCTTCTGCATCACGTCGTGAGCACTGGTTCCACCGGTCAGATTCTCCAGCGCCTTCTTGTTGCTCTCGTATTGATAGCGCAAGAAGTTGTCAATCACTCCGCCACCGTCTGCCGTGGATTCTCGGACGCCTTTGAATCCCGACACCACCGGGTCAACAATCAGGTCTTTGCTGATTCGACTTCCGACATCGAAGGCCGCCATTGCTCCCTGCCACGGTGCAGAGTTGCCAACGGTCCTAATGATGGCATCGCCCAGAGGATTGCCGCCAGGAGCATAGCCACGGTTGGCCGTGCCCGCCTGTTCCTTTGCGGCCAGCATCTCCTCGGCGTCGAATATCGAGCGGGCACCGCCGGGGGTGTAGTATCCCCGGGCGCTATCAGCAGAGCCAATGCCTTCGGCCTGGCCCAGTGCTCTCTCCACGTCCCCCACCCGCATATCTAAAGGGCGATATGAGGTTCTATCTGGTGGGCGCCAGGCCGGTTCTGGGGGAGCCTCCGGGATGTTAACGGGCTCCGGTTCAAAGTAGAAAGGGTTGTGATCGTGGTGGCGAACTCTGGAAGCCTCGGCCTGCTGCTGCTCTTCCTGGAAATCGGCAAACGAGTAGCTGAAACGCTGATCGCGTTCCCTCTTTTGTTCGTCCTGAAAATCCCTGAAAGATACGAAATCCACTATTTTGCCAGCCCGATCCTTTTGAGGTATGCCATTTGGATGTCAGGGGGAGCCTGGAAGAATCCCTCGCGCTCTAGCTGAGTCCTGAAAAGCGGGTCCCCCATCACCGCTTGCCTGTCCTGGGGGGATAGGACGGAAAGGGCTGAGGTCTCAAAGCGGGCCTCCCAAAGGTCCCTGGTCTTCTTCTCTCTCTGACCAGTCGTGTGAGCCTTAGCTTCTGGATGTCCCAGTTCGGAGTAGCCCTGAACGTAGTCCTCATAGCTGCTAACCTCTGGCCGCTTGGCCCTGTTGGCCTCATAGAGCCACTGCTCAGGGGTCATCGATCTAGTTCCAATGGTCAGCTTGAAATCAGGGTCGTGCTGATATTTCTCTGCCATCTGCTGGATGTAAGGGACACTTTCTTTCAGCGTATCGTAGCCTTGCTGTGCGGCTCGAATCTCATCCACATGTTTCTGGTATTCTTTCATCATCGGCGGACTAGGAGCTTTTCCGCTCCCGGTCTGGCCCCCGCTGCGACCCGAACCTCTGGCAGGATAGCGAGTCCCCAGGCGATCCAATTCCTCTTGAGCCTTACGCTTCTCGTCCTGCTTGATGTTCAGAGCATCCTGTCCGAACATCTGCGTAACAGCGTCACGCATCAACCCGCCAGAGCCATCACCAGGGAGCGCCCTTCCTCTGCCGGTCACCGGGTCCACCGACGCCCTAGCAAGAGACTCTGACCGCAGAGCGGCATTTTTGGCCCCAGCCTCCGGGACTAAGACCTGCCGGCCGTCGATGGAGCCATAGCCAAACCCGGGCATCCCCATCGCCGCCTGCGTCCCACGGTCGGCCACCGCTGCCTGCCGGGCCTGGCTGCGCTCTGCGAGCTGCTGCTGGCGCACATCGCCGCGCCCCGAGAGGTAGCTTCCGCCACCGGTGGGAATGCGAACGGTATCCAGGATGGCGTTCTGCAGCGCGCTGGCCTGCGGGTGGCTGTAGACCTGATAGGTCGGGTCGTTGAGGTAGCCCCCCGCCTGCTGCTGATAGTCGGCGTAGGCGGTGCCATAGGGGATGGCCTGGTTCATCGCCCCGGGCGTCTCCATTATCCGGCGCTGCGCCTCCTGGGCCAGCATCGGGGGGAGTTGCTCCTGAGCATACAGGTAGTTCGCGTGCTGATTCACGCGGTTATAATCTTGATTGCTCTGCGCTGCATCGAACATCTGCGACAACGCCTGAGAAATCTGGCGGTCCTGGTCGTTGGTCGCATACTGAGAGAAGACATCGTCGCCCATCACTGCCATTAGAAAAGCCCTCCTGTCGGGAACACGGACCCAAAAGCCTGCGCCATCGGCCCGTTATTGGTTGCGTTGTTTTGAGGGCTCGGGGAACTGAATCCCTGAGCCTGGAAAGGGTTGGTGGGAGCCGTCTGCTTCGGCCCTCCGAATCCCGTGCTGACCCCGGCAAACATCGCAGCGTTGGCCTGCTGCTGGCGTCTCCTGCTCTCAGCCGCTGCCTGTGCCGCCAGGGCCGCCTGCCTGCGCTCGTGCGCTGCCTGCTGGGCAGGGCCGTTCTGAACGAGGGTGCTGTTCGGGTTTAGCCGGTCCTGGGTGGAATAGTTGAGCCCCACCATCTGATTCCCCTGGGTGCCACCGCCGCCGCCGCTACTCGCGGTCAGTTGCGAGAACATACCGCTGAGGTCGAGGCTTCCACCGCCGCCCCCCCCTCCGCTGGATGGAGTGCCACCACCGCCACCGATGGCCACACCTTCACCCATAGGAGAGATGCCGGCACCGGTAGGCGCGGGGAATCCACCCATCGCAGGCTGTGCCATCGGGGTTGGAGACGGTCCGAGCATCTGAGCCACGGCCGCTCGCAGGTTAGGGTTTGGCGGTGCCCACTGCATTAAGCCCACCCCACGGACGAGGCCCCGGTCATCGTTGAGGATGAGCCGGGTTGGTAGAGAGAACGGTGCTGGTTCATCTGCGTGAACCCGTCCATAGCTCCCACAGTGCTAGGGGTCATCGCCACCGGGCTCTGCAAGTAGCCAGGCTGCTTGCCACCGGTCACCATTGAGTTCGCGGGTTGGCCGCTGTATAGCGTGTTGTTGTATGGGTTGTCAGCCGAGAGAACATTGTGTGCTCTAGGGTTGCCCGTCTGAAATTCTCCGTAGCCGGGGAGGTTGTTCAGGTAGTGTTCTCGGCGCGCGTCGTTGTGACGCACCTCGTCAGCAAAGATCGACTCGAGAGGACTCCTGATTTGCGGGTCGCCGTGGATGGTGGCACCGATGGGCCGGCCACCGCCGCCGCCAACAGTAGCGCCACCACGGCGACCACCGCCGCCGCCACCTTGAGGAATCGGGATTCTCCGCCGGGGCCCGGCCGCTGCTGCCTGAGCGGCACGGTCCTGCGCCGTCTGCTGCTGTTGCCACTGGAACCGCTCCCGTTCCAAGTCCATCGCCTGCTGCGCCCTGGCCATATCGGCCATCATCCCCAGCGCCTGAATCTGCGCCTGCAGGCCGTTGCCCTCGGGCAGGTTGGCCAACTGCTGGGCCTCCTGCGCGGCCAGGGCATCATAACGGGAGCCCTGCATCTCGCTCAGCATCCGCTGGCCGTGGGGGGTGTTGATGTCGATGCCTCGTCGGCTCAGGGCGCGGCGGGCCGCATCCTGGGTCTGCTCACCCACCAGGCCGCGCTGAGTCTCGAAGGTCTGCCTGATGAGCCCCTCTTTCTTGGCCGCGCTGTTCTGCGCCGCCGAGGTCTGCTGGGCTATCAGGTTCTGCAGTTGTCCTACTACGTTAGCTAGTGCCATCGGTCTCCTCTTCCTTCGGTCGTCTGTCGCAACCCTGGCAGGCTGTTTCGTGGTGCTCCTGATAGGCCTTGAGTTGCGACTGTAGCGCCGCCTTCTCGCTCTCCAGGTATTCAGAGTGGCGAATCTTGGCGGCCAGTTGCTGCTCGAGCAATTCGACGCGAGAGCGCGCCTCTCTAGCCGCCTCCTGGGCCTGGTCAACCAGTTGATTCGCGGCTGCCACCTCCGCCCGAAGCTCTGCCACGTCCCCGCGAAGGTCCCTAATCAGGGCCGACAGGATCTGGTCGTGCTCGCCTCGCTGCTTCATCTTGGCGGTGACCACGGTGGCCAGACCGCCAACCACAGCAGAGCAAGCGCCTATAATGATCGCGCTGTCCATCAGCTCACCTTTCGGCGTAGCTCCTTGCATTGCTCAGACACCTCTTCAATCTCTCTCTCCAGTTCGGTCACGTCGTCACGAATTGAAGACTGCAGAATTTCGAGGAGCTTTTCCCACCAGGTGTCTTTCATTTCTGCCCGGCCTGCTGAATCTGCAGGATGTTGATGCGCTCCACCAGCGCCCGCTCTTTGGCTCTATGCTCCTGGAGTTGGTGCTCGAGTTGGTAGATAGCGCGCACGGTGCGGCTGTGCTCTATCTCGAGCTGGGCGCGCACCTGCTCGGGGCTGGGCCCGGTGGCCTCTTTGACCGCCTCCTGCTTCATCTCGTCGAGGGTGCTGGCTTTACCGTTCTTTGATTTAGTTTTGCTCATTGTTGTCTCCGTTCATAAACTCGTCTTTTAGCATCTCTGGAATAGTGGGCAACAGGTCAGCCAGTTCTCTCTTCAGACCTGCCGGCAGGCTGTCCAGTCTCTTCTGCACTGGTCGCAAATCTCTATCTCCGAAGTCAACATCAGTAACAGACACTAGGGCAAAGACAGAAGCGTTCGGATTCTCCCCAGGTTGCCAAGATATTTGCAGGTTCAGGTTTCTAAGTTTCAATCGGTTTCTTTTTCCCATTTCAATCCTTACCAGGTTGATAGCGCCGCTCGCTTCCAAGTATTAGTAGCGGTGCACACATATATATAGCTTGCGTCCCAGCTAATCGTCCCTGCGGTCCCAGTAGCAGATGCAGAACCCGGAACGGTAGGGCTAGGGAGAATCAAATCGTTGTGAATCTTTAGCCAGTTATTAGCGAAGTCTCCCAGTATTAGAGGGGTTGAGCTGCTACTATTATCAATGTAGAGCATATTGGAGCCAGTCTCATTGTAGCCGGCTTGATACCCTATAAATACATTGTAGCTGCCCGTGGTTGTCGAGTATCCAGCTTGCCGTCCCATAGCGGTGTTGTAATTTCCAGACGTGAGGGCCCCCAATGCCAACTGCCCTATGGCATAATTGTCAATCCCAGAGGTCAGAGCTTTCAGCGCAGAATGTCCGAGTCCAACATTATAGCTGCCAGTGCAGACTGCCGACTGAGCCGTGTTAACGCCCAGGAAAACGTTCCGATGGGCGGTGGTAGCGTTCTGCATTGAGCGAAACCCAAGAGCGATATTAAATTGGCCGGTAGTCATATCTTCACAAACTTCATACCCACCGCAAAAATTATACTGGGCAGAGGTCGCCACCCGTAGAATGCCAAAGCCTATACCAACATTCCCCGACCCCGTTATCGTCCCAGTTGAGCTAGATTCCCCGCCCGCATCATATCCCACAAACGTGTTGTAGTTGCCGGTGTCCACCGCCTGGCCAGCTCTCAGGCCGAGATAGGTCCCGCCGTATCCGGTGGTCTGATTTTGCCCTGCCCCATATCCTATAGCGCAGTGATAGCTCTGGGTCGCATATAGCAGAGCATAAGCGCCCATAGCAACGTTAAGAGTTCCAGACGCACAAGAATACAATGCCTGAGTGCCTATGGCATAATTGTCAGCGCCAGAGGTTAGCGAGTATCCCGCTTGATACCCAATATAGACCCCATAATCCCCCGTGCTCGTTCCCGGATTGCCAGCACCACTCCCCCAGTAGTGTTGATTTTGAGCAGAGTCCTCATATATTAACGAGGCTGCCAGGGTGTCTGAATCTGACCACTTTGCCATATAGTTGGCAGTTCCGCTGCCGTCAATGGAGCCACCGCCGGCAGCGGCCGCCCACTTCACCCCGGAGGATTCCGCAGAGTCAGCAGTTAGAACGTGGTCATTCGTCCCAACACCCAGGGCCACCCAGGCCGAACCGTTCCCTACCAGTAGGTTGCCTTTTGTGGGGGACAGAGCGGCAATTGCGGCCAGGTCGGCATCATAAGCCTGCACGTCCGAACCGATAGCCAGACCCAGCGTGGTCCGCATCGCCGACACCGAAGCGTCATCTAGCAGCGAACGAGCCGCAGGAGTGAAGGTGGCGAGCGAAGCAGTGCCCGAACCGGTAAAGTAGGGCAGGCGATCTGCTGCGCTGGTCAGCCCAGCGATGGCCGCAAGTTCTGCGTCATACGCCTGAACGTCGCTACCTATCGCAACCCCCAGCGTGGTCCGCGCCGCCGAGGCATCGGCGTCATCTATCAGCGAACGACCGAACGAACTCAGGTCAGCAAGCGAAGCCGTGCCGGAACCCGTGAAGTAGGGCAACTTGTTGGCCGCCGAGGTCAACCCCGCCAGCGCCGCCAACTCAGCATCATACGCCTGCACCGAGACCCCAACGGCCGCCGCTATCCTGTCATCGGCCCGCGTGTTGGTGAAGTAGAGGTTCGTTCCCTCAGCCAGGTCGGTGGTGCTGCGAGTCCCCAGCCAGGTCAGAGCCCGGGCATCGTTGTGGTATTGCGTGTGATCGTCATCGCTCAGGCCGGTGAGCGCCCCGTGGTCGGTCACCCCAGCAGGAGACGCCGCCCACTTCACACCTTCAGTCTGCGCCGAATCCGCCGTCAAAACGTGGTCATTCGTGCCCACGCCCAGCGCCACCCAGTTGCTTCCGTCCCCCACGATGACATTGCCTTTGGTCGGGGTCAGCCCCGCCAGGTCGTCGAGTTGGTCGTCGTGGGCCTGCACGTCAGAGCCGATGGCCAGCCCCAGGGTGGTGCGGGCCGCGCTGGCGTCCGCGTCATCCACCAGGGAGCGGCCAAAGCTCGAGAACGTGGCTAGGGCCGCCGTGCCACTGCCGGTGAAATACGGAACCCGGTCAGCCGCCGAGGTCAGCCCTGCGATGGCCGCCAACTCCGCATCATAGGCTTGGATGGTCACGCCCAGTTCGCCGGTCAGCCAGGTGTCAACCAGCGAGTCTGCATAGTATTTGTTGGTTGACCCTTCGTTCAGGTCGTCGGTGTCGAAGGAGCTGAGGTCGGACAACACCGCCAGGGCTCCCAGTCCCAGGGTGGTCCGCTGGGCTGAAGCGTCGGCATCGTCCAGCAGAGCGCGGCCGGCCGTGGTCAGGTCCGCCAGGCTGGCCGTCCCGCTACCAGTGAAGTAGGGGAGCTTATCAGCCGCGCTGGTCAATCCGGCCAGGGCCGCGAGTTCGGCGTCATACGCCTGCACCGACACGCCCACCGCTGCCGCAATACGGGCATCAGCCCGCCCGTCGGTATAGTAGAGGTTCGAGCCTTCGGACAGGTCTCCGGTATCGAAAGTGCTCAGGTCATCGAGAGCAGCCAGCGCCCCCGCGTCCGTAACATCCGACAGGGTGTGCGAGTGCCCCTCAAGCGAGAGCGTCCCGCTGGCATCAGGAAACGTGAAAGTCCGGGTGGTGCCCGTCGTTATTCCGCTCGCCTGGAACGCCGCCTCTTTGGTGTTGTCGCCATCGTCGAGGATGCGAAATACGTCATCCTCAAACTCGTTTCCACCCCCGCCGGATGGGGTCGCCCAGGCTACGCCAGCAGTCTCCCCGCTGTCGGCCTCCAGCACCTGGCCATCGGTGCCCACGCCGACCGCTACCCAGTCGGTGCCGTTGCCCACTATCAGGTTGCCCTTCGTGGGTGTCAACGCCGCCAGGTCGTCGAGGTCGTCATCCCAGGCCTGAACGTCGGTGCCGATAAAGGTTGAGAGGTCGTCTAGGGCTGCTAGAGAGCCGGCATCAGAAATGTCCGCCAGGGCAAGGTCGGCCCAGGCTAAGCCGTTGGTTTCCCCGGAGTCAGCCTTAAGGAACTGGCCATCTGTTCCCACTGTCACCTCAGTCACATTGAAACCAGTCCCGGCATAGATGGATCCTTTGGCGTCATCGGGGATCCAATAGATATATGTCCCATCCCATCCTATAGGCCCAGCCCCAGCCAGGTCGCCACTTGTCAGAGCGTCATCCCACTGAATGACAAACTCAGAACCACCGTCAACAATCCTCAAGAACTGTCCGTCAGAAGCGGTGTCAGCCGTCAGGAAACTGAAGACGTTGGTATCTGTCTGGTCAGCTATGAGAAGGGCGGGCAGCTCCGTCTCGTAGTCTAGGTCTTCACTGATAAGGCCCGTGCCACCAAGCCCGGCAGACAGCGGGTAGTCTATACTCAGGTTATACTGGCCAGTAGGATTCTCAACAACGTTTATGCCCAGGTCTGGGATACCTACAACCGCAGCGTTTAGTAAACCCGAGGTATCAGCCGCCAACCGGTGGACAAAATCCGTGATGCGCCGACGCCAACGGGAAACTCTCTCATCACCCCGCTCGGTAGGGACCGGGCCGATGTATCCGCTTCCGCTTCTTTCAGGAACCGCCGGCATCAGTAACTCAGCCCCACAACCCGTTCATCAATCGACATCGATTTGAAGAACAGCCCCGCCTGCGAGTTCGCCTCGATGGTCACCTTGCGCTCACCCAACCAGTAGTTGGGTTCCAGGTAGGCCCAGCCCGGGGCGGTCACGCTCACCGCGCTGCCCTGCTCGGACCAGGCCGCCTGCGAGGTGGCGCGCACATACAGACGGACGCTCCAGGTCCCCCCACCGTCGATGTAAATCTTGTCCACCTGCTTGTAACTCTCGGGCACTCCCAGGTCGTTGGGCTCGCTCTCGATGCGGCAGGTGAACGATGAGCCCAGGTCAGCAGTGGCGCTGTAATCAAACTCGCAAATCTTGTCGTCCACGGCCAGAATCTGGCGCTGGTAGGGGGTGGCGTCGGTGTCTCGGTAGGCAATGCCCACCATCTCACCGTCGAGCGTTTCATCGTTCTCCCCAAAAACCCAGGTCCCGATCCACCGCTGCCGGTCCATATCGAACAGGTAGACAGTGCCGCGCTCAGGGTCGCCCACGCAGTAGCAGTTGATGGACGAATCCCACCAGAAGCGTAGAGTCTGCAGGTCGCTCAGGTCGTCACGCATCTCCTCGTGGACCGGCCAATCCAGCCGAACCATCGAGCCATCGTAGGCCACGATACGCGGGCCCGGGGCCATCCACACCACCCTGCTGCCGCACTTGACCGCGCTGTGTGCCGGGTCGGCTGCGGGGAATCCGTTGATGGCCTCCACCGCAATCGTGTCCTCATCGGTGCCGCGCAGAAGACCCACGCCGCGGTTGCCAAGAATCAGGCTCTGCCCGTCGCTAAACGGGACGATGGCCAGGATTTTGCCCACCTCACGAGGGGCGTTGATAACGCTGGCCGCCGGCCAGGTCTCGGAATCTGCCGGGTCAGAATACTGAATCTCGTTGCCATCGGTGCCCACGTTGAGCAGTCCGTGCATCTCGCCCCAGTATCCGTCGTTGGCGTCAGTTATCTCGGATATGTTCATACTGCGATCCACTGCCCACAGCGCGCCCTTTGTGCCGCCAACAGTGGCCAGGAATGCCATCCAGTAGAGCTTGGGGGTCCCATACACAAGAGCCCCCAGGTCATCACCGCCGCCAATAAAATGCTTGCAGTTGATGGCGTTCCACGAAGCCTTTAGCAACGTGGTCGCGTAGCTCACGTGCTCGAGGTCCATATACTTAAGGTTGAATGCGTCAGTCAAAAAAATGAGGAACCGGCTCGAACTCGGGTGCAGGCTGATATGCGTGATGAAGTCTGTCTCGTCGCTGCCGAGCTGCACCAGTCCGGGTCGCATCCTGATAACGCCGTCACGGTCCACAATCATATTCTGTAGGGTGTAGGCTTCGCTGCCGTCTACCGGTGTTTGCGAAGCCCCACCTATACCGGGGCGCTCTCTATGTCTCTGTAGCTGGCTCACGGGTATTCGTTCGGGTATGCCGACTCCATCGCGAAGAATAAGTTACACTCACGCCGGGGGCGCTGGTCGCCCAAGAACTGCTCGTTGGTTTCTTTGCGTAGCTGCTGAGCTTTCTCTTGGGCGATCTGCAGCCAGGGGCTAGGGTCTTTGGCGGGCGCGTCTGGGTTGGACTGGTAGAACAGATAGGCCGCCCAGAACACCGGGTATCTGTGAAACATCTCGGGCAGGTCCGGGTATTCCGTCGAGTCCCCCGCCAGGTCGCCCAGCTTGGTGGGCACCCGCAGGTAGTAGAGCTTCAATGTCCCGCTGCCGCTCGGGGTCGGCCAAATCTTATAACTCGGCGTTCCGCTGTTGAGACCCACGTCGTATATGTAGACCACGTCTTGACTCTCGGGCACCGGATAGTTGCCGTCGATCAACTGGTCCACGAAATCCTCGGGAACCCGCACCACCGGCAGACCGCTGGCGGTGCATTGGGCGTTGCGTCGGAGTTTCCAGAAGTCCGAGGGGTAGTCATAGCTATTGTCCCCCGAACTCAAAGACTCCGACTGCTTGGCGTGTAGGTGCACGGGTTCAGCCACTTGAGCAAACTCGCAGATGCCCTGCCAGATTAGCAGGTCAACGTCGTCTGCACTGATTTTCCCCGTGGCGATATACTCGGTGGAAGGTAGCCCCACGAGTCGCCAGAACAGGTCGCGTAGCTGAACCCTGTGCATCCTACTTCACCGCGAACACGGAGCCGTGTTCGTCAATCTCCACCCACTCCGTGCGTAGAACATAGAGACCACCGTCGGGGCCTTTGACCCTGGTGGGGTTAGCCGGCGGGTCCACGCGCGGAACTTTGTCGCCCAGCTTGGTGCACGAGCGTCGGTCGAGGTAGTGAATCTCCTCGGGGTCACGGGTCACATACTCCGAGCGAACGATGCGGGCAGCGCCCGACAAGTCCTTAGCGTTGGGAATGCGCTCGTGGGTCACCGGGTGCTCGCCCACGGGTTCCGGGGTGGGGACGAACTGCGCGTAACCGTCCTGGGGAACCGACTCCTTCGGGGTCGAACCCTGTCCTCGGTCCTTCACTCGGACGCGTCGCCAGGGGAATCGAACTTTGTGCTTTGCCCACTTCGAGCCGTAGACTCGCTGCAGAACTTTGGTGCGGGGAGAATCAGGGGTCGATCCCCCCAGTTCTTCCTGGCTCTTCTTCTTGGCCATCTGTGTGTCTCTCCTTATTCAATTGAAAGGGAGCCGCCCCCGAAGGGGCGCTCCTACGGGTTGGCTTAGGCAGCCATATCGTAAACGTAGACCAGGGTCTCCTCGTAGGTGACCTCCAAGCCCACGATGGTGCACCACTCATCGAGGCGCCGCTTTTCGTTGCGCGGCTGCATATTCTCGTTGTATTTGGTGTCCTCGAGTAGGGCCAATCTGACCTGTTTTTGGTCGTAGCCGATCACCGCCTCGTCGGTGTAGGTGGTGAGGTCATCCATCAGCGGGTGATGAATGATGTCGATGTAGCCTTTCGACGTCCTATACTTGGTCACCGGGAATCCCAACTCGTGTTCCTTCTTTTCGTCGGGGAAATACTGGTTGAGACCCAGTCCAAATCCCTCGACAATCTCCAGAGCGGCCAGGCTGTGGAAGCCGACCTTCTCCATCGAGTCGCCGTTGCGGAACAGGTTGGTCACGAAGTCCGCGCGGTATTCCGCGTGGGTGATATCGGCTGCCCCGCCGTGGTCGGTGCGGTAGGTCACGCACGAAGGAATGAGCCCCTCGGTGGTGCGAGTCACTTTGCTCGAACTGGTCGCGGTGCTCTTCTCGGACACCAAAAGCATCCGCTCGATATCTTTCAAATGCTCGATGGCCATCGCCTCACGGTCGGCCATCATACGAGACTCTTTCTGACCTTTGCCCAGGTAGCTCCATTCCTGCAATTCCAGGTTGGTCCAGCTAACCGGAGTCGTGATTATTCCGGCGTAGTTGGTCACCTGGGTGGTGCCGGTAATGAAACTCGAACCGATGGTGTAACCCTCCTCAGCGCCACGGGCCAGGCGCACCACATAGGCATCGTCTGACATCGTAGCGGCAGTCGTTCCCACGCCGCGAACCACGGTGATGTCGGTGCCGCCGCTGTCAACGGCGGTAACCTTAATCATCTCGCTCGAGGCGGGCAGGTAGAGATAGTCCCCCACGGTCAAGTGGGTGTTGCTATCCAGGGTCAGGGTGGTGGCGGAGTTATTGTATCCACCGCCGTTGTCGATCTGGGTGACGGTGCCGCGGGGGCGGCGCTCCTGCACCTCATACTTGCTGTTCTTCAAGCGACGGATGCGCCGCTTGCTATCGGTCAAAAGACCGAGGAATCGTGCTGCAGACTTTTCGAGTAGCCGAAGGTCTGCAATATCTGGGCGTTTGCTAGCGGTCTCGCTCTGAGTCGCTAAAGTTCCCGAAATCGGTGCCACTGTATCTAACCTCCTAGTTTTTTCTAGGCGGCTAGACTCTTACTCAGTAGGCATAGCCGCCGGAATCCTGAGCTGCCAAAAGTTGTTGCAGCATCTTGGATTTACTGGGGGCCCCAGGGCGTCGGGCAGTTGCCGAGCCGGCTGCTGTGCGTGCCTCTTTCTTTAGAGACTTCGCTTGCCGGGCTTCCTCGATACCCGCCCGTCGAGCCGCTTCAACGGCGTCTTTGTGGCGGGCGACCTCTTTCTCCAGCTTGGCCAGGCGGTCCATATCCTCGATGTAGCTTTTCGTCCACTCGCCCATCAGCTCGGGTGGCATTCGAGACGCCAGAGAGAGGGTGCCGTGTTGCGTCAGCTTGTTGGCTATGAACTGCTCGTTCTCACTGAACTTGCCGCTGGTGGCAAACTCCATCACCTCGTTGAGCGTGTTGGTGTAGCGTTGGTGACGCTGCTGCTCGTGGATGTGTTGGTTCTGCCGCTGTGCGACCTGGTGCTGAACGTAGAGGTCTCGAGGATCGGCTTCATAATCTTCGCCGAGTCGCTCCCAGTATTCCCGGTCCTCTTTGCTGAGTTGCTCATACCGAACCGGGGTTTGCGCTTGACGCCCCCGCAGCGTCTCAAGCTCGTGCTGCATCATCGCGGCACTCTGCTGAGTCTGAGTCAGCGTTCGCTGGAGTTCAGCGTGGCTCGACTCGAACTGCTCAATGGTGGCGTATTTTCCGGCATACTTTCGGGGGTGTTCCGCTTGTTCGGATTCGGGCCCGGCGCCTTCGGGGTGTTCCTCTTGGGAGCCCTCGGCCTCTTCGGGGTGTCCGTCCTCACTGGGAGCCTCGTCGTCTGCTACCTCTGATTCTACCTCAGGTTGCTCCTCGCTGTCCAGGTTTTCGCTAGAAAAATCTTCATCATCCTCGACAGACTCTTCTGCGACCTCCGCCGGCCGGTCGTCGAGGTCAATCCCGTCATCGGTGCTCGAGGTCATCCTCGAGATAAACGAGTCACGCGCGGTGTCCTCTGCTGTGGGGTTCAGGGCGGGCACTGTCTCCAGAGCCACGCCGTCATCTCCTACCATTCTGCCATCTCCTCTTCAGAGCCGCTCTTGAGCGTCTCCAGGTATACGCGCTCCTCCCGGTCGATGAGGTCTATCAGACCCCGTAGACCCTCCAAGACTTTGCTGGCCGCCTGCGACTCCGCGAACGCTGCCGCCGCTGCAGCCGGACTGGTCTCCCCCAGGGCCGTGGCCAGTAGCTTGCGCGAAGCGGTGGCGAAGTGAGCGTGTATCCCATCGACCACTCCCTCCTCAGCCAACAGGTGCTGCACCCCCACAGCCGCCGCCGCCATCCCGTAGGCCTCCCGCAGCGTCACCCGCTGGCGCTGGGCTAGGAAGCGGATGAACTCGAGGTTGTCACCTTTGGGCAGGCCGTTCACGCCGCCCCCATCGCCGCAGCCAACTCGGCCGCCATCTCGTTGGTGCCCGTCTCGTAGCCACCGTCAGGCAACTGCCCGGGCCCCGGCATCTGGCCACCCACGCCGCCCAGGCCCATCTGCTGGGCCTGCTGCTGCATCTGCGCCTGTTGCTGCTGCTGAATCTCCTCCTCGCTCAGCACAATGTTCGACTTCTCGTAAGGGGCGATGGCCTCGACCAGCAATTCCCAGGCGTTGCGCCGGTTCGCGTTCGGCTCCTGGGTAGCGAGCTGATAAAGGTCCTGCAGGCGCTTCTCGTGCAAATGCTTCGTGCTCGAGGTCGCCGCGGTCGGCACCGCATACAGATCGGCGTCCCGGTAGTGTTCCGGGTAGACGGTGATGGGTGGCGACTTCGGGCCGTCCAAGCGTAGCTGAACCTCATACTCCTGGAACTGTTGGCAGCACTGTCGGGCCATATCAGCCCACGGTTCCAAGCATTGGTCACCGAAGTTGCCGATGAAAAGCTTCTCCTTCATCCCTGCCGACTCGAACGCCAGGTTGACGTTGGTGGCCGCCACTCCCTTGGTGCTCGAGGCGATACCGCGATTGATGTCACTCGAGCCCATAGCCCGATCCATCTGCTGCATCAGGCTCTGCGCGTGTTCCTCGCTGGCGCGGATGGCGCGGCCGCTCGATTCGAACCACTTGAGCTGGGACACGTCGCCGTCATAGTTCCACTGAGCCCCAGGCTCCCACCTCATCCCGGTGAGCTTCAGCCCAGCGCCCATCAGAAGCGGTGGCATCGCCGCTATCAGGGCCTCGGTCAGGCCGGCGTTTCTCATCGTTTGGATACCACGGTTGAGCCACCGGATAACGTGATAGTCGGACATCCCCCAGAACTGCCCGGCCAGACGGTAATTGACCGACTTGGTAAACGGGAACAGGCCGTGACCGTAGGGGTTCGGGCCATCCTTCGCGATGGCCATCCGGTTGAGCACTACGGCCCGGCGTAGCTCGTCCTTCTCGCGATACCAGACCTCCATAACCTCCACGGCTTTGGTGCCATCCTTCGTCCTGAAGGCGTCGCTGATGTGGTCGCTACGAAGCCCAAGCTCCTGCATCCACTTGAGCCGGTCCATAATACCGGTCAGCGCGGTGACGCCCGACTCGTTATCGTAGCCGCCCATCTTGAGCGCGCACTCGACCGCCTCTTTGCGCCAGCCATCAGTCTTGATGCGCTGCCGCGCGGTGGCCGCCGAGATGTGATCGAGGAAGATGAAGAACAGCCCGTCTTGAATCTCGGTCACCGTGTCGTCCGGGAAGCATTGCCAGATACTGAGCGACTTGAAGCGCGGGGAATCCTTGATGACTTTGCGCTTGCGAACCCACTTGTAGTTCCCGTCGTCAATCCACCAGGAGATGGGCTGCCCGGTCAATGGGTCAATGGAGTTTACCTCCATCGGGACCCGCTGCCAGTAGCCACAGACCCGCTCCTCGTAGTCCCAGTAGACGTGGCCGAACGCCGTCCCCACGTCACCGAGCTGGTCGAGTTGCTCCTCTATCTGAGCCCGTGGCCGGGTCTCGTTGTGGTGGTAGTCGAGCAGGTGGGTCATAATGCGCGCCGTGTCGTGGTCGGACATCCCGCGCGGCATAAACTCGTGGATAGGCGGGCTAGCGTAGATAGCCTCCACCGCCTTCGACTTGCGGGCCACTCGGCTCGAGAAATACACCGGGTCATAGGTCTTGGTCGGGAACGGGTGGCGCTTCTCGTCGAGCCACGCCGTGTAATGGCGCATCGCCACCAGGCCCTCGCGCTCGATGGTCCTCTTGCCCTGCGCCGAATACTCGAGCCACTCCAGCCACTCCGCCAGCTTCTTGCCGTGCTCGGCACTGTCGAGCTCGGGCGCCTCGTTCTTGTCCTGCGGGCGCTCGGCGGGGTTCGGTGTTTTCACTTCGGACTCCATCATTCGATTTCCACCGCCTCATATGGGCAGGGGTCGTCTCGATTTTCGACGATGGCCCCGTTATACTCGAGCAGCATCCGCAACCCGTCCCAGTCGCCGGGGTAGCACATCACCGTTGTGGGCGCCACCTCCATATCGTAGATGAGATGCGCCAGCGAGCGGCTCTTCGACCGCTTCTTCGGGGGTTCCACGAAGTGAATCTGCCCCTTCCTAATGCCAGGGCAGCTCACCAGGAAGATGCGCTTGCGTCGAAACGAGGAGAGGTCAAGCTCGGGAAACTGGTCGCCCAACTTCACGAACGATGGCCGGTCGATTCCGGCCAGGTCGCGCTCTAGCTTCTTGTGCTGATAGGGGGCCTGGCCAGCGAACGGCCTCCCCTGGGCGTCAACTAGCTGGCTCATCTGCTCTTCTCCTCCATCTGCTGGGTCATCCGGTGCGTGAACCGGTTCAGGTGGTGCACGAATATGTCTCGGTCAAAGTCCTCGGCGTGGATGAACTGCGTCAGCAGGTTGCCGTCGTCAAGCAGCATCTCGAACGCCTCCAGATACTTGCGGGCGTTCAGGCGGTGCTCAGGCATCTGGTCCTCCACCGCCTCGAAGAACGCGATGACCCGCTGTTCCTTCTGGCGCTGCAGGAACAGGAGCCCATCGGCGGGGGACTCGTCGTGCAGCACCACCGGGTCGGGCTGCGTGAAGCGGTAGCCTTTGGCGTTGGTGAGGCTCACGCCGCTTCTCCCATCCCCGCCGCCTCGTCCCACGGCACATAGTCTTTGTCCGGGTCCGCCTGCTCACGAGCCCCCCACAAAAAGTGATACTCGTAGGCCGCTTCTAACGCTAAAGCCGCCGCCTTCGGAATGTCGTCGTGCACCGCGCGCCGCTCCCCGTCAACGTGCACCATCCGGGGCGGGTGGCCCCAGCGCATCCGGCCACCATCGAGCACCTCGCGCTGTAGGTGGCGGAACTGCAACCGCTTCTCGTCGCCCACCCGGCTCTCGTCGCGGGCCAGATGGAACCGGCCGCACTTCACCGCGCTCTCCAGGCGCCGACCCATCCGGTTATTGTCCGGCCCCGACATCTTAAGCCGCTTCACCTGGGTCGGCCGCCGGGCCTCGTGCTGGGCGCTCGGGTAGTCGCCCACCCCGTTGGCATCCTCGCAGACGTAGAGGCAGCCCCAAACGCGAAACAAGTAGTGGAACACCTCGTCGGCCACGTCATCCTGGCCGGGCCACAACTTCATCGCGGCCTCACGCACCACCGGCACCGAAGTCTTCTTGCCGGTCTCTGGGTCCTCATCCTCGCGAAACCCGCACTCGAGAATGAAGGCGCAGGTGCTATCCTTCTTCTTGACCCGCTCGCTGTCGAGCACATCATCCGTGGCCGTCTCGCCAGCCCCGCAGTAGTCCACGCCGCCAACGTAGATGACCCCGCGCTTCGGGCCCGCCTGATGGGAGAACTCGCCGAGCATCTTGTGGAACTCCTCCTCGGTGAAGAACTGCCCGAACGGCGCCACCCGGCCCACCTCGTATTCGGTGATGAAGGTTAGCGAGTCAGCCCCCAGCCGGTCGCGCTCGCCACGAACGAAGCGGTCATAGCTCTCGTTGTAGCGGGCCGCCTCTTCCCAAGCGAGTTTGTGCAGGAGCTTCACCGGGTAGCCGGCCGACTTGAACTTATCCTCGAGCAGTAGGATATGGTCTTCCATCTGCTCGATCAGCGAGCCCTCGGCCCCACCGGTGCCCTGGAAGAAACACGGTGCCGCGCTCACCGCTCGCTGGGGGGCCAGGGCCTCTGCGTATTCCTTCGCGTCCACGAGTTGCGCTTCGTCAACCCTCATAAATGCGCTGGCCGTCTCGCCTTTGTTCTGCGCCTCAGGGTTGGCCGACAGGTAAACTATGATGGCCTTCATCCCCTGAATTCGAGCGACGTAGCCCTCATCGAAAGTGAACCGCTTCTTCTCTTTGAACGTCTCGAATATCTCGATTCCGGCCCGCAAGCGGCGCTTGGCCATCGCGATTGCTGGCTTCCAGCCGGGGGCGGCGTGAACCGCCGATACGGTCTCGCCACCGAACAGGCCATTCCTGACCGCCGCCCCGATGAGCACCATAAACCGCACATCGAACCGCACCGCCGTCTCGTTCTTCCCGGTCTGCCTGGCCCACTTCAAGAGCATATCCACGGAGTAGGGCAACCGGTGGCGATGGAGCGCACACAGCATCGCCCACTCCATCATCAGCAGCGCATCGAGCTGGTAGCTGTAGCAGGGCTTGTCCCGATAGAAAAAGCCGTAGTAGGTGCGCGGGTCCTGCAACCGGCTGGCGTCTAGCCTAGTAATCATTCCGGCCCGCTCTCCAGCCGTGGAACCTCGGGTATCTGGTCAAGTATCGTGGTCTCGGCAAGCAGCGCGTTGCATAGCTCCTCGACACCTGACCCGCCCAGGCTGAGGTAATTAAGCGCGGTCTGCACGTGGTTCGGGTCCTTCTGTTCAACCCGGACATCGAGCCCGTGTGATGTGCGCTTGACCCGCACCGACTTGAGCGACCACCGCTGCTTCGGCGTGAGCGCCCAGCTCGGCCGCACGTAGACCCGACCGCCGCTCTCTGTGACCTCCTCGCAGAGTTCATCCCACTCAACCACGTCGCAGACACTGGCCTCCTGTGTGAGGTAGAGTAGCAACTCCTCGAGCTTGCGCTTGACGATGCGGGTGGCGGGCCCGATGTCTCGCCGCTCCTCCTCGAGGCAGAGGATGTGTTCACGAACCGCAGGGTCTCGCAGGAGGGTGCTCCCCTTAGAGGCTGCCGACTTCGGCGCGTAGCCGGCAATGAGGGCGGCGTCTGTCCCGTTCCGGCAACGCACGTAAGCCTCACAAAAAGCCCGCCGTTTATCCGTGAGATCGTCGGACGGCACGTCAACTCGCTATTTCTCCGGGACAGATTTGGGGCAAAGGTGTATCCAACCGTGTGTAGGTATATCCATTCTACGCCGAAAGCCGCGGGCCTTGCAAGTTTTTCAACCTATCCACATCGAGACTCTCACCGGTAGGTCAGCGTCCCACCCCGCAGCCAACCGCCGCAGCGCATACCACAGCCGGTTGCGTAGGCCGCGGGTGTCGGGAAATAGCAGGAGCTGGCCGGGGAGGTCAGGCACTGGCCGCGCCCCGCAGTTCGGCCGCCAAATCCCTGAGCTTTCCGAGTGCCCAGGAGACGTGGCCAGGGTTTAGCTGCTCGCAAACTTGCTCGATGCGCTGAGCCGCTTCCTCTCGGACTCCGCCAACCACTGG
>OBJS01000180.1_pt1 | contig 18657 bp, 18 predicted proteins | sample 1519851 | NCBI WGS metagenome assembly OBJS01 (sample SAMN03019806, study PRJEB22545) | beach sand metagenome | biome: beach; feature: sea beach; material: beach sand | place: USA: Municipal Pensacola Beach, FL | collected 2010-10-20 | depth 25-47 cm m
CTATGGGTGGACTTGAACCACCGACCCCAGCATTATGAATGCTGTGCTCTAACCAGCTGAGCTACGTAGCCACATGAGATCGAGATGGCGAGGGCGCAGGATTTTGGCGATTTTGGTCTTTGTTGTCAACAACACGGCGGCAACCGGAGTCGAGGTTATCCGGCGCCGTGGGGCTCGTCGGGCAGGTCTGCGGGTCTGCCGCTTTCCGAGGTGCGTGCGACCATAAGCGCGCCGAAAACCACCAGTACCGCACCCGCAACGGTGCCCGGGGTCATGGGTTCGGCCTCGATGCTGAATTGGGGCCACTGGCTAAAAAACCACATGAATCCGACTGTGAACAGTGGCAGCGTTGCGAGTACCGCGCTGACCCTTGAGGCCTCCAGGTGAGCCAGCGCCTCGGCAAAGCTTCCCGCGCCGAGTACCGTGCTGGCGCCACAAAATACCAGCACCAGGATGGTCGGGGTGTCCAGCGAGCTGATTTGGGCGGGATGCGCGAAAGGTAAAAAAGCAGCCGTCCCGAGTAAATAGATCACGATCATGACCTGCGACGAGGTCATGTGGCTAAGGAGCTGTTTTTGCAAAATCGCATAGCTGGTCCAGCTCACAGCAGCCAGAACGATGAGCCCCATGCCGATGCCGTAACTGTCCACGCCCTCGAGCATGATCAGAATCCGCGGGTGAAAAAAGGCGACAAGGCCGATTACAAAAACCGCGCAACCCAACCACTGGCGTCTGGTGAATACTTCGCCAAAGAAAAAAACACCCGACAACAGTAACAGGATGGTGGCCAGCTGAATCAGGATCTGTGTGCCCTCGGGGGTGACGCGCTTAACGCCATTGGCGTAAAAGAAATAATTGGCAATGAGTAGTGCGGCGCACAGAAACATACGCATTCGAACATTTGGCTCGCGGCTGCGTTTAAGAATGTCGAGCTGTCGCCGCGAATACATAAATGGTAACAGTAGCGCGCCGGCCAGGGCGAAGCGATAGAAGTTCAGCGTATGCACGTCGAGTTCAAGCAGAACGCTTTTCGCGGCGATGGGAAACAGACCCCAGATGACGCAGGCGAGCAGCGCGAGAGAAAAACCGTATGCGCGTCGCCCGGATATCGCGTGGGTCTGTGCTGCCATGGGGCGTTTCCGAAATGTGGTGGAAAACCGAATACTATACGTTGAAACGAAAATGCACGACGTCGCCGTCCTGCACGACATACTCCTTCCCTTCCAGGCGCCATTTGCCGGCATCTTTCGCGCCGGCCTCGCCGCCGCAGGCAATATAATCCTCGTAGCTTATGACTTCTGCGCGAATAAAGCCTTTTTCAAAGTCCGTATGAATTTTGCCCGCCGCTTGTGGCGCAGTTGCGCCAACCGGTATGGTCCAGGCGCGCACTTCTTTTTCTCCGGCTGTAAAGTAAGTGTGGAGATTGAGCAGACTATAACCGGCTCGAATGACGCGGTTTAGCCCGGCTTCTTCCATGCCCATTTCCGCGAGGAATTCGGTTTTGTCGGCGTCGTCGAGTTCGGCAATCTCTGCTTCCAGCTTGTTGCAGATAGGTACGACTTCGGCGTTTTCTGTCGTGGCCAGCGCTTCGACGGCAGCCAGGTGTGGGTTATCGGTAAAACCGTCTTCCGCTACATTGGCGATATAAAGCGTCGGCTTGAGCGTGAGTAAACTCAGTTCGCGCAGGCGAACGCGCTCGTCACTGTTGAGTGACAGCGCGCGCAGGGGCCTGGCTTCATTCAGGTGAGGCAGCAGTTTTTCCAGCAGTGCGACCAGCGCGATTGCCTGTTTGTCGTTGCCTTTGGCGGCCCGCACCGCTTTCTGATGTGCTTTGTCGACCGTGTCCAGGTCGGCAAGGGCCAGTTCGGTATTGATGATTTCGATATCGGCGATGGGATTAATGGTGTTGGCCACGTGGATAACGTTCTCGTCTTCGAAGCAGCGCACCACGTGGGCAATGGCGTCCGTTTCTCGAATATTGGCGAGGAACTGATTGCCCAGGCCTTCGCCTTTCGAGGCGCCGGCGACGAGACCGGCGATATCGACAAACTCCATCGTCGTGGCGATGGTGTTCTGGGGATCGACAATGGCCGCCAGAGCATCCAGACGCGGGTCGGGCACCGGCACGATACCGGTGTTTGGCTCGATTGTGCAGAACGGAAAGTTTTCCGCGTCTATACCTGCCTTGGTCAGGGCATTAAAGAGAGTCGATTTACCAACGTTGGGCAAACCGACAATACCGCATTTGAATCCCACTAGGCCGGGTCCTCGTCAGGTTTGGTGTGTAAGCGTGTCATGGCTTCGTTCCAGGCGCCTTTGACTGCGAGAGGCAGTGCATCGAGGGCGCCCTCAATACTGGCTTCGATCTGCCGCTGTTCCGCTTGCGGGGCCCGTCGCAGCACGTAGTTTACGACCTCGCTGGCATGGCCGGGGTGGCCAATACCGATGCGCAGGCGCGCGAAACCGCGGTCGTTAGCGAGTGCTTTAACAATATCGCGCAGGCCGTTGTGCCCGCCGTGACCACCGCCGATTTTCAGGCGGCTGATGCCAGGTGGCAAGTCCAGTTCGTCGTGAGCGACAAGTATTTCCGCCGGGGCAACCTGAAAAAAGCGGGCCATCGCCGCTACTGATTGCCCGCTTTTGTTCATGTAGGTAGCCGGTATCAGCAGGTGAATGTCCTGGCCTTCCAGAGTCAGCCGGGCGGTGGCGCCGAAAAAACGTGCCTGGTGGCGCAGGGGTACGCCGTACCTGTGGGCAAGTGCCTCGACGAAGTCCGCGCCGGCATTGTGACGCGTGTGCTGATATTCGGGGCCAGGGTTACCCAGCCCCGCAATGAGCCTGATTGGCGAGTCCAAGAGCGGCGCGCCCGTTCAGGCTCAGTCCTCGCTGTCGCCGCCTTCGGCTTCGCCAGCCTCCGCAGACGGTTGGGCTGCTTCGCCGGTACCTTCAGCGGCAGCCTCTTCATCCACTTCCTCACCTTTCTTCTTGTTGACTGCCGCCACGGGAAGGTCGTGATCTTCGCCATGTTGCAGGGCAACACTTTCCACGCCCTGGGGCAGGGAAAGGTCGGAAATGTGCAGATTGTCGCCGACGGAGAGTTGTTCCATGTCGACTTCAATGTACTCTGGCAGGTCGCCGGGTAGACATTCGATTTCCAGGTCGGTCATGGAGTGAGCGATGATGCCGCCTTCCAGCTTGACGCCCACACAGCTCTCTTCGTTGATAAAGTGCAGCGGTACCCGCGTGGTGAGTTTTTGGGTTTTACTGACGCGCATAAAATCGACGTGCAAAATCACGGGCTTAGCCGGATGGCGTTGCACGTCTTTTAGAATCACGTCCTGGCTTTTACCGTCCGTGTTCAGCGTAATGATATGCGAGTAAAACGCCTCGTTTTCCAGCGCGTGGTGGAGTTCGTTTTCCGCCAGCGCGATGATTTCAGGTGCTTGCTGGCCACCGTACACGATGCCAGGAATTTCCTGCGCCAGACGACGCAGGCGGCGGCTCGCACCTTTCCCTACTTCGTTCCGGGCCTTGGCATTGAGGACATAATCGACCATTGCCTTGTCTCCTTGGTTTATCCTGGTCCGTTTCTGCGACCGAAACTGTCCAGGGATTAATCAAAGCCGCGCCGACAGCGCGGCGGTTTATCCTGCGCTAGTCAAACATTGCGCTGATGGATTCTTCGTTACTGACCCGCCGAATGGCTTCGGCCAGCATTTGTCCCAGTGATAACTGGCGAATGGTTGGGCATGCCAGTGCCTTTTCACTGAGTGGAATACTGTTGGTTACAACCAGCGCGTCCAGCTGGGAATTGCCCAGGTTTTCAATAGCGGGGCCGGACAGCACCGGGTGGGTACAGTAAGCGACCACCTGTCTTGCGCCTTCCTTCTTGAGCGCCGTGGCGGCCGTGCAAAGCGTGCCAGCAGTATCGACGATGTCGTCGACGAGCAGACAGGTGCGGTCTTCGACTTCCCCGATAATATTCATGACCTGGGCCTGATTGGCTTCGGGGCGACGCTTGTCGATGATCGCCAGGTCCGAGTTCAGCTGTTTGGCAAAAGCCCTGGCCCTTACCACGCCGCCGATGTCCGGTGACACCACCAGGAGGTTGTCGTAATTTTGCTTTTCGATGTCGGCGAGCAATACCGGTGAGCCGTAGACGTTGTCGACCGCACAATCGAAAAAGCCCTGAATCTGTTCCGCGTGTAAATCGACAGTCAGCACGCGATTCACGCCAACGTTGTTAATCATGTCGGCAACCACTTTCGCGCTGATCGGCACGCGTGCCGAACGCACGCGGCGATCCTGGCGCGCGTACCCGAAATAGGGCACCACCGCAGTGATGCGGCCCGCCGATGCGCGGCGCAGGGCGTCGACAATGAATACCAGTTCCATGATGTTTTTGTGCGTCGGCGAACAGGTGGGTTGGATGACAAAAACGTCGCGGCCACGCACGTTCTCGTGTATCTCGACGCTGATTTCGCCGTCGGAAAACTGCGAGACCACGGCCTTGCCGACCGGGATACCCAGGTGTTGCGCGATTTCCCCGGCCAGTTCCGTATTGGCATTGCCGGTAAAAAGCATCAAATTGGCCATGGGATTATCCTGAGAAGTTGCGCGCGATCGTAGCGTGACGGGGATTGGGTGCTCGGGTTAGCGACTTGTCCTGGCGGTGGTCCGCCAGAGTTTCGGTTCAGTGTCCGCAGGTTGTGTTGGCTGCTGTCGGACACAACGCTTGTCGGGTGTCACTCCTTTAATTTGAATGGCTGGGGCGGGAGGACTCGAACCTCCGAATGACGGGATCAAAACCCGTTGCCTTAGCCACTTGGCGACGCCCCACTAGCATTAAATTAACGTGCTGCTGCGCTTGTCCTGGCGGTTCATACTCCCAGTTCCCGATACACCGGCGACTGGTTAATACCCTGCGCGACAAAACCTCGCCAGTCCTGGGGTAAATCTGCCAGTATCGAATCCGCCTGTTCCCGGCTTTCGAGTGCGGCGAACACACACGAGCCGGTGCCGGTCAATTGCGCGGGGGCGTATTGGGCAAGCCAGAGCCTGGCAGCCTGCACCTCGGGATACTGTTTTTCCACCACCGCCTGGCAAACGTTGCCGGCGCCCTGCGCACGAAAGGCGCGTATTGTGATCGGCGGCGAGTTCCTTGTCAATTCCGCGTCGTTAAAGATCTTGGCTGTCGATACCGCGCAGTTGGGGTACACCACAGCGTACCAGGATGAGGGTATATCGACGGTTTCGAGCCGCTCGCCGATGCCCTCTGCCCAGGCGGTACGTCCCCGAATGAAAACCGGCACATCGGCTCCCAGGAGCAGGCCGACCTTTTGCAGGGTGGCGATATCGCAATGGGTACGCCAGAGGGTGTTGAGAGCAAGCAGCGTGCTGGCGGCATCGCTGCTGCCGCCGCCAAGGCCGCCGCCCACAGGCAGCCGCTTTTCCAGCCTGATGTCGGCACCTTGCCGGCATTGTGTTATCGCCTGTAATCGCTTCGCGGCGCGCACAACCAGATTGTCTTCGCTGTCGGGCACCGAATACGCCATCTCTCCGTCGACAGCGAGGCGAATATCGCCGTCGTCCCGTGTGCTGAAAGACAGGATGTCGCCATAATCAAGCAACTGGAACAGGGTCTGTAATTCGTGGTAACCGTCGGCTCTGCGGCCGGTGATGTGCAGAAAGAGGTTGAGTTTCGCAGGTGCGGACAGAGTAAGGGAAGCCATCGCGAGAGCTATACCGACACCGAATTATATCGGCAATTGTATATCCTGAATCAGCAGCGTGAAGCGGACGCTGTCCCGCGTCGCAATAATCTTGCCGGGCAAGCGGCCGGCCGATGTGTCGCGATAGCGGGAGAGTTTGAGTTGCCAGCCGCTTTGTTCGAAACGGTTCAACGCGCCGTCCGGAGTATAGTGTGCTTCAGTGTGGCTCTGTTGGGGTGCGGGAATACCCCGAATCCAGTAGACCAGGGCGTCGACGGGAAGCCGCCATCCCAGCACTTTTACCGAGAGGTCGGCCGCCGAGTGGGCCGAGATTTCCGGTTCGTCCGCCTGGCGCAGGATTGCCGAGCGTTCGTCGCCAACAAGCTGAACGGTGCCAGCGCCGAAAGGGCCACCCAGGTGCAGGTCAAATTGTTCCTGGTGTTGGCGCCAATCCAGCCAGGCACTGCCGGCGTCGGCATCGGATCGATAGCCAATCTTGCCCTTGATATGCCAGCCGCTAATCGCGAGCATGGCGGCCCGGTGGTTCTGCCAGCCAGGTGGGGATGCGGTACTCAATCGCGCGCTATCGCGCGTCGCCCAGGACGCACAGCCGCCGAGCCAGGCCAGTTGCAGGAACAACGCGAGGGTCAGGGCCCGACCCGTAAACCTCAGAGTTCTACCTCGAGACGCTTGAGAGTTTCGGAAATATGGTCGCTCTCCGGATCTTCCTCAAGAGCGTCGCGCCACACCTGCTTTGCCTCTTCCCGCTCGCCAATAGCCCACAACACCTCTCCCAAATGCGCCGCCACCTCGGGGTCGGGCATGGCGGCCATGGCACGGCGCAGATATTTCAGCGCGTCCTCATTTTTGCCCTGTCGATACAGCACCCATCCCATACTGTCGATAATCGCGGGGTCGTTGGGCTGTAATTCCAGCGCGCGCTCGATCAGGCCATAAGCCTCTTCGAAACGCTCCGTATGGACGGTCAGGGTATAACCGAGGGCATTAAGTACCGAAGGGTTATCCGCGTCGTGCTGCAGAATAGTGCGCAGGTCGGCTTCGACGCTGGCAATGTCGTTGAGCTTTTCGCTGACCAGTGACCGGGAATACAGTAAATCGAAATTGTCGGGGTGGGACCCGAGGCCCTCCGTTAACAGTTCGTGGGCAGTCTCGTAGTGTTTCGAGGTCACGAGCAGTTCGGATTCCATGCGATAAAGCGGCACGACCAACTCCGGGTATTGCAGGCGTTGCCGGTGCAGATAAGCGCGCGCGTCCTGCAGTCGCTCGTTTTCGCTCAGCAGCTGCGTAAGGCGGCTCATTGCAGGCAACAAATTGTTGCCTTTGCCGACCAGGCCGTACTGGGTGATGGCTTCGTCGTCGTTGTCGTCTTCTTCTGCGAGCAGCGCCAGTTGAAAATGGGCGTCGCTAACGCGCTTGTTATTCTGAATCAGGTGTTTTAACTGTGCCTTCGCTTCGTCCCGCTGGCCCAGTTCCTTGTTCAAGAGGGCAAGCGAATATTTCAGGTTAAAGTCGTCCTCGTTGGCAGCCACCAGTTCGCTCATCTGGCGTCGTGCTTCCGCCACGTCGGTTTCAGCGATGAAGCGAATAAGCTGTAATCGGAGTTTTTTACTCTCCGGATTGATGCTCAGTCCCTTCTTCAGGGTACTCATGGCCTGTTTTTGCTCGCCCTCCTTGTAGAGCAGTTGGGCCAGGGTCAGGCGGGCGCTTTCATTTTTCGGTTCCAGTTTAAGCAGAGCTTTGCCGGTTTCCAGCGCTGCCTGGGTTTCGCCCTGTTGGCCCTCAAGCTGGATTTTACCGAGCAGGATATCCTTGTTATTGGGATAGTCGCGAGCCAGCGCAGTATAGCCGGCCAGGAGCTTGGCCCGGGTTTCGTCGTCGGATTTGGCGGTCAGTGCGGGCAGGGATTTGAGTGCCTCGCTATCGCCTTCGAGGAATAGGCGCTTGCCGTAATCAAAAGCACCCTCGATGTCGCCAGCCACCGACCGGTAATAAAATACCAGTCTCTTGGCTTTCTGGTTTTCGGGTTCTATATCGACCCACAGCTCGCTCAGTTCTTTCAAGGCGTCGCGGTCGTTCAGGTAGGATGCCGTGCGTGCCGCCCGTCGTGTAACGTTGGGGTCGCGGGTATTGCGGGCCTGTTCGAGGTATTTATCGAGCGCGAGCTCGTAATCTCCCCTGACACCGGCAAACTCGGCGACAAGCAGCTCGTAAAAGGCACCTTGGGGAAAGGCGCGAACGGGATAATCGTCGGCGCCGGGCCCGTCGTCGGGACGGCCGTCACTGTCTTCCGTGGCCGAATCGGTACTGGCGCCGATAGTCGGATAGTCGAGGTTGGCACAGCCCGACAGCATCAATGCGCCGGCCGTAAAAAGTGCCAACAGGGTGGCTCGCGAAAACATGGGTTGGGGTCTCGTATAATACGCCGCTAGCGGCTTGCCATTGTAACAAGTATGAGTAAGACAACTAGCATGCAAATAGTTTAATCGTCGGCCCGGTTTTAGACAGCAAAATACAGCGCCCATTTCATGTCCCTGACTGCACTTGGAATCAATCATCGCTCGGCGCCACTAAGTGTGCGCGAACGAGTAGCGTTTGCCCCGGAACAAACCATGACCGAGCTGAAATGCGGGCAGGGGGAGCTGGGCGTCGACAATATTGCCGTTTTGTCGACTTGCAACCGTACCGAAATCTACGTGGCGGGCGAGCGTGCCGATCCCGCCCCGGACGTGCTGGCCTGGCTGGCGCACCTGCGAGCTCTCGATATCGCCGATCTGCAAGCCTGTTGCTATATCTATTCAAATGAGGAAGCGGTGCGTCACATGATGAAAGTCGCCAGCGGTCTCGACTCTATGGTGCTGGGCGAGCCGCAAATCCTGGGTCAGATGAAATCATGTTTTGCGGTGGCGCAGAAGGCCGGTACCGTAGACGGCGTGCTCGATCACGCGTTTCAGCAGGTGTTTTCCACCGCCAAGCGCGTGCGGCGGGAGACGGCGATCGGGCAAAATCCGGTGTCGGTAGCCTACGCGGCGGTGACCCTGGCGCAGCAGATCTTCGCCCGTCTGAAAGATGTCGAGGCCCTGCTGATTGGCGCCGGGGAGACTGTCGAATTACTGGCCAGGCACCTGCGCGAGCAGGGGGTGGGTCACATTACGGTCGCCAATAGAACTCTGGCGCGGGCGCAGGAACTGGCGGAGCTATTCTCGGCCGATGCCATTTTGTTGTCGGATATTCACGACTATCTGCCGCGGGCGGATATTGTGATTTCCTCGACGGCGAGTCAGTTACCGGTGTTGGGTAAGGGTGCGGTTGAGTCAGCTCTCAAACAGCGCAAACACAAACCCATGTTTATGGTCGATATCGCCGTCCCGCGGGATATCGAGCCGGAGGTCGAACGGCTGGACGACGTCTATTTATATACCGTCGACGATCTGCAATCGGTGATAGCCTCCAATATGCGCGATCGGGAAACTGCGGCGCTGGAAGCTGCGGATATTATTGAGGATGGCGTCAGATTGTGGCTGGAGCAATTGCGCGGCCAGGATGCTGCGGGTACGATTCGCGCCTTTCGCAGCGCCGCTGGCGCGCAACGGGATCGGGAACTGGCCAAGGCGCTGGCAGCGATACAACAGGGTCGCCCGGCAGAAGAAGTCTTGCGGCATCTGGCTCACGGGCTGACCAACAAGCTGTTGCACGCGCCTACCGCGCACCTGAAACAGGCCGGAGAGCAGGGGCGCCTGGATCGCATACGCTGGGCCCACGAGCTGTTTGACCTGCCCCTGCCGCCGGATTCTGCTGATTCGAGCGATGAGACCGAATGAAGACTTCACTACTGGAAAAACTCGACAACCTTAACGAGCGCTACGACGAAGTAGGGCGCCTGCTTAGCGAAGCCGAGATTATTAGCGATCAGGACAGGTTTCGCACACTGTCCATGGAGTATGCCGAGCTCGAGCCGGTGGCGAAAACCTATCGCCGCTATGTGCGTGTCGGCGAGGATCTCGAAGCGGCACAGACGCTGTTAAAGGATAGTGATGTCGATATGCGGGAGTTGGCGCAGGACGAAATCCGCAGCGGTGAGGCCGAGCGGGATGAACTGGAAGAGAATCTGCAACGGCTACTATTGCCCAGGGACCCCAACGACAACTGCAATGTTTTTTTGGAGATACGCGCGGGCACGGGCGGTGACGAGGCAGCTATTTTTTCCGGCGACCTGTTTCGCATGTATGCGCGCTATGCAGAATCCCGGGGCTGGAAAGTGGAACTCATCAGCGAGCGGCTGGGCGAGCACGGCGGTTACAAAGAAGTGATAGCGCGTATAGTCGGCCAACAGGTGTATTCCCACCTGAAGTTCGAGTCGGGCGCACACCGGGTGCAACGGGTGCCGGAAACCGAATCCCAGGGACGTGTGCACACGTCGGCCTGCACCGTCGCCATACTGCCCGAGGTTGAGGAGATCGAGGGTGTGGAGGTCAATAAGGCCGATCTGCGCATTGATACCTTTCGCGCTTCCGGTGCCGGCGGTCAGCATGTCAACAAAACCGACTCGGCCATTCGTATCACTCATATACCGACCGGCATCGTCGTGGAGTGTCAGGAAGAGCGCTCGCAACACAAGAACAAGGCCAAAGCCATGTCCCTGCTGCAGGCGCGGATCCTGGGCGGCATGCGCGAGCAGCAATCCCAGGAGCAGTCCGAGCTGCGGCGCGGCCTGGTGGGCAGCGGCGACCGTTCCGAGCGCATTCGCACCTACAACTTCCCGCAGGGGCGGGTCACCGATCATCGCATCAACCTGACCCTATACAAAATTGAGGAAGTCATGCAGGGTGACCTCGACCAACTGGTGCAGCCGCTGATCAACGAACACCAGACCGAGCAGTTGGCGGCCCTGGCCGGATAATGGCCGGAATAGCGCCCGCAGTTTTCTTTCAAGCGCCCGGAACGATCAGGTGGCGGCAGACAGCAACATAGCGACTTTGCTCGGTCAGGGCGTATCGGCTCTCCGACAAACGTCAGACAGCCCGAGACTCGATGCTGAACTGATCCTCTGCCATGTTCTCGACCAGGATCGCGCCTTCATCTATACCTGGCCCGACCGAAGCGTAGCTACAGCGCAAACCGGGCAATTTCACGGCCTGATAGCGCAGCGCAAGCGAGGCGTGCCGATCGCGCATATTCTGGGTTATCGTGAGTTCTGGACCTTAAAGCTCGAAGTGAATGACAGCACCCTGATTCCGCGTCCCGAGACCGAATTGCTGGTGGAACTGGCGCTGGAAAGGGTCGAAGCATCTGTTGCCAGCGTGCTGGATCTGGGTACCGGTACCGGCGCTATCGCCCTGGCGCTGGCCAGCGAGCGGCCCGACTGGCAAATCCTCGCGGTAGACATGGTGCCGGAAGCGGTGGCGCTGGCCGAGCGCAACCGCCGTCGGCTCGGTTTCGGTAACGTTCGAGTGGCAATCAGCGATTGGTTTGCGGCGGTACCACAAGCGACCTTTGATCTGATTATCGCGAATCCACCCTACGTGGCGGCAGACGATCCGCATTTGCGGCAGGGGGATCTACGCTTTGAACCGGCTTCAGCGTTGGTCGCCGAGCACGCCGGTTTTTCCGCCCTGGAAAAGATTATTGCAGAGAGTGTCGACTTTCTGGCACCCGCTGGATACTTGCTATTGGAGCATGGTTTTCAACAGGCCGGGGAGGTGCGCCGAGCCCTGGGGGCGGCCGGATTGGCCGCCGTCGCCACGCACCGGGATCATCAGGGTCTCGATCGGGCTTCTATCGCCCGCATGCCCTGAAGCTGTGGCGATAAATGCCCTCTGCGGCGGCTGGAAGGTTGAGCAAGAATATCGCTCTCGACAGGAGGTATAGCGTTAACTGGCCCTAAGGGCTCCGGCAATTTGTATATTTCCGCGCTTATGGAGATATTTGCGTGAGATTTGAAAAGTATATCGGCATTGACTATTCAGGAGCCAAAGGACCGGAGAGTCGTTTGCGCGCGCTACAGGTCTACACGGCGGGGCGTGACGGCGCACCGCAAAAACAATCGCCAAAGCAACCCGGCGTAAAAAACTGGTGCCGTCGTGAAATTACGCAATTCTGTCAGGAGGCGCTGGCCCAGACGCGACCGGTCATTATCGGTATCGACCATAATTTTTCTTTGCCCATGAGTTACATGACGCGCTACGGGCTCAATAGCTGGGACGTTTTTCTGCGCGATTTTATGCATCACTGGCCGACCCACGAAGATTACAACTACGTCGAGTTTCTTCGTCCCGACAACCCCCGCACGGGTGATGCTTCGGAACTGCGTTTGTGCGAACAGTGGACGGCAACGGCAAAGAGTGCCTTTCAGTTCGACGTCAATGGCTCGGTAGCCAAGTCGACCCATGCCGGCCTGCCCTGGCTGTTGTGGTTGCGGCAGGCGACTAAGGCACATGTTCATTTCTGGCCCTTTGACGGCTTTGAAGTGCCCACCGGGCGCTCCGTTATTGCCGAGGCTTATCCGGCCCTCTACAAACGGCGCTATTCGCAGGGTGCGCGCTCTACGGATGAGCACGACGCCTGGTCGATTGCCACCTGGCTGCAGGAAACCGATCGACGGGGCACCCTGGGCCGTTATTTCCTTCCTCCACTATCCCTGCCCGAGCAGAAGCGGGCGCGTCTCGAAGGCTGGATTCTCGGCGTTAGCTAACGCGGTTGCGGATAAGGTGACTTGTTGATTGACACCGCCTTGGCTACCATGCGCGGTTCTGTTGTACCCCGATCCGGGCACCCCTATGGACTTATTTGATTTTGCCGATGGCCGCGAAGGTTATTATGGCGATTACGGCGGCGCTTTTTTGCCGGAGATTCTCACGACAACTATTGAAGAGTTGCAGGCCTGCTTTCGCGAGTGCAAAAGCGACCCCGCATTCTGGCAGGAGTTCGTCGAGCTGATGAGGAGCTATTCCGGGCGTCCGACACCGGTCACTTACCTGGAAAATCTCAGCAATAAACTGGGCGGCGCGCGAATCTACGTCAAGCGGGAAGATCTGGGACATACCGGTTCTCACAAGATCAACAACGTGATGGGGCAGGGTCTGGTTTGCAAACGTCTGGGCAAGAAGCGCGTGATCGCCGAGACCGGCGCCGGGCAGCACGGTTTTGCCACCGCGACGATGGCTGCCCGCTTTGGTTTTGAGTGCAAGATCTACATGGGTGCAGTGGATGTCGCCCGACAGCGCCCCAACGTGTTCTGGATGGAAAACCTCGGTGCCACCGTGGTCGCCGTCGAAGACGGCCAGCGCACATTGAAAGACGCCATTAACGAGTGTCTGCGCGACTGGGTCACCAACATGGCGGATACGCACTACGTGCTGGGCACGGCCTGCGGACCCCATCCCTTCCCGGAAATGGTGAGTTTTTTTCAGGCCATTATCGGACGAGAAGCACGCGAGCAAATCGTCGCCGAAGCCGGGCGGCTACCGGACAGGGTTTTTGCCTGCGTCGGTGGTGGTTCCAACGCCATTGGAATTTTCCAGGGTTTCATGGATGACAACGTGGAGCTGGTAGGAGTCGAGGCCGGTGGTCACGGCCCCGGTTCCGGTTTGCATGCCGCCAGGTTAGCCTACGACGATGCCTCGGTCGGCGTTGCACAGGGTTACAAAACGTATTTTTTGCAAAACGACGACGGCAATATGCTCGAAACCCATTCGATCGCAGCGGGACTCGACTACATTGGCATCAACCCGATTCTGGTGAATTTGTGGCAACAGGAGCGCGTGCGCTTTGAAGCCGCCACTGACGATGCGGTGCGCGAAGCGCTGCAGTTGACCATGCGCACGGAGGGCTTGATCCCGGCTCTGGAGAGTACCCACGCGTTTGCCCAGGCCATTGTCGAGGCGCCGAAAATGTCTAAAGACGAAGTTATTCTGATCAATCAGTCCGGCCGCGGCGACAAGGATATTTTTACCGTTGCCGATGCCATTGACGATCGCCACTGGCGGCAGTTTATTCGCGATAAGGCGGCTGAATATGGAGAGGACTGAGAGCGAAAAGCAGATGGCGGCTGGCAGGGCCTCGGGAGCCGATCATCTGGAGGCGTATTTACGCCAGCGCCTGGCACAAAAACCGCTGTTGTTGATGACCCATGTGGTTTGCGGTTATCCCTCCTTTGACGACAACTGGCGCGAACTGGAAGTCATGGCTGAAGCGGGCGTCGATCTGGTCGAACTGCAGTTTCCGTTTTCCGAGCCGTCCGCCGATGGCCCACTGTTTGTCAAGGCCAACCAGCTGTCTCTGGAGCGGGGCGTGCGCCGAGACCAGTGTTTTGAGTTTATGGCGCGGGTCAGTGAGCACTTTCCGTTCAAAGTGCTGATGATGGGTTATTACAATACCGTATTTAAAATGGGTGAGGCGGCGTTTCTCGACGCGCTTGCCAAGGCCGGCGGTTGTGGCTACATCGTGCCCGATTTGCCGGTGCAGGAAGCGGGTCACCTGCACCAGTTGTCTGCCGAACGCGGGTTGTCGCCCATTGTGCTGATGACGCCGACTAACAGCGATGCCCGTCTCGAGATGCTCGGCCAGGTCGCCCGAGGCATGATTTACGCTGTCGCCCGCAAGGGCGTGACCGGCGACAAAACGGAAATGGGCGCGGATCTGGAGGCATTTATCGCACGGTGTCGGCAGCACACGAGCCTGCCTGTTGGTGTTGGTTTCGGCGTCAGCGAAAAAGCCGATTTGGATTTTCTTCAGGGCAAAGCGGAAATCGCCATTATTGGCACTGCCGCCCTGAAAGCCTGGGAAGAGGGTGGCGAAACAGCTCTGCGCAAATTCTTTCAAGACCTCGCAGGTTGATGCCAGGCGCCACGCGCACTACGTAAAAGCCCGGAAGTCGGCGGCTCTACCCAGGCTGTCCGCCACAGCCTGACAAGTGATATGGCCCTCTGCGGTGTTTACGCCCATGGCAAATCCGGCGTCGTCGCGAAGCGCCGAGACGCCCTCCTCAGCAAGTTTTATCACGTATGGCAGTGTCGCCTCGGTTAGCGCCAGCGTAGACAAACGGGGGTAAGCGCCGGGCATATTGGCGACGCAATAGTGGATCACACCGTGCTTTTCGTAGACCGGGTCGGTGTGGGTTGTCGGTCGCGACGTCGCGACACAGCCGCCCTGGTCAATACTGACGTCGACAATCACCGAGCCCCGAGGCATGGTTTTCACCATATTTTCACTGATCACGGCGGGCGCGCGGGCCCCGCGAACGAGTACTGCACCCACCAGTAAATCAATATCTTCGAGTTCGACCTCGATATTGCTCTGATTGGACTCGATAAATCTAAGACGTGTGTTTAATGCGGATTCCAGCAGGCGGGTTTTGCTTGGGTTATGCCCTGCAATCACAACTGACGCACCAAGGTTGTGGGCAACTTTTGCGCTGTGTTGTCCGACGACCCCGTCGCCGACGACGAGTACTTTACCAAAGCGTCGATCAAACAACTCTGACAGCAGCATGCCCCTGCCACCATTGTGCCGGGCCAAATGATAGTTGCCCATAGTGACAGCCATGCTGCCAGCGACTGCGCTCATGGGCGCGAGCAGAGGTAATTGCCCGGCTGCGTTTTCGACGGTTTCGTAGGCAATTGCCAGTGTTTTGGACGCCAATAGCGTGTCGGTAAGTGTTGACGTGACGCCAGCCAGATGAAGATAGGTAAACAACATCTGACCGCGCAGAAAAGCAAATTCCTCCGCTAACGGCTCTTTTACCTTTACTACCAGATCTGCCTGCCAGGCCTCGGATGGGTGCTCGACGAGTTCAGCGCCAGCCTCCCTGTAGTCGGTGTCGCTAAAGCCCGCGCCGTGGCCCGCGTTCTTTTCCACCAGGACGCTGTGGCCGGCCTGCACCAATTGACCAGCGCCCGCTGGCGTCATCGCCACTCTTTCTTCTGCGACTTTGATTTCCCTGGGGATGCCAATCTTCATGCTTGTGTCTAAAGTTCTGTCAAGGTTTCCATAACTTGGGTTGTTACCGCTCGCTGTCCGTCGATGAGGCCGAAAGGTCGGGTCGACGGTAGACGATTACTTAGACCGAATAATCAAGCCCATGTTCGGTAAGGCGTGCTAATTACAGCGGCCAGACGACGTCTTGTCCATGGGTAATACCTGTTGTAGGTCAACCTGCGCCTCTTTCGTGCGTTTTAACATGGTTCAGTCTAGGTATTGGAATGAATAACGGCCATGAAACTTTCCAGCGTGTTGATCACTTTGGCGATAGCGCTCTTACTGTCGGCTTGCGCGGGACGCCACCGGCAGGGCGGCGACATTATTATCGACACGAAAAATGTCGATATGGAAATGTACTACCAGGATTTGCACGAGTGCCGAAATTACGCCGCGCAGGTGAAATCTGGTGAGAAAACCCTGGGTCGCGCTATTGGTGGCGCCATCGTCGGCGGCGCAGTAGGTGCCATTGTCGGCGATAGTGGCACGGCAAAAAGAGCGGCAGGCGCTGGCGGTGTCCTCGGTGGCGCCGAAGGCGTTGGGGCTGCACACCGGGAAAAACGTCAGGTGGTGCGTAATTGCCTGCGAGGCCGGGGTTACCGGGTGTTAAACTAACGATGACGGTATCACTTCGCTAACGGCTTGATTTGGCTATTCCTGCCGCTTTCCTGGATGTATTTCGATTCATCGGTCCCCGTCCAAAAGGCGCTGAGCCTGCCCCGCGAGCCGCGGTAGCCGTGGCATCGTGCTAGACTGTTTGTTCATATCCCGGAGCAAACTTTGTTATGTCTGATAAATACAGCACTGCCGAGCTGCAGGTCAGTTATGGTATCGGCCGTCAAATGGGTGACCAGCTCAACAACAGCCCTTTTGAAGACCTCGACCTGAGTGCGCTCGTCGACGGTATATCCGATGCCATTCAGGGCAAGCCCAGTCAAGTCGAGGTTGATGTAATTCGCTCCGCATTTGACGAGGTCAATAAAGGTATCGAGGCGCGCAAGGCGGAAGATAAAGAAAAGCATGCCTCAGAAGGCGAAAAATTCCTCGCAGAAAATGCCCAACGGGGAGAGGTGACGGTTACCGAGTCCGGCCTGCAATATGAGGTACTCGAAGCGGGCAGCGGCAAAACGCCTGGTGTTTCTTCCAAAGTCAGCACCCATTACGAGGGTAAGTTGATCGATGGACGTGTCTTCGACAGCTCCTATCAGCGTGGGCAACCTGCCGAGTTTCCGGTAAGCGGGGTAATAGCTGGCTGGACAGAAGCCCTGCAGTTGATGGAGGAAGGTGCCAAATGGCGCTTGTACGTCCCTTATCACCTGGCATACGGGGAGAAAGGCGCGGGTGGTTTGATCGGCCCCTATGCTACGTTGATTTTTGATGTTGAGCTGATTGCAGTGTTAGGTTGAATAAAGCCGGATCTAAAGTGCATCGGGCTGTTAACTGTTTGCCGCGACGCGAGCGGTTAATAGCTAATAACAGTCGTGGTGGGCTGGTTTTATTCGGCCCGGAATGCAGCAACACTGCTTGCGTTTAACCAAATTCCGTTTTTCGCGTTGCTCTCGCCGGGAGTCTCAATGGCGTTAACTTGTTTCACCAAACGCAAGGAAAGCGTCGGTAGCTATATCTGACATCGCGGCGCCTGCCATAAAAGCCTGTTTGCGCATTTTTTGGACGAAAGTGGGCGCGCCGCACAAATACACGCCATAACCGGATAAATCCGAAAAGCGCTCACGACAATACTGGTAGATATCGGCTTCAATGAGTCCCGGGCAAGCTTTTCCTTCCCATGTTTGCACCAGAAATTGCAGTTCGACCTGGGGGAATTCTTCGACCAGACGTAACAGGGCTCCTTGGTAATAAAACCCGGAATGGCGCGCGGCGCCAACGAGCAGGTAAATTGGTCCGTGGTGTCCATTTACCAGAGCATCTTTGAGTACCCCGAGCACGGGTGCCAGGCCGGTACCGATGGCAGCCAGTAACAGCGGGCGATCCTGAGTATGGGAATATACGCAACTGCCCATCGGTCCCTGTAATGTGAGTTCGTCCCCACACTTGAGATCGTTGCAGAGCCAGGGACTTATGGCGCCTCCGGGAATATGTTTGACATGCAATTCGAGCCATTTGTCCTGTGTTTGGTGGCTGGCGAGAGAGTAGCTGCGCGCTGTGGAGGAATCTTTCCAGAGCGTGATGTACTGCCCCGGTCGATAGTCCATGTCGGCGTCTAGCTGCAAGCGTACCACCTGGTCCGACAGCCATTCCCGGTTGACCAGTTTGCCGCGCACGCGGTTGGCGCCACTGTCCGGGCGACGCACGTGAATGGCGGATGTCGGTTGGCATTGGCAGCTGAGGAAGTAGTTCAGATCCCGTTGAGCGGCACTCAGGCCTTGCTGGTGCCGCGCGGCGACCTGTTGCTCATCCGTAAGCAGAACACAGGCCTGACAAACACCTGCGCGACAACCACTGGGGATTTCTTTGCCGTGCCGGTTTAGCGCGTCGAGGACCGATTCCCCGGGTCGGCAGTCGAGTTCCTCGCCTTCAAAAAAAATCGCGGGCACGACTTATAACGCCGTTACAGGTTGAGGATGTCGGATTTGGTGCCGCCGACGATGGACATGACTTCATCTATTTTTACCTGTGGCACATTGAGCTCTTCCAGCGTAGCCAGTAAGTCCTCGGCTACCGCGTTGAAATGCTCTTCTGTGAGGTTCATGTGCCGGTGGGCCTCGCGTAAATCCTTGCCCGTGTAATTGTTGGGGCCGCCAAAGGCCATCGTCAGAAAAGCCTTTTGTTTGGTGTGTTGGCCTTCCATGTCGACGGTGTCGAAAAAATGGCTGATTCGGTCGTCAGCCAGTACCTTGCGGTAAAAAATATCGACGGCGGTGTCGATGGCATCTGCGCCGCCCAGTTCATCAAATAGAGACATGAGAATCACCTGGCAGAGGCCGTGCGCTAC
>OBJS01000181.1_pt1 | contig 18612 bp, 14 predicted proteins | sample 1519851 | NCBI WGS metagenome assembly OBJS01 (sample SAMN03019806, study PRJEB22545) | beach sand metagenome | biome: beach; feature: sea beach; material: beach sand | place: USA: Municipal Pensacola Beach, FL | collected 2010-10-20 | depth 25-47 cm m
AGGTGCTATTGTGTGCCGTAAGTAGCATTAGGTTCTTTCAACTCAAAAAATAATATTGTTTCCAACGCATCAACAACTGACACCGAATTCTTACTCGACAATTATGAGTTAATGCCTGAAATACACACTTTGGTTACCAATAACTCGCTTATTGTCAATTACCCAGTTACGCTCAACAATGAGCAGATCGGCACCCTCTTAATACATGCCAGCTTAGATATTCTTCGCAAGCAGCAATGGCAAAGTGCGTCGCTATTATTGATCGTTTTCCTCATATCCATCTTGATCGCTTTAGCTTTGTCTCTAGTTTTTCAGCGTATCATTTCCAACCCGGTGCGGAATCTCATCACTCTGATGGATGAAGTTTCGGAAAAAAATGATTTCAGCCTACGTGCAAATAAGGAGCGAGAAGATGAATTAGGGCTTTTGGCGAATGGTCTAAACGATATGTTGGAACAAATCAGTGCTCGAGATAGAAGGCTGTCGTCACAACAAACCTATTTGCAACAAGAAGTGGACAGACAAACAGAAGAATTAATAGATGTTAATCGTGCTTTAGAACAGACCATTGCACAGCTCGAGAAAGCGATGCAAGCGGCAGACACCGCCAATCAGACCAAATCACAATTTTTGGCCAATATGAGCCATGAAATTAGAACCCCCATGCATGGGGTACTCGGCATGGCCGAACTGCTGAAAACGACTGAACTATCTGAGAAGCAGCGTGAATATGTGCAGACAGTCCAACGTTCCGGTAGAAACCTACTGGCGATCATCAACGATATACTCGACATCTCCAAGATCGAAGCCGGAAAATTTGAATTAGAGCAGATTGAGTTTGATCTATTGTTGGAAATCTCCAAAACCATCGACTTGATTCAACCAGAAGCGGATAGAAAGAATCTAGAACTTGGTTATGTAATAGATGCCGACGTGCCAAGAATTTTAATAGGCGATCCAACGCGACTGTGTCAGGTGATTTTGAACTTACTCAGCAACGCCGTTAAATTCACAGAGCATGGATACGTCACCCTTGTGATTCGCCATGAATTGGATTTGAAGCAGCAGACACAGCTAGTTTGCACCGTTGCTGATTCTGGAATTGGTGTTTCCATTGAGCAACATCAACGTATCTTTGATCTATTTTCTCAAGCAGATAACTCCATCAGCAGAGAGTATGGGGGTACGGGGTTAGGACTGGCCATCTGTCGTAATCTAGTAAAATTAATGGGCGGCACTATCACAGTGCGACAGAACGAACCCCAGGGATCAATCTTTGAATTTTCTTGTTTCTTAAAGGTATCCGATAGTCGCTCAACTGCCGAAAAAACAACAACACTAGCTAATACAGTGCAAGTCTTGTTCTTGGGGCAAAATCATAGAACCCTCTACATGCTCCAGCAATGGTGTGCTCGTCTGCAAACACATTTTGCCTACCTACAACACATCGATCCGCACTCAGTGAAACAATTACAAACCCATACCCTTAGGGCGCCCTTGGTATTCTTTGAATTTAACGTCGACAAAAGTGAGTTGCCGCCTTCTGAACGTTGGCAACCACCTATATTGGATCGTCAAAACAGTCCTGTGACCTATATTGGTTGCACCGCCGCAATCAAGTCACTGTTAAAAAGGCAACCAAATTTAACCACGTTGACACTACCGCTCCACTACAACCAACTTTTAGAACATCTAGATCGGTACCCGTCCTATCCGCATACTAGGTTGTCTACCCACACCACCTTACTTGATCTCGAAAAAATCAGTGCGCATGTATTAGTCGCTGAAGATAATCCCGTCAATCAAACTTTGGTAGCAGAATTACTCTCTGTAATTGGTTGCACCTGCACTGTCGTCGATAATGGCAAAGATGCGGTAGATGCATATCTAACAGGGCACTACGATGTGATTTTAATGGACTGCCAAATGCCAGTACTGGATGGATATGCCGCCACTCGGACCATTCGAGAATGGGAAGCGGAAACTAATAGCTCCTCAGCTGAATCGATTCCTATTATCGCGCTCACTGCCAATGTTTTAGAAGAGGGCCGAGATGCGTGCTTGAATGCAGGCATGAATGACCATATAGGCAAACCTTTTAGCATCACCGAATTGTCACGCAAACTGAAATATTGGTTAAAGAAGAATCCATCACAGAGCGAAACTATTCTTCCAACATTAGATTGGGAAGTTGTCGGGACACTAAAAGAACTACAGAACGCAACAGACATTAATAGTTTCAACCATTTGACTAAAATTTATATCCCGCACAGCCAAAAAATTGTTAATTGCATTATTCATCAAGCCGCTACGGATCAGTTAGAGGAATTATCGAAAAGCGCCCATTCGCTAAAGTCCAGCAGTGCACACGTGGGTGCGTTGAAACTGGCCGATATATGTAACACTCTCGAACTGAATGTGTTTAAATTAAGTGAATCAGAACGAAACAATTTAGTGCAACAATTAGAATCGGAGCATACACGGGTTCTCGAAGCACTTTCACATGCCACCTAGCATCAGCCCCTATCATGAACCAGCATTCCCACGAACCTAAGAATATACTCATAGTCGATGATGATCCCATTGTTCGATCAGTACTGACAGACTTCCTTTTATCTAAAAATTTTTTAGTTCACGTTGCTTCATCGGGAGAGCACGCATTAACGCTTATTGATTCGATACAAACCGACCTAATTCTACTTGATGTGAATATGCCAGGAATAGACGGCATGGATACCTGTCGACTGATTCGCAGCAAACCCGATTGGCAATTGATCCCAATTATAATGATAACTGGCGCCGACGATATGGAATCTATTACTCGCGCATTTGCTTGTGGTGCGACAGATTTTATTACCAAGCCACTTAATTTAACAATGCTAGAACATAGAATTCACTATACTCTGCGCAGTACCGATACTCTACAGCAGCTACATGCTAGTGAAGCGAGACTAAACAGTGCTCAACGATTAGGAAAACTCGGTTATTGGGAGTTCGATTTTACCGAAAGTGCGATACATATTTCGTCAGAAACCTATCGCATATTTAATCGAAGTCCAGCAGGGGCGGAAGTTCCAATTTCCGAATTCACAAACGTACTACAGGCAGTGCCTGTCGAAGATCTCGAAAGAATTAACCGAGCCATTTTGAGCACCATCCGCACAGGTGTGGGCTTTGTGATCGATTTTCGTTATCAAATCCGAGACGATGAGACTAGGATACTACGCAGCCACAGCGAGATTGCGTACTCCGATCAACACACCCCCATCCTTCTCAGGGGCGCAGTTCAAGACATTACCGAACGTAAACGCATTGAAGAACAGATACACACCCTTGCTCTTTTTGATGGGTTGACCGGCCTACCCAATCGCAGTCAATTTAAAGCCAATATCGAAAAACATACCTCGCTTTCTAATGCATCCGATGAACCATTCGCAGTAGTTTTAATGGACTTAGATCGTTTCAAAAATATAAACGATTCTCTAGGCCACAATTCTGGCGATCTACTGCTCAGAGATATCGCACAAAAGCTGCAATGGCAAATCGATAATCATCAACAGAAAGTTCAGTGGCCAAATAATAGATTCATCCCGAGATTGGCACGTATCAGTGGGGACGAATTCGCCATCGTGTTAGGCGGCTTTCGCTCTATTGAACAGTTGATTGAGTTTACCGAATTTATCTTATCGATTTTCACGCAGCCCTTTCATCTGATGGGACACGAATTATTTATCACCACCAGCGTCGGTATCGCAATATACCCACAAGATGCCCAGACCGAGGAGGAGTTAATACAGAATGCCGATGCCGCCCTTTTTCACGCCAAAAAACAAGGCCGCAATACTTATCAGTTTTTTTCACCACATCACCAAAAAGAAGCAATGGAGCAGTTAAAACTGGAAAACGGTCTGCGTCGTGCTTTAAAAAAAGACAAACTGGAACTCTATTATCAACCTCAATTTAACATTCAGCGCGGAAACATAGTTGGTGTTGAGGCATTATTACGGTGTCAACAATCAGAACTTCGAATCTTACCGGCGTCTAAATATATCGCCATTGCAGAAGAGACAGAGCTCATATCAGACATCGGACGATGGGTCATTCAAAACGCCTGCAAACAGATGGGACAATGGTTACAAAAAGGTATTGCGCCAGATTATGTTTCAGTCAATTTATCTAGTAGACAATTTTCTGGCCAGGATTTACTACAAACGATATTGGATTCATTAGAAACATATTTAGTGCCACCACAATATCTAGAGCTTGAACTCACTGAACGCACACTCATGAGTCACGTTGGAAATACGCTCGAAACTCTAAACGCCTTAAAAGATCTAGGTATCCGTCTATCGATAGACGATTTTGGTACAGGTTATTGTTCACTAAGCTATTTACAGCGTTTTCCACTAGATACCATAAAAATAGATCGAACCTTTGTAAAAGATGTGAATATCGACAAAGGTGATGCCGCCATTACAGAAGCGATCATTCATATGGGACATAGTCTCAATTTGTGTGTTATCGCTGAAGGTGTGGAAAATGCTGCTCAGAAGGAATTCCTGGCACTTCACCAGTGTGATTTAGCGCAAGGGTATTATTACTCAAAACCGTTACCCGCAAGGGGTGTCGAAAATCTATTGTGCCTGTCGCCTAATTCACATAATTCGACCATTTAACACCCGACTCGCCAAATACACACAGCGGGTGGAACACCCGCTGTGTTCTACCTTTAAGAAGGTCAGCCACTTTATATTTCTGTTATTTCCCTAATTTTTTCTTGAAGCTGTTGCTGAGCTTCACTGGGTTCTTGATTTTGCATCGACTGTAATGACATCAATTTAGACATGTCTCCGTCGATTTTAATCTCACCACTCATGAACGCTTGCATCGCTACGGAACGATCCTGTTCAATAAATAGTTTCTGACAGATTTCATAAGGTACTGTAATGGTGGCAGGGGCGTCTTCTGACTTTTGTCGCTCGAAAGCGCCGCTGACGATAGACAGCTCTTGATCTCCTGCTGGTGCACCTGTCACCACTAAGTTTAGCTTCAAATCTTCTAACTCTTCAGGCACCTCCATCTCACCAGCGTCTTCCCGCAACTTATCCACTGCTTCAAACCATTCCTCTGTTAAAAATTTTGGCATTTTATTACTCCAGTTAAGTTTCTATTATTTTAGGTTGATATATGCTTAATTTTTTTATACTACCCAGTCTGCAGGGTCTGACTGAAAAGACATGGACCCACAGGAAAGAGATATAACCTAAGGAGCTTTAAATAACAATTAACGAATGATTAGTCACTGAAACAAATAGTTCACCAATCAGCCTAACATGGCGAGTAATACCCCAGCAGCGACAGCGGAACCTAATACACCAGCGACGTTTGGCCCCATTGCGTGCATCAGAAGAAAATTATGAGGATTGGACTCCAGTCCCACCTTATTCACCACTCTCGCGGCCATGGGCACTGCGGAGACTCCGGCTGCACCCACCAGCGGATTCACTTTACCACCGGTTAATTTGGACAACACTTTTGCCATCACCACACCGGATGCTGTACCGATAGCAAATGCCACCGCACCAAGTATCAAGATCCCTAATGTTTCGACTGTTAGAAATTTATCCGCACTTAACTTGGAGCCCACACCCAACCCAAGAAAGATGGTCACGATGTTAATTATTTCGTTTTGAGTAGCATGATTTAATCTTTCCACGACGCCACTTTCACGCATAAGGTTACCAAAGGTGAACATACCAATAAGCGGCGCAGCAGAGGGAAGGAATAAAATGCAAAGACTCAGTACCGTCAGTGGAAACAACACTTTTTCCAATTTCGATACCGGTCGCAACTGCGTCATGACAATCTTTCTTTCGCTCTCCGTAGTTAGGGCTTTCATGATGGGGGGCTGTATGATGGGCACCAGTGCCATATAAGAGTATGCAGCCACGGCGATGGCGCCCAATAAATCCGGCGCCAATTTGGTCGCCAAAAAGATAGCGGTGGGTCCATCTGCTCCGCCAATAATGGCGATGGCCCCCGCATCCTGCAGGCTATATTCAATGCCTGGAACCAAATTGAGTGCAACTGCACCAATTAACGTTAGAAAAATACCAAACTGTGCCGCCGCTCCTAACACCAACATAGTGGGCTGGGCAATCAAAGGACCAAAATCCGTTAAGGCACCTACCCCCATAAAAATCAGCAATGGAAAGACACCGGTTTCAATTCCCGCATGGTAGACCATGCCCAACAAGCCCTCCTCACCGCCTATGCCGGCAACCGGTATATTACTCAACACGGCGCCAAACCCAATAGGCAACAGCAACAGTGGTTCAAATTCCTTGTTGATGGCGAGATAAATTAATATCAGGCCCACGGCCATCATTAACCCTTGTCCAGGGGTGATATTGGCGATGCCAGTGGAGATCCAAATTTGTTCTAGCTTATCCATATTAAAGTTTTATCCCACTGCTATCAGATCCGAATCCACTGCCACCGAGTCACCCGCGGCGACGAACACGTCTTTTACCGTGCCAGAGAAGGAACTGCGGACTTCAGTTTCCATTTTCATGGCTTCTAGGATGATGACCAGCTCCCCTTCGGCCACTGCCTGCCCAACCTTAACCACTACCTTAGTAATGCTGCCCGCCATAGGTGAACGAATGACGCTTGTAGTACCTGTGCCGATGGTAGCAGGAGAAACCCCCTTAGGCACAACGTCCGCCACTACCCCTTCTGGGGCCACCACAACATCAAAAGGTTGCCCATTAACAGTGACTGTATATCGCTCCGCAGTCTCTTCTGATGCTGTTTGTGGTAATTTTCCCGTACCATTTTGATCATTTTCTTGGGCAGAGGGCGTAGGCTCAAAAAACGCCGGGTTATCGCGATTTTCGAGAAACTTCATGCCTACTTGCGGAAAGAGTGCAAAGGTGAGCACATCGTCAATCTTATGTTGCGCAATCCTTATCTTTTGTTCTTTAGCTAAAGTGTCAAACTCCTTCATCAGTTGCGGCAGTTCATCTTCTAACAAATCTGCAGGCCGACACTCTATCGCTGACTCACCCTGCAATGCCTGTTTGCGTAAGCTCTCATTTACCGGTGCCGGCGTTGCGCCATACTCCCCTTTGAGGACACCCAAGGTTTCCTTAGAGATACTCTTGTATCGTTCTCCGGTCACCACGTTTAACACCGCCTGAGTACCCACAATCTGAGATGTAGGGGTCACCAAAGGTATATATCCGAGGTCTTTCCGGACTCGGGGAATTTCCTCTAAGACTTCATCAAACTTATCAATGGCCCCCTGCTCTCGAAGCTGATTCTCCATATTGGTCAGCATGCCACCTGGCACCTGAGCCAACAAAATACGTGAATCGGTACCTTTCAAAGAACCTTCAAACCGAATATATTTTTTTCGCACCTCGCGAAAATAGGCGGATATTTCCTCTAGTAAACTTAGATCCAAACCGGTACTTCGTTCCGTCTCGTCAAAAATGGCCACCACCGCTTCGGTGGAAGAATGACCATAAGTCATACTCATGGACGAAATTGAGGTATCCACCATATCGATTCCCGCCTCAGCCGCCTTTAAGATAGCGGCTGTACTTAAACCTGTGGTCGCATGACACTGCATCGCTATGGGAATATCGCAACTCTGTTTCAGTTTGGTGACCAACTCTTCTGCCACGTAAGGCTTCAATAAGCCCGCCATATCTTTAATCGCTATGGAATGACATCCCATCTCTTGTAAACGCTTGCCCATGTCTACAAACAGATCCACACTATGTACTGGACTGACTGTATAAGAAATTGTTCCTTGAGCATGTTTGCCGACATCTAGAGTAGCCTGAATAGCTGTTTTTAAATTACGTACATCATTCATCGCATCGAAGATACGAAACACATCAACCCCTGCCTCCGCTGCGCGCTCCACAAATTTAGTGACCACGTCATCTGCATAGTGGCGATAACCCAATAGATTTTGCCCACGCAATAACATCTGTTGAGGGGTATTCGGCATCGCCTTTTTAAATTCACGCATTCGATCCCAAGGATCTTCGCCAAGATATCTAATACAGGCGTCAAAGGTGGCGCCACCCCAAACTTCTAGTGACCAATATCCCACTTGATCTAACTTCTCAGCGATAGGCAACATATCCTCAAGCCGCATTCGAGTAGCAATTAAGGATTGATTTCCATCTCTTAGTACGACATCAGTGATTTTCAGAGGTTGTGACATAGCAAATACATCTTTCTCAAATAGCGGCTACAGTCAACACTAATGACCAACATACTGAAGCATTCGCGTGACTCTACGAACCTAAGTCTTAGATTTGAATTTTTTTATCGCAATGGCAATGGCAGACACCACTTCAGGCGAAACGGCATCAGGTGCAGAAACGGCGACCTTAATAGCACCGCCTTTTGATTCGATTTCGAACCTATTTGCCATTCGAGACATCAACATGATCACCAGTACCAATATACCTAGAAACATGAACACGATACCCATTCCCAATAACATTATCACAGCTGTTTCGATAAACAATTCGGGTAGTTTCATCTGAATTATTGGTTCCTGAGTCGGCAAAAGAATTGGATATATGCAGCAAGCAGATGGATGCTTTATCCACTTTCTCGCCAATTAATAGTGTTAGAAAACAGAATGGTTTAATTATAACTATATTGTAAAAAGAAGTAGATGCTTTTTAGTCGTCCGTTAAAAGACTACATTTTGCTACGCGTTGCTTTTGTGCCACATTCTTGCTGGAAATAAGCCTGAATAGGCCATGCGTTTGTTTGTGAAACCGCCCTGCGTAAAGAAAACGTCCGCCCCGTTCACACAAGTGCGCGGGTATACGCGCCAGAAATGCGTTCCGACCGGCTAAAATGACTAGGTATTATTTTTATGATTAATCGTTGAAATGAAAATCCAATACAAAACTCAATGAAGCTTAGTGCATATATTTGTCAAACAACATTGGGGCACTGAGAGACTAACAATCGGAAGCCTGCGCACAATCGCCTTCAGTACATACAAATAAAAAAACCATTGAATAGGTTCTGAGTTGCCAAGTTCATATTGGTCGGGACGAGAGGATTTGAACCTCCGACCACCAGCGCCCCATGCTGGTGCGCTACCAGACTGCGCTACGCCCCGAGAATACTTTAATTATACTTCTGAGTGGATAATCTTAAAACTAAAAGAACAACTTATCTGCGCTTTAGAATATCTCTTAAGTCTTCCAATTCACTGATCATCTGCTTGATGACCTGGTTGGAAACTTTCAGATCCTCTTTCGCGTCATCTCCAGACAGTCTTTGTCTAGCGCCACCAATGGTAAAACCCTGTTCATACAATAAGGAGCGGATTTGGCGAATCGTAATCACGTCATGCCGCTGATAATATCTTCGGTTACCGCGGCGCTTCACTGGTTTTAGTTGCGGAAATTCTTGTTCCCAATACCGTAAAACATGGGGCTTAACTTGGCAAAGATCGCTCACTTCTCCAATAGTGAAATAGCGCTTGCCTGGGATAGGCGGTAATTCATCGTTGTTCGTTGCTTCCAGCATAAGCTTCTACTCTCGCTTTCAATTTTTGACCAGGGCGAAATGTCACCACTCGCCGTGCCGAGATAGGAATTTCCTCACCGGTTTTTGGGTTACGGCCCGGTCTTTCATTCTTGCTTCTGAGTTGAAAATTTCCAAAACCAGATAATTTAACTGATTCGCCATTTTCTAGGGCCTGACGAATCTCTTCAAAAAACTGCTCCACAAGCTCTTTTGCTTCGCGCTTATTGAGTCCTAACTCCTCAAAAAGACGTTCTGCGAGATCTGCTTTAGTCAGAGCCATAGCTTCACTCCCTTAAAATTGCACCTAGGTGCCTGTTTAATTGGGTTGTGATTTGGTTCACCGCCTGTTCCACCTCTTCATCCGTAAGGGTGCGCGAAGTTGCCCTGAAGGTCAAGCCCAATGCGACACTTTTCTTTCCAAAATCAATACCTTTGCCGCGATAAACGTCAAAAATTCGAACTTCGCCCAATAACTCGGGCCGTTGAGCGTCGATAGTCTGCAGAATGTCGAAAGAGGATACCGCATCAGCCACAATGACCGCAATATCCCTTCGAATCTCAGGAAACTTGGAAATTGTCTCAAATCTAACTACAGGCAGCTCAGGTAAGGCATCCAGTTCCAACTCAAACAGCCAAACCGGCTGAGGGATCCCCAGTTGCTCTGCTAACTCGGGGTGTAGGGCACCGAGAACACCCACTTGTTCTCCTCCCAGCTTCAGTTGTCCACTTTGTCCGGGATGCAGATATGAAGCCTCTACTGGCGAACAGGTTAATGGTTGCTCATAGCCAGAGAGCAACAACTCCAGATCACCTTTTAAATCAAAAAAGTCCGTTACTCGTGCCTCCAGCCCCCACTGTTCAGGAACCACTGGGCCATAAAGCAATCCGGCCAAACAGTGCCGCTGCTGTAATTCGCTCCCCTGGGGCAAGAACTTAAGCCCACTCTCAAAGACCTTCAAACGATTGACTTGACGAGCCAAATTGTAAGTAAGAGTCGATACCAACCCCGGTAACAGTGAGGGGCGCATCACGGACATATCCAATGAGATGGGATTCTCTACTGCTAATAGCGCCAATTCAGGAAAAAATTTCTCCGCTAAGCTCGGCGAAATAAAGCTATAGGTGATGGCCTCAAAATAACCGTTCTGAATCAGTTTCGTCTTTAGCTGAGTTAGCTCATCTTGTACTAATGCATGAGGTTTGATTTGGCCGGTGAGAAGCGGCATACGCGTGGGAACCAAGTCGTAGCCTTTGATGCGTGCCAGCTCTTCAATCAGATCCTCTTCTAGATTGATATCAAATCGAGCGCTCGGTGGTGTGACTTTCCAGCCCCCATCAAGCGCCTCAAGCACCATACCTAAGCCAGACAAAATCTCTACCACTTCTTTGTCTGATAATCCCATGCCCAATACTCTTGCAATACGCCCCTGTCGCAGTTGGATGGATTTTTTTTGATTAACTAACTGAGGATCTTCCATGACGCTCACCGGACCCGGCTCACCCCCGGCCATGTCAATAATGAGTTCCGTTAATCGATCTAGTGCCAGTTGCGGTAAGTTGGGATCCACCCCCCGCTCAAAACGGTGAGAAGAGTCCGTATGTAGCCCGTAGCGACGCGCGCGACCTGCAATCGCCACTGGATCAAAATGGGCGCACTCTAGAAATAAATCAGTAGTATCGTCATCCACAGCTGTCGCTAGACCACCCATAATGCCGGCCAACGCCACTGGTCCACTCTCGTCTGCTATCACCAATGAGTCATCATCCAGCGTCACTTCGTCGCCATTCAGCAGCTCAATCTGCTCACCGGCGTTAGCTTGGCGCACACAAATTGCCCCTTGCAGTTTGTTGAGATCAAATGCATGCGTCGGTTGGCCCAATTCCAAAAGCACGTAATTAGTAGCATCCACTACCGCACTCACGCTTCTAAGCCCCGAGCGCCGGAGTCTCTCCTGTAGCCACAGTGGAGACTGTGCGCGCGCGTTAACACCCTTCAGGACTCTACCCAAATACACTGGGCAGGCTGCAGCGTTGTGCACCCGAATATCGTTAACCTGCTGGTGAGTCTGTTGTACCTTTGGCTGCGGGTGAGCTTTTAGCGCCTTGCCAGTTAACACCCCCACTTCGCGAGCGATGCCTGCAACACTTAAACAATCCCCCCGATTAGGCGTGAGATCGATTTCGATACTGCAATCGTTTAGTTGTAAAAGATCTCTTAATGACAAGCCGACTTCATACTCTTGTGGCAACAGCATCAAACCCGAATTGTCTTCACTTAACCCCAACTCATGGGCTGAGCACAACATGCCATGCGATTCGACACCACGAAGTTTGGTCTTTTTGATTTTAAAGTCATCACCTATGCAAGCACCTAAGCGAGCAAATGGCACTTTAATACCAGCTCCCACATTAGGCGCGCCACACACTACCTGTACAGTATCACCGCTGCCATCATTCACCTCACACAGCCGCAGTTTATCTGCATTGGGATGTGGCTGGACTGATATCACTTCAGCCACAACAATGCCATCGAAATCATGGGCGACGGGTGAGACTTCATCCACTTCTAAGCCCGCCATAGTCAAGCGTTGCACCAACTCGTCTGTGGTTAAATCTATATCGACCCAACTTTTTAACCAGGCTTCACTTAAGCGCATGGGACTACTCTTTATTGTTTAAATTGTGACAAAAATCGAATATCGTTTTCGAAAAACAAGCGTAAGTCTGGCACCTCATATCGCAACATGGCCAGTCTTTCCACACCTAAACCGAAGGCAAACCCAGTGTATTTCTCAGCATCTATGTTCACATGTCGAAACACATTCGGATGCACCATGCCACAACCAAGCACTTCTAACCATCCAGTTTTACTACAAATGCGACACCCTTCTCCGTGACACTTCACACATGCGATATCTACCTCTGCTGAAGGCTCGGTAAATGGAAAATAAGAAGGACGAAAACGTACAGGCAGTTGTTGACCGAAAAATTGTGATAAAAACTCGATAATCACTCCTTTTAAGTCAGCAAAGGTGACGGACTCATCCACTAACAAACCTTCCACTTGATGAAACATGGGGGTATGAGTGAGATCGGAATCACATCGATAGACCCTTCCCGGCGCCAACACTTTAATCGGCGGCTCTTGCTGCTCCATAGTGCGAATTTGCACCGGCGAGGTATGGGTACGCAGCACATGTCCACCATCGATATAGAAGGTATCCTGCATCGCCCTGGCTGGATGGTGTTTCGGTATATTGAGCGCCTCAAAGTTGTGGTAGTCATCCTCTACCTCTGGACCTGAGGCCACATCAAACCCCATGGCAGAAAAGAGATCCAGAATGACAGTCATGGTTTGCGTGATGGGGTGAAAATTTCCCCTGGACTGGCGGCGCCCCGGCAGCGTGATATCGATCTTTTCCTGTTGCAGCTTCTGCGTTAAGAGAGCCGCTTGTAATTCTTCACGTCTGAGCTCAATACAAGATTGCACATTTTTTTTTGCAAGATTAATTTTTTGTCCCGCACTGCGACGAATGTCTGCATCTAATTGGCCCAGCTGTTTTAACAGCTGCGTGAGCGCTCCCTTTTTCCCCAGGTATTGCACCCGCAGGGCCTCCAACTCGTCCAGGCTGTTACTGTTTTTCACCGCAGTTAGGGCATCAGTTTCAATCTGTTCAGCATCTAACATCATGGATCCTTCAACAAAAAAGGGAAAGGCTAGCCGCCTTCCCCTCTTCAGTTAGAAACGAATTGACTCCCTGCTAATCCACGCAGGAAAAGAATTAAGCGTTCAATCGTGCTTTGGCTTTTTCTGCCAACGCAGAGAAAGTTGTCTTGTCGTAAACCGCTAAGTCTGCTAACACCTTGCGATCTAACTCAATCGATTCCAACTTCAGCCCGTGCATAAATCGGCTATAGGAAAGTCCACATTGCCGAGCTGCCGCGTTAATTCTGGTGATCCAAAGACGACGAAACTGTCTCTTACGTTGACGTCGATCGCGGTAGGCATATTGCCCTGCCTTAATGACTGCCTGATTCGCCACTCGATAGACTCGACTTCGAGCACCTTGATATCCTTTGGCCTGTTTTAACACTTTTTTGTGTCTGCGCCGGGCGACCACACCCCTTTTTACTCTTGCCATTATAGATACCCTAACCTTGAATCATTTTTCGAATGGCAGGCGCATCCGCATCCGCCACCATGGTTCCGTGCCGCAATTGTCTCTTACGTTTAGTGGATTTTTTTGTGAGGATGTGATTCACATACGCACGACTTCTTTTAAACCCGCCAGTGGCAGACTTTTTAAATCGCTTCGCCGCACCACGATTACTTTTCAATTTCGGCACTGATACTTACCTCTATATTTTTTTAACACATAAACCTCTAGCGTTTCGTTACTTCTTCGGCGCCAACACCATGACCAGCTGACGACCTTCTTTTTTTGGCTGCTGTTCCACGATACTGATTTCAGCCAAATCCTCTTCAATTCGTTCCAGCACTTTGATGCCTAAGTCCTGGTGAGCGATTTCCCGACCGCGGAATCGCATGGTTACTTTAGCGCGGTCACCATCGTTTAAGAATCGTTTCAAGTTTCTTAATTTTACCTGGTAATCGCCTTCCTCGGTAGCGGGGCGAAACTTCATCTCTTTTACCTGAACCTGTTTCTGTTTCTTTCGTGACTGTTGGCGTTTTTTACTTTTCTCGAACAGGTACTTCCCGTGATCCATGATTTTACAGACTGGGGGTTCAGAGTTGGGCGCGATTTCCACTAGATCCATGCCGACAGACTTGGCTAACTCTAGCCCTTTCTCGATACTAACCACACCGACCTGTTCACCTTCATGATCTATGAGACGTATCTGAGAGCTGGTTATCTCGTCATTAATAAGCGCGCGATTTTTCGAATTAATACGTTCTTCCTCCTAATTACTCTATGGTCTTGGTGGCTACCAAATTCACCAACTGCTCAACAATCTGATCGACAGAGAGTGTGCCTAACTCTTCTCCATTGCGTTTTCGCACCGCAACCGAGTTATTTGCCATCTCTCGATCCCCAATGACCAACAGATATGGAACCTTAGCTAAGGTGTGCTCGCGGATCTTAAATCCGATCTTCTCGTTTCTCAAGTCCAAAACACCTCGAAGCCCCTGATTTCTCAAGCGCTCGTCTACCTCGGTGGCAAAAACATTCTGTCGATCAGTAATGGTTAACAGGGCAAATTGAGTAGGCGCCAACCAAAGAGGCAATTCTCCCGCATAGTGTTCAATTAAAACGCCGATGAATCGCTCCAGCGAACCCAAGATAGCGCGGTGTAACATCACCGGCACTTGGCGCGAGCTGTCCTCAGCTACATAGTGCGCGCCCAGTCTGCCAGGCATAGAAAAATCCACCTGGATAGTGCCGCATTGCCACACTCTATCGAGACAATCTTTTAAGGAAAACTCAATTTTCGGCCCATAAAAAGCTCCTTCTCCAGGCTGCAAATCCCACTCTAAGCTCTTGGTGTTTAACGCTTTTTCTAGCGCGGACTCCGCCCTATCCCAACTTTCATCGGAGCCCACCCGCAGCTCTGGACGGGTAGAGAGCTTGACTAAAATATCCGTAAAGCCAAAATCTTCGTAAACCTCATACAGTAGATCGATAAAGGCGATCACTTCCGACTGGATTTGCGCCTCGGTACAGAAAATGTGGGCGTCATCCTGGACAAAATGGCGCACTCGCATCAATCCATGCAAGGTACCTGATGGCTCATTGCGATGACAGGAGCCAAATTCTGCCATTCTGAGAGGCAAATCCCGATGGCTTTTTAAGCCCTGATTGAAAATCTGTACATGGCAGGGGCAATTCATCGGTTTCACCGCATAATCGCGATTCTCTGAGTGAGTGGTGAACATCGCGTCGCCGAATTTGTCCCAGTGGCCGGACTTTTCCCACAAACTTCGATCCACGATTTGTGGCGTTTTCACCTCCTGGTAGCCATGTTGGCGTAACTTGTCACGAATATAGTGCTCGACACTTGTGTACAGCCGCCACCCTCGATCGTGCCAAAACACCATGCCCGGCGCCTCTTCTTGGGTATGAAACAGATCCATGACTTTGGCTAGTTTACGATGATCTCGTTTTTCAGCCTCTTCAATGCGCGCCAAATACTGTTTGAGCGCCTTTTTATCCGCCCAAGCCGTGCCATATACCCTCTGCAGCATTTCATTGCTGCTGTCACCACGCCAATAGGCGCCTGCCAGTTTGGTGAGTTTAAACGCTTTTAGATGTCCAGTATGGGGTACATGGGGGCCGCGGCAGAGATCAATGAAGTCTTGCTGTTGATAGAGGCCGATCTCCTCCCCTTCAGGAATGGACGCAATAATTTCAGCTTTGTACGCCTCGCCTTGCTGCTGAAAAAATTTTACCGCCTCATCCCGTGCCATAATTTGACGTGCCACCGGGATCTTCGCCTTGGCTAACTCTTGCATTCGTTTTTCAATAGCCTGGAGATCTTCCGGCGTAAAACTGCGTTCAAAGGCAAAATCATAATAAAAGCCGTCTTCGATCACCGGCCCGATGGTCACTTGAGCGCCAGGAAATAGCTGTTTCACCGCATGGGCTAAGAGATGCGCGGTGGAATGACGGATGATCTCTAACCCCGCCTCATCACGACTGGTAACGATAGAAAGAGACGCATCCGCGTCAATAACAGAGGAGAGATCCACCAATTGGCCATTTAAATTTCCAGCCAACGCAGCTTGTGCCAGCCCGGGACCAAGCGCTTCAGCCACCTGCAACACGCTGACGGGATGATCGAATTGTTTTTCGCTGCCATCTGGCAATCGAATAGTTGGCATAGGTTCCTCTAACGCGGGTTTTATCTGCAGATAGAATCCGTTGAAAACTCGCAACGCTTGGCCTGCTCAAGCAAGCTTCATTCCTTTTAATAACTTATCTAAGTCGGCAATTTTTCTGCCGATAATGACAAACAAGCTTTGAATTAGTTCAATCAATTATTTTGTAGATGCTGTATGGTAGGCGCGAGTGGGATCGAACCACCGACCACTACCATGTCAAGGTAGTGCTCTACCACTGAGCTACGCGCCTATTAATGCCTGCACAAGATAGCATATCGGACAAAAGCATCGCAATTAAACAATAACTTGTGACGACAATTAAGCTGTCGCAATTAATTTTTCGCGCAAGCCTTGGATCTCATCACGCAACTGTGCCGCCTGCTCAAATTCCAAATCCCGCGCATGTTGCAGCATTTTCTGCTCTTTCTGTTGAATTTCCTTTAACAAGCGTCCCGGTGTCATCACCTCATAGGTCTCTTTTTTCTCGGCTACCCGGCTTTTCGCCGCATCCCAGGCAGTCACCCGCTCGCCAGTATCGATAATTTGCTGAACCGCTTTCTTCACCCCCACCGGAGTAATATTGTTTTTAACATTGTGGGCACGCTGCTTTTCCCGTCGGCGATTGGTTTCGTCAATTGCTCGCTGCATCGAATCAGTTATTTTATCTGCATAAAGAATCGCTCGACCATGTAAATTTCGTGCCGCTCTGCCAATGGTTTGGATCAAGGAACGCTCAGATCGCAGGAAACCTTCCTTATCCGCATCCAAGATAGCCACTAAAGAGACTTCGGGCATATCCAAGCCTTCTCGCAGCAGATTGATGCCTACTAATACATCAAATTCGCCTAGACGCAGATCTCGAATGATTTCCACACGCTCAACGGTATCGATATCAGAATGTACGTAGCGAACGGCAAGGCCATGTTCGGCAAGATAGTCCGTCAAATCCTCCGCCATACGCTTCGTCAAAGTGGTCACCAGCACTCTCTCTCCACGGGCGATACAAGAGTTTGCCTGCTCGAAAAGATCATCTACTTGGCTAGTGGCTGGGCGCACCTCCACTATGGGATCCAATAACCCCGTTGGCCGCACAACCTGCTCCACTACAGCGCTACTTTTTTCATGTTCATAGGGACCTGGCGTGGCAGAGACAAAAATAGACTGCGGTGCAATGCGCTCGAATTCCTCAAATTTTAGTGGCCGATTGTCCAGCGCCGATGGCAAACGAAATCCGAACTGCACCAGGTTCTCTTTTCGCGCCCTATCGCCTTTATACATAGCCCCAAGCTGGGGCACAGTGACATGAGACTCATCTATCACCAACAAGGCATCATCGGGCAGATATTCGAATAGCGTCGGCGGTGGTTGGCCTGGCGCTCGACCAGACAGATAGCGAGAATAATTTTCGATGCCAGTACAATAGCCTAGCTCTTGTATCATCTCTAAATCGTATTGGGTTCTTTGCGCCAATCGCTGATGTTCCACCAACCGGTTGTCTTCTTCCAGTTGTTGCAGTCGGGCTTTCAATTCCTCTCTGATCTCATCCAAGGCGTCTAACAAAGTTTGCCTGGGGGTGGCGTAATGGGTTTTGGGAAATATCGTCAAACGCAGCACTTCACGCACCACTTTTCCGGTTAGGGGATCGAAAATCTTGATAGATTCAATTTCGTTATCAAATAACTCTATTCTGACGGCTTCACACTCGGCTTCTGCAGGAAAAACATCTATAATCTCGCCGCGAACTCGGTAAGTGCCTCGACGGAGCTCCAACTCGTTTCTGGTATATTGCAGCTCGGCTAATCGGCGCAATAGATCGCGCTGATTTAACGTATGGCCCCGGGCCAAATGAATCACCATTTTCAAATAGGAATTGGGATCCCCAAGGCCGTAGATGGAAGAGACACTTGCGACTATTATGGTGTCTCTGCGTTCCAGGACTGCCTTAGTTGCGGATAGTCGCATCTGTTCAATGTACTCATTGATAGAGGCATCTTTTTCGATGTAGGTATCTGTCGAGGGAACATAGGCCTCTGGCTGATAGTAATCGTAGTAAGAGACGAAATATTCCACCGCATTGTTCGGGAAGAATTCTCGCATCTCTGAGTAAAGCTGAGCGGCAAGGGTTTTATTAGGCGCCAATACCAAGGTAGGGCGTTGAGTTTGTTGGATAACATTGGCAATGGTAAAAGTTTTAC
>OBJS01000182.1_pt1 | contig 18607 bp, 21 predicted proteins | sample 1519851 | NCBI WGS metagenome assembly OBJS01 (sample SAMN03019806, study PRJEB22545) | beach sand metagenome | biome: beach; feature: sea beach; material: beach sand | place: USA: Municipal Pensacola Beach, FL | collected 2010-10-20 | depth 25-47 cm m
GCCTTGCCTCGCGAAAACCCGTACGCTGTGGTTTTCGCGAGGCAAGGCCCGTTTTATCGACGGATGAATCATTGCCGTCGTCTGGAGCCGAAGACAAATCGCAGGCGGTGCGGGCGGTTCGCCTAGTCGACGTTTCTGAGAGGGGGCACGAGCGGGAGGAGTTCTGAATTCAGCCCGGTGTGGCATTTCAGTGTGGCGGCGGCTTGGGCTCTTGTGTCGCGAACAGAAGGTCCAGGGCCTCGTTGGCAGTAAAGCAGGGCCAGGCCACTCCTGGTGCACGCGACCTGGCAACACGTGCGACGGTGTCTCTGTCCAGGCCCGAGGCCAGCCAGTTGCTTTGCAGGCGCGCGACGATGAGTTCGACCTTTTCATCCAGCTGATTGGCGAAGGGCTCGCCGATGAGGTTGTGCACGATGAGATTGGAGCGCGTCATGTCCATGGGAGCCAGCGGTCTGCCAAATCGGCCGATAAATAGGCAATTGATCTCTTCCAATAGCCGGTGTGCCAGATAGGATCGGTCCATTATGGCCAGCATGCCCGAGTGCCCTGCAAACAGGGAGGGTGACTGAGCAAAGAATTCGACTCCGATCGCAACTAACGGGTCGACGAGTTCCTGTTCGAGAAAATCGCCTTGATAGGCCGTTAGTGCTTCGAGGAAATCCGGCACGTGGCGGGCATAGCGCACCACGAAGTCATGCAGTACGCGAACCGAGTCGCACCGGGAAAAATGAATGGAGTGGTGCAGGCAGCGCAAGCGGTTCTTCAGGTGAGATTCGAGCGTAGATGCCGCTTGCTCTGCCAGTATCGCCTCTTCGATGACCTGTCGTAAATCGTCGATGTCCACAATAACCAAGCTAGTTGATCGTCAGAAAAATGCAAAGAACGAGATTGTCTAAACCCGCTGGTTTTCTGCAGCCGTCGGACATTAATTTACGCCAGCTTGTTGTTCACTCGGCTGTACCGCGGGCAGCCAACCGCGTTTGCTGGTGCGCACGAAATTGTCGGCCATTAAAACGGTGCGGGCCGCCATAAAAAGCAAAAAGGCAAACCACAATCCGTCATTACCCCAGGCGCGCCCCGCGAGCCAGGCCGGGAGAAACACGGCAAATACAGCTATGATCATGATGTTTTGCATGTCCCTGGTTTTACCAGCGCCCAGAAAGACGCCATCCAGCATGAAACTCCATACGCTGACCAGGGGCATTGCTGCCAACCAGATGAAGTGGCTGGCGGCTAGCGCAGCGACAGGCTGAATATCGGTGAATAAAGCGATAATGGCGCTGTCGCAAATCAAGTACAGCACGCTTATCAAACTGGTTACTCCGCCGCCCCAAAGGGCGCTGATAGTGCACACACCGTAGAAGCGGGTCTGGTTTCTTGCTCCTATAGCTGCGCCGGTCAGCGCTTCTGTCGCGTGTGCGAAACCGTCCAGCGCGAATGCAAAAAGCAAAAACAGCTGCATTAATATCGCGTTTGCAGCCAGCACCTGCTGGCCCTGGCGCGCGCCTTGGGCGGTAAAGAAGGCAAAGACAAACATCAGGCACATCGTGCGTATCAACAAGTGTCGGTTGACAGTGAGTATTTCCCGGTACATTTGCCAGTCGCGTAGCCGACGCCAGGGCCAGTTGCGCTTGAAACGCGGAGCCAGGTGAGCGGTCACCCAGAGGCCGACGAACAGGCCCACCGACTCGGCAATGCAAGAGGCCCACGCCGCCCCGATACTGTTCATGCCAAGGCCGAGGATCAGCACAAAATCCAGCACAACATTCAACAGGTTGATAGTCAGCATGACGAGCAAGGCCCACCGAGCCTGCTGAACGCCGATTAACCAGCCGCAGATACAAAACGTGCCGAGTGCGGCCGGAGCGGCCAGGATGCGTATTTCCGCATAGTGCATCGCCAGTGTTGCTGTCTCGCCGGGTGGAGCGATCAGGTGGAAGCCAAATGCCAGGATGGGTTGTCTCACCACGACGATGGCCAGACCGATGGCCGCCGCCAGCGCCAGCGACTGGGCGAGCAGCATAGAGCAGCGGCCGCTATCGTCTGCACCCCAGGCTCTGGAGGTCGTTGCGGTCGTGCCCATACGCAGAAAACCAAAGAGCCATATCACCGTAGCGATGACGGTACTGCCCGCGGCCACCGCACTCAAGTGGATCACCGAATCCAGATGACCGAGAATGGCCGTGTCTACAATGCCCGGCAAAGGCGCGGCCGCGGTGGCCAGCACCATGGGTATGGCGATGGCGAGGTAGCGTTTTTGATCGTCCCGCTTGATTTGCATCAATGATTTCCGCACGGCGCTCTTATGGGGCGAGGCTGTGATGACAATTTGACCGTGACCTTTGAAAAGCCCTTCTGCTATACTCCGCGCCGGCAAATAGCCGGCTGCGACAATTTGTCGCGGCTGATTGATTCGTAATTATCAGAATGCCTTTGAATCGGCTTCTAGCATCGAGTCACCGGTTTCCGAGATTCAGATTAACGAGTAAAAACGGAGAAACTAGGGCATGTTATCGAGACCAAAACAGCTTGTCTCCTTTGCGTTGAGTACATTGCTGTTGCTAGTCTGCGCCGGCACGGCTGGTGCGAAGGAAGCGGAGAGCAGCAGACCTGAGGGCTGGAGTCTGCTCAACATGCCCGAAGGTGTGACCAGCGTCAGCCGCGGCAGTTACGAAATCCACATGATCGTTTTCTGGGTTTGTGTAGCCATCGGTATCGTCGTTTTCGGTATCATGTTTTACAGTATGTTCGCCCATCGTAAGTCGACAGGCCGACAGCCGGACACCTTTCACGAAAGCACTAAAGTCGAGCTGGCCTGGACTATCGTCCCGACAATTATCCTTATCGCACTGGCCGCGCCGGCTACAACATACTTGATCGATCAATACGATACTGATGATGCCGATTTGGATATCAAAATCACGGGTTATCAGTGGAAGTGGCAGTACGAATATCTCGGCGAAGATGTCCAGTACATGAGCGAACTGGCGACAACAGAACCCGCTATCTACGGACGGGAATCTAAAACTGAATACTATCTATCCGAAGTCAACGAGCCGCTGGTTATTCCTGTTGGGAAAAAAGTCCGGTTTTTGCTGACGGCGAAAGATGTCATCCACTCATGGTGGGTGCCGGATCTGGGTGTTAAGAAGGACGCGATTCCCGGCTTTGTCAATGAGACCTGGGCGCGTGTCGATGAGCCTGGTGTTTACCGCGGGTTTTGCGCTGAACTTTGTGGTAAGGGCCACGCGTTTATGCCGGTGGTCGTCAATGCGGTGTCCGAGGCCGAGTACGACACCTGGTTGGCCGAAAAGAAAGTCGCTGTTGCTGCGGAGCGGGAACTGGCGAAAAAGACCTTTACGCTCGACGAGCTCATGGCCAAGGGAGAGGAGGCTTATAATCGCTCCTGTGCTGCTTGCCACATGGCTAACGGGGAAGGTATTCCCGGTGCCTTTCCGGGCCTGAAAGGCAGCGCGATTGCCCTTGGCCCGGTAGACAAACACTTGGAGTCTGTTGTAAACGGCGTGCCTGGTACGGCCATGCAGGCGTTTGGCGGGCAGCTGTCTGAAGTGGACCTCGCAGCAATTATTACCTATGAGCGCAATGCGTGGGGTAACGACGTCGGCGACCTGGTTCAGCCCGTAGACGTGCTCAAGTTCAAACAAGGCCAATAAGGGGAGGTAACTACGATGGCACACGGTCCCGCGAAAGGTATTGGCCGCTGGTTATTTGCAACTAACCACAAAGACATCGGCACGATGTACCTCTGGTTCAGTTTCGCGATGTTCCTCCTCGGCGGGTTTTTCGCCATGGTGATTCGCGCCGAACTGTTTGAGCCCGGCATGCAAATCGTCAAGCCCGAGTTCTTTAACCAGATGACCACCATGCATGGCCTGGTGATGGTTTTTGGCGCGATCATGCCGGCGTTTGTCGGTCTCGCCAACTGGTTGATTCCCATGCAGATCGGTGCGCCCGACATGGCCTTGCCGCGCATGAACAACCTCAGTTTCTGGATTCTGCCCTTTGGCTTCGCGCTACTGGCGTCGACGCTTTTCATGGAGGGTGGCGCACCTAATTTCGGCTGGACATTTTACGCGCCGCTGTCGACGACTTATGCGCCGTCGACCGTGAACTACTTTATTTTTGGCGTACACATCATCGGAGCCTCTTCAATCATGGGCTCGATCAACATCATCGCGACGGTGTTGAACCTGCGCGCACCGGGCATGACTCTCATGAAAATGCCGCTGTTTGTCTGGACCTGGCTGATCACGGCGTTTCTCCTGGTCGCGGTTATGCCTGTTCTGGCCGGCGCAGTCACCATGATGCTCATGGACATTAATTTTGGCACCAGTTTCTTTGACGCCGCCGGCGGCGGCGATCCGGTCCTGTTCCAGCATGTCTTCTGGTTCTTTGGCCATCCCGAGGTTTACATCATTATCCTGCCGGCTTTCGGTGTAATTTCGGCGATTATTCCAACGTTCAGTCGCAAACCATTGTTCGGTTATTCGTCTATGGTCTACGCGACTTCGGCCATCGCCTTCCTGTCGTTCATTGTGTGGGCGCATCACATGTACACGGTGGGCATGCCGCTTGCCGGTGAGCTTTACTTTATGTACGCCACCATGTTGATTGCTGTGCCTACCGGGGTGAAGGTGTTTAACTGGACCACCACCATGTTTCGCGGTGCCATCACCTATGAAACACCGATGCTGTTCTCGATAGCCTTTGTCATTCTGTTCACTATTGGCGGTTTTACCGGTCTGATGTTGGCGATGGCGCCGGCGGACACCCAGTATCACGACAGCTACTTTGTCGTTGCCCACTTCCACTATGTGATGGTGGCGGGTGCCGTGTTTTCCATGTCAGCGGCTATCTACTATTGGCTGCCCAAGTGGACCGGTAAAATGTACAACGAGGCTATGGGCAAGGCGCATTTCTGGATTTCCTTTATTGGCTTTAACGTGGCTTTCTTTCCGCAGCACTTCGTTGGGCTGGCCGGAATGCCCCGTCGTTACGCAGATTACGCGCTCCAGTTTGCCGACTGGAACATGGTATCGAGCATCGGTGCGTTTATATACGCTGCGTCTCAGCTTGTGTTTCTCTATAACGTGATTCAGACCATTGTCGCTGGTAAGCCGGCGCCGGAAGAGAAAACCTGGGAAGGTGCAGAAGGACTGGAGTGGACACTGTCCTCGCCGCCGCCCTTTCATTCGTTTACGACTCCGCCTCAGGTGAAGTAAAAATAAGGTTTATCAAGCGTGGCAGAAGCGTCCATTGGCAAAATAACCGGGCTGTTATCACTAGCCGTGGTTGCTATGTTTGGCTTCGCTATATTTGTTATGCCGCCGCTGTACGATGTTTTTTGCGAATTAACCGGAATCGGAGGCAAGACTGAGGGGCCATACCAGGAAGCGCAGCCTCTAGTTGATGATGCCCGCGAGGTCCGGGTTCAGTTTGTCGCCACGAATAACGGCAGCATGCCGTGGCAGTTTAAACCGATGACCTATGAGGTGAAAGTTAACCCGGGCCAGCCGACCGAGGTGGAGTTTTACGCGAAAAACCCGACGCGGCGCGATATGGTGGCGCAGGCTGTGCCTAACGTAACACCCACCAATGCAGCAGCGTTCCTCAATAAAACAGAGTGCTTTTGTTTTAATCGACAGGAGCTGAAGGCGGGCGAAGAAGCGAAATTGGGTTTGGTGTTCTTTGTTGATCCGGAGCTTCCCCGCAGCGTCAATACCCTGACATTGTCTTACACTTTGTTTGATATCACGGAGCAGGAACAAAAAGCCGTGGCAATGGGCGGAAACTGACCCGACAAATTGATCACAAGACTTAGGCGAGCGTTAACAGGCTTGCCGGTAAAAAGCAGAGCTGGAGATTTATGATGGCGACAGAGTCGAACTACTACGTTCCGGAAGAAAGCCGGTTGCCGGTGCTGACGGCACTGGCGATGGGGCTGATGGCGCTTGGCGCTGGGATGTGGGTTAACGACGCCGGACCCAGTGTGTTTCTGGTTGGTAGCGTGCTCATGGCTGTGGTGCTTTACATCTGGTTCGGCACGGTTATCAAGGAAAATATGGCGGGCATGACCAGTGATCAGCTCAAGCGCTCCTACGTATGGGGGATGAGTTGGTTTATTTTTTCAGAGGTGATGTTTTTCGCAGTATTTTTTGGTGCCCTGTTCTATGTGCGCACGCTGGCTTTGCCCTGGCTGGGTGGCGAGGGCGATAAAAGCGACATGATTAACCTTGTCTGGCCGGGCTTTCAACCCGAGTGGCCCTTGATGACGAACCCGGATCAGGTTGTGGGTGGTGAAAAATTCGTCGCGCCGCACCAGAACATGAGCTTCCCCGGCTGGGACAAGCTTTTCTCCTGGCTGCCCCTGTGGAATACGATCATTCTGTTGAGCTCGAGTTGGACTGTACACGTTGCACACCATGCAATGAAGCACAACAATCGCTCCAAGTTTAATCTCTGGTTGGGTATCACGGTATTGCTGGGCATCATCTTCCTGTACGTGCAATACCTCGAGTACCACCATGCCTATGTCGACATGGGCTTGACTCTGGAGTCCGGTATCTACGGCACCACGTTTTTTATGTTGACGGGCTTCCATGGTTTCCACGTCACTCTGGGTACCTTTATGCTTCTGATCCAGTTTCTTCGCGGAATAAAGGGCCATTTCTCCGCGGATGATCAGTTTGGTTTTGAAGCTTCATCCTGGTACTGGCACTTTGTCGATGTGGTCTGGCTGGGCTTGTTTATATTTGTTTATGTGCTGGGGTAAGTTCCGGCGCTAATCCCCAACAGAAAAGCCAGGGCAACGCCCTGGCTTTTTTTCCGAACGACAAGTTTGTTTGAAACCGAACGTCAGCAGACCTTAGCGGATCGGGTCGTCCGGCGTCCCCGGTAGCGGTGCGGAAGTGGTTGTTCCAGGGTGCAGTTTTTTATCCCAGGGTGCCTTGCTGGAAAGTTGTCCGGTATAAAAGCCGTATAAAATAGTGGCGATGAGTGCGGTCGCCAGGCTTACACGAACGGCCAGAGCATACATGGTGCGTTTGCGGGGATTACCCACATCTTTCATGAGGAAGACGAGAGCGCTACTCAGGCTGACCACGACACCGATGAACAGCAGGACGATGATAACTTTGAGCAACATGGTAAACGAGCCGGTCTCAAATGAAGTCTGATTAAAACACAGAATGGTTGGTGAGCTGCAGACAAAACATACGATTGCATTTCGATGGCACTGGAATGGCAAATCACTGATCTTCGCGCTGGTGTTTTTACCATTGACCACAGGACTTGGGTTTTGGCAATGGCACCGTGCTGAGGAGAAAAGCGCGATTCTACGGGCACAGGAGGCCAAACTGGGCGCGGAGCCAGTGGATTTTATCTCCGTTGTCGACAAAAAAAGCGAAGAGCAGTTATTTACTGTAGTCTGGTTTGAGCCCAACAGTGAACGGGATATCGACAACAGCCGGACATTTTTGCTAGATAATCGCGTGCGTCGCGGGCGCATGGGTTACGAGGTCCTGACCCCGATCTCTTTCGGCTCGGGCGCCGGGCAGCAATGGTTGCTGGTCAATCGCGGATGGCTTCCCGCAGGGCTTGATCGCAGTCAGTTGCCCTCAATCCCGCCTTTGCGTGGAACCCTGACCGGCTACCTTTATCGCTCCCCCGGAGAGGCTATCGTATTAAAGCGCGAAAGCTGGTCTCAAAACCAGTGGCCTTTAGTGATACAAGCCATTGATCTTGACAAAGTGAGTGCTCACCTCGACGCCCCGGTCCACCCGTTCGTATTACGGCTTCAGGGGGATCGGCACTCGGCGCTGGAGGCGCACTGGCAGGTGGTCAATGTGATGCCGGAAAAACACATCGGATACGCGGTGCAATGGTTTTTGATGGCGGTAGCCCTGGTGGTGCTGACGGTTTATGCCAATTCAAACCTTCTTGCCGTCTGGCGTAGCAGGAGACAGCGCGATGAATGAGGCTACCCATGGCAGTCGGTCGAAACTACAGCTCTGGCTGATAATCGGGCTCACCGCCGCAGTATTTTTTGGCGCCTTTCTGATCGTACCGAAATCGGAAGAGGAGCGATTAAAGCTGCTCGAAAGCCTGGGTACCAGCAATCGGGGGACGCTGCTGTCGCCTACAGTATCCATCGCGGCGTTGCCCATCACGACCGACGGTGAGTCGATGTCGTGGCAGGCCCTGAGGCCGAAGTGGCGAATTCTGCTTCCGGTAGCCGGCGGTTGTACCGAAGCTTGTAAAGACATGTTGTACCTCACGCGACAGGTGCATATTCGTCTCGATAAAAAAACCCATCGCGTGGAGCGCGTATTGTTGAATACGGGGTCGCCGCTGGACGATGAGAGCCGACAGTTTCTCGAAAAAGAGCACCCTTATCTAAAGCGCATAACAGCGAAGCCCGAGACTTTTAGTGAGCTACTATCCGAGACCAATGCGCAGTGGCACATGCATAGCGGCAAATTTTTTCTGGTGGATCAGGCTGGTCAAATCATGATGTTTTACGGGCCGGAAAATGACGGCGGTGACCTGTTGGCCGACCTACGCCATTTGCTGAAGTATTCAGCGGAAGCAAAGTAAGAAACCCTGCAGAGAGGAATAGGGCGTTGGATGTCAGTCGAAGCAAAACGAATCGATTAGCCTTGTCGCTAGCTGGCGCTGCCGTGGTGCTGGCGTTGATTGTGGTCAGTCTCGGTGCTTTCACCCGCCTTGTGGACGCTGGTCTCGGTTGTCCCGACTGGCCTGGCTGTTATGGTCATCTTCTGTGGCCCAACGATGCCGAGGAACTGGCGCGGGCAGCACAGGCTTTTCCGCATGCGCCGGTCGAACATGATAAGACCTGGCCGGAAATGGTCCACCGCTATTTTGCCAGCGTCCTGGGCTTGCTGATAGCCGGCCTCGCATTTATTGCCTGGCGCCGCCGTGGGGTGGACGGCTTCCCCTTTCGTCTGCCCCTGTTATTGTTATTTATTGTCGTGTGGCAGGCGATATTTGGCATGTGGACGGTAACGCTGAAGTTGTGGCCGCAAGTGGTTACGGCCCATTTGTTGGGGGGGGTTGCTACGTTTTCTTTGTCGTGGGTGTTGTTTCTTCGCCTGCGCCGGGAGCCCTGGCGCCTGACAAGTGGGTGTCGCAGGCGGCTGGCGGCGTTCCAGCCCTGGCTGGTTGTAGCGATTATTCTAGTCGTGCTGCAAATTGCCCTGGGTGGCTGGCTCAGCTCCAATTATGCGGCCTTTGCCTGTAGCGATTTCCCCCAATGCCAGCAACAGTGGTGGCCGTCCATGGATCTGGCTGCCGGGTTTAATTTATTCCAGACTGTAGGCCCTAATTACCTTGGCGGACTATTGACCAATGAGGCGCGCATCGCTATCCATGTTGTACACCGCGTGGGGGCTTTGGCAGTGTTTGCCTATCTAAGCCTGTTCTGCCTGGCGTTGTTTCGCGTTGACGATGTGCGGATCAAACGTCTGGCAGCCCTCATATTCGCAGCCCTCCTGGTTCAGGTGGCGCTCGGCATCAGCAATGTTCTGTGGGCAATTCCATTGCCCGTAGCCGTTTTGCATAATGTGGGTGCTGCGGTGTTACTGTTGACACTGGCGACCCTGGGGGTTCAGATGTGGGCTGTAAAACGGCTGCCAGCGAATAGCGAACAGCGAGACAAACTGAAAGGCGAGCAGATGGTATGAACCAGGCTGAACTCGATCACCTGGAGTCCGCCAGCTGGCGGGATTACCTCGAGCTGTGCAAGCCCGCCGTGGTGGTGGTGATGATTGTCACTTCCCTGGTTGGCATGTTCCTCGCGGTGCCGGGTATGGTGCCACTTGAGGTACTGGTGTTGGGGAATCTGGGTATTGCCCTGTGCGCGGCGTCTGCTGCGACGGTAAACCATCTTGTTGACCGTCGCATTGATCTCAAAATGGCTCGTACATTGGATCGCCCCATAGCTCAAGGCCGTGTAGGGCCGACACAGGCCCTGCTGTTCGCGGCAGTTCTCGGTGGCGGCGGTATGGCGATACTACTGGTTTTTATCAATGCGTTGACGGCCTGGCTGACGTTCGCGTCCCTGCTGGGCTACGCTGTGATATACACTATTTTTTTGAAGCGGGCGACACCACAGAACATCGTCATCGGCGGACTGGCGGGCGCTGCGCCGCCCTTGCTGGGCTGGACGGCGGTCACCGGTGAAATTCATCCCTACGCGCTGTTGCTGGTGTTGATCGTCTTTGCCTGGACGCCACCACATTTCTGGGCCCTCGCCCTGCACCGTAAAGACGAATACGCGAAAGCGGAAGTGCCCATGCTTCCCGTCACTCACGGCGATCGCTATACCAAGTTACATATTCTGCTCTACACGGTATTGATGCTGATCGTGACGCTGCTGCCCTGGCTGTCGGGTATGAGCGGCTGGCTCTACCTGCTCGGCGCCGTGCTTCTCGGCGCCGGGTTTCTGTACTGGGCGGTGAAGCTCCTGGTCAGTGAGCAAGCCGGCCTGGGTATGACCACGTTTAAATACTCCATTGTTTACCTGCTGGCACTGTTTGCCATCATGCTGTTGGATCACCACTTGGTTGAGTCAAAGGCATACTTCTTTTCGCTTGAACGCCAACGTCCTCTTTGATGCCTGCCAGCACAAACGATAATCGCGACAAAAAAATCAAACGCAATATCCGTTTGGTTGTTGTCGGTGTGATTGTTTTTAGCACCTTGACAATGGCGGCGCTGATCAACAAGTTGTCCACGCCGCGCATTTTGAACAAACACGAATTGCGCGATTATGGTGTCATCGTGCTGGATGATCCGCGCCCTATCCTGCCCTTTGAGCTGCAGGATCACAGCGCGCAACCTTTTGGGCTCGAACAGCTGCAGGGTCGTTGGTCCGTCTTGTTTTTCGGCTTTACCCATTGCGGCGACATCTGCCCGGCGACCATGGCCGTGCTGGCGAAGACTTATGCCGAATTGCCCGAAAAGGAAAAACAGGCTTTCGATGTCGTGCTGGTGTCGGTCGATCCGGCGCGCGACACACCGGCTGTGATGGCTCAGTATGTGTCTGGCTTTAACCAGGATTTTGTCGGCGTAACCGGTAATGCCGGTGACCTTATCAACTTTGCCAGCCAGCTCAGTGTGCCTTACCGTCCCGGCTTGCAGGGAGAGGAGCCCCAGCATTCGGGGAACCTGGTTCTGGTCAATCCCCGCGGCGAGATCCACGGCTTTATTAAGCCGCCCTTTGCCCACGGCAGTTTGCGCGTAGTCTGGCGCTCCCTGAAAAACAGTTTTGCGGGTTAGGGCAAATGGCAGAGCATGGCGTCTGGAGTTGGCGGCATTGCTTTAGAGGTGTCGGAAAATTTCCGAAATATCGACTGCTGATAGAGTGGGGCCAAGAGCCGGCGGTAGCACGCCAGTTTGAGCGCGGGGAGAAATCGACTAGGCTGTAAGCGTAACCGCCTTGGAATATAACCGCTTAATAATAAAGGGGCGTCTATGAAATTTGGCGTACAGACTTTGTTTGGCGGGCCCGTGGCCTCGCGGCCCGAGTACCTGATCAGTACAGCGCAAGCTATGGAAGAGCGTGGTTTTAGCCACCTCTGGGCTGCCGAACATGTGGTCAACTTTGAAAACTATCAGTCCTCCTACCCCTACAGTGACGATGGCGTTGCGCCTTTTGCTGCCGAGACCGGTATTATCGAGCCCTTTACCGCCCTCACCTTCCTCGCTGCCCACACAAAGACTATAAGGCTTGGCACAGGTATTTCTATTCTGCCGCAGCGCAATCCGGTTTACTTTGCCAAGCAGGCGGCAGATCTGGATGTGCTATCGGGTGGGCGCGCTGTGGTCGGTGTAGGCACCGGATGGTCGGCAGAGGAATTTGCCGCGTTGAACGTGCCCTTTGAACATCGCGGCAGTCGTACCCGGGACTATCTTGAGGTTGTACGCAGTCTCTGGTGCGATTCTGTTTCCAGCTTTGAGGGTAAATACTATACTTTGCCACCCTGCGTACAGACGCCGAAACCCGTGCAAACACCCCACCCGCCATTGTTTTTCGGCGGCGAGAGTAACGCGGCGTTGCGCCGCGTCGCGGAATTTGGTCAGGGCTGGATGGGATATCGCTTGACGCCGGACACGCTCCCCGAGCGTCTCGACAAACTTCGCGCCATACTCGGAAAGTACGGCCGGAGCCTCAGCGAGCTGGAACTCGCGATCTCGCCGTACGATACCACCTGCGACGTGGATACCATCAAACGCTTTGCGGATCTGGGGGTCGAGCAAATTATCCTGGTCGGATTTGCCGATTCTCAGGCGGCGATGCTGGCTTTGCTCGACAACTACGCGGAAAACCTGGTTGTACCCTGCGCGGATGTTTAGGCGCGATTAAACTGCATCTGTATAGCCAGCGTGTAGAGTACAGATGAATGAATCATCGGCTCATGGCCATTTACAGGATTAAAAACGGATACCGGACAGATCATGACGGCTTACGTAATTATCGATATTAAGGTGACCGATCCCGAGCTCTATGCGCAATATCGGGAACTGGCACCGGACATCGTCAGGGCTTTTGGTGGTAAATACCTTGCGCGGGGCGGCAAGACGGAGGTTTTTGAGGGCAACGTTTCACCCAACAGAACAGTAGTGCTGCAATTCGACAGTATGGAACGGGCTCGGGAGTGGCTCGACTCCGATGCCTATCGCGAAGCGCGGAAAATGCGGCATAAATCCACCGTGACGCGCATGTTCGTCGTCGAAGGAATCGATGGTGATGTGTTGGCGGCGCCATGATTACCGGGTTTGACCATGTCGCCATCCCCATGCGCCAGGTGCAGTTGGTGCTGGATTTTTATCGGGCCCTTGGCTGCCGCGTTAGCGACGACTACGGCGGTCGGGTATATTCGGTACACTTCGGCGACAATAAGATCAACCTGCACGTGCCGGAAATCTGGCAGTCGGGCAAGTTCACCCTGCGCGGTCACTCGGCACAGCCGGGCTGCGGCGATTTTTGTTTCGTTTGGGCAGGCACTCAGGCCTCTCTGCTGGACAAGTTGCGGGCGCTCGGCGCGGCTATCGAAGAAGGACCGGTGGAGCGCAAGGGCGGACGCAACGGCGGTTCTGACGTTGGCATCAGCATATACACGCGGGATCCCGACGAGAATTTGCTCGAGTTTATCGTTTACGCTGATTGACTCAGTCCCTCGACCAAGCTGATTCCAGTAGTCTGGTACCACATTGGATTCACCGTCCCCGATTTTCGATATCTACCGGAGCAATCGCCAGAACAGCGCGCGCTTTCTGCTGGGTAAGTCCGGTCGCCGGCCCCTGATGGTGGTGGGTCTCAATCCGAACACGGCGACCCCCTACAAATCAGATATCACCATTGCCAAGGCCGCGCGAATTGCCGCGACTGCCGGATATGACGGCTTTGTCATGGTCAACTTGTACCCGGTGAGATGCCCTTCTCCGGATCAGTTACCAAAGTCTGTCAACGTGCGGCTGCAGCGCCGGAACCTGGAACTGATCTGTGAACTTGCGGCGGAGTTTGGTCGGCCAGACTTGTGGGCAGCCTGGGGTGCTGAAATTGGTAAGCGGACTTACTTAGCCAAGGCCTGTTGGCAGATAGCGCAACGGCTTCACGGGCTGGAAGCCCGCTGGTGGCACTTTGGTCCGCCCACGCGAGCCGGGCATCCTCGCCACCCCTCTCGCGTTAGTTACCACTGGTCGCTGGCGCGGTTCGATATCGAAAGTTATCTGGCAACGCTCGGCCCGCTGGCTTGACGTCGACAGTCGAGAAGCGTTAGCGCTTTAAGCTGTGACTCGAGCCCACACCATTATCGCCCGTAGCCCGCTGCCTCAGACCACCATGACGGCATCCATTTCGACGAGTGCGTCGCGCGGCAGCGATTTGACCCCGATCGCGGCGCGCGCGGGATAAGGCTCGGAAAACAAAGAAGCCATGATGCCGTTGACCGTTTCGAAATGGCTGAGGTCGGTCAGAAAAATGTTGAGTTTGACGATTTTGCCCAGATCTCCGCCCGCTTCTTCGCAAACGGCCGACAGATTGCGAAACACCTGGTGTACCTGCTCTTTAATATCGCTACCCACCATCTCCATGGTGTCGGGTACCAGGGGGATCTGCCCCGAGAGATAGACTGTGTTATTGATTTTGATTGCCTGGGAATAGGTGCCGATGGCGCGCGGTGCTTTCTCGGTATGTATAACGGCTCGGTTGGGCATAGTTGGTCCCTAGCTTTTGGTGCGTTGCACGGATTTTACTGGTTTCAGGCTGCGGATTCGCCTCATGATATTGGCCAGGTGAACCCGATCCCGACTCCCGACCACCAGTTTCACCACACTGGTGTGAGCGTCGCGCTCATCGACACTAATTTGCTCGATGTTGGCATCCTGCGCCGCAATGCGCGCCGCCAGGGTGGCGATGATGCCGCGATCGGCGGTGACTTCCAGCTTCAGCTCGACGGGAAATTCCGCTTTGACAGCGGGAGACCAATGCAGTGGCATACTCTTTTCCGCACTACCGCGAATATCGCCCAGGTTGTTGCAGATATCCCGGTGCACGACCAGGCCGCGGCCCGGACTCAGATGGCCGAGGATCAAATCGCCGGGAATGGGGTGACAGCAGCGTGCGTAGCTGATGACCAGCCCCTCGGTGCTGTCGACCATGATTGGGGAATCGACTTTGCTCGCGTCTACCGGTTTGCGTTTGTTCTCGGGTATCAGAATATTGGCCACGGCATAGGCGACCCGATCGCCCAGACCGATTTGCTGTAACACGGATTCGAAACTGCCAGCCCCGGTTTCCTTCAAAAGGTGTTTGATCTGGGATTTTCTGATTTTCTTGTAGCTCGAACCAAAGCTGTTCAGCGCCCGGTCGAGGAGTTGTTTGCCGAGGTCGACAGATTCTTCGTGTTGCTGGTGTTTGAGGAAATGCCTGATGGCGCTGCGAGCCTTGGCCGAGTGGACAAAATTGAGCCAGGAGGGGTTAGGCTGTGCGCCCGGCGCTGTGATGATACGCACTCGCTGGCCGCTTTCCAGGGGTTGTGACAGCGGACTCAGCTGCCCGTTGATCTCGCAGGCCACGCAAGTGTCGCCAATCTGGGTGTGTACGGCGTAGGCGAAATCCACCGGGGTGGCCCCGGAGGGCAGCTCGATGATGACGCCCTTGGGTGTAAAGACATAGACCTCGTCGGGGAACAGGTCAGTCTTGACGTGCTCGATAAATTCAAGGGAGTTGCCGGCCTTTTGCTGAATATCGAGCAGGCCCTTGACCCAGCGGTTGGTGCGTGTCTGATTTCCCTCAGCGTTTTCCAGTCCGGTTTTGTAAAGCCAGTGCGAGGCGATACCGTAGTTCGCCAGGTCGTCCATTTCGTGCGTGCGGATCTGCACTTCGATGGGCACGCCCTGCATGCCCACGAGTACCGTATGCAGGGACTGGTAGCCATTGGATTTGGGGATCGCGATGTAATCTTTAAAGGCGCCCGGCACGGGTTTGTAGAGATTGTGAATCACGCCAAGTACACGATAGCACTCGTCGACGGCGTCGACGACGATGCGAAAGGCAAAGACGTCGGTAATGTCCTTGAATGAGCGCTTCTTGGTTTTCATCTTCTGGTAGATACTCCAGAGATGTTTTTCCCGTCCGCTGACTATAGCCTCTATAGCGTTCTTGCCCAGTTCTTCCTGCAAGTGAGTCTGGATTTCCTGAACCAGCTCGATACGCCGGCCACGCTTGGCTTTCAGGGCCTCGGAGATGCGCTGGTGCCGAAGGGGATAGAGCGCGGCAAATCCAAGATCCTCAAGTTCGATTCTCACGTCGTTCATTCCCAGGCGCTGGGCAATAGGTGCATAAATGTCTAGTGTTTCACGAGCGATGCGGCGGCGTTTTTCCGGGCGAAGTACGCCCAGTGTGCGCATGTTGTGCAGGCGGTCGGCGAGCTTGACCAGTACCACGCGTATGTCCCTCGCCATTGCCAGGGACATTTTGCGAAAATTTTCTGCCTGTTCTTCGGCGTGTGAGGAGAATTCAATTTCGCTGAGTTTACTGACGCCGTCGACAAGTGCAGCCACGGTTCGCCCAAAGCGTCGCGACAGCTGGCCGCGGGTAAAGTCGGTGTCTTCGATAACATCGTGCAACATGGCGGCCATCAGGCTCTCGTGGTCCATGTGCATGTCGGCAAGGATATGGGCGACGGCAACGGGATGACTGATGTAATCCTCGCCGCTCTGGCGGTATTGGCCGCGATGGCCCTTTTCAGCGAACTTGTACGCGCGAATCACCTTTCGGGTCTGCGCGGGCTCCATGTAGGAAGAGAGTTTATCGGTGAGCGTTTCGATAGCCTGCAAGTGTTCCCCCGGTGCCGGTACTATTCTTCCGGCTGGGCAGGTGGCGGATTTTCCTCGATTTCAGCGGCCGGGGCTTCATCCGCGCTCTGGGAAAAAATGTCGAGAGACAGCGCTTCTTCAGGCTCATCCTGCTGGTCCAGAATACCGGCATCGATCAAACCCTGTTCCAGTTCCCTGAGGGCGACAACAGTTGCTTTGTCGTTTTCCCAGGGCACGAGTGGTTCCTTGCCGCCAACGGAGAGTTGTCTGGCGCGTTTAGCCGCGACCAGGATCAGTTCAAAACGGTTATCTACGTGGTCGAGACAATCTTCTACGGTTACTCTTGCCATGGGTGCTTTCTCGCTCTGTGCGCGTGTTTCGACAGGATGTGGCCCCATCGGACATGCGTAGTTACATATCCAATTCGGACGCTGGGCTGTCGGGAACCGCGTATTCTAAATTATCAGGCATCAGGCCAACAACTCCCTGAGCAACGCAGCGTGACGGATTTCCTGGTTTGCTACGGCCAGTCTTTGACAACGGAATATGGCTTCAAGCTCCGCAAGTGCTTGTTCGAAATCTTCGTTGACGACCAGGTAGTCCGCTTCCACAAAGTGTGACATCTCTTCTTTGGCCAGGGCGAGCCTTCGAGCGATGACCTCGGTCCCGTCCTGGCCGCGGCCAGTAAGGCGCTCTTCGAGCGCCTTTTTTGAAGGTGGCAGGATAAATATCCTGATACTGTTGGGTATCTGCTTATGGATCTGCTGGCCGCCCTGCCAGTCGATCTCGAGAATCACGTCGTGACCCGCTGCCAGCGTCTCGCGAACCCAGGATTCGCTGGTCCCGTAATAGTGATCGTAGACGCGTGCGTGTTCCAAAAAGGCATTGCGTTCCAGTAGCTGTAAAAACTGTGCTTCTTCGATGAAATGGTAATTAACGCCCTCGGTTTCTCCCGGGCGTTTACTTCGCGTGGTGTGCGATACAGAGACTTTGAGGTTCGGGTCTCGCGCCACCAGAGCATTGACCAAGCTGGTTTTGCCGGCCCCGGAAGGTGCCGATACAGTGTAAAGCGTGCCCTGCAATTTAGTCATACCAGCCTATTCCAGATTTTGAATTTGCTCGCGGATCTGTTCGATTAACACCTTTAAATCAACCGCCGCATAAGTCGTCGAGCCGGCATTTGCTTTCGCAGCCAGCGTGTTGGCTTCGCGGTTCAGCTCCTGCAACAGGAAGTCGAGCCGTCGGCCAGCGGGTTTATCCTGCGCCAGCACCTTGGCAACTTCGTCGACGTGTGTGTCCAGACGGTCCAGCTCCTCGTCGACGTCTGTCTTCTGGGCGAGATAAACCAGTTCCTGTTCCAGCCGGTCCTGATCCAGGCGGTCGCCAAATTCGGCGAGCTTATCTGTGATTTTCCTTTGTTGAGCGGCACGTAATGCCGGCAGGTCGCTCCGCAAGGCGAGTACGTGCCTGCGGATTTCCTCTAGTCTGGCTTTGATAAACGCTGCCAGTTTTTCGCCCTCGCGAAGCCGCCCTGCACCCAGGTCGGTGAGCGCGGTTGCGTAGGTTGCCTGCGCTACCTGTTTTAGATCTTCCGCGAACGACGGGTCTTCGGCGATAACACCCGGCCGGTCGAGAATTTGCAGGGGATTCAACGGCGCCGGGTCGTCGATCAGTTTGGCAATCGTTTCGCACGCCGAAACGTAACGGCGTGCTGCTGTCTGATCAATGCCGATGTCGCTGGTGGAATGATCGATCACCAGTTGCAAGTAACAATCGACCTTGCCGCGTTGAACATGGGCGCGGGCAGTCTCCCGAAGGGACTGTTCGATGTCGCGCAGCGCATCGGGTAGCCTGAAGTGTAATTCCAGATAACGATGGTTAATTGAGCGAATTTCCCAGGTCAGCGAGCCCCAGGGTTGGCTGGCATGGGCCTGGGCAAAAGCCGTCATACTTTTTGGCATGGCCTGTGTGTACAGCGTGATTGGCGGATATATTAACAAAGTGAAAAGCCGCGGACAGGGAATATTTTCGCTACAATGCACCGCCCGGGCCGACCACCATTGGTCGGCGTAACTTGTTTTGCGCCAGGAGAAATTATGGCACGTCCTTCCGGTAGGCGGCCGGGGCAGTTGCGGCCGGTTAGAATCGAACGGGGATATACCCGGCATGCGGAGGGCTCGGTGCTCGTGTCCTTTGGCGACACCCGGGTTCTTTGTACCGCTTCCGGCTGTATTTCCTGTGTTCT
>OBJS01000183.1_pt1 | contig 18222 bp, 13 predicted proteins | sample 1519851 | NCBI WGS metagenome assembly OBJS01 (sample SAMN03019806, study PRJEB22545) | beach sand metagenome | biome: beach; feature: sea beach; material: beach sand | place: USA: Municipal Pensacola Beach, FL | collected 2010-10-20 | depth 25-47 cm m
GCATGGCAGTTCTCGCATTCGACGATCTCAAAATGCGCCTTGTGATCGTAACGCCCGCCAGGCAGCCAGCGATTGCTAACCGATGCAGGCACAACCGACCAGTTAAGCGGCCCCGCCCCTTCTCCGGTCATGACCTCATGACATGTGCCGCACATGGTACGCCCGAACGCCTGATCGGCGACTTTTCGCGCCTGCTGCTCCGCCCACTGCTTTGGGTCCGCTTTCACAATTTCCTGCTTAACCGGTTCGGAACCCGGACGGCGACGGATTATCAGCTCTTCCTTGCCCCCCGAATCGCCTGCACCGCCGCGCAATGCAAAATCGCTGTAAAACTCGCGGATAAGCAGCTGCGCATTATCGACCTGCCCATGCGGCAGAACCCGGTCGGGCCGCCGCGGCTCGAATTTCAACTGATGGCAGCGCTCGCACTGCGCCTCCATCTCGATGGGGAAGAAGCTCGCGCCGGATGGTTCGCTGACATGGCAGGACGCACAGACAAGCTCCTCGCGCCCTTTCGGACCGCGAATCCCGTCTTTCTTCAGATGCACGTCATGCGGAAACCGCAAACCCGATCGTTCGACCAGTTTATCGGGCTCATTCAGCGAAATCCGTTCACTGTGCTGCGCAACAGGGTCAAGCATCACAAGGGGACGGAACTCGGGATGTTCATCTTCAAAATTCGACGCATTAAGCAATTGCGTCTTTGGCGCATCCGCCTCGATATCAGCGTGGCAATCAGCGCAGAAACTATCCTGCATGATCGAAATCGCGGCATCGCCATTATGCTCTTTATGGCAGCTTTGACAGGCGCTGCCAGCGGCATCCTGATACAGTCCGACTTCCGCAAGTTCAGGTGCCTGCGGGTCGAAATGATGCGTAATCTTTTCGTGGCAGGTAAAGCATGCCTCATCCTTCACCTGAACAAATGCCGCCTCGTGACAGACATTGCACTGCATACTGATGAAACGGTGCGCCGTCGAGATCGGGCCGCTGTCCCAGGACTGGTCAAGCCGAAAGGCAATCTCGCTGCGCGGCTTGGGTTCCTCATGCAGGGTGAAGAACACAATCGGCGCGATCAGAAACAGCGCGATGATCGCCAGCGCCAACCCCCAGGACCAGACACGTTTACTGACACCGCGACCGGCAAGGCTTGTCACACTCCGCGCCGTCAGCGCCTCATAATCGTCACTCAGCGGCCGGACGAGTTCGACGTCGATAGCGACATCCTTCCCCTCGGGCGCCTCGACAATCGTTATGTCATATGGGCCGACAGCAATGACATCGCCGATATCGACCGCACGGGATGGCACGGAAATGCCATTGACCCGAATATCCGCGCCTTCCTCCGCCTCGACAAAGATACCGCCCGGACGATGATGCAAAACCGCATGCTCCAGCCGGACCCGCGGATCGGCCAGATAAACTTCCGCATTTGTGGCCCGGCCAAAACGCAATGTTTCGGCCTCAAGCTCCTCCGGCTTGCGCGATACGCCGCCCCGAGACAGGCGGGCGAGATATGTAACAACTGCTTCCACGCCAGCCCCTACCAGTAAAAGAAGACCGCCACGATATGCGTCGCGAGCGCCGCGAGCAGCGCAAAGGAAATCGGCACATGAATGTATAACCAGATATCCAGCAGCGCCTTATAGCGCACATCACGCCGCGCCCGGCGAACCAGATCCTCTTTCCGTGCCATCAAGGCAATCAGCCCACGCAGCTGCTCACTCTGCCCGGTTGCAGCAGAGGCCGCAATTTCCTGCAACTGCCGGTTCGCGTCGATGGTCGGGCAATTTGTATCGCCGCCCGACAATTGCTGACGAAAGCTGCCGCCGATTACGGTATCTTCCGCCGCACGCAAAACGATTTGATTGACCCTGTCACCAAGCGCCATCGCCGTATCGCGGCACTGCGCATCCAGCTCCGCGATATCCTGCAAAATCTGGTCGAGTGTCGCACCACCACGATTGCGGGTCATCAGATCAGGCACGCGCAGATAGGCAACCAATCCGAATATGCCACTGCCGATGACAAACATCATCAATGCATAGGCAAGGGTATGCACATTCCAGCCAAACTGAAATCCGGTATGCAGCGTCGCGACGAAAATCAGCGCAAGTCCAAGATAGACATGCGCGCTCAGCCAGTCCTCCACCGACAGATTGGCCGCCCCGTAGCGACGCTTGCGAATGCCGAACCACATCAGCCAGACGATCAGCAGCGCCCCGACCGTACCCAGCCCATAGCCAAGCCAGGTACCACCATTCGCCACGCCATAGGCCGGGTCATGCAAGAGGTACAGACCGATCGCCACCGCAACGACCAGCAACGCCCACTTCAGATACATGTAGTTCCTGAAAACCAGGATGGATTGATGCATGTCTGCCCCTTATCCAGCCGGGTTGAATGAATTCAACCTGGCAACCCCTCAACAATCCCCGTTTTACTTTCTCTCTGCCGGATGACCGCAACCAAAAGCAAGACACCAACCGACGGCTTCTTTCTTGCGCGATTGCCCTGCCGCCCCCGGCGGGTATCGCGCTATAATTTACCTTCCCTGCGACACGATCTTGAAAAATTCCGACGGGTTCACCCGCAATGCGGCCCCGGTCGGACAGGCCCGCACACAAGACGCGCCCCCCTCAATATCCTTGCACATATCACATTTGACGGCCTTTTTCGCGCCACCCTTGCCTTGCGCGGCCAGCCATTCCGCATCCGGCTGCCCTGGCCCCGGTCCGCGACCGAATAACAGCCACTGCAATAGTCCGGGCTTTTTTGGCTGCGGCGCAGCCATGTGAATCACACCGTAAGGGCAGTTACGTTCGCAATTGCCGCAGCCGATGCAGGAATCGCTGACATAAACCTCACCATTCGGATTGCGCCGCAAGGCATCGGGCGGACAATCCACCATGCAATGGGGATGCTCGCAATGCCGGCACGACGTCGGAACGTGGATCGACTCATAGGTCGGCCCGGCCTCCCGATTAAGTCGTGATTGCCCGAAATGGGTCTCCGCGCACGCCTTCTCGCAATTGTCGCAACGAACACACAGCGACTCGTCAATCAGCAAGACGTCTGTCGCCTCCCCAAGCCCCTGCTCGACCAGGAACTGGATGATGCCGCCTGCCTGCGGCTGCTTGGTGCTTTCGATATTCTCAAGCATCCGGCCGCGATACTTGTCTTCCATCAACTGACGGACAGACGGGTTGCGCGCCATCAGCTCCTGAAACTTCTCGCCATCAAGCCGCAACGCCTCAACCGGCACCGCCGCCTTGATGGTGGCCGAACGCGGGGCGTTGCTGATCAGCGCCATCTCGCCAACGTAATTGCCGGCAGCCACATAGGAAATCACCGATTCCTTACCGCCGATCTCCCGCGATACCGTGACCGAGCCGCGCTGGATAAGATAAAGGCAATCACCCGCATCCCCTTCGCGGAAAAGCACCTCGCCCTGATCGAACTCTTCCACCTGCACTGCGTGGATAAGCTCTTCAAGCTCATCCATCGGAATGCCCGGAGCGATATAGGTCTGGATCTGCCGACCGACCGCCACCTCGTCCATCACCCGCTTGACCGCCTCGACCGAGTTGATCAGCTTGATCATCGTCCGGCGCGGCGTCTCGATCAGCAAGGAAGGTTGCGAAGCCAATACCGTCGCCGTCCGCCGGCGCCCGGATAACAGTCCCATTTCACCGAAGAATGCGCCCTGCCCAAGCCCCACCGTGATGGAGGGATCATCCGGGTTGACCTGAATATCGACGCCGCCGTCGACAATCGAGAAAAAGCTGTTTGTATAATCGTTCCGCTCAAACACGATATCGCCCTTGACGGGCGTATGAATATCACTGTCGATCAGAAATTCGCGTAGCTGCAACGTCGTCAACCCAGCCAGCAGCGGCACCGATTCCTGAATATGGGCAATCACCTCATCGACCGGCGGATTGCCCGGAAGGTTACGGAATTTCTCCTCAAGCAGCGGTTCGTCGGCCGGCTTGACGTGGTTACCCTGAATATATTCGATAACCTCATAGCCCTGATTCATCGCCTGCTTGATCAGGGGATAACCTGCCAATGCGCCAATGATGTAAAGGCCGGGCACATTGGATTCATATTCGCCGCTCAATTCAGGCAGGGCGGCCGGATCATTGCTGGGGAATTCAATGCCGCAGCTTTCCACGAATTTGCGCGGCGGGATGGCGCCCAATCGCGCAATCACGCGATTACAGGCAACCTTCGTCTCCCCTTGCGGGGTTTTAAGAATGATGCCGTCATCTTCGACAAGCACAGGCGACGCGCTGTAAAGACATTCCAGCTCACCTTTTTCGATCGCGGCTGTGATAAGCGAGTTATTACCCTGCTTCGCGCGGGCGAATTCGTCGCGGCGGTTGACGATGACGACATTGTTCTGTTTCGACAAGGCCACCGCATTTTCAATCGCGGCATCGCCTGCACCGACGACGACGATCGTTTCATCGGCATATTCGTCCGGATCGTCGAGCTGATACTGGATCCATTCGCGGTCCTCGCCATCCACCCCCATCTTGCGCAAATTGCCTTGCAGGCCGATCGCAAAAACAACGAACTCACAGGTCAGCGTATCGCCATTGCCTAATGTCAGGGTGAAGTCGCCCTTGCTGCCACTGATCGCCGTAACCTCGGCCTTGTAGCGAACATTGACTTCGTGCTTCGCCGTCTCCTCATCCCAGGTCCGCAAAATATCTTCTCGGATCCCCATGGCGAAGGACATATCGCTGCGCAGCGGCAGGATATCGGGCGTCGCCATGACCAGCTTGCCCTTCTGATATTTGTAGATCGTATCGGAAAGATGGTCGGTTTGCTCCAGAAGCACATGGGACACACCAGTAGCGGCGGCGTGACCGGCCGCACTCAAGCCGCCGGGCCCGGATCCAACGATCGCTACCTTGTAATGCTCCCCCACACGACCCTCTTTGTTGTCAGTACGCTTCTCGTTATCAGTACGCCTATCGCGTGCCAGTAATATTACTCTACTAGTATTTCTAGCGAATCAATACTATCCGCCCCAGCATGCCATGACCAATATTTCCATGAAGCGGCAAAAACATTAAGCACAACGACAAATTTGACCGGCAATTCCAGAGATTTAAGCAAATTTGTTGCACGACCGCCACAAAATCGCCCCTATTCTCTCCATCGACCTCCCCTGGCGATTGCCATCTTGCTACTCAAGCCCCGCGATACTGCGCGATATCGCCTGGGATTCAATGCTGCCAGCGGGCAATAGATCGCGCAATCGCGTCCAGTAGGCACGGGCCTGCGCATTATCCCCTGCCTGCGCCGCATGCACACCCAGAAACCACAACGCCTGCCGATGATCGGGCGCAATCGCGACGATTTTCTTCAACAGCCCTGCGAAACGATCACTGACCGGCTCCGCCTCACCGGCTGCCTGCAACGCCTCCGCATAACCGCCAAGCACATCGAGATCGTCGGGCGCAGTTGCCGCCGCCCGTTCGTAAGCCGCAAGCGCCTCATCCGTCCTGCCAAGCACGTTATAGGCACGCGCCAGACGCAACCATCCTTGTGTATTGTCAGGCTCTTCATTCTCAAGACGCTCGGCAAGCTGGGCAACCATTCCTTCGATCATCGTATTCCGATCACCCTCGGACATCTGCGCGGCCGCGGCCATATCCTCAGCAGTCGGCCCCGCGACACGCGCGCCGGGTGCCATCATCGGCGGCTGGGTAGACTGCGCCACCTGCCCCGAAGACGCACCAGCCGCCGCTGCGGGCTGCGGGTTTTTCAGCAACGCCGCCACATCGAGCTGCAGAATCCTCGCCGCCTCGTCAATCTGCCGCCGCACCGCACCGACCCAGGACGCATCGGGCTCAGCTTCATTCACAAGCGCAACCCAATCGTTCAACGCGCCGCGCAGGTCGCCAGACTGCGCCCGCTCGACACCGAGATAGAATCGCGCCCGCGGTTCGGAGGGCATGATCTCGCGCACGCGTTTGAATTGCGCGGATGCCGCCGGCGTGATCTCACCTTCAGCGGCAAACACCAACGCTTCGGCATATTCGGCAAGCACCATCGGCGCAGACCGCCCGTCAAGCAGGTTCACCGCCTTCTCATAGGCTCCGACCGCGGCATTGAAATCGCCCATCGACGAATAGGACCGGCCAAGCAACATCCAGCCGGAAAGATCTTCGGGGTTTTGCTCAAGCCGGCCGGCAAGCTGCCCCACAAGGGCGCTCATATCCATATGCTCTTCATCGGCACCGCGCACCTGCGCCACGGCCGAAGCGGGCGCCAGCTTGGGACTGCCGACATTGGCATAAATCGCAAATGCCGCGCCGGGCATCAAAAACAACAAGAGCGCAGCCAGCCCCCAGCGCCGCAGTGCACCCGGTGCTGACGCAGGCTCCACCTGGGCCTGATCCGCATCCGGCGCGGCATCGGCCACCGCCAGCATGCGCCGCTTGATTTCAATTTCTGCTGCGGTCGCATTTTCGGCACTGATCAGGCCGCGCGCGTGATCAGCGGCAACTTCGGCCAATTGCGCACGATAAACCTGCAAGGCATGCGCATCCCGACGCTGCCCTGCGCCCTGCCGCCGCAACAGCGGAAACAGGGTCAGAGCGACGGCCCCGAGCGACATGAATGCAGCGATAATCCAGAAAGTTATGGGCATGGGCAGAAGCCGTAGCACAAGCCCGGCAGCTTGTTAATCCAATCTGCCCTGCAATAACGCTTTTATCACAAATTGCGCTGATTACCGGCTGGCACGCCGGTCTTGACTTGATAGCTCAGCCGCATGCGGAAGCCGCCCGCTTCAGGCATAAGCCGCGTTTCAGGCGTGACCTGATTGTCCTGACAGGCTGGACGGGTCGACCCCGAGCTTTGCCAGCGCCATATCCCACTTTGCCCCCATATCGGGCGAAAACAGAATGTCTGAATCCGCATCGCAATGCAGCCAGGCATTTGCTTGAATCTCGGATTCAAGCTGCCCGGGGCCCCATCCCGCATAACCAAGCGCGACAACCGATTGCACCGGCCCCTTGGCATCGGCAATCGCCCGCAAAATCTCAACGCTTGCCGTCAGCCCGATCTCATCGGATACCGGCAAGGTAATTTCATCGAGAAAGAAATCGCGCGAATGCAGGACGAAGCCGCGCTCGGTCTCCACCGGACCGCCAAGCTGTACGGGTTGATCCGCCATCTCGGGCGCACATTGCAACCCGATCTGCTGCAACAATTCGGATAATCGCAGATCGCCCGCATGCTTGTTGATAATCAGCCCCAAGGCACCCGAGGGCGAATGCGCGCACATGAAGATAACCGTCCGGCGAAAGCGCGGATCGCTCATATCAGGCATGGCGATCAGCAGCTTACCTTCAAGCCATGGCCCGCCACCGGGGCGACCGAATTGAGGTGTTGCATCAAATGGCATATCTAATGCCCTGATCCTTCTGTTAAAATAACATCTGTTGCCATGCGATATCGGCGTTTGATCTGCGGCACGCAAAAAACATTATAACCGCCAAAATAGAGATCGGGGTTAAGGTTCTGTTTTTCAACCTGCCGCAGCGCATGCGATAAAATCCGCCACACATGACGGCAGTATTTCCAGAGTATTATTTCCGCATAAAAATCAGTCGTTTGCGGTCATGACCTCCCACAGATTATCGGCCCCGATCTCGACCACCCGCTTGCCCAATGCCTCGGCCCAGCGCTCACCCGTGCCGTATTCGGCACGCCATGACCAAAGCCGCCGGGTCGAAAAATGCAGAATATGCTCATAGGTAAAACCGAACGCCCCATGCGCCTGATGGGCGATACTCGCCGCCTTGCCGGCCGCCTCACCCGCGCGCGCCTTGCCGGCAGCAATCCGGAACCAGGCATCGTCAAGCGCACCGCTTTGCAGGGCAAGATCGACCGCCGCACAGGCAGCCGATCCCGCTGCGCCCACGGCTGCCACCTCATCGGCAAGTTGCGCAAGATTTTGCTGCACCGCCTGGAACTTGCCAATCGGTTTGCCGAATTGCACCCGGTCGTTTGCATAGAGCACCGATTCATGCAGGGCGCGCTCAAGCGCACCGCCGACCTGCGCCGTCCGGATCAGCGCCCCGAAAAGCGTCACTGTATCGGCTGGCAGATTCTCGATCGTCCCGGCGACATTTACAGGCGCATTATCGAAACGCAGCGTGTCGCGCGGCTCGCGCGCCATGTTCTGACTTTGCGTGACACTGAACTCACCCTTGCCGACGAGCCCGACCCGCACACCACCTTCCGCCGGAGCGACCAGCACAATGTGATCGACCCGCCCGCCCCATGGCACACGCGGACATTCCCCATCCGCGCGCCAGCCGTCAGGTTCGCGCGTCAGCCGCAGCGGCGCGCCATCCGTCCCGCCGGCAATGCTCATCGGTCCATGCGGCGGCTCGATTCCCGCGCGGTCCAGAAGCCAGCTTGCCAAAATTGTTTCTGCAAGCGGAATCGGGGCGGAATAACGCCCTGCCCCGTGCAGCACCACCCGCGCATCAAGCCAGCCGCACCCCACGCCGCCATGGGCTTCGGACACAAGCGGCATGGTGAGGCCGTTCTCCTCCACCGCGCGCCACAGCGCGTCAGGCCATTCCCCCTGCTCGGCTGCGGTCAACAGCTCCGCCGTAATCATATCCTCAAACAGCCGATTGACCGTATCGGCCAGCATTGTACGTAATTCACTCATAATCTTATCCGCCCGCGATTACCTGAGACCCAGCCCGCGCGCGATGATGCCGCGCAGAATCTCGCGCGTCCCGCCACGCAGGGAGTAAGACACCGAATTCTGGATCAGAAACCCCATCACCTGCTCAAGATCGCTGCCTTCGCCGAGTTTCGGCTCCACATCGAAAACCTGTTGCGCGATGGTTGGAATTTCCTGCTCGAACACCGCGCCGAGATCCTTGACGATCGAGCCTTCAAGCGCGGGATCCTCCCCGGCATTAAGCTTGCCCGCGACCGATACCGACATCTGCCGCAAGGTTGCAAGATGCGCGACAAGACGGCCAACCGCGATATGGCCCTGCGGTGTGGGATGGGCGGCAAGCGCGCGGATCATCTCCAACACCAGCTGGATGCTCGACAGATAGCGTTCAGGCCCGCTGCGCTCAAAGGCAAGTTCGGCCATCACCTGCGCCCATCCGCCATGCTCTGTACCGACCACCGCGGTTTCGGGCACGAAGGCGTCCTCGAAAGTCACCTCATTGAAATGATGCTCCCCCAGCATACTGATCACCGGGCGGACCGTAATGCCGTTCTTTTCCTTGAGATCGGTGCCATCCAGATCGCGTAAATCGATCAGAAACTGGGTCAGCCCGTCATGCCGGTTATCCGGATTATTGCGGGTCCTCAACAGGGCGATCATCACATGCGCGGTATGCGCGCCGCTGGTCCAGATCTTGCGCCCGTTGATAAGGTAACCGCCATCGACCTTGGTCGCCTTGGTGCGGACGGAAGCCAGATCAGACCCGCTGTCAGGCTCGCTCATACCGATGCAGTAATACATCTCGCCCCGCGTGACGGGGGGCAGATATTTCTGACGCTGCGCCTCAGTGCCGAAATTCAGCAGCAACGGCCCGCTTTGCCGGTCCGCGATCCAGTGCGCCCCGACCGGCGCGCCGGCAACAAGCATTTCCTCCAGCATCACATAGCGTTCGAACGATGTCCGCTCATGACCGCCATATGTCTTCGGCCAGACCATGCCGATCCAGCCGCGCTCCCCCATTTTGCGGCTGAATTCGGGATCCGAACCGCTCCAGCTTTGCGCCCGGTCAAGCGGTTTACGCGTCGCGTTATGCTCGGCCAGAAACTCCCGCACCTCGCGGCGCAGTTCGGCTGCCGCGGGTGGCAGTTCCACCGGATCAAAACTGAATGTCTGCATCGTCACTCCCTTTTACCTGTCCGGACTATACACGCAGGATCTTGCCCGGATTCATCAGATTATTCGGATCAAGCGCCAGCTTCACTGCCCGCATCACACCGACCGCCTCGCCATGTTCGGCATCCAGAAAACGCATCTTGCCCATGCCGATCCCGTGTTCGCCCGTGCAAGTGCCGTCCATCGCCAATGCGCGCAAAATCAAACGCTCATTGAAGGCCTTGCAGCGCGCAACCTCTTCCGCATCACCGGGATCGAAGGTCAGCAAAGTATGAAAATTGCCATCCCCCACATGGCCGATAATCGGCGCATCGATACCGCTTTCCACGAGATCGCGCTGGGTTTGCTCGATACATTCCGCAAGCCGGGAAATCGGCACGCAGACATCGGTCGGCATTCCCTTCTTGCCCGGATACATGGCCAGTGCGGCATAATAGGCGGTGTGGCGTGCTTCCCACAGCCGGTTGCGATCCTCCGGCCGGGTCGCCCAGTCGAAGCCGCCGCCGCCAAACTCCGCGGCGATGTCGCCAAATCGCTCCGCCTGCTCGCGCACCCCGTCTTCTGTGCCATGAAACTCAAGGAAAAGCGTCGGCTGTTCGACCAGGTCGAGCTTTGAATAGGCATTGATGCCGGCAATCGACTTGGCGTCGATCAGCTCGATCCGCGCAACAGGCAGGCCCGACTGGATCGTCAGGATCGTGGCATTCACCGCGCTTGCCACATCCGGAAAGCCGCAGGTTGCCGCCGATATGGCCTCGGGTATGCCGTAAAGCCTGACCGCAACCTCGGTTATGATCCCGAGCGTCCCCTCCGACCCGACGAAAAGCCGCGTCAGGTCATAGCCCGACGATGTCTTGCGCGCCCGGCGCGAGGTGCGGACCACCCGCCCGTCGGCAAGCACCACCGTCAACCCCAGTACATTTTCACGCATCGCGCCATACCGCACCGCATTGGTGCCCGAAGCGCCGGTCGCCGCCATCCCGCCAAGCGAGGCGTCAGCGCCGGGGTCGATCGGAAAAAACAGCCCCGTATCGCGCAGATATTCATTCAGCGTCTTGCGGGTGACCCCTGCTTGCACCACACAGTCACAATCTTCCGCATTGACCTTGAGGATACGGTCCATGCCCGACAAGTCGACACATACCCCGCCCGCGACCGCCGCCACATGACCCTCAAGCGAGGTACCGGTACCAAAGGGGATAAGCGGCACGCCATGGTCGGCACAAATATTGACAATTGCCACAACTTCTTCGGTTGATCGGGCAAAGGCAACCGCATCGGGGGCCTGCGCGGGATGATAGGATTCATCGCGGCCATGCTGCTCGCGGACTGCGGCGGAGGTAGACAGCCGTTCCCCCAGAAGCGCCTGCAATGCGTTGATCGCATCGGCTTTTCGCGCGGCCTCTGCCATTACCCTTTTCCTCCATCTGTCACATAGCCGCGAGACGGCCACTGCTTTCATTGCCGCTATTATTAGCGCGGTTTCCGCGTCAACGCACCTGCTTCGAAACCGCGTGCGATTATTCGCCGGTTAACCATTCAGCTTTTAGGCTGCCGCCCTGGTTCGAGCGGAGGAAATGCAATGAGCGCGGTCACGCAACAGGCGCAGGCAGGGCCCGAAGGGCTGACTTTTCTGCCCGATGCACGGATCGGCATGCCGTTTTATTACGAAGCGCCGGTTTCACTGGGCAGTGCGGCCATCGGGGCGAATTGCCGATTCGGGCGCGGTAGCTATATCAATGACGGCATCATGCGCGAGAATATAACGGTCGGCCGCTATTGCTCGATCGGCCGGCGGGTCACCATCGGCGCGCCCAATCACCCGCTCGACTTCGCGACGAGCGCGACCGGGCTGCTTGCCGAATGCGATGCCCGCCAGGGGATAACGCCTGATCCCGCCACACCGGCGGAAACCGTCATCGGCAATGATGTGTGGATCGCCGAAAATGTCATTATCCTTGAAAATCTGCGGATCGGCGACGGCGCGGCCATCGGTGCGGGTGCGGTCGTCACTGCCGATGTTCCGCCTTTTGCGATCATGGTGGGCGCGCCGGCGCGTATCCTGCGCTACCGGTTCGACGAAGCGGTTTGTACCGAACTTGCACATGCCGCCTGGTGGCAATATGCCCATGACTATCTGACAACCCTGCCGCTGCGCGACATCGCCGCGACGCTGAAACGGCTCGACTCCGACAAGCCCGTGCCCGATCCTGTCGCCTATACGCGCATCGCCCCGCCCGGCTGACTACTGCACGCATCTTTGTCCCGCGGCCCGGTAAAGCGCGTTCGGGCGGAAAAACAATCCGGCGCGGCAATTGTTTGCACCCGCCCCTATATAGTAGGTTGAGAAAAATCGACGTCAGCGGGGTGCAGGTGAGCGAGACGACATTCGACCAACAGCCGATCATGATCGACGGGCAGGAAGTGCTTGAAGACTGGATCGATTATAATGGCCATATGAATGTGGCCTTTTACGTTCTGGCCTTCGATCGTGCGCTTGACCGGGTCTTTGACCGGATCGGAATCGGAGTCGATTATGTCGCGCGCACCAACAATTCGATATTCGTGCTGCAAAACCATGTGAGTTACATGAACGAGCTGAAGCTGGGCGACCCTGTTTCGGTGAGCTTTCAATTGCTCGACCATGATGCAAAGCGCTTTCACTATTTTCTGCGGATGTATCACGGGCAGGAGCAATATCTGGCGGCGACGGCCGAACAGCTTGCCATCCATGTCAGCCTCGACAGCCGGCGTTCCGCCCCCTTTCCCCCTGATATCGCACAAAATCTTGCTACCCTCGGCGCGGCACATGCGCGGCTGCCGCTGCCTGAAAATGCCGGGGCCCGGATCGGGCTGACCCGCAAATCGGCCGCTTGAGCATGTCGGGAGCCCGCGTGACCTACAGATTTCTATGCCTTGGCTTGTCGCTTTTCACTTTGGTTGTTTTGGCGACGACGGCGGCGCATGCCAAATGCGCCGATCCCGCCGCGCCCGGTGTCGATTGGCGGCGCTGCTATATGGAGGGGTTGCCGCTGGCTGAGGCGACATTGCCGGGCGCACAATTACGCGAGGCGCGCTTCAACCGCGCCGATCTGGCGCGGGCAGATCTGACAAAGGCAGACGGGCGGCGCGCCAAGTTCGTGTCCGCCGACCTGCCGCAAGCGACACTCGACTATGCGGATCTGCGGGAGGCCGATTTCACCCGCGCCAATCTTGCAGGCGCCAGCCTGAAGGGCGCAAACCTGCAACGCGCGCGCCTGTTTCGCGCCAATTTGCGCGCGGTTGATCTGACCGGCGCGCGTCTTGAGGATGCGGATCTGCTGAAGGCCGATCTGTCCGGCGCGACATGGATTGATGGCAAACGTATTTGCAAGCAGGGCTCGATCAGCCAGTGTAAATAGGCCGTTTAGGCCGGTTTGCTGAACATCACCCCGGATGACGCGCAAGCCGCGCTGAATATGCTACAGTCGCATCGTGATGAACGAATTTGATTCCGACCCATTCGAGCTTGGTTCGCCCCCCGCGCCGCCGCCGCCGCGCGGGGTAAACACCGCCGCCGCAGCACCACCGCCGCCTGCCTTTCTTGACGGGCTGAACGAGGGGCAGCGCGCCGCGGTCGAGGCATTGGACGGCCCGGTACTTGTGCTGGCGGGCGCCGGCACGGGCAAGACACGCGTGCTGACCACCCGGCTTGCCTATATCCTGATGACCCGCCGCGCCTTCCCGAGCCAGATCCTCGCCGTCACCTTCACCAACAAGGCGGCGCGCGAAATGCAGGAACGAATCGGTTCGCTGATCGGCGGTGCGGTGGAAGGAATGCGTTGGCTTGGCACCTTTCATTCGGTCGGCGCGCAGATCCTGCGCCGGCATGCCGAACTGGTCGGGCTGACATCGAACTTCACCATCCTCGATACAGACGACCAGATCCGGCTGATCAAGCAATTGCTCGCCGCCGCCGAAATCGATGATAAACGCTGGCCCGCGCGGGTGTTGGCCGGGCAGATCGACCGTTGGAAAAATCAGGGACTGACGCCCGCCAAGATCCCCGAAGGCGAAGCATTCAGCTTTGCCAATGGCAAGGGGCGCGACATCTACGCCGCCTATCAGGCCCGGCTGAAAGTGCTGAATGCGGTCGATTTCGGGGATTTGCTGCTGGAATGTCTGCGGCTGTTTCAGGAAAATCCCGATGTGCTTGCGCAATATCAGGAGCGCTTCAAATATATCCTCGTCGATGAATATCAGGATACCAATGTCGCGCAATATCTGTGGCTGCGGCTGCTCGCGCAGGGGCGTCGCAATATCTGCTGCGTCGGCGATGACGACCAGTCGATCTATGGCTGGCGCGGTGCGGAAGTGGGCAATATTCTGCGCTTTGAGACCGATTTTCCCGGTGCGGCGGTCATCCGCCTTGAACGCAATTACCGCTCCACTCCCAATATTCTCGCCGCTGCCTCGGGGCTGATCGCCACCAATGAAGGCCGGCTTGGCAAGACGCTGTGGACCGACGATCCCGAACCCGGCGACCCGGTAACGATCTGCGGTGTCTGGGACGGGGTGGAAGAAGCCCGGCAGATCGGCGAACAGGTCGAGGCCCTGCAACGCGAAGGGCATCGGCTCGACGATATGGCAATCCTTGTGCGCGCGGGATTTCAGACCCGCGAATTCGAGGAACGGTTTCTGACCCTTGGCGTGCCCTATCGGGTCATTGGCGGTCCGCGCTTTTACGAGCGGATGGAAATCCGCGACGCGATCGCCTATCTGCGGATTATCGCGCAACCCAATGACGATCTGGCGTTCGAACGCATTGTCAACAAGCCCAAGCGCGGGCTTGGCGATGCCACGGTGCAAACGCTGCACCGCACTGCCCGGGCGGAAGGCATTTCCCTTGCCCAGACTGCCGAGATCCTGGTCGATACCGACGAACTGACAAAGCGCGCGCGGAACTCGCTTGCCAGATTAATGGAGGATTTCCGCCGCTGGCGCAGCCAGATGGACGCAATGGACCATGTCGCACTGACCGAAATGGTGCTCGATGAATCGGGTTATACCGAGATGTGGCAGAAGGACCGCTCCCCCGATGCGCCCGGTCGGCTTGATAATCTCAAAGAGCTTGTCATGGCGATGGAGGCTTTTGAGAATCTTGCGGGCTTCCTCGAACATATCTCGCTGGTGATGGAAAATCAGCAGTCCGATAATGAAGACAAGATCAACATCATGACGCTGCACAGCGCCAAAGGTCTTGAGTTCCGCACCGTATTTCTGCCCGGCTGGGAAGAGGGGCTGTTTCCGCATCAGCGCAGTCTCGATGAAAGCGGCAATGCGGGGCTGGAGGAAGAGCGCCGGCTTGCCTATGTCGGGCTGACGCGCGCGCGCGAACGGGCGCGGATCTTCTTTGCGGCCAACCGGCGGGTGCATAATCTCTGGCAATCGGCCCTGCCATCGCGCTTCATCGACGAACTGCCCCCGGAGAATATCGAAGTCCGCACCGACCAGGGACTTTACGGCGGCGGGTTTCAGGAAGGGCCAAGCAGTTTCGATCGCGATTATGGCACACCGGGCTGGCAACGCATGCAGTCAGCCGTAAAGGCCGGCCGGTATCAACCTGCAGGCAACAACCGCTGGCGGCAACATGGTCACGGGCAGGTCATCAATGCGCAAGCCGAACTGGTGACCACGAACGATCCGGCCGCCACACGCTTCAAGGTCGGGGAGCGGATTTTTCATCAGAAATTCGGTTATGGCACGATCGCGGCTGCCGATGGCAACAAGCTCGATGTGGAATTCGAGAAGGCGGGTCGCAAGAAAGTCATCGACAAATTCGTCGAGCCCGTATGACGGACGTGGATGCGACCCGACCCGGCTTTTACGAACTTTCGCTTGTGCTGCCGCGCGCGGCAGCGCTGGCTGTCACCGATTTGTTGCAAGGACTTGGCGATACATTCGGAGAACTGCCAGACCCGGTTCATGCCGGCACGCCGGAGCAGCAATCCCCGCTTTCAGTCACCGCATTCGAGGTTCCCGGCAGCGCGGATTTCAGGGTGAGCGCACTTTTTTCGCAACCGCCCGAAACCGGGGCTATAGCCCATTTTCTCGCGCCGCTGATCGACAGTTTCCAGATGACGCAACCCGAATTGGCCGTGACGGCCATTGCCGACCGCGACTGGATCAGTGAATCGCTGAAGGAACTGCCCGCAATTTCGGCTGGACGGTTTTATATCGCCGGCGCACATGCCATGCCCGATGGCCGCACCCATGCCATCCGCCTGCAAATCGATGCGGGGCAGGCCTTCGGGACCGGACATCACGAGACGACGACCGGCTGTTTGCTTGCGCTTGATCATCTGGCGCGGCAACGCCGGTTCGACAATGTGCTCGATCTGGGCTGCGGCACGGGAATCCTCGCCATGGCCGCGGCAAAACTCTGGCATACACCGGTTCTGGCAAGCGATATCGATCCCGTCGCCATTCAGGTCACACGGCAAAATGCGCGGCAAAATGGCCTTGCCGCACTGATAACGCCTGTCGTCGCCCCCGGCTTTCAGGCGCCGCCTCTCATGCGTAACGCGCCTTATGACCTGATCATTGCGAATATTCTGGCCAGGCCGCTGATGGCATTGGCGCATCCGCTGCACCGCCATCTGGCGCGCCAAGGGGTTGTCATCCTGTCGGGACTGCTGAACGATCAGGCAGCCGCGATCCTTGCAGCCTATCGATTACAGGGCATCTATTTGTACCGGCGCATCCGCCTTGGCGATTGGTGTACGCTGATTCTTGCCCGATAATGGTTGCCATGCATAAAAGCGGCGCCATTCTTGACGCAATAAGCCACCCTACCGAAATGCCATGATATGACGCAGAATACAGACCCCATCACCGCGCTGCGCGCCGAACTCGCCCGTCAAAATCTCGATGGCTTCATCGTCCCGCGCGCCGATGCGCATCAGGGTGAATATGTTCCGCCATTCGCGGCAAGGCTCGGATGGGTGAGCGGCTTTACCGGTTCCGCCGGCGTGGCGGTAATCCTGCGCGACAGGGCCGCGATTTTCGTCGATGGCCGCTACACGCTGCAGGTGCGCGACCAGGTGAACACCGATCTTATTACCCCGCGCTCAATCACCGACGAACCGCCCGAACAATGGATCGCGCAAACCCTGTCGCCCGGTCAGAAACTGGGGTTCGATCCCTGGCTGCATACCCTTGAGGGGACAGAGCGGCTTGAAAAAGCCTGCGAGAAAGCGGGTGCCACACTTATCCCCTGCCCTCAAAACCCGGTCGATACGGTCTGGCGCGATCAGCCTGCTGCGCCTTCCGCGCCGATTGTACCCCACCCAATCCGCTATGCCGGGGAAGCGGCCTCGTCCAAGCGCGACAGGATCGGCAAGAAAATCAAGGAATTCGGTGCGGACGCCACGGTACTGACCCTGCCCGATTCGATTGCGTGGCTACTCAATATCCGTGGCGGCGATGTCAGCCATTCCCCCCTGCCGCTCTGCTTCGCCATTCTGCATGCGGACGCGACGGTAGAGTTGTTTGCCGCCCCGGCCAAAATCGATGCCGAACTGCAATCGCATCTGGGGGATGAGGTGAGTATTGCCGCACCCGACGCGTTCGATACGGCATTGACTCGGCTGGGCCAGCAACAGGCAACGGTATCGATTGACCGCACAAGCGCCGCAGTGAGGATTGTCCGGCAGCTCGAACAATCGGGGGCAAGCCTGCTGTTCAATCCCGACCCCTGCCTGTTACCCAAAGCGCTCAAAAACGATGTGGAAATTTCGGGGATGCGGGCCGCGCATCTGCGCGATGGCGCGGCGCTGAGCAATTTTCTGGCCTGGCTTGATCAGGAAGCGCCAGCCGGCAAGGTCGACGAACTTGCCGCTGCCGCGGCGTTGCAGCGTTTTCGTGAGGCAACCGGTGCGCTCAAGGATCTAAGCTTTCCCACCATTTCCGGTGCGGGCGCGAATGGCGCGATCGTGCATTATGCGGTCACCGAAAAGACAAACCGCTTGCTTGAACCGGGCACGCTCTACCTTGTGGATTCAGGTGGCCAGTATCTTGACGGGACAACCGATGTCACCCGCACCATCGCCATCGGCACCCCGACACCGGAACAGATCACCCGTTTTACCCAGGTGCTGAAAGGTCATATCGCCCTGTCCCGAATCCGGTTTCCCAAAGGCGTCAGCGGTGCGCATCTTGATGTGCTGGCGCGGCAGTTTCTGTGGCAGGCGGGGCTCGATTTCGATCATGGCACCGGCCATGGGGTGGGCAGCTATCTCAGCGGAGATCGGAAGAGCACACGACGCTGAGATAGCTGCCCA
>OBJS01000184.1_pt1 | contig 18149 bp, 11 predicted proteins | sample 1519851 | NCBI WGS metagenome assembly OBJS01 (sample SAMN03019806, study PRJEB22545) | beach sand metagenome | biome: beach; feature: sea beach; material: beach sand | place: USA: Municipal Pensacola Beach, FL | collected 2010-10-20 | depth 25-47 cm m
CTCGTGGCCCGATCCTGGCCGGCTCCAGCCGCGATTGTGCAGCACAAGCCCGGTAGGGGATTCCAGCGTATTGGTCAGATGCGGCCAGCGAAAGACGAGTCCGACCGGCATCCCGCGATAGTGATCCGGCGCTGATGCGACCAGATCCATATACGGGTTGATAAATTTCCGGGTTCCGAACGACAAGAACAGTTTCGACACGGTGCAGTTTTTCGACAAGTGTGTCATCGTCGCGGCGCCGAGATACGCCGGAAAGTCCGGGAATGTCTCGTGCCAAATCGTAAAGTTCAACCAGTCTCTGCGAATTCCGGTGCGATCGGACAGAGTTCTCGCCATCTCTTTACGAACATTCGTCGGTATCGCGTAGCGGCGGCATAACTGCTGCACCAGCTGGTTTTCAAACGAGGCCGTCTGCTCCATTTTCGACGGCCGTGGTGGCGGACGTAAATCGTCAGGTAGTGGTCGTCGATCACTCATCGTCGCGACGTTCCTGTGTTTCGATGAAATCTTCCTTCATTTTCTTCAACTGGTCCACATAATCAACAGCAGGCGTAAATATTTTCATGCGGTTGATAGAAAAAATGTCGCGAAGCTGTTCCAGTATCTTCGGGTTTTTGCTGATTTTTGATCCCATTTTGCTGGGGCCGATCGCCTGGGTTCTCGGTATGCCCAGCTTCGGAGCGTAGTATTTCCCTTCGTTGACTTTCGTAAGACCACCACAAGCTTTCCGGGCGTCAGTCCACGATTGTCCTTTCGCCCGATCGTTGCACAACAGAATGGCAGTGGCGCCGTGCCAGTCCCAAATGGTCCGTTGGTGCATGATCTTGTTTCCGGTCTCCGGATGTTCCCATTCGTCATCGTACCAAATAACGTTGACGTTGATTCTGCGATCGTCGATGCCGAAGGAGTTCTTCATACACTTAATCATCAACTTGTTTCCGTCGATATCCGCTTGGCGGATTCTGCCGATTCTCTGTACCTCGAACTCGTACGCACCTTGAAAGTCGATGGTTTGACCGCCTGACCGGGTCTTCTCTGGGATACCTGTCTCCGACTTTTTCTCCTTCAAATGATTAACGCACACCAACATGAACGGCCACTCGGCCAGCTCGCCCGCGAACGCTTTAACAAACGTCGTAATGCTCATCGCTTCAATCGGGTGATTCCGGCCAGCAAACCCTTGCTCCTTCACTTTGTCGATCGTTTCCTGGAACGGCTTGCCCATGATGGAGTCGACAACACCGAGCCACGGAAACGTCCTTCCGTAACCCAGCTCTTTACTGTTACCCGTCATCATCGCCTTAACGTCTCTGACAGCCAGTTGGAGTTCCTGCTCCCACTCGTTGATCGAGTAGCAGGGAATCACGGCCATACACTCATCGAACACGCCGATGATACTCTTCGCCCACACCGCATTGAACTTGCTCTCGTGCTCGAAGTAATGCCCGATCCCGCGATCCTTTCGGAATAACCGCATCAGCTCGAACGCCAGACCGCTTTTACCGATTCCACGGGGACCGTAAAGCTGGATAACCGTCTCCAACGGAATGGCGTTGTTACCAGTCAGCCACTCAAGCGCAAACGTCGGGCACTTAATGCCGATCATGTAGTCGGACATCTCTTGCAGCAACCCGATACGCACGCGGCCGGTCTTCGCAGCTTTGTTACGCGCAATCCGACGTATCAAGCCGCTCGTCGTCCTGTGAAGATTTTCCAGAGAAACCGCTTCGTCTCGCAGCTGTTTCTTGGTCTTCTTTTTCTTTCTCGCGGGCTTACCGGCCGCTGCCGGAGTTTTCTTCTTCGTGGATTTTGGCTTCGTCGGTGTATCACCGTCGCTGGTCCACGCAATTTCATTGAGCTCGTCGTCCATTACACTCTCCAGGAATCAAGAAGGCGGGCCTGCCGTAAGTCAGCAGGCCCGCTGAGTAGTGCGACAATCAAACTCCGCTACTTCTTCTTGGTTCCTTTTTTCGGAGTTTTCTTGCCTGTCTTTTTACCTGTCTTCTTACTGGCGGTCGTCTTTTTCGCGGTCCCGCTCGTCGCCGTCTTCTTCGACGTTTTCTTCTTCGGAGTAGCGCTGGTGTTGCCTGTGCTCGTTGCCGTATTCTTCTTGCCGGTCTTCTTACCGGGCTTCTTACCTGCAGCGGGTTTGCTGCTGCCTTTTGACGACGCAGTTTTCTTCGTCGAAGTCTTCTTCGGTGCCAGTTTCTTGCTTGCAGGCTTCTTACCTGACGCGTTGTCGCGTCCGGAAGATCGCGCGTTCGCGGCTTCAAACGCTTCTCTGGCTGCCTCTTCGGCTTCATCCGAAACTTCGGAATCGATGTCGTCCAGTCCGGCAGGCTCCTCGTCATCGCCTAACAGATCATCGAGATCCGCATAGTCGTCGTCATCTTCGGTTGATTCTGCTTCCGGCTCTTCGTCGCCGTCTTCGTCGGCTTCTTCCGTATCAAAGCTACCCGCTTCTTCGTACTCTCCGTCCTCCTCGTCTTCATAGTCGTCGGAGTCGTCATCTTCGTCTTCGTCTTCCGATTCGCCGTCTTCCTCTTCGTCGTAATCTTCGTCTTCCGATTCGGCGTCCTCTTCGGCGTCCTCTTCGGCGTCCTCTTCGGCGTCCTCTTCGCTGTCCTCTTCGTCGTAATCTTCGTCTTCCGATTCACCGTCTTCTTCGGCATCCTCCTCGTCGTAATCTTCGTCTTCTGCCGAATCGTCATCTTCTTCAGCTTCGTCGCCGGTATCGTCGTCGCTGAAATCGTCCATTTCGTCGTAGTCATCGTAGCCGTCGTCGCCAGCTTCGTCGTCAGCGACCTCGGGATCGGGATCGGCCGAGCCGTCAAACGGTACTGTGTCAAAATCGGAAAGGTTGGCCGACCCGCCAGTCGGCTCGCTGTCCCACACCAACACCTGCACCGAGTTATTGAGCAGTTTCTCAATATCACGAGTGAAATAATCCGGATGGTCTGCCCACGCCCTGCGAACAGCAGCCGGAAACGTCCGTGTCGCTTTCGCGATGATGTAACAGAGCTCCTCGACAGACGGGATGTGCAGAATCTCATCCCAGTAAACGATCTTCGACTTCAGCATCTTTGCGTGTTTCGGCGGGATCGTTGCAAGAAGTTTCGACTTTCGACCACCAACCGTCAGGTACTCATCGATGGCGACGTCGTAACCTTTGATTCCGCCGTCATCGCCACCTTTGTCATAAGCATCGCCGCCCATTTCCCATGAGCTCATCTCCTCGATGGAAGCGGCGTCGCCACCACCCTCTTTGGGATTGAAGATCCGAATGAATCTTCCTTTCCGCAGGCTGACCGGATCACCGTGCAGCATGGAGTTTTCGTAGTCGTGCTCATCGCCGTCCCATTTATCGTTCACGGCGTTGAGCATCTTTTCGATCTTGCGACCAGCTGACGCCGTCAATTGTACGATTTGTGCACGATCGTCATTGGCGCCGCCGCGAGGAGCCTTACCGTCCTTGACGTACAGCTCGCTCCCTTTGGCGAAGATCAATCCCTGGTAGAAGTAGAGCATTGACGGTGGACTGAGATACGAATCTCGCCCGTCTACCAGATTCATCCATTTCGCTGAAGGCACGTCACGATCCTTTGTGACTTTCTTCGCCCAGTTCCACAGCAACAAATACGGATTCTGTGTCACATCAATCTCGCCGCGACGTGACGCAGACTTGTCGTAAAGCAGGAAGGTGTACCGATCCCCTTCCACCCCGATGAACCTTGCGGCCGGGTACGAACGACACCAGTCGGTGAACTGAAACGGTTCGATCCCCCGACGGTATGGCATCCACTTCGCCTCGTTGAGTGGTGCGTCCGTTAAACACGGCAAAGGGCGAAAGATCAACGAGTCTGCGGACTTGAACTCGGGCCGTACGATCGACGCTTCAACACCCTCTTTGAGCGTGAGGTCACCAACAGACCCTTGGGCGCCGCCTACCGCATCTTTGGAGTAATCGTAGTCACCGGTGCGACGGCGGCGGATGGGTCGTCGTGTTGCTTTGTCTTCACTCACTTGAGCTGCTCCTTGTTGTGGAAATCGTTAAAAACAGACGTGACATTTTACCAATTCTTACGACACAATTACAGCAACTCAGACGGCAATTACCGTCCAGCCTATACCGTCTCGCCAGTAGGAATCGTCTTTCTCGTTGATATGCTTCCAACCGTCTTTGTATTTCGACCAACCACCGTATTTCGGGTCGATTCTTCTGTCGATCAACATGTTCGGATACATCAACTCGCCCCAGTGATCAGCAACCTCGATATCAACGCCCAGGAAGTACGGAGCGTTAGGGTCGTGCTTCGGTCTGCCGTCCAGATGGCAGGGGTAAATGGGGACTCGTTTGGACATGCACTGTGGAATGACCTCGTCGATCAACCTCGGAACATGCTGGTACTCGACCTCGAACAGCAACGCGTCGTGGATCTGCAGAACAACATCAAACCAGAAATCATCTCCGGGCTCTATCTCATCGCGGCGGTACGTGTCAACCTGATCGACGGCACGCGCCATCGCGTCAGCGATCATCCCCTGAATCGGGAAGTTCATCGCCTGTCTTTCAAACTCTCCCTCGGTCTTCTGCTCGCGAGCAACCGGGAATCGACGGAAGCCGCCGAAGCAGCCGCAAATCCATCGCTCCTGCCGTGACCGGCGCTTGCACGAGTCGAAGAACGGCTGAAGCTCCGGATACATCCGGAAGATCGTATCAACCACCTGTTGTGCCTCATCGACGGTGATGATCACACCTTCTTCTTTGGCTGCAAGTGCGATTGCCTTAGCCCCCCGGCCGTAAGCGATACCGAAGATCACGCTCTTCGCCACAATACGCATATGTGCCATACCGAGAGACTTTAAACCGGCTTTCGTAGCAGCGCACTCCAACCCGAAAGCGAGTTTCGCGACATTGCTGTGAATGTCGTAGAATTCCGGGTCGTCTTCCGCTAAACCGTTTCGCGTGGCATGGTCAATCAGTAATGGATCACCGGACATGATGCCCATACCAAACAACTCGGCCCCGACGAAGTCAGCTTCGACCAGCACCTTACCCGGCGACGCAACCACGATGCTGCGAAGCACCGACTTGTACGCCTGCTGCAAAATCCGTTTGTAGTCGGCCTCCCGTCGCTTTGACAGGTTCTGCAACGGCGGCCGAGCCGAAGCCCATCTGCGGGTTTCCAGCGTGGGGTAGACATGGGTGCGAATTCGTCCGTCGGAACATATCGCAGAAGCCAACCCACCCGCGTACACATAGAATCCGTCTTCATCCTTGCGGTATACCGCGCTCTCTCCCTCACCGCCGTCATCAATAATCGGCGGACGTAAACTGCTTTTCAGCACCTGAGAGATGAACCGGTAGTCCCTGATCCAGTTGACGTGCTTCGAGAAATCGAACGTAACAACTTTCTTTTTTCGCGGCTGATATCGGCGAACTTCCTGATTCTCCTGCGCCAGAATCGCCAGCGTCGTCTTATTGGTGCTGGCCGTCTTCTCGTCTTCCTGATTGTTGGCAACGACCTCTTTCCATTCGATCGGCCGCTTATCTGTCGACAGTATCGGTTCGAGTTTCAGCGATCTCGCTTTCTCGGGACGCAACCGTATGCAGGACTTCCCCGGCTCGGGTCTCTTCCCGTTATACCGCTCGCCAAACAGAAACTCTCTGACTTGAAATACGGAGTTGAGGTTGAAATCAGGCCAGCGAGCCCAGTCTCGAATCTTTTGCTCCAACTGCGCCCGAGCAGTCATGTACGTCTCGGTCAGATCATCAACACGTTGCTTGTCGATAAGCAGGCCGGTGGTATTGATCTCCAGCACGACAGGCATTGCTCGCATGCTCATCCACATGGCTTCCCAGCAGTTGTTGCCGTACCCGTCCTTGCAAAGATCCTTGATCCTGCGAACGGCCAGTCGCCGGGCGACGTCGGCGTCGTAGCAACCGTAGCTGAATCGCAACTTCCCATTCGACATCTTTTCGCCGAAGAGAACTTCGTCCGGGCACGGTCCGTATCCTTCGAGCTCTTTATCCTTCAATCCGTGTTTGTGGCAGTACGAACGCTTCCACTCCACCAGGCGGATGTCGTACCGAGGTGCCGTCGTGTACCGAAGTGACTGGCTAGTGAGAGAAAAGTCGTCTGTCTCATTGAGCGAGTGCGCTGCCAAACCCGTATCGAAGCCGCAAGGCTTCCCCTGCAACATGTCCTTCATGTACTGCTGCCAGGTATCCGGCACACGATACTGCTCCCGCAGATCCAGTCCGAACGGAGTCAGAAACTCCATGTCAGCATCCAGAAAGTGGCCGGAAATCTGCTTGCCGCGACAGATCTTTCGCAGGAGTCGCAGAACTTCCTTCATTTCCTTCGGCGTGTATTTCTTATTCCCGTCAACGTCTCTAAAAGTGATGCTGGCAGCAGTCTTGCGCTTCCAGCTCACTTGAAAGCTTCGGACATACGCCCCTTTATTCTGGGGGTGCTGACCATGCCATTCCGCGTCAACTCCGATCAGATTGTCCTCGACATCCCTGTTGATTTCGGCTGCCAGCTCACGGAGTTGCGGTAGGGTTTCAACCAGCCGGTGATCCAACCCTTCCTCTTCCTTGTCCCAGCGTTGCCCGCTTGCCAGCTGTACTGCTCGGGCCACGCCGCTGATAAACTTGTCTTCCTGCTCCGGTGCATGCAGCACCGCTGCCGGGTGTAGAATCGTCATCACGAGCGATGTATGGTATCGCAAGTCCTTTTCGTGTTTTCGGCTGATAGGAAAGCGATATTCAACCACACGCCCTTCCATCCACGTCACAGTAGCCTGCTTGCCGAGCAGCGCCTTACTCGCTTCGGCGCCGAGGCAGATGATGACCTTAGGACGGACAAACCGAAGCTCCTGGTGCAGAATCGGCAGCCACTGGTTGATCCACGACTTTTTCAGCGTGCTGTTGCCATAGCCCTCCGGATGCCCGGTTTTGATCAGGTTGGTCATATACCATTCACGAAGATCAGAATCCGAAGCAAATTGCGAGGCAACGTCATCAAGGTACTGACCCGTCGGGCCTACGTAATTCCGTCGCTGCGATACTTCTTCTTTCCCCAGCATCTTCCCGATCACCATTACATCCGAACGAACCGGACCCGAGGCATTCTTTCGCCATTTATGCCCAGATACGACTCGGAGCGGAATTTTTCGATCACCCTTGATTGTCGTTCGCAGACTGAAATCGCCGGTGGAGTACAGCGCCCGTTTATGGAGATCGATCAAGATTTCTCCTGCTGACACCAACGAGCGTTTGTAGCCCTTACCAGAAAACTCCGTTTTCGTATCTCCCAGCGCTTCAGCCATATCGACAAAGTCGCTTCCAGGAGTTGGCATATCCGGAGCGTTCAACGGGTAGAGATCTCTATCCTTATCCCACTTCGGTAGTACCAGCTTGCCGTTTGACTTTTCTGCGTTTCGTGACGGGGGTTTGTCTCCCCACTGTATTTCGTCCGGAACTGCGACGGCGAGTTGATCGGACTGGCGACGACGGACGATATCACGATTTCTTTCAGTCATGAACTGGCCTCACGAACTTAGCCTTCAGGCCACGTTTGGCCGCTTCTCGAACGATGATACTGCGCAGGAAGTCTCGATCGATCGAGCCGGAACCAGGGTCGTAACCTATAGGCAAAAACAAAGGAAATACGCGATCACCCAGAATTGGGTGTAACTGCTCGTAAAGTTTATCGATATGGTGTTTGGTGCCTTTTCTTCGTTCCATCTCTGACTGCTCCGGATCGAGCACGATTGGCACCACCTGGCCCGACCCATTGTTCTTAATCGCCTCGACAAATCGGTTGACCAGCGACGGGTTCATCGTCTTCCCGATAAGCCCCAGAGACATTGGCCCGATGTTCCAAACGTCTGTGGGTCCCTCCACAATAGGAATCGTGTGATGTTTAACCGCAGCTTCGAAATTGTAAGCCAGCAGCTTGCGAGCCATACCGGGACATGACCAGTACTTGACCACACCGGACGGAACGTCATCGCCGATATACCTCGCCTGCCAGCCTACTAGCCGGTCGTGCTGGTACATCGGGCAAATGATTCTGTTCTGTGCTTGCGGGTACCGGCTTTGTGGGCAGTACGACACGCCGTAACGCTTAGCCAAATACGCTGGATCGAGCTGACGCCCGCGAAGATACAGTACCGCAGGATGGTGTGGGTATCGTTCGGATAATTGGTCCAGCGAGATGACCGGACCCGGCGGCTTAACCTCTGTCACGGATGTCGGCGCATTTCGTCCGGGACGAATACGCATGCGCCTTTCCGTGGCTGCAGAAAATACCATGTCTGCCAGCTGCTTCTGCTTGTCCCAGCTATCGACACACTGCTCGTTGAAACACTGGCACAAGAACAGGTTGTAACCGCCAGTCTCCTCGTCCAGTACCCCCCAGCGGTGATTGATAAAAAGCCGCTGTCGATGATCCCGACAAAACGGACACCGAATTTTGTATTCCTCACCGGAGTGATCGACAATTCGCTTACCGGACCACCGACGGTTCTCCCCATAAGCTCGCTCGTTGATACGCCGACCAATAGTCCGCCACTGAATATTCTGCCCCTCCGAAACAATACCAACCTCATCAAAATGCAATTCCAGAAGTCGGAACAACTGGGGGTTCAAGGGTTCCACCATTACGGGTCTCCGAAATCTGACACTTCCGCTGTCTGCGCCTCGGCAATATCGTCATCGTCGTCGTGACCGGGAATGTCGTCACTGCTGCTGTAAGGACCTTCCCCGGAGTCTGAACTGTTCACAGAGTGAAGCGTACTGCGATTGACAATCTTTCCCTGAGACTGATCGTAAAAGTATCGACCATCCGTACTATCAACACGACAGAATCGGCCATTGATTCGTATCACTTCATTGTTCGTCGAAGGTGCCCGCCTGTGTTTGTCCATGGTCACAACGCACAACCCGTCTTTGTCCGGGTTGCTGAGCACCATACACCAGTCCGTGTTCTCACGCACGGTTTTCGATTCGGCAGCATCGGTGCCTTTAGCCACCTTGCCGGGATTCATCGCATTGGCTGCACCACTCAACTGATGCATCAGCAACACCGGACAATCGAACGCGACTGCTAGTTTATTCTTACAGTGCATCGGAAATTTATTCAGCAGAAAACGTAATCCGCGATCACGAGGTATGTTGTTGTGGTCCATGTGTCGCTCGACAGCCGCACCAGCATAATCGATTACAACGAGCGCGGTGCCGCGATTCTCGCCTTGGGTTTTCGCCAGTTCCTGCTCACCACGAATAACCTGTACCATCTCGTCAACCATGCCGTACCCACGACCGGGGAAATCCTGGTCGTTACCGGTCATATCCACAATGCGCAGGTTGCGATTCAGTTTTTGCTGTAGCAGCCGGTACCGCTCCAACTCTCCCGGTATGTGGACAGCATTGCCCTCGACGAATGCCTGCAGCTTCGGATCTTTCAGCTCGTAATCTTTAAGGCTACCGGCTCGACTCAACTTGGCGACATCACCTTCTTCCAGACTTTCCCGGGCAATCCTCGCGGCATAAGATAGACATCGCATCCGCATCTCAGCCAGCGTGCCTTCATAGAAGAACATGTAAACATATCGCAAAGGCTCGTCGGGACTCTCGTGCCGCAAATTGTCCCAGTTCTCGTAGTGGCTCAGCGCTTGCTCGCACGCCATCTGAACCGCGATCGTCGTTTTGCAGCTGCCGTGCGGTCCCATCAGTAGGAGTACTTCGCCACGAGCAATCCCTCCGTTCGTCATATTGGACAGAAACGGTAGATCTGACGCGACCTTGTGAATGGCCGACGCGTTGTCGTTGTCCCAGCCCTCCTCGAAAGGAGAGGCCAGTGGTTTCGGCGTCAGCGTACCAATGCTGCCTGCTTCCTCCTGATACCGCGATAACAACTCAAACATTCCGGCGCTGGTGGAGTACCCGTCTGAAACTTCGTTTCGTAATTTCGCAGCAAGCCGGTCTTCGAGATATTCCTTCAAATACTTGAACGCCAGATTCTCCAGCAGATACTGCTCGTCGACAGCGTAAGCCGTGCGAAGAAAATTATCGATCGTCTCAATCTCTTCTTCACTCAATGCCGTCGGGTCCTGGTCCAGCCGGGATTCTATCTCGGCCGCGAGCTGTTCTTCGGGCGGCATGTCATTGAATTCGTCGTAATAATCAAGCGCGATCGCCCACAACGCCGAGTAGTGGCGGTGGTGATCCGCAAATGTCTCCGGAAACAAATGCGACCTGGCAGTAACCAGCGCGTTCTTTTTACGTATCAGCACTGCGAGCATTATCTCGATTTGCCGGTCTGTGACCGGGGGTCGTTTACCTATCGCCTGAACTTCCGAACGATTTCTGTTGGTCATTGTTCAACTCCCGACATCAGATGCCGCAATCGATTTGCAACATCCCGAAATGACTGAGGGATCCAATCACCCCATATCTTGTCGTATTCTCGTGAACTCATCAGGTACTGCGTCAAAGCAGCATCGAAGAACTTTTCTGCGATATCTTCGTACTCCTCACTGACGGCCAGACAGTACCGGAACAACGCAGACAGGCTGCAGCTTTCATCTCGCAGCGCCATCCGCTTGAGTTTGTTTTCGTCGATATCGACTATCCCGGAAAAGCTACCAAACCAGTGAAGCACTCTGCCGAGTTCCGCCTGCTGAAACTCCATAGCCGTTTGAATCTGTCTTTCGGAAGAAACGGCGCGATTCATATTTCGTGATCGAAAACTATGCGCAACAGATTTGGAACACAGATGATTCGGACAGGGTACTGGTTGATGTGTTTGCTCTCGCCAGGTCCCGGTAACGTATTCAACGAACTCAGCGATGGGGAGCTTTTGCTTTATCATAAATTTCGCGGCAGACACCCATATGCTGCTCCGCTTTCGACCATCCCTGGTTTCACCTCCGTCCCACCATACCCCTGGTACCCAGTTTGGGTTTGCTGCGCCTTTCGTACCAGAAGCGATCCTTCGGTACTTCCGTATAAACAACTCTCGGATTATTTCGGCAACCTCGGTAACAACCGAATGGGCCGACCTTCTTCTCTTGGTCATTTTCATTATCCAGTAAACAACTGGCCTTGTCGGTATCGCGTGTTGTCCTCATCTCTGCTGTGATCCTCGATCTGATCCCAGCGCATCTTCGCATACCGCCTTTTTCTTTCCTGCGCTCTCCGTTGCATCACGGAATCAAATTGGTCATGGAAGTCAACCAGCAACCCGTAATCCTTGTCTTCGTCGATTCTCGCCAACCGCCCCGGAAGCTGCGTGTCAGCGATGGCTGACGTTTTCGCATCGCCACGGATCAGCACCTGTAACTGCTTGAAGTTTACACCCCGGTTCCAGACACCAGTGGCGATCGCTGCGCGAAGCGAGCCTTCTTCGAAACTGTGCTTCAGTTCGAACCGGCGTTCAGTGGTCATTATTGGCTCGTCGGGCTCGATCAAACCCCATTTGATATACTTGCTGCGGTCCGGGCCTTTCAGGTTGCCTTCCCCGTAGACCATTTCAAAGTCGGGAAGCAGTTTTTTCAGGAAGCACGCATGGTCGACAGTATCGACCAGTACAAGCACCTGCTTTCCTTTTTCCAGAAAGTGATTGGCCACCGCTGCGATTTTTTCGTTGCGTACCTGGTTCCGCCAGATTCCCCAGCGGTTACGCATCGTTGAGTCCGAAGCATCCTCGCAAGGATTAACGTCCATCACAACATCGACCCACATCACCTTGATTTGCACGATACAGCCGTGGGCGACCGCTTCGTCATATGGCATGGTGAAACGCACCGGACCAAACGACCCTTCGATCTCGAAATCAGCTCCGTCCGGTCGATCGCCGGGAAGGTTTGCGCTGAAGCCGTAATTGCGTGAGCGGTCGTAACCGGAAACCTTATCCAGATAATCGGTAGTCCCGAACTCGTGCAGTTCGTCCACGAAGAGAAAATCTGCTTTTCCGTCGGAGTGATGCAACGACTTACCGGAGTAACACATCACGCGGTGACCCCACTCCTTCTTGCTTCCATGAACAATACCTACGCTGGGAAGCATGGAGCACAGCTCTGCGTAGATCATCTCGATCACATCACGGGAATGTGTCGTGATATCGATGCGGGCATACGGCAATAGCTTTGCCAGCTGGCCGATCATCCATGACTTTCCGTAACCTGTCGGGCAGTGTATCCGCCCATACGGATTATTGAGTACCGCGCGCAGACAGGCGCCTTGCCGGTACCGGAGCTGAGCCTCCGTAGGAAAGCGGGACCACAGGACCTTATGTGCTTTTTTCCGGATCTTCGTCAGATTCTTGTAGCTGACGGAGTAGCCACACTCCCGAAAAGCCTTCCGCAGGCGTGGCAGGTACCCAGCCCCGGTGATGATGTGCGGCGGTATGACCTTATCCGGATCGTTCACTTCCATGAAGCAATCGGTCGGGATCGGTATGACCTTACTATCGCGACCACGTTTCTCGAACTTCAGATACGTGTATCTCAGATTGTTCTGCACAATTTCCCGAATGCGTGGATTGATTCGGGGGAGAACAATATACGGCCCTTTTCGCTCAATGCGGATAACCCGACCTTGAGCCGCACCAGACTTTGGCGACATGAAGTACCCCTTGCGCATGGGGGGACTTGCAATTATTCGCGCATGTCCGTAATATACTTGTGGTTGTCGGACCAGCGAATATGAGCCACCGATCGTCCCCCAAGACCTCGGTGGCTCTATTTTTATGTACTCACCGCAATTTCTGTCGGTTCGGCAACTCTTGCAACTCCACGGCGTTCGACAGTTTCCACCTTGAAGAATCCGAACTCTCCCGGCCGATACGGCGATATGCCGTAATACTTTCCGCTGATGTCCATCAGCTTCCAAAAGCCGTCATTGTCGATGTTCGACGGCACTAAGCAGGAAACTCCAACGACATCGCCCGCAAAGAACGCTTCGTGCAGGCTGAATCGATCTCGATCGTAATATCTGCGATATGTCTCGTCCGGAATTGGCCTCGGCTTCCCGTCAACTTCCGGCGAGAACTGCACCAGCCGTACGTCACGCTGATAGCGGCACAGAACGTCGGCAGCTTTTCGAAGGTTCGCCTGCCACCAGCTTTGCAGGAAAACGACCTTCCCTTCCGCATTCTTCGACAGGAAAAAAATCGCCCGCTTCTTCCGCTTACCTTGTATGCAGAACGTACGATAAGTTCTGATTTTGCCGAGACACGGCGACGTGAACTTTATTCTTGTCGTGATTTCTCGCATCCTTGCACCTTGAATCCTGAACAGGACCGGCCATGTTAACCGGGAAATAACAGCGTGTCAAATACCGGAGCTGGTATGATCGTACCAAGCCTGCACCTCGTCATCTCGACGGAAGAAGTGCTCCGGTACGAACAGCGTCGGGCTATACGAACGGCTGGCGACCATTCGGCACGGCTCGCCAGGAGCCCCTGAAACGAACTGCCGCGAAGGCGTCAACCCGTCCAACCAGACATCGCGAAGAAACCGCAGCAGAATGTGTGATGCTTTCAGTAATGCGATTTCCCGTGTCTCCTCTCGTCCCTGCAGCTGTGCGTAAAACGCACGGTACAGGAAATCTCTCGGCGCAATTTTCGAGCGGTCGGCAACGTCTCCTCGGTACCACGTGTTGAACACAATTTCTGCTTCCGAGTACGCCCGGACCTGCCAGCCGACATTCCCATGCAGCCAGGCTCGTGCGTTATAGATGCCGTTATGCGACTTCCGATCCAGCCCGAACCGACACTTCATCCGGGAAAACCTATCAGGGTGCGCAGGATCTACAAGAAATCTCGGATCAACAATGTGCCGTATCAGCAACAATGCAAATTCCCGCTGTAACCCTTTCACGAACGACAGCGCCGGGTACACGGGATGCACCCGCAGATGCGTCAGTACCCGATCGCTGAGACGACCATCCTCACGAAACGTAGACAACAGCGCGTAGTTGCGATAATCGGCTTCCGAGATCTTGTGCCAGCCGCCAACGCTGGGTGGCAATTGATTCTCCAACATCTCCTGAAACACCGTAGCAGCATCACTTCCTGGGCGAATACTTCCTGTTCCCCCTATCCGAATATCAGCAGGAAACCCCGTCTTCAGGCGGTGATTGTAAAGACGCACGATCAAATCCGCGTTGGCTTCCGTACCGCAGATGCGGATAGTGTCGGCATTCATCACCCAGTCGGTCTGCACAAACTCATCCGCGCCGCCCCCGGCCCACTTTGAAGCCTGGGGGCGACCAGTACCAAACCAGATCTCTCCGGTTGAGTCATCTGTGTGCGCGGTAAGAGTTGCGATGCCGTGTCTCACGGTCATTCACACAGGCCTTTCAAGGACAAACTTCTGATCAAACGCACTTGCCAGCGCTTCATCGTGCGTGATCACAATTACTTGGTGCCCGCGAGAGCGTGCTACCTCGCCCAGTTTTACGAACACCTGGGCTGCCAGATCGCGATTCTCACTGTCCAAGCCGTCGGTCGGCTCGTCGAGCACCATCATACCAACTTGGGTCGCAAAAAGGGAGTTCACTGTCAGCCGATACGGCACGGCCAGCATAACTTTCTGGCCGCCGGATAAACCGCTCGCAGGCATGATCGTGCCGTTGGGAAAATGCGACACAAAACCAACATCCTCAGTGGTTCTGATGCTGAACGGGCTGTTGAACATCGACAAGGATTCGTTGATGTCTTCTTCCATGTCCAGCAGGTTGTTGCGATGCACAACCTTGGGAAGTTTATCCCTGTGCATAACCTCGTCACGCACGTCCTGCAAATCATTGAGCCACCTGCGAGCCTTTTTACTTCTGCTGCGTATCTTCTTAATGCGCAGCAGTTCTTTCTTGCGTGAGTCGGCAAATCCTTTCAGCTCCTTAACTACTGACCGACTCACAGCCAGCGCGGAAGTAGCTGCGGTATGCCGCTCCAGCGAATCTTTGGCGCTTCCATACTCGTAGTCGGATATCTGGTAGCCCTCCCGCTCAGTCTTGAGTCGTTCGGCGTCCGCCTTGAGCACCTGGTGTTTCGTCTTCGCCAGTTCGAACTTCTTATCCGCATCGTCCATTTCGATTTTCGACTCTGCCAATGCCCTTTTACGGTCATTGATCTCGGCCTTCTCTGTCAGCAATTTGTTGACCGTGTCGCCATCGACTTCTTCGGCATCTGATAGCTCCTGCAGCTCCTCTTTGAGCCGAGCAGCGCTGCGTGACAACTCCTTGTCCTTGTTTTTCCACCGCTCGTTACGTACCACCCACTTTTGTTGGGTATCGACTTCGTCAGCGATCTGCTCCAACCGTTCCCGAAGATCAGGGAGCGTCTCTTCAGCCGCAGCGATGGCGTCGTGCAGAGAATCAGTCGGGGTGCCGCAAACCGGACAGCTCGGTTCGCCGCTGATCCCCAACAGACTTTCATACTCCCTGATCTGGCTGATTATCGAATCACGGGAATCGGTGAGCCTGGCAACATCGAACCCGGGATCATCTTGCTTCGCCAACTGATGATTTTCGATCAATTTCTTTACATCAGCCGCCTCTGCCAGCAACCGTTCTCGACGCTTCCACTTCTTACTGGCTTCGTCGAGACTTGCCAGACGGGAAATCACCTGCTCCAGTTTTTCGTCGTCCTCTGCGGCTGTGGTACGAAGAGCCTCATAATCAGCCTTGGTCGCTTTTCGCGTCTTGTTAGCCTCAACGGCTTTCTGTTTAAGTGTTTTGACTACCTTAACACACGCTGGTATTTGCTTCGACAAGCGGTCGTAGTGTATCCTCTTATCGACCAACGCCTGCATGTCGCTGCAGTCCGAATCCGAAAGTACTCGCCCCTGCAGTTCGCTCTGACGCTCTTTCTCCTTTCGAATCCTTTCCTTGTATTCGCCCAGCTGCTTACGAATTTCGTCAGCGTCGCCTGTGGTTTCCTGAATCAACGAGCTGTCTGCGTTGACCTGGTCTTTCAGCATCTCCCAGATCTGCTCCGCCTTTGTCGTTCCGCACAGGTGTGCAAAAGACTTCGCCCGCTCCGAGGGAACAACAGACAGGAACGAAAACAACTGCCACTGATTCACGAAAATGAAATCGTCGATCAACCGGCGGCGGATTCCTAGCACATCTTCGAGCTCAGCCTGAATCTCCGACGCCTTCGTCAGCTCTTTCCTGTCGGAATTCAGGAACTTCATCCTGTGCCGCAGAGGAGCCTGAAGTCCTCTGATAATTTCAAACTCGTCTGAGTCGTGTTCGAATCGCAGCTTTATCTCGGCCTTGTCCTTTCCGCTGGCCTGCTGCCGGACATAGCCGGATTTACCTTCCGAATGTCGCGAGTAATCGTTCGTGAACCCGGCATAGCAGGCCAGGTTCAGTGCGTTGCTCTTTCCTGAGCCATTCGGGCCATAGATTCCGATCAGGCCTTTGTCAAACTCCCATTTCAAATGTTCGTGCTGACAGATATTTGTCAGCTCCAAACTAATCAGTCTCATCGTTGGTGTTTTCTCCTTCAGGTGATTTTTCTGACATTTCGGGCTGTTCCGGAACCGGCTCAAGTGGTTGGGCTTCGGCTGGTTCGTCGCAATCGGCGGAGTCTGAAGTTTCTTTTGGCGCCAATTGAATCTGCTCAACCCATACCACACCACCCATTGCCACGGCGATATCGCCCACGTTGACCTCGCGGGGTAACTCGGTCTGCAATAACTTCAACAGCTCCGCATCGCTGGCATCCCGCGTTGGACGGACACCTACACGTACGTCGAAATACACCACTGGCTGTACTTCAAATATCCCTGACTGCACCGCATCCGGCAGCAGCATGAACTTGTTATCCGCCAGCACGCGAACCGCTCGCACCTCTGCTGGTCTGTAGTCGCTGCTGGACGGCGGGTTTGGTGCATCCTGCAGCAGCTGTGTGGCTTCCTGCTCCGTTGCAACCGTCACCGATTTCGACAGGCTATGCGACCACTGCATTGAAGTGCTCAACCAGTTATCCACAAAGCCGGTTGTCACAGCCCGTAGCTGAACAACGTACGCAGTACCTCCGGGCTCGATACGTGCCCGCTGAACTTCGGGGTCTGCGTCTACGTCCGGACCGGGATCCTCAATCTCTTCCGCACACCAGGCGCAACGAATCTTGCTTGGCTCACCCTGTTCTTTGTGCAACCGAGCTGTGTCGGCATTGAACTCACCCTGACAGTGCGGGCATTTAACCTTCTGCATCAAGATATTCCTTTCTGATTTTTGACAGTTCTTCTCGCGGGTTTTTTGCTGACAGCAGCCGGTGCGAGATTTTGTATCGAGCTGACTTCTTATCCTGAGCCATGTCAGGAAGTGATCCCAGCAGCCCGCCTTCCAGGATCTTCTTTCTCTCTTTCCGAGATTCGACCTGCTCTTTCGACACCTGTCGAATTTCTTTGAGGAACACGTGTGCTCTGCCGTCGACAGCCTTCATTATCCGCTTGTACGCGTCAGGTAGTCCCCAGTCGTATTTGACGTACAGAATCGGCTTGCACAACGCTGCCGGTAGCGATAGCTCTTCGGCCGATTTTACCGCCGAGTCGATACGCGATTCCACTGATTCGACAAAGCCGTCGAGGTCTTCAATGACACGCAGAACGGGCGGTGCCAGAACTCTCCGTGCAGGTATGGAAACACTCTCAACGGAGAGATCTTCGTAGATCACGAAAAACGACTTGTCGGGAGGTTCGTCGATGCTTTGCATGCACGTGCTTCCCGGACACAGAATCCGCAATGGATGACCGGCAGCATTCTCTCGCTGTAGCTGTACGTGCTGTTTGTGGTAATCCCCGACGATCAGCATCGAGACATTGCCGGGGATCATGTGCCAGTCGAGCTCGGGACTGGTAATGCTTCCCATGAACTCGGCGCACACCTGGTGCATTACCAGTATGTCGACGGTATCTGGAACTTCCTCCAGTTTCGCAGCCAGCTCACCGGCGGGAGTCCAGTCGATTCCCCACAAATAATGTCCGCCAACACGAACTGTGCTGGTTTCAGAATAACCAGTATCAGGTAGCCAAGTGGGCCAACTACTGATCTCGGAGAACCACGGACAAGGCTGTAATTCGTGTTGCCCTTGCACATAGTAAACGCGTCGAGCGTGCCCGGG